>Ga0208242_100071_pt1 | contig 147085 bp, 126 predicted proteins | sample SubbioAug_CSW13A_FD_184825 | JGI IMG/M metagenome (GOLD analysis project Ga0208242, IMG submission 184825) | Serpentinite rock and fluid subsurface biosphere microbial communities from McLaughlin Reserve, California, USA - CR12Aug_CSW13A (SPAdes) | ecosystem: Environmental > Terrestrial > Deep... | reverse complement strand
CGGGTAGGGGCGGCTCTCGCCCCCCCACCATGAGCGGCTAAAGCCCCCTCACTGCGCCAACTGCTTCCAAGTCTCGATCACGGTGTCGGGGTTGAGCGAGATCGAGCCGATGCCCTGCTGCAGCAGCCAGCGCGCAAAGTCGGGGTGGTCGCTCGGGCCTTGGCCGCAGATGCCGATGTACTTGCCTTGGGCGCGGCAGGCCTGGATGGCTTGCGCGATCAGCGCCGTCACGGCCGGGTCGCGCTCGTCGAAATCCTGCGCCAGCAGCGCCAGCCCGGAATCGCGGTCCAGCCCCAGGGTGAGCTGGGTCAGGTCGTTGGAGCCGATCGAGAAGCCGTCAAAATACTGCAAAAACTGCTCGGCCAAAATGGCGTTGCTGGGGATTTCGCACATCATGATCAGCTTGAGGCCATTCACGCCGCGCTTCAAACCAAAGCGGGCCAGCAACTCCACCACCTGCTCGGCCTGCTTGAGGGTGCGCACAAAGGGCACCATCACCTGCACGTTGTCCAGCCCCATGGGCTCGCGCACGCGCCGGATGGCCTCGCACTCCATGGCAAAGGCCTCGCCAAAGTCGGCACTCAGGTAGCGCACCGCGCCCCTGAAGCCCAGCATCGGGTTTTCTTCGTCGGGCTCGTAGCGGCTGCCGCCCACCAGTTTGCGGTACTCGTTGCTCTTGAAGTCGCTCAGGCGCACGATCACCGGCTTGGGCCAGAAGGCGGCGGCGATGGTGGCCACGCCCTCGGTCACTTTATCGACGTAGAACGCGCGCGGGCTGGCGTGGCCGCGAGCCACGGATTCGACCGCTTTCTTCAGGTCGGGGTCGATCTGCGGGTAGTCGAGGATCGCCTTCGGGTGCACGCCGATGTTGTTGTTGATGATGAACTCGAGCCGCGCCAGCCCCACGCCGGCGTTGGGAATCTGGGCAAAGTCGAAAGCCAGCTGCGGGTTGCCCACGTTCATCATGATCTTCAGGTCGAACTCGGGCATGGTGCCGCGCTGCACTTCAGAGATTTCGGTCTCCAGCAGGCCGTCGTAAATGTGGCCGGTGTCGCCCTCGGCGCAGCTCACGGTCACCAGGGTGCCGTCCTTGAGCACCTCGGTGGCGTCGCCGCAGCCAACCACAGCCGGAATGCCGAGCTCGCGCGCGATGATGGCGGCGTGGCAGGTGCGCCCGCCGCGGTTGGTGACGATGGCGCTGGCGCGCTTCATCACCGGCTCCCAGTTCGGGTCGGTCATGTCGGTCACCAGCACGTCGCCGGGCTGCACCTGGTCCATCTCGCTGATGTGCTGCACCAGACGCACCGGCCCGGTGCCGATTTTTTGCCCGATGGCGCGCCCCGTGGCCAGCACCGCGCCCTGGCCCTTGAGCTGGTAGCGCAGCTCCACCTGGCCGGCGGCCTGGCTCTTGACGGTTTCCGGGCGCGCTTGCAGGATGTAGATCTGGCCGTCGAGCCCGTCTTTGCCCCATTCGATGTCCATCGGGCGGCCGTAGTGGCGCTCGATCACCAGCGCGTAGTGGGCCAGCTGCAGCACCTCGGCCTCGCTCAGGCTGTAGCGGTTGCGCTGCTCCACCGGCACCTCGATGGTCTGCACCAGCTTGCCGCTGCGCGCTTTTTGCTCGGGCGTGGCAAACACCATCTGCAACAGCTTGGAGCCCAGGTTGCGCCGGATCACGGCCTGCTTGCCGGCTTGCAGCATTGGTTTGTGGACGTAAAACTCGTCTGGGTTCACCGCCCCTTGCACCACGGTTTCGCCCAGCCCGTAGCTGCTGGTGATGAACACCACGTCCTCGAAGCCCGACTCGGTGTCGATGGTGAACACCACGCCGGCCGCGCCCAAGTCGGAGCGCACCATGCGCTGCACCCCGGCCGAGAGCGCCACCTCGGCGTGCGCAAAACCCTTGTGCACACGGTAGCTGATGGCGCGGTCGTTGTAGAGGCTAGCAAAGACCTCTTTGATTTTGTGCAGCACATCGTCGATGCCGTGCACGTTCAAAAAAGTTTCCTGCTGCCCGGCAAACGAGGCGTCGGGCAGGTCTTCGGCCGTGGCCGAGGAGCGCACCGCATAACTGGCTTGGCTGCTGGCGCCATCGAGCTGCGCAAAGGCGGCGCGTATCGCCTGCTCGAGCGCCGCCGGCAGGGGCTGCGCCTCGACCAGGGCGCGGATTTCGGCCCCGCACTGCGCCAGCGCGCGCACGTCGTCGGTGTCGAGCGCGTCGAGCTTGGCCTGGATGCGCTGGTGCAGATCGTCGGCGGCCAAAAATTGCCGGAACGCGTGCGCCGTGGTGGCAAAACCGGTGGGCACGCGCACGCCTTGAGGCAGTTGCGAGATCATCTCGCCGAGGCTGGCGTTTTTGCCACCCACGGCCTCGACGTCGGTCATTCTGAGTTGCTCGAAGGGCACGACCAAAGCGGTCGGGTCAAACAGTTGCGACATGATGCAGGGCTCCAAAGTTAAAAAACCGGTCAACCGCCCACGGCTGGCCACAGCGCGCAGCGTGCGGCGCGCGGCTGGCCGGGCGCTGGCGTGCACAGCCCGACCAGCGCCCCATCGTTCGTGGGGGCGGCAAGGACAGCTAAGCGAGCAACGGCGGGGCCCGGCGCCGGGGCGGGATAATGCGTGGATTGTAAAACCCGCACCCTGTGTCGCACCGCATGTCGCACCGCACCGCCTTTTTTGTTTCCGACGGCACCGGCATCACCGCCGAAACCTTTGCCAAAGCCATCTTGGCGCAGTTCGAGATCGAGCCGCGCCGCGTGCGCCTGCCCTTCATCGACGACGCCGACAAGGCGCACCAGGCGCTGCGCCAGATCAACCACGCGGCCGATGTCGATGGCCGCCGGCCGCTGGTCTTTACCACCGTGGTCAACCCCGACGTGCTGCAGGTGCTGCACGGCCACTGCAAGGGCATGCTGATCGACATGTTCGGCACCTTCATCGCGCCGCTCGAGCATGAGCTCGGCATCAAGTCCAACCACCGCGTCGGGCGCTTTTCCGATGTCGCCAAAAGCCGCGAGTACCACGACCGCATGGAGGCCATCAACTTCACGCTCGACCACGACGATGGCCAGACGCACAAAGACCTGGCGCAGTCGGATGTGATACTGGTGGGCGTGAGCCGCAGCGGCAAGACGCCGACCTCGCTCTACCTGGCGCTGCAGTTCGGCCTCAAGGCCAGCAACTACCCGCTCATCCCCGAAGACTTCGAGCGCCGCCAGTTGCCCCCGCCGCTGCTGCCGCACAAGAAAAAGCTGTTTGGCCTGACCATCGATCCCCAGCGCCTGAGCGAGATCCGGCACGAGCGGCGCCCGAACTCGCGCTACGCCAGCCTCGAGAACTGCCGCTACGAGGTCGCCGAAGCCGAGGCCATGATGCGCCGCACCGGCATCCGCACCCTGTCCACCACCAGCAAATCGATCGAAGAGATCGCCACCCTGATCCGGCAAGAGCTGGAGCGGTGAGCGGCGGGCTTGGCCTGCGCGCCGGCGCAGCGGCGCAGCTGCCGTGCGCGGCGCTCACCGTTGCGGCGGCCAGACGTGCAGCGGCGCGCGGTAAAAGTTAAGGATGCGGCGCACGTAGTCCTGCGTTTCGCGAAACGGCGGGATGCCGCCAAAGCGCTCCACCGCGCCCTCGCCAGCGTTGTAGGCCGCTGCCGCCAGCGCCACGTCGCCGTTGAAGCGCTCCAGCAACCAGCGCAGGTAGCTCAGGCCCCCGCGCACGTTTTGCTCCGGGTTGAAGGGGTAGCGCACGCCAAAGCGCGCGGCGGTTTCGGGAATGAGCTGCATCAGGCCCATGGCGTTCTTGGGCGACACGGCGCTGGGGTTGAAGTTTGATTCGGCCCGCGCCACCGCCAGCGCGAAGCGGAAATCGACCTCGAAGCGCGGTGCCAGCCGCTGGATCAATTCGGCGTAGCGCTGGCGCTCGGGTGGCAGCGCGTCGATGAAGCGCTGCACCACCTCGAACGGCACCACCGCCTCGGCCACTGGCGGCGCGGGGGCCGCTGGCGCGACCGGAACCGCGAACTGCGGCGCGGCCCCCGTCAGCAGACAATCGGGCACCGCCGCAGCAAAGCCGGTGTGCGTCACGGCCAGCACCGCCTGCTCGTGCCCGCCCTGCGCCGCCATGGCCAGCAGGGCACGGCCCTCGAGCCGGCCCTGGGCGTCGATGCGCTCCAAAAACAGCCGCCCCAGCCGGTACTGGGCCTCGGTGCTGCCGAAGCGTGCGGCCGCGCAGTAGCGCTCGGCCGCCAGCAGCACCTCGCCGCGCTGCTGCGCCGCGAAACCCTGCTCGATCCAGCGCGAAAGCTGTGGCGCTTCGTCGGTCCAGGCCGGCGGCCCCAAGGGGGGCAAATGGGTCCCGTCCGCCGTGGGCGCGGGCAGCGGCGCAGAAAGCGGCGGCGGTTGCAGCGCAGCCGTGGGCGTGGCGGCCACCGCAGTGGCCGAACCTGCCGCAGCGCCCAGCCCAAGCATGAGCGCCACACCTGCCCATGCCCGCCGCGCCCACGCCGCGAGAGGGAGTGGCTGCGTCATGGTGCGCACCTCGTTGGCCGCTGCAGCAAGCCGGCGCAAAGAGATTGGGGAACGCTGGGCATGGAAGGGTCCCTGTCTGAAGTTGGCCGCATTGTCGCCCAATCCCGGCTGGTCTGCGTCGCTCTGATAAAAATTCCAGCCAGCAGCCCCGAATCCGGCCTGGGTTTAAGATGCGAATTTCGAGCGATTGCCCGCACACACGCATGAACACCCAGACCGACCCCACCCCCACACACGGCAGCGACGCCTCCACCACCCTGATGACCACCCCGGTGCGCAGCCTGCTCAAGCGCGCGCCGGTCACGCTGCCGCCGCAAACCCCGGTCATCGAAGCCGCGCGCCTGATGCGCGAGCACCGCATCTCCTCGGTGTTGATCGTGCAGGACGGGGCCCTGTTTGGCCTCATCACCGACCGCGATCTGCGCAACCGCGTGGTGGCCGCCGGGCTCGATACCTCGCGCCCGATCCTGGAGATCGCCACCCTGGCGCCGCTGACCGTCGACATCGAGCGCCCGGCCTTCGATGCGCTGCTGCTCATGGCACGCCACAACATCCACCATGTGCCGGTGCTCGACGGGCAGACCGTGGCGGGCATGATCACCGGCAGCGACTTGAGCGAGCGCCAGAGCAATTCGGCGGTCTATCTGGCCGGCGCCATCTACAACCAAGACTCGCTGCAAGGGCTGGTGCAGACCAGTGCGCGCATCAAGCTGCTGCAGCAGAGCCTGGCCGCCGCCGAAGCCAGCGCCTACAGCACCGGCCACATCGTCAGCGCCATCACCGACGCCCTGAGCGCGCGCCTGCTGCAACTGGGCGAATTGCAGTTCGGCCCGGCGCCGGTGGATTACGCCTGGGTGGCAGCCGGCTCGCAGGGGCGCAACGAGCAGACCGCGAAGTCGGACCAGGACAACTGCATGGTGCTGGCCGACGACTACGACCAAGCGCAGCATGGTGAGTATTTCAAACAACTGTCGCGCTTCGTCTGCGACGGGCTCGCTGCCTGCGGCTACGTCCATTGCCCGGGCGAGATGATGGCCATGACCGACCAGTGGCGCCAGCCGCTGCAAAAGTGGCGCGCCTATTTTCACCATTGGATCGCCTTCCCCGAGCCCGAGGCGCTGATGCTCACCGGCGTGTTTTTCGATCAGCGTTTCGTCTATGGCAAGGCGGCCCTGATCGACACCTTGCGCGCCGAAGTGGTGCAGCGCACGCGCGGCAACAAGAGCTTTCTGGTGCCCTTGGCGGGCAACGCGCTGCAGCGCCAGCCGCCGCTGAACTGGCTGGGCAACATCAGCCTCATCAAAGGCGGCGCGCACGAGGGCTGCGTGGATCTCAAAATGCAGGGCATCGTCCCGATCACCGACATGGCGCGCTTTTATGCGCTCGCTGCAGGCTCGGATGCGGTCAACACCCGCGACCGGCTGCAGATCGCCGCCGACAGCGGCGCCATCACGCCCGAACGGGTGCGCGACCTGATCGACGCGCACGAGTTTCTGGGTACGCTGCGGCTGCAGCACCAGGCGCAGCGCATGTCCGAAGGCCACGCCGCCGACAACTACCTGCGCCCCGACGAGCTTTCCAACCTCGAACGCGGACACCTGAAAAACGCCTTTGCCGTGGTCAAGAGCGTGCAAGGCTCGCTGGCGCGCTTGTACCCGGTCAATCAGCTCTGAGCGGCTGGGCGGCTGGGCGGCAGCGCCAGCCAGTCTGCCCGCCATGCACGCCACCACCACCGGCGCCACCGGGCGCGCACGCAACACCCGCTTTGCACCGAGGCATGCATCCATAAAAAAACCCGCCTTGCGGCGGGTTTTCAAGCGTTCCTAAAGAGCGCTTCAGTTGCGGTGCGCAGCGGCCAGGAACTCGCGTGCGTTGCCCGTGGTTTTGGTCAACAGGCTGACGACGATGATCGAGATCAACGCTGCCGGCACGCCATACAGCGCCGGGTTGCCCAGCACGCGGATGCCCGCGATTTCGGGCACGGCCGAGAAGCGCGCGAAGGTGAAGGTCAGCGAGACGATCAAGCCCACCACCAGGCCGGCGATCACGCCTTCCTTGGTCAGGCCCTTCCACCACACCGACAGGATCAGCACCGGCGCAAAGGTGCTGGCGGCAATACCGAAGCACATGGCCACCAGGATGGCGACGTTCTGGTCCTTGAGCCAGACCGAGGCCAGCAGCGCGATCACGGTCAGCACCACGGCGCCGACTTTGGCGAACACCAGACGCTCACGGTCGGTGCTGTTCGGGCGCAGCACGCCGGCGTAGACATCGTGCGACAGGCTGGTGGTCATCGAGATCAGCAAGCCGACCGAGGTACTCAGCATCGCGGCCATGGCACCGGCAGCGATGATGCCCAGCACCACCTCACCACCCAGTTCCATGCCCAGCAGCGGAATCGCCATGTTGGTGGCGCGGCCACGCTGGCCAGCCTGCAACATTTCGACCAGGGCCGGGTACAGGATCATCATGGTGGCAAAGCCGACGAACAGCACCGCGATGTAGAACACGGCCAGGCCGATGATGGTGATTTCGGCACCTTTCTTGGCGTCCTTGGCGTCCTTGACGGTGTAGAAGCGGATCAGGATGTGCGGCAGACCGGCCACGCCAAGCAGCAGGCCGAGCACCAGGCTGAGCTGGTTCCAGACGTCGGGGGTGGCCACGCCCGGGGTGAGCGCGTTGGGCAGGTTGGCAAAGCCGGCGCGCACCGCTTCGGCGAGCACGAACGGGCCGTAGGCGCCTTCGGGCGTGGGCGGTACCACCACCTGGGCCATGATCGGCGCGGCTTGCGTCGGCGGCACGGTGGTCATGGCCTGTGCGATGATGGCAAACGGGTTGCCGCCAAAGTAGATCAGCACCGCGAGGATGAACAGCAGCAGCATGGCGGCGAGCAGGATCACGCCTTGCACCGCCTGGTTGTAGGTGGTGCCCATCATGCCGCCCAGAATCACCATCAGGCCCATGATGACGGCCGAAACCACCACCGTGATCATGTAGTCCCAGCCCAGCAGCAGTTGGAACAGGTGCCCGGCACCGACGATCTGTGGCACCAAGTAGAGCGTGCCGATGACGACGGTGGTGAACATGGCCAGGAACTTCAGGCTGCGGCCACCGAAGCGGCCCACCAGCACGTCGGCCACGGTGAACTTGCCTGAGCTCTTCAGCGGCCCGGCCAGTGCCACCAGCACGAAGATCCAGGCGCCAAAGAAGCCGATGGCCACCCACCAACTGTCGATGCCGGCCAGCGCAATGGCACCCGCGACGCCGAGGAAGCTGGCGGCGCTGCAGTAGTCGCCGAACATGGCCCAGCCGTTGAGGCGCGGCGAGATCTTGCCGCCGGCGACGTAAAAGTCGGTGGTGGTGCTGGTGTGCTTCTTGCCCCACCAACTGATGTAGACGACAGCGACCAGGCTGACGACCAGAATCGCAAAGGCAATCGGATTTTCCATCTCAGTTGTCCTTGTCTTGGTTCAGGCACATGCGGGTGACCACCAGGCCGACCACGAACACCAGCATGCCGGTGTAGAGCGCCAGCGGCATACCGAGGATTTCGATGCCGCCGACGGCCTTGAACTCGCGCGTGGCGATGGTGGCGGCGACGAAGTAGGTGACGCAAAAAATGAGCAGCAGACCGATGGCCGCGCCAAGCTTGCGCTTGATCTTGGCTTCGTCGTACTCGAGGCCGGGCGCGCCCGGGTCTTTGGTACTGGGGTTAGACATATGAGAGGATTCCTTTCTGGGCCAGCCCGAAGTGGGCCAAGCCTCCAACCTGAAACGGCAGCAAGCGCCGCCGCGCCAGAACGCTGCCGAACCAAGGCCAAGCAACGCTCAGGCAGGCACTGTCGAACCCGAGCCTTACAGCCAGCTTATGCCGACGCCCAAAGCTCCCAATACCTAGGGAATGTCCTAGGAAAAACCCGCCAGCCACCAAAGGAAACGGTAGAACGCGGCCACGATTGGGCTTGCGGCTCTAGGTGGCTGCGCTCGCTGGCGCAGCTTGGACTGGGTGTGGCTGGTGGAGATGCGGGCGCCTGCTGCGTCAGCCACTGCACGGCTTGCAGCGTGCCCGCATGACCCAGCCAGACCGTGTTGTGCTCTGCTGCGGCCTGCCACTCACTCAAGGCAGCCCCCACCCGTAACAGCAACTTGCGCACCGATTCACCGCCGCCGGGCGCGTGGTCGGCAAAATCGCGCACCCATGCTGCTACCGCCGGCTCGCCGATGGCGTCCCAGCGCTGCCCTTCCCAGCTGCCGAAGTCGAGTTCATCGAGGCGAGCGTCGCTGCCGGCGCACTGCAGATCGGGGCGCAGCGCCAGCAGCGCCTGCGCCAAGGCGCGGGCGCGCTGGCGGCTGCTGCTGCGCACCGTGGCCGCGCGCGGCAACCAGTCGGCCAGGTGCTGCGCTAGGCGATGGTTGGCGAGCGGGTCGGCCGGCCAGTCGAGCCGGCCATAACAGCAACCGCTCACCGGGCTGCCGTCGGGACGCACAGGCCGTGCATGGCGCACCAGCCACAACTGGCCGGACCGCCCAGCGCCCACGCTTAATGCGCCGCGATTCATGCCCTAGCCCCAGCAGCCACGCTCAAGCACCCGCACCCAGCAAAAGCCCGCCATACAGAGGCCTGCCCAGCGGTGGCCAAGCCATCAGCGGCCACGCCAGCACCAGCCCGAGCAGCACACCCAGCTCGGCCGCCTGCTGGGTGGCCCCCAAACCGTCACCCGTGTAGCCCCCGAGCCGGCGCAGCAGCCTGCGCGCCATGGGGGCCGCCGCCAGCAGCGCGCCGCTCAAAGCGGCCAGCAGCGCCACCAGCCAGTTAAACGCCGCATCCACAGCGACGAGGGCCCACCCACTGCCCACCAAAACCAAAAGCGCCAACAGCGCCGCCCAGAGCAGGCCGCCCAAACCGATGCCGTCGGCCAGCGGCTTGGCTTTGACTCCGGCCCGATCGCCCACATGGCGATGCCGGTACAGCAGCCACAAGGGCGCGCAGCGCGACACGGTGTGCCCCCACACCAGCCCAAGTAGCGCCAGCAGCGGCTCGATCTGGAGCAGGCTTGCCAACAGGGCGCACTTGGCCAGCAGGGCCACGCCCAGCGCCAGCGCGCCGTAGCTGCCGATGCGCGAGTCTTTCATGATCTCGAGCGCGCGCTCTGGCGTCGAGGCGCCGCCGAGGCCGTCGAAGGTGTCGGCCAGCCCGTCTTCGTGCAAGGCCCCGGTGAGCAGCAAGCCCGCCGCCAGCGCCGCCACGGCCGCTACCCAAGCCGCTGCTGGAACCGGGGGCAGCAGCCACCAAGCCAACCCCAGAACGGCCGCCGTGAGCACCCCCACCCCTGCGCCCACCAGCGGAAAATAGCGCGCCGATGCGCGCAGCAGCTGCGGGCTGTAGCCCACCCACTGCGCCAGCCGCCCCGTGACCGGGATGCGAGTCAGGAACTGCAGCGCCAGCAGCAGGCAGCGCAGTTCATGCGCCATCGTCGGTCCGCTCTGGCTCAGTGCCCTCAGCCTCGCCAGCAACCCCGCCCGAGGCTTTAGCCACCACCGGCCCGCTCACCGCCGCCGATTCGAAGCTGGCCATCTCGTTGAGCAAAGCGCAGGCTGAAACCAGCAGCGGCCAAGCCAGCGCCGCGCCCGAACCCTCGCCCAAGCGCAGCCCCAGATCGAGCAGCGGCTCGGCCCCCAGCAAGCGTAGCATGGCGGCGTGGCCGCGCTCGCCGCTGCGGTGCGCAAACACACAGCGCTGCAACACCCGCGGCTGCAGCCGCGCCGCCACCAGCACCGCGGCACTGGTGATGAAGCCATCGACGACGATCACGCGCCGCTCGGCCGCCGCCTGCAGCACCGCCCCGACCAAGGCGGCGATCTCGAAGCCGCCCAGCGCCGCCAGCGCGTCCAGCGGTTCGCGGGCCTGTGCATGCAAAGCCAAGGCGCCGCGCAAGACGGCGGTTTTGTGCGCCACCCCGGCGGCATCGAGCCCGGTACCGGCCCCGGTGCAGTCCTCGATCGGCAAACCCCCGAGCCGCGCCAGCAGCAGCGCCGCCGCCGAGGTGTTGCCTATGCCCATCTCGCCCAGCAACAAGGCGTTGCCGGGCAGGCCCTGCACCACGGCCACGCCGTGCGCCAGCGCGGCGGCGCACTGCGCGGGCGTCATGGCCGGCTCGACGCTGGCGTCGGCGCTGCCGCTGGCGACCTTGCGCAGCTGCAAACCTGGCTGCGGCGACAGTGGGCTGGCCACGCCGCAGTCCACCACCGTCAGCGCCAAGCCGTGCAGGCGTGCCAGCACGCTCACCGCCGCGCCGCCGGCCAGAAAGTTCTGCACCATCTGCGCCGTGACGGCGCTCGGATAAGCCGATACGCCCCGCGCCGCCAAGCCGTGGTCGGCGGCAAACACCACCAGCTGCGGCTGCTGCAGCGTGGGCTTTTCGCTGCCCAAAATCAGGCCGATGCGCAGCGCCAGGGCTTCGATCCCGCCCAAGCTGCCCAGCGGCTTGGTCTTGTGGTCGAGCCGGTGCTGCAGGCGCGCTGAGAGCGCCGGCTGGAAGAGGTCTTCTAGGGTGGGCGGGGTGAAGGGCATGGTCATCAGTTTTTGCATGGTCAGGGCTTGCGTGGTTGGGGCTTGCAGGGTCAGGGCTTGCGTATCAGGGCGTCGAGCACACCGGGGGCAAAGTGGCTTTGCACAAAATCGGCTAGGCCATCGAACACGCTCTCCAGCGTGGGCGCGCTGCTGCCAAACAGGGCGCGCAGCACGGCTGGCTGTTCGAACAGGCCGTGCACATAGCAGCCGAGTACGTTGCCGGCCGCGTTTTGCCACGCCAGGCCGGGCATGACCTCGCGCGCGATTAGGCCTTGGGCCGCCATGTCGGGGTGCTGCACCGTTTGACCGTGATGGATTTCGTAGCCGGTCACGCGCACGCCCGACAACGCCGCCCAGCAGCCGGTCAGTTCAGCAAAGGACGTGCTCGTGTGGCAGACGGTTTTGCGCTCCGCAAACACCGTCACCAGCGGCAGCAAGCCCAGGCCGGGGGTGTTGCCCAGCGCCAGCGGTTCGATGCCGTGGGGGTCGATCAGCGCCTCGCCCAGCATCTGCAGCCCGCCGCAGATGCCCAGCACGGCCCGGCCCTGTGCGGCGTGCGCGGCCAGCGCCTGGTCCAGCCCCTGCGCACGCAGCCAAGCCAAGTCGGCTGCTGTGGCTTTGGAGCCGGGCAGCACGATCCAGTCGGCCCCGGAGCAGTCGGCCGGCGTGCGCGCCCAGATCAGGCGCAGACCCGGCACGTTCTTGAGCGGCTGAAACTCGTCAAGGTTGCTGCTGCGCGGGTAGGCGATCACGGCGATGGTCTGGCTAAGCGCGCCAGCGACACGGCTGCGGTCATCAAAAACCCCATCCTCTTCGGGCAAGCCGTGCTGCCACCACATGGGCAAGGTCGCCACCACCGGCACGCCGGTCAAGTCGTGCAGCATCTGAGGCGCCGGCGCGAGCAACGCCGCATCGCCCCGGAACTTGTTGAGCACAAAGCCGCAGATGAGCGCGCGCTCGTCCTCGGGCAGCAGGGCCCAGGTGCCGTAGAGGTGGGCAAAAGCGCCGCCGCGGTCGATGTCGGTCACCAGCAAACAGCGCGCCTGGGCGTGGCGGGCCACGCGCATATTCACGATGTCGCTGGCGTGCAGGTTGATCTCGGCCGGCGAGCCGGCGCCCTCGATCACCACCACGTCGTTTTCGGCGCACAGCGCATCGAGCGCGGCCCTGATCTGCGGCCAGACCCGTACGCTGCGCGCGCGCCAAGGCATGTCGCTGAGCTCGCGGCTGACTTCGCCCAGCAGCACCACCTGGCTGTGCGTGTCGGCCTCGGGCTTGAGCAGCAGCGGGTTCATGCGCACTTCGGGCTGGGCGCAGGCGGCAAGGGCCTGAAAGTACTGGGCCGAGCCGATCTCGCCCGCTAAGCCCGACGCGGCGGCCACCACCCGGGCGTTGTTGCTCATGTTCTGCGCCTTGAAGGGCGCGACCTTCAGACCCTGACGTGCGTAATAACGGCACAGCGCGGTGCTCAGCCAACTTTTTCCGGCACCGCTGGTGGTGCCTAAAACCATCACGCTTTTTGCGCTCATGAACTTGCCTTGCGAATGTTTTGCCATGCATGGTGCAACGCGTCCTGCGCCGCAGGCGTTTGCACGCTCAGGCGCAGATGGCCCGGCAAACCGAAGGATGTGCAATCGCGCAGCTTGATGCCGCGTTCGCGCAGATCTGTCATTGCGGGCTTGATCCGCAATCCATCTCGGTGCACAGACAGGGACGTACCCGGATCGGGGTCCGGCACAAGCTGCTCAATTCCGGCATGACAGACGAAGAAGTTCGCGTTGCTCGGCAGCACGGTCCAGCCGATTGATTCACAAACCTGCTTCTGCCGCTCTTTCCACTCGCGCAGCGTGACAAGGCTATCAGCCAGCCATTGCTGGACCGCCGGTTCGCACCAGGCTCGCAACATCGCCGCACCATGCGCACCTACCGGCCACGAAGGGGCCAGGCTCTCCAACTGCATCACTGCGTCGTTCGCACCCGGCGGCGCAATCGCATAAGCCGCGCGCACACCAGTCAAACCCAGCGCCTTGTTCGGCGTCCAGAGTTGCCAGAACTTTTGCAGCGCTTCGTCGGGCAGTGCGAGCGCGCCGCTGAGCCGCAGCGGTTCGTAAGCACGGTCCAGCACGCACAGCGCCGCTGTGACGGGTAATTCAGCCAGTCCCTGATGAGCGACGCCCAGCGGGCTGGACGGATCACATGCCCAGCGCAATTGCGCCTGCGCCGGCTGCGCAACCACCGGCAACTTCCAGCTCTGGGCTGACTGCGCGTAGTCGCCGTAGCTGTACGGCGGCAGCCAGACGGCGCCGGCGCCGCGCTGGGCGGCGAGCGCGGTGATGCGGAAAATGAACTCGCTGGCGCTGGCGGCCAACACCAGGCGCTGCGCGTCCACACCGTGAAACCCAGCCAGCTGCTGGCGCAAAGCGGTGTAGCTGGCGTCGGGATACCGGCTGGCATCGGCTTGCTGCACGGCAGCCAGCGCGAAAGGACAGGGCCCGCAGGCGTTGCTGTTGCTCGAAAAATCGTGAAGCGGCACCCCGAGGTGGTCGGGTCCGCCGTGGCCACGCGCGGCTGCGGATTTTTCTGCACTCATGCGTGCCCCCAATTTGCTATCAATGCAATGGCTATTAGCGCAATTGGAATAAGGGCTAGGACCACATTTGATGCATATTTTTGCGCCGCCACCAGATCTGACGCCTGCGGCTGCCGGCCGGTGGGATTGAGTGTGTAAACACCGCTCTTGCGCAGGCTGACTTCCAACGCCAAAGCCATGGCCCCCATCGGCCAGCCGCTGTTGGGCGACGGCGTTTTGCCGGCTTCGGCCCGCAGGGTTGCAATCGGCAGACCGCCTGCCAGCAGCGCCAGCAGCAAAGCCGTCAGGCGCGCCGGCAGCCACGACAACACATCGTCGGCCCGCGCCGCCCACTTGCCCGCCCATTCCCAGTGCTCCCCGCGGTACACACCGCGGTAGCCCCACATGGCGTCGGCGGTGTTGGCAAAGCGGTAAATCGCGGCACCCGGCAGGCCGAACAGAACAAACCAGAAAATGGGCGCGACCACCGAATCATTGAGGTTTTCGGCCAGCGACTCAATCGCGCTTTCACGCACCTCGCTGGCGGTGAGCTGCGACGTGTCGCGACTCACCAGCATTGAGAGGCGTTCGCGCCCGGCATCCAGCGACTGCCGCAACGCGGCCTCGACCGCGCTCACTTCCTCGTGCAGCATGCGCCAAGAGAGCATCGACTTGAGCAGCCAGGCCATCAACAAGGCAATCACCACAGCGCTCACCCCGCTCTGCAGGCCCGGCATTGCGGAAAAGTCGGCAAGCTGCCAGAAAACCAGAGCCTGCAGCCCCCAGGCCAACACCCCCGTCAAGACAGCGCCCAGCACCCAAGCCAGTGCCCCCAGCACAAACGCGAGCACAGGCGGGAGACGCACGGTCATGCGGCCGAAAATTTTGAGGTAAAGACCGATCCACACCACGGGATGAAGGCTTGTACGTGGCTCGCCAAAACGGTGATCAATCCACAGGGCCAGCAGCAAGACCAGCACCAATACCAGCGCCATGCCGCCGAGGCTCAACGGCTGGTCGCAGCAGGTCCAGACCATCAGCATGTCAGGCGCTTGGTTTGCCATGCCCGGCAGGCTGGCCCCAGCAGTTTTCAAACACCAGGTCGGCGAGCGCGGAACGGCGCGCCCATTTTTCAGTTTGCAGCATGGGCTCTTTATAAAACGTTTCGACCGGACCCAGGCACAAAACAGACTTGCACACGCGGATAAAACGCCAGGGCTGCATGAAGCCAACACTGGGCGCGTGATGCGCGGCAGACAGCAGCCGCTGCAGCACGCCGTCAGCCACCGTACCTCCGCTGAAGTGGCGCATGTCGCGCCGATCGTAAATGGCGCGGTACACCGCCTGCTGATCGGCGGCGCTGAAGGCGTGGGGTTCTGCGGGTGCGCTCACTGCGCGTTCCTAATCCTCGATGCCGCGCTGCGCAGGAATGCCCGCGTTGAACGCATGTTTGATTTTCGTCATCTCGGTCACGGTGTCGGCCAGCGTGATGATTTCAGGTGGGCAGCGCCGGCCGGTGATGACCACATGCACATCCTTGGGCCGGCTCTGCAAGGTGTGCAGCACATCGTCCAGCGGCATCCAGCTGTAAATCAGCGGGTAGGTCAGCTCGTCCAGCACCACCAGAAAATAGTCGCCGCTCAGGATAGCGGCTTTGGCTTTTTCCCAGCCGTTGCGCGCCAGTTGGGCCGAATGTTCCAGGTCCGGACTTTTCCAGCTGAAGCCGTCGCCCAGCCCTTCGATTGGAATGCCGAGTTGCTCGAACATGCGGTGTTCGCCGAAGCGCGCGCTTGGCACCTTCATGAACTGGAAAATCCTCACGGCTTTGCCATGCACATGGCGGCGGCCGTGGGCGCGCAGTGCCAGGCCGAAGGCGGCAGTGCTTTTGCCTTTGCCATCGCCGGTATTGACGATGATCAGGCCACGCCGCTCGCCCTCAGGTTTGGCATAGGGTTTGGCCGAAGGAGGTGTTTCTATTTGCATGATGTCACCTTCGTTTAAGAGACGATTTTTTTGGCTGTCATTGCGGACCCCGGATCGTGGTCCAGGATGACAAACGATATTCATATCTTCGGCAGCGCCACCCACTGCCCGTGCAGGGCGTGGATGGCGATGCGCTGCTCGAACAGCGCCTCGAGCGCACGCTGCGTCGCTGGCGCGCTGCAATGGCCTTGGTGAACAATGCGCCCCTGCTGCACCAGCACCAGTTCGTCGGCCAGCAAGGCGGTGCCGATTTCGTGCAGCACGCTCACCACCGTGCGCCCCTGCGCCACCAAGTCGCGCACGAGCGCGATCCAGTCGGCCTGGTGCGGTGGGTCGAGGTTGAGCAGCGGCTCGTCCATGAGCAGCACCTGGGCCTCGACCGCCAGCAGGCGCGCCAGCAACACGCGCTGGCGCTCGCCGCCCGACAGGCCGCCCAAGGGGCGCTGGCGCCAGTCCCAGGCTTGGGTTTGGCGCAAGGCGCGCTCCACGGCGGCGCGGTCGGCGGCGCTGGGCGCGGCCAGCCAGCCCTGATGCGGCAGCCGCCCCAGCATCGCCACGTCGTAGGCGGTGAGGTCGTCGGCGGCGCCTTGCCCAGCAGCGCCGCCCTGCGCCAGCCAGGCCAAGGTGCGGGCGCGTTCGCGCGCGCCCCAGTGCTGCAGCGGCCGCCCCAAAAGCTCGACCGTGCCCTGTGCCGCTTGCAGCCCGGCCAGCGCCCGCAGCAGGGTCGATTTGCCGGCGCCGTTGGGGCCGACGATGCTGGTCCAGCGCCCGGCGGCAAAGCGCAGCTCCACCCCCTGCAGCGCGGTGTGGGCCTGCGCGCCCTGCCCGAGCACGGCGCTCAAAGCCCGGCATTGCAGGGCCACGGGGGCGCCATCGGCATGGGGCGCGGTGGCGTTGGCGCTGGTGTTCATGGTGCGATTCATGGCGCACGCCGACGCATCAGCCAGAGCAGGTAACCGCCCCCGAGCACCGCCGTCAGCACCCCGACCGGGATCTCTTGCGGCGCCAGCAGCGCGCGCGCCAGCAAATCGGCCGCCAGCAGCAGCACGCCACCCATCAGGCTGGCCAGCGGCAGCAGCCAGCCGTGGGTGGTTTGAACGAGCGCGCGCACCAAGTGCGGCGCCACCAACCCGACAAAGGCGATCAGCCCGGTCTGGGCCACCGCCGTACCCGTGGCCAGCGCCAGCAGCACCACCAGCGCCACGCGCAGCGGCGCCAGCGGCAGGCCCAGGCTTTGCGCCGTGTCTTCGCCCAAGCTCAGGCCGTCGAGCACCTTGGCCAGCGCCACGCCGGCGCACAGGCACAGCGCACCCACGGCGGCCATCAGCCCCAACGCCGGCCAGCCGACGAAGCCGGTCGAGCCCAGCATGAAGGCCTGCATCGGCGCCAGCGTTGCGGGGGCGGCCAGCGTCACCGCCGCGCTCAGCGCCCCCAGCACCATGCCTACCACCACCCCGGCCAGCAGCAGGCGCAAGGTGTGCTGCACGCCGCGCGCCAGCGCCAGCGTGAGCAGCACCGCCGCCACCGCGCCCACAAAGGCGGCCGCCGTCAGGCCCAGCCGCACCAGCCACTCGAGCGCAAACAGCGACACCCCGAAACCGGCCAGCGTCAAAGCCACCGCCAACGCGGCCCCGGCGGCGCTGCCGAGCAAAAAGGGGTCGGCCAGCGGGTTGCGAAACAAGCCCTGTGCCACCGCCCCGGCCAGCCCGAGCAGCGCCCCCGCAGCCCAAGCGCCTAGGGTGCGCGGCGCCCGAATGTCCCAGACGATCTGCGCCGCCACCGGGTCGGCCCAGAGGCGCCAGATGGGCTCAAGGCCGCTGCTGCCCACCCCCAGACCGAGCAAGGCCAGCAGCGCTGCCAGCAGGCACAAGCCCAGCCCCAAGGCCCAGGGGCGGCGTGGGGCGGTGACAGCAGAGCCGGAGCCGTTCGGCAGTGGCGCCACAGCGGCGGCGCTGCCGTGCTCAGGGGTAGGCGGCGGCGTCATGGGGCATGGCGGCGCAGGCAGTCGGCCAGCAGGCGCGCGCCTTCGGCCAGGCGCGGCCCGGGGCGCACGAGGGCGTCGAGTTCGGTGTCGGCAAACACGCACAGGCGCTGCTCGCGCACGGCGCGGATGCGGCCCCAGCCCGGGCGCTCGTGCAGGCTGGCGCGGTCGCGCGCGCCGAGCATGATCAGGTCGGGGTTGGCGCGCACCACGAACTCGGGGTTGAGCTGGGGGAACGGCCCGAGTTCGGGCGGCACGATGTTTTGCGCCCCCAGGCGCGCCAGCGACTCGCCGATGAACGACGAGGCCCCGGCGGCAAACGGGGCGCGGTTGACCTCAAAATACACCCGCGTCTGCCGCACCGAGGGCGGCAAAGCGCCCGCCAGCGCCGTCAGCTCGGCGTCGATGCGCTGCCACAACTGCTCGGCCTGCTGCGCCGGCAGCCCCAGCGCCTGCGCCACCCGGGCCATGACACGGCGCACGTCGGCGTGGTTGTGCGGCTCCAGCACCAGCACCTTCAGGCCCAGCGCCTCCAGCCGCTCGCTGCCACGGCTGGAACGCGCCATCAGCACCAAGTCGGGCCGCAGAGCGACGATGGCCTCGATATTCGGGTCGATGCCGCCACCCACCTGCGGCAAAGCGCGCACCGCCGCCGGCCAGTCGGAAAAACGGTCCACCCCCACCAGCCGCTGGCACTGCCCGAGCGCGCACACGGTTTCGGTGAGCGAGGGCAGCACCGAGACCACGCGCTGCGGCGGCTGGGGCAACAGCACGGTGCGGCCACGGTCGTCGAGCACCGAGATGGCTTGGGCTTGGGCTTGGGCTGGTTTTGCGGCTTGCACTGGGGCCAGCCACAGTGCTCCGAGCATGAGCACAGCGCCGCAGAGGGCGCGCCCTGCCCGACCCAAGGCCCACGCCCGCACCCGTTGCAACGGCCAGCAGCAAGCGCGCAGCGCCCGGGCCGGCGCCAGCGCCAGAGCTTCCTTCATGCGCACACTCCTTTGATCTGCAGCGGGCAACCAGCCACCATCAGGGTCACGCGCTCGGCCAACGCCGCCACGGCTTGGTTGAGCAGGCCCAGTTCATCGACAAAATGGCGCACGTGAGCCCCCATGGGTATCACCCCCAGCCCAATTTCGTTGCCCACCAGCACCACCGGGCCGGGCAGACCTTGCAGGGTGGCGCACAGGTCGGCGCGGATGGCCGCCGCATCGGCCACGGGCTTCACGCCCGGTGGCGGCAGCAGCGCCTGCGTCAGCCACAGCGTCAGGCAATCCACCACCACCAACGCATCGGCCGCACTGGCCCGGCGCAAAGCCGCCGCCAGCTCGTAGGGTTCTTCGAGCGTGCGCATACCGGGCAAGCGCTCGGCACGGTCGCGCTGGTGTTGCGCGATGCGCTGGCGCATTTCAGCATCGCTAGGCAGACCGGTGGCCAGCAGCAGCGCTTGCCGATCGGGGGCAGCGGCCAACCACGCGCTGGCCCGCTGTTCAGCCAAGCGCGACTTGCCACTCTTTTGCCCGCCCACGATCAGCTCGATGCGCGCCGGCTCAGCCATGATGCAAACGCCAATGGTGAATGAGGTGGTGCAGTTGCTCCACGCCATCGCTCAGCGCCGCTGGGCCCGGCTGCAAAATGTCTGCCGACTTGATTTCAAACAGCTGCCCATGGCGCACGGCCGGCACATCAGCCCAGCCGGGCCGGGCCGCCACCTTGTCCGGCCGGAATTTTTTGCCACACCACGAGCCGATGACGATATCGGGCGCGCGCTCCACGATTTGCAAGCCGTCGGCGATGATGCGGTCTTTGCCCATGGCTTGCACAGCCAGCTCTGGAAACACGTCGACCCCCCCTGCAATGCCAACCAGCTCCGACACCCAACGAATGGCGCTGATGTGCGGCTCGTCCCATTCTTCAAAATACACCCGGGGCCGGCGCTTGCCTTGGGCATCTAGGGCCGCAGCGGCCTGTTCGATGGCCGCCAGCCGCTGGCGCATGGCCTGCATGCGCGCCACCCCTTCTTGGGCGCACCCTACCAGGGCGGCCACTTGGTAGAGCATGGAAAAAATCGCTTCCACGCTGCGCTGGTTGTACACCGTGACCTGCACGCCCGCGCGGATGAGCTCTGCGGCGATATCGGCCTGCAAGTCTGAAAACCCCAGCACGCAATCGGGCTGCAGCGCCAGGATTTTGTCGATCTTGGCGCTCAGAAACGCGCTGACCTTGGGCTTTTCCGCCCGCGCCCGACGCGGCCGCACCGTGTAGCCGCTGATGCCCACCACGCGCGCCTCCTGCCCGAGCAGGTAGAGCCACTCGGTGGTTTCTTCGGTCAGGCAGACGATGCGTTGCGGGCCGGGCAGGGACATGGGTGCGATTAGAACTGCAGGCGCACGGCAGCGGTGATGGTGCGACCGGCTTCGGGGTAAATGCCACTGGGGTTGCCGCCATCACATCCGAACGCGACACTGAAATAACTGCGATCGAACAAGTTGGCCACCCCCAGCGAGAACTCTGCAGCACCCACCCTGACGCTGTAGCGTGCGTCCACTGTGGTGTAGGAGGGTATGCGGCAGTAGCTTGCAGCCTCAGCCCTTTGTGAGCTGACCCAATTGATTCCGCCATTCAGTCGGTGACCTTCGATCGGCTCCCAGTCGGCACGCAAAGCGATGGTGCGGCTTGGGGCTAGTGAAATGTCGCGCCCGGCATTGGGGCCCGCTCTGAAAGTGGAGTCGCGCAAACCCAAGCGCACACCCAAGTTCAAAGCATCGTTGACAGCCCAGTCGGCATCGGCTTCTATGCCCCTGCGCGTGGTGGGATCAAAGTTGACATTATTGAAGGTGGCAGGATCGAACCCAATTTCATTGGTCAATCTGCTTTGATACGCACGCACCTCCAACCGATGCTGTGCCGTGCTCCAGCGCCAACCTGCTTCGATGTCTCTGGATTTTTGCGGAAACAGGATTACGCCCGGGGGCATGAAATTGAGCTCATCCACGTTGGCCAATCGAAAGCTGGACCCGACTCGACCCCAGACCATCTGGCCTTGACCCAGCGGCTGGGCCAAGCCCAATTCCCACGCGTTCAACCGGTCGTTTAGCAAGACCGAGCCTGAATTAACGTTTTTGTTCAGTTGCTCGGTGCGCGCACCCACAGACAGCCGTGTACCGGAGGCCCACGTATAGTCGTTTTTCACGTACCACGCCTCGCTGCCGTGGCGTGCTGCAAAATTGCCCCAGGGACTGGTGCGCGCAACTGTCCAGCGCTTTTCATCGTAACCAAGCACCAAAGCATTGGTGCCAGAGCCCAAGCTTGCACTGTGCCGCGCTCGAAGCCCAAGGGTATCGGCCTCAACGTTCGCCACAGACAGGCTGCCAAACATAAATGATCGCGTACCTCTGGTTCGATTTCCGGCATCCAGCCCAAATTGCCAATCCCCCACCAGCCATTCGCCAAACACGCCGCTGCGCTCGTTGCGAACGGTAGCAAAATCGTTTGGCGTTCTGGTCTGACGCGGGTTTTGCAAAAACTGTTGAAAGCTCAAAGATCCAGGCAAACGCGTATCCAGCGCATCGCGCCCATGTCGCACCCCCAAGCGCACCGAATCACCAGACCACTGCGCCGTCACGTCCACGCCGTCGGTGGTGGATTTGAAGTTATCGCGGTGGTTGTCGCTGCGCCGGTCTTGCCCAGCCACATCGAGGGAAAAACCACCGGCGGACAAGGTGGCGCTGGCACGCACCACTTGGGTGTTGTAGGTGCCTAGGCTGGTGAATAGGGTGGCCGAGTTCGGCCTTTGCCTGCCCATGCCGGCCTTGGTGGTGATCACGATCACCCCGCCTGTGGCGCCTTCGCCATACAACACCGCCCCACTGCCGCGCAGCACCTCGATGCGCTCAACCGTGTCGATGTTGATGCCTGCCAACTGGGTACTGCTCATGTCGGCCTCATTGAGCCGGATGCCATCGAGCACGATCACCTGGTTGGAGCCTGCGGTTGAACCAAAACCGCGCAAGTCAAGGTTAAAGTTGCCGCCACCAAAAAAATCTTGCCGCCCCGGCACCCCCAGAAGGCGCATGATGGCTTCATTCACCGTGGTGACACCCGAGGCCCTGATCTGGTCGGCGGTGATCACGCTGACACCCAATGGCAAGGTATTCAGGACTTCGGGGAAACGCGTAGCCGTCACCACCACCGGGCTCAAAGCCCCCGGGGTGGCGGCTTCGGGGCTGGCCGCAGCGGGGGCAGCCGCCCACACGCCAGCAAGGCCAATAAAGGCGGCGGGCAGCGCTGCCCGAGCCGCGACAGGGGCGCGCAAAAACGATTTTTTCATGAAAGTAAAACACCACAGAGCGAGTCCTCAGCGCCTTCCCCGACGCTGCCTGGACGCAACGGCCCCCACGCGGGGGACCACCCTGTTGGCCGGTATCCGGGCTGGTGGATGCGACCGGCGCCGCCTTCCCGGAAAGCCCTTTGCGCGAGCAAAAGGCGTTCCAGTGGCTTTTGGAGACGCGCAGCGAAGCCGCCTGTGCGGGCGGCTCGTCCACTTACCGTTGCGGGGGCAGCTCAGGTTAGACCCATGCGCTAGACGCGCCTAGGGTCCTCCTGCTTCCCGTTTAACCGCCGCACCAGAACCGGCGCAGCGAGCACCAACGTTGCAGATTGTAACGGCCTGTATCCGATGATCTGGCGCCGATGAACTGGAAACCGCAGAGGATGGCAAGCCGGGGCTGCCCCAAATCCCCTTTGTGCCGCACGTCCATGCCGCACATCCATCCGCTTGGCCTATAATTTCTGAGTGTTTCGAGGAGCGTTGCAGCACCGAGCCCCATGCGGCGGCGGTGTGAGGCTCGGAACCGGTCACGACACCCGCTGCCGTTGGCCCACCCGCAACGACGCTCACCCACTCCTCGTGCGGTGAGCGCTTTGTGCCAGCCGCGAGCAGTGGTTTGAACCCAACCCTGTTGTGCCGGAGCCTTACATGAACGCTGCCTTGAAATCCCCCCTCCTCGCCGATTGCGTGATCGCCGACATCGGCCTTGCCGAATGGGGGCGCAAAGAAATCCGCATTGCCGAAACCGAAATGCCCGGCCTGATGGCCATACGCGAAGAATACGCCGCGCGCCAGCCGCTCAAGGGCGCGCGCATCACCGGCAGCCTGCACATGACGATCCAGACCGCCGTGCTGATCGAGACCCTGCAGGCGCTGGGCGCGCAGGTGCGTTGGGCCTCGTGCAACATCTTCAGCACCCAAGACCATGCCGCCGCCGCCATTGCCGCCAGTGGCACGCCGGTGTTTGCTTTCAAGGGCGAGACGCTGGAGCAGTACTGGGACTACACCCACCGCATTTTTGAGTTTGGCCCAGCGGGCGCCGAGGGCGAAGGCCCGAACATGATTCTCGACGACGGCGGCGACGCCACGCTGCTCATGCACTTGGGCAAGCAGGCCGAGCGCCACCCCGAGGTGCTGGCCAACCCCGGCAGCGACGAAGAGCGCATTCTGTTTGCCGCCATCCGCGCCAAGCTGGCCAGCGACGCCACCTGGTACAGCCGCAAGGGCGCGCAGATCATCGGCGTGACCGAAGAGACCACCACCGGCGTGCACCGGCTCAAGGAAATGTCGGCCAAGGGCACGCTGCTGTTTCGCGCCATCAACGTCAACGACTCGGTCACCAAGAGCAAGTTCGACAACCTCTACGGCTGCCGCGAGTCGCTGGTCGATGGCATCAAGCGCGCCACCGATGTGATGATCGCCGGCAAAGTGGCCGTGGTGGCCGGCTACGGCGACGTGGGCAAGGGCTCGGCGCAGGCGCTGCGCGCGCTCTCGGCCCAGGTGTGGGTGACCGAGATCGACCCCATCAACGCCCTGCAAGCCGCCATGGAAGGCTACCGTGTGGTGACCATGGACTACGCTGCCGAGCACGCCGACATTTTCGTCACCGCCACCGGCAACAAGGGCGTGATCACCTACGAGCACATGGCGCGCATGAAAGACCAAGCGATCGTGTGCAACATCGGCCACTTCGACAACGAGATCGAAGTCACCGAGCTCGAGGCCCGCTGCCAGTGGGATGAAGTCAAGCCACAGGTCGATCACGTGATCTTCCCCTCGGGGCGGCGCATCATTTTGCTGGCCAAGGGCCGGTTGGTGAACTTGGGCTGCGGCACCGGGCACCCGAGCTTCGTCATGTCGTCGAGCTTTGCCAACCAGACCATCGCCCAGATCGAGCTCTACGGCCACCCCGACGGCTACGACGCCGGCAAGGTCTATGTGCTGCCCAAGCACCTGGACGAAAAAGTGGCGCGCCTGCACCTGAAAAAAGTCGGCGCCATGCTCACCGAGTTGTCGGACGATCAAGCGGCTTACATCGGCGTGCCCAAGCAGGGCCCGTACAAGCCCGACAGCTACCGCTACTAAGCCCATCTCAGGCTGGCGCTGTGCGTTGCTGCGCCCCAGCAGGGGGCTGCACGACAGCGCCGGGTTTGCATCGGGCCGCTGCGGCGTGGCGGCCCGGCCCCACGGAGCACGATCATGGCCCAGGCCTTGCCCATCAGTTTTGAATTTTTCCCGCCCAAGACGCCCGAGGGCGCGGTTAAGCTGCGCGCCGTGCGCCAGCAGCTCTACGCCCAGCGGCCCGAGTTTTGCTCGGTCACCTACGGTGCCGGGGGCTCGACCCAAGAAGGCACATTTGCCACCGTGGCCGAGATTTTGGCCGAGGGCGTGCCGGCGGCGGCGCATTTCTCGTGCATCGGTGCCACCCGCGCCAGCGTGCGCGAGCAGTTGCGCCAGTTGCAGGGCATGGGGGTGCGGCGCTTGGTGGCCCTGCGCGGCGACTTGCCCAGCGGCTACGGCTCAGGGGGCGAGTTCCAATACGCCAGCGACTTGGTGGCTTTTATACGGGCCGAGTTTGGCGTCGCTTTCCAGATCGAGGTCGCGGCCTACCCCGAGGTGCATCCGCAGGCGCGCTCTCCGCAGGCCGATCTGCAGGCACTGCTGACCAAGGTGCGCGCCGGCGCCGACAGCGCCATCACGCAGTATTTTTTCAATACCGACGCCTATTTTCGTTTTGTGGATGAGGCGCACGCGCTGGGCATCGAGATCCCGATCGTGCCCGGCATCATGCCCATCACCAACTCGAGCCAGCTGCTGCGCTTCTCCGACGCCTGCGGGGCCGAGGTGCCGCGCTGGATCCGCCTGCGCCTGCTGGGCTATGGCGACGACGTGGCCAGTATCCAGGCCTTTGGGCGCGAGGTGGTGGGCGATCTGTGCGAGCAGCTGCAGCTGGCCGGGGTGCCGGGGCTGCACTTTTACACCATGAACCAGAGCGCGCCCACGCTGGCGCTGTGTGCGCGGTTGCGGCAGTAGAGCTTGTGCAGGTGGGTGTTGGCGGGCTGCAGTCCGCTTGCGCCATCAAGCGCATCGACAATCTGAGAGCCCTAGCCGCCGGATTCGACCTGCCACTGGGCGCCCGGGCCTTCTTTGAGGGTGGCGCTCAGCCACGGCAGTGCCGCGCGCCACTGCTCGGCCAAGGCGAAGGGCGGGTTGATCAGGTGCATGGCGCTGGCGTGCAGGGGCGTGCGGGCTTGGCCACGCGCCACTTCGGCGCTGCGGCCGCTGGTGGGTGCCTGCCCGACATCGAGCAGCGCCTGCGCCCAGGGCCGTTGCACCCGCGTGCTCAAGGCCTTGAGCTTGCGCGCCAGCGCGTGCGACTCCGGCCGCGCGATCACCGGGTACCAGACCGCGTAGCAGCCGGTGGGGAAGCGCTCGAGCGCGTCTTCGAGGCAGTCGAGCACGGCGGCGTAGTCGGTTTTGAGCTCGTAGCTGGGGTCGATCAGCACCAGCGCGCGCCGCGTAGGCGGTGGCAACAGCGCGCGCAGGCCGGCAAAACCGTCGCTGCGGCGCAGCTCGATCTGCTTGCCGCGCCCAAGGTCGGCCACGTGGCGTTCGAGCAGGCGCGCGTCGGTCGGGTGCACCTCGAACAGCTTGAGCTGGTCTTGGGGGCGCAGCAGCGTCTGGCAGATCCAGGGCGAGCCGGGATAGTGGCGCAAGCTGTCGCTGCCCAGGTTGTAGATCTGCACCAGCTCGAGGTAGGCCTGCACCGCCGCCGGCAGCGTCTGGCCCTGCGCCCGCGCTTGCACCGCCGCGGCGGCCACGCGCACGATGCCGCGCCCGGATTCGCCCGAGGTGCGCGCCAGCTCTTGGTCGAGCCGGTAGATGCCCGCGCCCGCATGGGTGTCGGCCAGCAGCAGGCCCACGTCTTTTTGGGCCAGGTATTGCAGGCAAGCCACCAGCGTCAGGTGTTTGAGTACATCGGCGTGGTTGCCGGCATGAAAGGCGTGGCGATAACTGAACATGGGCGCATGGTAAACCACAGCCATGCGCGCAAACCGCAGCGGCCTTGAATTTTGCTTGCTTGAGTTGTGTGTTTGCAGTTAGAATGGCGGGCTTCGCAGCGCTTTGGGTGTCCGCGGCGAAGGCGTGGCCGAGGCTTTTTCCCTTTGCGGGGGGCTGATGCTGCGCAAACCCACCTAAGAGGCGGCCAACAGAGCCGCACCGACCGTGGAAAAGACGCCTGCCAAACCCGCTTTATTCAGAGCAAACTCATGACCAAAACCTTCAGCGCCAAACCGGCCGAGGTGGTGCACGAGTGGTTTGTGATTGACGCCACCGATAAGGTGCTCGGACGTGTCGCCAGCGAAGTGGCACTCCGGTTGCGCGGCAAACACAAAGCCATTTACACCCCTCACGTGGACACGGGCGATTTCATCGTCGTCGTCAACGCCGCCAAACTCAAAGTCACGGGCAACAAGTCCCTGGACAAAATCTACTACCGCCACTCGGGCTTCCCGGGCGGCATCTACGGCACCAATTTCCGCGACATGCAGGCCAAGCACCCGGGTCGGGCGCTGGAAAAAGCGGTCAAGGGCATGTTGCCCAAAGGCCCGCTGGGCTATGCCATGATCAAAAAGCTCAAGGTCTATGGCGGTGCCGAGCACCCCCACAGCGCCCAGCAACCCAAAGTGTTGGCCATCCTCGAGGAGCGCACATGATCGGCGAATGGAACAACGGCACCGGCCGGCGCAAATCCAGCGTCGCCCGCGTGTTCCTCAAAAAAGGCACGGGTCAGATCACGATCAACGGCAAAGACATCGAAAACTTCTTTGGCCGCCAGACCTCGATCATGATCGCCAAACAGCCGCTGCTGCTCACCGGCAACGAGCTGACGTTTGACATCCAAGTCAACGTGCACGGCGGCGGCGAATCGGGCCAAGCTGGCGCGGTGCGCCACGGCATCACGCGCGCCTTGATCGACTACGACGCGGCCCTCAAGCCCGCCCTGAGCGCGGCCGGCTACGTGACGCGCGACGCGCGCGAAGTGGAGCGCAAAAAGGTCGGTCTGCGTTCGGCACGCCGGCGCAAGCAGTTCTCCAAGCGTTAAACCGCTGCAAGGGCTTTGGGCCTTTGCACCACCGCCCTCTGGTCACAAGCCGCAGGGCGGTTTTTTGTGCCTGCTTGCGGGCCGGTGGACGGCGGGCTGCGGGTGGGCGCATTGCGAGCGGCCAAAAACCCCGGCGCCAGCGCAGACAATCGCCGGACTAGGCACTATCTTGAGTTTTTTGCTTTAGTATTGCTGCACAGGTTTACTTATCGGAACACCGCACCATGAGCGCAGTCGCAGAACACCCCACCACCGAAATGCCCGCACCCTTCGTGTTTACCGACAGCGCGGCGGCCAAGGTGGCCGATCTGATCGCCGAAGAGGGCAACCCCGACCTGAAGCTGCGCGTATTCGTGCAAGGTGGCGGCTGCTCGGGCTTCCAGTATGGCTTCACCTTCGACGAAGTGGTCAACGAAGACGACACCACCATGAGCAAAAACGGCGTCAGCCTGCTGATTGACGCCATGAGCTACCAGTATCTGGTGGGCGCCGAGATCGACTACAAAGAAGACCTGCAGGGGGCGCAGTTCGTGATCAAAAACCCCAACGCCAGCACCACCTGCGGCTGCGGCTCGAGCTTCAGCACCTAAAAAAGGCCTTCAGGCCGGGTAAATCGCGCCCAGCACCCGCGAGCCGCGCGCCCCGGTGACGCTCGGCAGGTTGCCCGGTTTGCCTTCTAGGGTTTGCAGCGCCAGCCAAGCAAAGGCGGCGGCCTCCACCCACTGCGCTGGCCAACCGGCTTCGTCGCTGGCTTGCACTTGGGCTTGCGGCAGTTCTGCAGCCAGCAGGCGCATCAGATGCGCATTGCGGCTGCCGCCCCCACACACCCAAACCTGCTGCGGCCCCGCGCCGCCCCAAGCTATGCCTTGCACCGCCAAGGCCACGCTGCGCGCGGTCAGGCACGCCAAGGTGGCTTGCACGTCGGCTGGGGGCAGACCGGCAAAGCCGCGCAGGCGCTCGTCCAGCCAGCCGGCATGGAACAGGTCGCGTCCGGTGCTCTTGAAGCCGCGTTGCAAAAAATAGGGCTCGGCGAGCAGGTGCGCCAGCAGCCCAGCGTGCTCGCGTCCGCTGGCGCCCCAGGCGCCATCGCGGTCGAACCAGGCACCGGTGTGGCGCTGGCACCAGAGGTCGAGCAGCACATTGCCGGGCCCGGTGTCGAGGCCATAGACGGCGCCGTTGGCCGGCAGCGCCGTGATGTTGGCCATGCCACCCAAGTTGAGCACCAGCACCGACTGCCCCGCGCGCCCGAACAGGCGCTGATGAAAGGCCGGCACCAGGGGCGCGCCTTGACCCCCGGCAGCGATGTCGCGGCTGCGAAAATCGGCCACCACGGCGATGCCGGTGCGTTCGGCCAGCTGCGCAGGTTGGTTGATCTGCCAGGTGTAGGGCCACGGTTCGCCATCCCTTGGCGGGCGGTGGCGCACCGTTTGCCCGTGCGCCCCAATGGCGCGGATCTGCGTGGCGGCCAAGCCGCTGCGCTGGAGCAACTGCTCCACCACCTCGGCATAGAGCTCGGCCAGTTGGCTGGCGGCCACAGCGGCGCGGTGCAGTTCGTCCGGGCCGCTTTGGTTCAAGCTCAGGAGGGATTGGCGCAGCGCATCGGGGAGTTCGGCGCTGGCCGATGCGCGCACCTTGAAGGCAGAGGGTTCTGCGCCGCATTCCAGCAGCACGCCATCGACGCCGTCGAGCGAGGTGCCCGACATCAGGCCGATGGTGTAGGTGGAGGTGGAGGTGGTGGGCGGGCTCAGAGTTATTGGGCGCTGGCTTGCACCAAGGTGGCGGCGGCGGCCAGCTTTTGCTTCATCTGGGCAGCGGCCTGCTCAAACGCCGGGCGCATGGCAGCAGAGAGCGGTGCGCTGCCGCCGCCTTCGGCCACCAGCAGCATCGGGTCGCGGTGGATGCCGTTCAAGCGGTATTCAAAGTGCACGTGTGGGCCGGTGCAGACCCCCGTGCAACCCACTTGGCCGATGTATTGGCTTTGCGCCACGCTTTGGCCTTGACGCACGTCGATGCGGTGCAAGTGGGCGTACACGGTGACGATATTATTGCGGTGCTGTATGAAGACGACGTTGCCAAAGCCGCGCTGGCTGCCGGCGAACTTGACCACGCCGTCACCCACGCTGCGCACCGGGGTGCCGATGGGTGCCGGGAAATCAACCCCCAAATGCGGGCGGCGCAACCCCGTGACGGGGTGAAAACGCAGCCCAAAGCCGCTGCTGATGCGCGAGAACTCGAGCGGCGAGGCCAAGAAGGCGCGGCGCGTGCTCTCGCCGGCAAAAGTGAAGTAAGCCCCGGGCTGGCCCTCGGCCTCGAACCACAGCACCTGGTGCGCGCGGCCCTTGTTGACGAACTCGGCGCTCAGCAGGCGGCCGTAACGCAGCAGCTCGCCCTCGGACTCGATGGCCTCATAGACCACACGGAACGAGTCGCCGCGTTGCAGGTCGCGGCGGAAATCGATCTGGCCGGTGAAAATATCAGCCAGTTGCGAGGCCACCCGGTCGGGAAGGTTAGCCGCTTCGGTGGCGGCAAACAAGGTGCTGCGGATCGTGCCACTGGCCACCCGGACCGAGCGCTGCGCTTCGACTTGATCGAGGCGGGCCACAAAGCCGCTGCCGCTGCGCTCGATCAGCAAACGCTGGTAGCGGTGGGAATCGTTGCTGGGCAACCAGCGCACGTTCAGGCGCAGCAGGCGCTGGTCGTCGTCGGTCTCGGCACGCACCAGTTTGCCCGCCGGGCCGCGCAAAAGCATGGCCGCGTCGGGGTGGCTGCGCAAAAACTGCTGGGCGGCGCGGTCGTTGACCCCCAAGCGCTGCAACAGGCTTTGCACGGTGTCGTCGCGGCGCGTGAAGTCGGTGCGAAACAGCACGAAGGGCACCGGGGCTTGCAGTTCAGCCGGAGTGGTGGAGGCGGAGGCGGAGGCGGAGGCGGCGATCGGTGCGGCCAAAGCGAGGGGCTGCAGCGCTGCGTGCGGCACCGTCTCGACGATTTGCTGCACCGGCAGGTTGGCAATCTCGGCCTCGAGGGGGGCCACGCCAAACGCCGTGACGCCAGTGCCGAGCAAAACAGCACCCAGTCCAGCGATGAAATGCTTGGGGTACTTGACCAATGTGTGCTTGACGTGCTGGGCCAGTTCGTTCATTCAAGGTCAACATCAAGGCCTACCTGCTGCGCTTGGACGGGCGCAACAGGGCGGCGAGTAAAAAAAGGAGCAGGGCGCCGAGAACTGGGCGCAGCTGCAGGGCGGATGATAAGCCACCGCACACCACACAGCTGCCGATAAGCCCGGCAGGCGGCGCGCCGACTAAAATCCGACCACAAGTAGAGCATCAGTATAACGCGCTCACCGCGCGCGGCCATCTGTAGAAACCCGAATGAGTCCAACCACTGCCCCACCCATCGCTGCGGCGCCCCCCACTGCCCCGCTGAACGCCGCCGTGCAACACGCGCTGGCCGTGACGCGGCGCGGCTGCGAGGAGCTCATCCCCGAGGCCGACTGGGTGCAAAAACTGCAGCGCAGTCAGGCCAGCGGCCAGCCGCTGCGCATCAAGCTCGGGCTGGACCCGACCGCGCCCGACATCCACCTCGGGCACACGGTGGTGCTCAACAAGCTGCGCCAGCTGCAAGACCTGGGGCACACGGTGATTTTTTTGATCGGCGACTTCACCAGCCTGATCGGCGACCCCTCGGGGCGCAACAGCACCCGCCCGCCGCTCACGCCCGAGCAGATCCAGGCCAACGCCCAGACCTACTACCAGCAGGCCAGCCTGGTGCTGGACCCGGCGCGCACCGAGGTGCGCTACAACAGCGAATGGAGCGATGCGCTGGGCGCGCGCGGCCTCATTGGGCTGGCGGCCAAGTACACCGTGGCGCGCATGATGGAGCGCAACGATTTTCACCAGCGCTACACGGCCGGCAGCCCGATCAGCGTGCACGAGTTTTTGTACCCGCTGATGCAGGGCTACGACTCGGTGGCGCTCAAGGCCGACCTGGAGCTGGGCGGCACCGACCAGAAGTTCAACCTGCTCATGGGCCGCCACCTGCAAGCCGAGTACGGGCTGGAGCCGCAGTGCATCCTGACCATGCCGCTGCTCGAGGGGCTGGATGGCGTCGAGAAGATGAGCAAGTCCAAGGGCAACTACATCGGCATCAACGAGCCGGCGCCTACTATGTACGCCAAGGTGCTGAGCATTTCGGACGAGCTGATGTGGCGCTGGTACACGCTGCTGTCGTTCCAGACCGAGGCGCAGATCGCGGCGCTGCGCGCCGAAGTGGCCGCCGGGCGCAACCCCAAAGACGCCAAGGTGCAGCTGGCGCTCGAGCTCACCACGCGCTTTCACGGCGCGGCGGCGGCAGCGGCAGCGCAGCAAGATTTCATCCACCGCAGCCAAGGCGGCGTGCCCGACGACATCCCCGAGCGCTCGCTGGGCGGCGCACCGCTGGGCATCGCGGCGCTGCTCAAAGCCGCTGGGCTCGCGCCCTCGAGCAGCGAGGCCAACCGGCTCATCGACGGCGCCGGCGTGCGCGTCGATGGCGCGCTGATCAGCGACAAAGGGCTGCGCCTGGGCCCGGGCACCTACGTGCTGCAAGTGGGCAAGCGCAAATTTGCCCGCGTCACGCTGTCTTGAATCTGGCCCCCCGCATCCTGCCCTTTTATTGCACACCCTTTTGTGAACGCACACCCCACCCCCGCCCCCAGCCCAGCCACCCCAAGCGGCGCCACCAACCGCCCCCAGCCCGGCCCGATGCTGCTCTCGGGCTTGGAGCTGCTGCGCATCGACGCCGACACGCTGTTCGTCAACATCGGCGAGCGCACGAATGTGACCGGCTCCAAAGCCTTTGCGCGCCTGATCCTCAACGGCGACTACGAGCAGGCGCTGGCGGTGGCGCGCCAGCAGGTGGAAAACGGCGCCCAGATCATCGACGTCAACATGGACGAAGCGATGCTCGACAGCCAAGCGGCGATGGTGCGCTTTTTGAACCTCATGGCCACCGAGCCCGACATCGCGCGCGTGCCGGTGATGATCGATTCGTCCAAATGGAGCGTGATCGAGGCCGGGCTCAAGTGCGTGCAGGGCAAGGGGCTGGTGAATTCGATCAGCCTCAAAGAGGGCGAGGCCGAGTTCAAGCGCCAAGCGCGCCAGATCCGCCGCTACGGCGCCGCCACCGTGGTCATGGCCTTTGACGAGCAGGGCCAAGCCGACACCTTCCAGCGCAAGACCGAGATCTGCGCCCGCGCCTACCGCATCCTGGTCGACGAAGTGGGTTTTCCGGCCGAAGACATCGTCTTCGATCCCAACATCTTCGCCATCGCCACCGGCATTGCCGAGCACGACAACTACGCCGTCGATTTCATCGAGGCCACGCGCTGGATCAAGGCCAACCTGCCCGGGGCCAAGGTGTCGGGCGGCGTGAGCAACGTGAGCTTCAGCTTTCGCGGCAACGACCCGGTGCGTGAGGCCATCCACACCGTGTTTTTGTACCACGCCATCCAAGCCGGCATGGACATGGGCATCGTCAACGCCGGCATGGTCGGCGTCTATGACGAGCTCGAGCCCGAGTTGCGCACGCGCGTCGAAGACGTGGTGCTCAATCGCCGCCCCGACGCCACCGAACGCCTGCTCGACATCGCCGACAGCGTGCGCGGCGCGGCGCGCGACGACAGCGCCAAAAACGCCTGGCGCGCGCTGCCGCTGCGCGAGCGCCTGACGCACGCGTTGGTGCATGGCAACAACGAGCACATCGAGGCCGACACCGAGGCCCTGTGGCAGCAGATGCGCGCCGAGGGGGCGCGGCCGCTGCACCTGATCGAAGGCCCGCTGATGGACGGCATGAACGTGGTCGGCGACCTGTTTGGCGCCGGCAAGATGTTTTTGCCGCAGGTGGTCAAGAGCGCGCGCGTGATGAAGCAGGCGGTGGCGCACCTGCTGCCCTACATCGAGGAAGAAAAACGCCAGCTCGAGGCCGCCGGCACGGCCACGCGCAGCCAGGGCAAGATCGTCATCGCCACCGTCAAGGGCGACGTGCACGACATCGGCAAAAACATCGTCACCGTGGTGCTGCAGTGCAACAACTTCGAGGTGGTGAACATGGGCGTGATGGTGCCCTGCCACCAGATTTTGGCCAAGGCCAAAGAGGTGGGGGCCGAAATCGTCGGTCTGTCGGGCCTGATCACCCCCAGCCTCGAGGAGATGCAGTACGTGGCCGCCGAGATGGAAAAAGACGCCTACTTCAGCGCCCACGGCGTGGCGCTGATGATCGGCGGCGCCACCACCAGCCGCGTGCACACGGCGGTAAAAATTGCGCCGCACTACAGCGGCCCGGTGGTCTATGTGCCCGACGCCTCGCGCGGCGTGGGCGTGGCGCAAAACCTGCTGGGGCAGGGGCGCGCTGCCTTCGTGCACGAGCTGCAAGTTGATTACGAGCGCGTGCGCCAGCAGCACGCCAACAAAAAGAAAACCCCGCTGCTGTCGCTGGCGCAGGCGCGCGCCAACAAGGCCCAGCTCGACTGGGCTGCCTACACCCCGGCGCGGCCCAGGTTCATCGGCCGGCGCGTGTTCAAAAACCTCGATCTGGCCGAGCTGGCGCGCTACATCGACTGGGGCCCCTACTTCCAGACTTGGGACTTGGCCGGCCCCTACCCTGCCATCCTCGACGACGAGCTGGTGGGCGCGCAGGCGCGCAAGGTCTATGCCGACGCGCAAGCGCTGCTGAAAAAAATCGTCGATGGGCGCTGGCTGGTGGCCAACGCGGTGCTGGGCCTGTACCCGGCGCAGAGCGTGGCCGACGACGACATCGCCCTCTACGCCGATGAAGCGCGCCAGAGCCCGGTGCTGGTCTGGCACGGCTTGCGCCAACAGAGCGAAAAACCGGTGGTCGATGGCGCGCCGCGCCCGAACCGCTGCCTGGCCGACTTTGTGGCGCCGCAGGGCAGCGGCGTGGCCGATTATGTGGGTGCCTTTGCCGTCACCGCCGGCATCGGGGCCGAAGCGCGCGCCGCCGCCTTCGAGGCCGCGCACGACGACTACCAAGCGATCCTGCTCAAGGCGCTGGCCGACCGGCTGGCCGAAGCCGCCGCCGAATACCTGCACTGGCGCGTGCGCACCGAACTGTGGGGCTACGCCGCGCAAGAAAATTTGAGCCCGCAGCAGCTCATCGCCGAGCAGTACCAAGGCATCCGCCCGGCCCCGGGCTACCCGGCCTGCCCCGATCACACCGTCAAGCGCGAGCTGCTGGCGCTGCTGGGCAGCGCCGACATCGGCATGGGCCTGACCGAAAGCCTGGCCATGACGCCCGCCGCCAGCGTCTGCGGCTTCTACCTCGCGCACCCCGATTGCCGCTACTTCAACGTCGGCCCCATCGGGCGCGACCAACTGGCGGATCAAGCGCGCCGCCGCCACCTGAGCGAAGACGAACTGGCGCGCTGGCTGGCGCCCAACCTCTAAGCGCCTCAGTGGGCGCAGTGGGCGCGCACCTCGTCGATGCCAGTCAGCCCCTGCAGCACCTTGAGGATGCCGTCTTGGCGCAGGGTGCGCAGCCCGCCACTGATCTGAGCCGCCTCCAGCAGCGCCTCGGAGGGGGCCTTTTGCTGGATCAGGCGGCGCAGAGGGCTGTCGATCAGCAACAGCTCGTGCACGCCGACGCGTCCCTTGTAGCCCGTCTGGTCGCAGGCCGGGCAGCCGGGGGCATGGTGCCGGAACATGCGTCCGTCTAGGCCGTAATCGTGCAGCCACTGCGCACGCAGCTCGGCTTTGCCGGGACGCAGACTTCCGGGCAGCACGTGCAGGTAGTCGTCCAGCAGCTCATCGACCCAGGTTTCGTCAGCTGGCTCGCTGCGCACGCAGCCCTTGCACCAGCGCCGCACCAGACGCTGCGCCAGCACGGCAGCGAGCGAGTCGGCAAAGTTGAACGGATCCATCCCCATGTCGAGCAGCCGAACCACGGTCTCGGGCGCGCTGTTGGTGTGCAGCGTCGAGAGCACCAGGTGGCCGGTGAGCGAGGCCTCGATCGCCATCTGGGCGGTTTCTTGGTCGCGAATTTCGCCCACCATGATGATGTCGGGGTCGGCGCGCAAAAAGGCCCGCAGTGCCTTGGCAAAAGTCCAGTCGATCTTGGGATTGACCTGCACCTGGCGCAACTCGGGGTTGCTGATCTCGATCGGGTCTTCGGCGGTCCAGATCTTGCGGTCGGGCGTGTTGATGTGCTGCAGCACCGAGTGCAGCGTGGTGGTCTTGCCCGAGCCCGTGGGGCCCACGCACAGCACCATGCCATGGGAGCGTGCCACCGCAGTTTGCAATTGGCGAAGGTTGGCGGGGGTCAGGCCGAGTTGATCCAGCGGCAGCGGCTTGGCCGATGAGAGCAAACGCAGCACCACGTCTTCGGCGCCGTTGCTGGTGGGGATGGTGGCCACGCGCAGCTCGAGCTTGTGCGCGGGCGAGAACTTGGCAAAATCGATCTTGCCGTCTTGGGGCTTGCGGCGTTCGGAAATGTCGAGGTCGCACATCACCTTGATGCGGCCGATGATGGCGTTGCGGTAGCCCGGCGGCAGTTCCATGAAGGGGTTCAGGCGGCCATCCTTGCGCAGCCGGATGCGCACCTTGCGCTTGCTGGCAAAGGTCTCGATGTGGATGTCGGAGGCGCCTTGGCCTTGGGCCTCGATGATCAGGCGGTTGATGAGCTTGACGAGCGAGTTGTCGGACTGCTCGATGGCGCCCAGCTTGGGGTCGGCGTCGTCGCTGGCTTCTTGCTCGAGCGATTCGAGCAGCTTGTCGGAGCTGGTGGCGACAAAATCGCCACCGACGGCCAGCGCCGCCTGGGCGTCGTCGAGGCCGAAGCGGGCATAGGCCTCGTTGACGCTTTGCGCCCCGAGCGCGGCGCTGGTGAGCGTGGCCACCACCTTGGCCTGCAACACAAAATCCAGCTCTTTGAGCATGTCGCGCCGCGACGGGTCTTCGGCGGCCACCACCACGGTGCCGTTGCGCCACAGCAGCGGCACGATGCGGTGCTTGCGCGCCAGCGCGATCGGCACCCGGCGCAAGGCCTCGGGATCGATCGGAAACTGGGCCAGATCAACCACCGGGTAACCCATCTTGCGCGCCAGCGCGATGCGCAGATCGTCGCGTGTCAGATGGCCGCTTTGCACCAGCAGCTCGCCCAGCGGCACGCTGCGCTCGGATTTCTGGCGCTCCATCGCCTCTTGCAGTTGCTTTGGGGTAATGAGCCCAAGCGCGGTCAGGGCCTCGCCTATTCGCACCATGGGCATGCGCGACTGCTCTTCCAGCGCCTGCAACAATTCTTCGGGCTTGACCACCTCCTTGAGCACCAGGTAGTCGCCCAGTTTGCGGTTGCGCAGCTGCTCTTGGGTGCGCGCCGCTTGCTCCACCTGCTCGGTGGTGACTATGTGTTGCTCGACCAACACCTGGCCGATGCTTTCCCCGACCTGCACGCGGCGCAGCACGTGGGCCGGCAAAAAAACCCGTTGCACCCGGTCTTGTGCATCGAGCGGCACAAACAGGAACACGCCCACGGCAGACTCGAGGTGTCCAATCGTCAACCCCGTTTGCACCGAACCATCGCTGAGCTCGAGGCGGTAGGGCAAGCGCGGGCGGTGGCGCAGCAAATCGTCGGCGCTGCTGGGATGGCTTCCAACCTCTGGGCTGGCGTTGCCCTGGGTGTGCGGCAATGGTGCCAGCGGCTGTGTCAGGCTGATGCGCCTAAACATATCGAAGCGCAACGGCATGATGGTGCGCGAGGGGGGCACCTGGATGTGAGCCAAACCGGCCGGCAGATCCAGCCCCATCAGCCGGCAAGGACGCATCTGGCCGTTGCTGCCCTCGACCAGGCAGTCTAGGCCAGCGGCAGCCGGGTTGTCGGCGCCGTTTTCGGGGGTGCCGTAGCTGGCGTAGGGCGGGGTGGGCCAACGCAATGCAAATGAACTTGGCCGCGTCACCAACTGAGGCTCGGGTATGGCGGTGGCGGCAAAGTTCATGGTCTGGATTGAGGGCAAGGGCTCGCGGCTGACATCATAGGGATGGGATTATGCGGCAGCCTCAAGGGTTTCCCGGCTGTCGGTATTGAACCGCTTCAGCCAGGTGCGCGCCGTGGATGCGCTCGCTGGCGGCCAAGTCGGCGATGGTGCGCGCCACGCGCAGCGCGCGGTGGGTGGCGCGCCCGGACCAGCCCAGCCGCGTGGCGGCTTGCTGCAGCAACTGTGCGGCAGCGGGCTCCAGCGCCGCATGGCGTTGCAGCGCTGGGCCGTGCAGGGTGTGGTTGGCGTGGCCCTGGCGCTGCAGCGCCCGCTCGCGCGCTTGGGCGACGCGCTCGCGCACCGCTGCGCTGGTCTCCGCCGCCGCGCTGTCGAGCAACTGCCCGGGCGGCAGCAGCGGCACCTCCACGTGCAGGTCGATGCGGTCCAGCAAGGGGCCGCTGAGCTTGCCCTGGTAGCGCTGCACTTGGTCGGGGGTGCAGCGGCAGGCCCTGTGGCTGGCCCCCAGATAGCCGCAGGGGCAGGGATTCATGGCAGCCACGAGCTGGAAGCGGGCCGGAAAATCGGTCTGGCGCGCCGCGCGCGAGATGCGGATCTGCCCGCTCTCGAGTGGCTCGCGCAAGGCCTCGAGGGCGGCGCGGGGGAATTCGGGCAGCTCATCGAGGAACAGCACGCCGTGGTGCGCGAGCGATATCTCGCCCGGCCGCGGCGGGTTGCCGCCGCCCACCAGCGCGGTGGCGCTGGCGCTGTGGTGCGGCGCGCTAAAAGGCCGCTGGCCCCAGTGCTCGGGCCTGAAGCGCCCCGCCAGCGACGCTACCGCCGCCGCCTCCAGCGCCTGCTGGTCGTCCAGCGCCGGCAGGATGCCGGGCAGGCGCTGCGCCAGCATCGACTTGCCCGAGCCCGGCGGGCCGCTCATCAGCAGGCTGTGCGCGCCCGCGGCAGCGATCTCCAGTGCCCGCCGCGCACCGGCCTGGCCCTTCACATCGGCCAAATCGGGCAAATCTTGCCCCTGCACCGCAGCGCTGCCCTGCAGCAGCACCCAGCCGTCGGGGTGCGCCGGCTCGGGCAACACCATGCCGGCTGGAGCAAAGCGCTGCACCACATCGAGCAGGTGGCGCGCCCGGTACACGCGCGCTTGGCGCACCAAGGCGGCCTCTTCGGCGCTGACCGGGGGCAGCACCAAAGCGGTGCATACGGTTTGACCCGCACCGGCCGCGCGCAAGAAAGCCAGCCCCATGCACAGGGCGCCCCGGATCGGACGCAAGGCGCCGCTGAGCGAGAGCTCGCCAGCAAATTCGTGCCCGGCCAGCGCCGCGCCGTCGATCTGGCCGCTGGCGGCCAAAATGCCCAAGGCGATGGGCAAATCAAAGCGCCCCGACTCCTTGGGCAGGTCGGCCGGGGCTAGGTTAACCGTGATGCGCTTGTTGTGCGGCCACTCCAGCCCGGCGTTCAAGATGGCCGAGCGCACCCGCTCGCGCGCCTCTTTGACCTCGGTGTCGGCCAAGCCCACCAGCGTCAGACTGGGCAGGCCGTTGGCCAAATGCACCTCCACGCTCACCGGCAGGGCCTCGAGCCCGACCAGCGTGCGACTTTGAACCACGCACAAACCCACGTTGAGCTCCCTTGTTGTGTAGGACACAGACCGGGCCAATGCCCGCTGGCTGCGGCATTCGCCTCCACATTGCACCAAGTTGGTGCATCGGGAAGCGAATCATCTGGCCGCAGTGTAGCGGCTGACGCTGCGCTGGGCACGCTCTGGGCACGCTCTGGGCACGCTCTGGGCATGCGCTGGGCGTCGGCATGGCTGGGTCAGGTTGGCACGCTACGTGCTTAAAGCTAGGCGTGTCAATGGTCCAGCCCCCAAGGTTGGGCACCCACAACCGCCGCTGATCGGGCCGCAAGCCCGATCAGCCCACTATCGACAGGTACAGAAAGGTTGAACATGAAGCTGGTCACTGCGATCATCAAACCCTTCAAGCTCGACGAGGTGCGCGAAGCGCTCTCGAGTCTGGGCGTACAGGGCATCACCGTCACCGAAGTCAAAGGCTTCGGGCGCCAGAAAGGGCACACCGAGCTCTACCGCGGCGCCGAATACGTGGTCGATTTCCTGCCCAAGGTCAAGGTCGACGCCGCCGTGACCGACGATCTGGTCGAGCGCGTGATCGAGGTCATCGAGGGCGCGGCGCGCACCGGCAAGATCGGCGACGGCAAGATTTTCGTCTTCCCGCTGGAGCAGGTGGTGCGCATCCGCACCGGCGAGACCGGCGCGCAAGCCCTCTGACCCATCAACCCTTTTTCAAACTCCGAGCATCAATCATGAAAAAGTTTCTACTCAGTATGTGTGTGGGCCTGGGGCTGCTGCTGGGCGCATCGGCGGCCATGGCCCAAGTCACCGACGCCGCGCCCGCCGTTGCCCCGATGATGGCACCCGAAGCCCCTGCAGCGGTCGCGCCGATGGTCGATGCCGCCGCGCTGGCCGTGGCTGCCGCACCCGCCGCCGAACCCACCGCCGAACCCACCCCGCACAAGGGCGACGTCGCTTGGATGATGGTCGCCACCCTGCTGGTGGTGATGATGGTCATCCCCGGCTTGGCGCTGTTCTACGGCGGCCTGGTGCGCAGCAAAAACATGCTCTCGGTGCTGATGCAAGTCACGGTGGTGTTTTCGCTCGTCTTGGTGTTGTGGGCGGTGTACGGCTACAGTCTGACCTTTGGGGGCGAGGGGCTGATCATCGGCAACCTCGACAAGGCCTTCCTGGCCGGCATCACAATGGATTCGGTCGCCGCCACCTTCACCGAAGGCGTGGTGATTCCGGAGCTGATTTTTGTCGCCTTTCAAGCCACCTTTGCCGGCATCACCTGCGCCATCATCGTGGGTGCCTTTGCCGAGCGCATCAAGTTCAGCGCCGTGCTGATCTTCACCGCCATCTGGTTCACCTTCAGCTACGTCCCGGTGGCGCACATGATCTGGGGCTCGGGCGGCTTGCTGATCGGCATGGGCAAAATGGACTTTGCCGGCGGCACCGTGGTGCACCTGAGCGCCGCCGTGGCGGCCCTAGTGGGTGCTTACGTGATCGGCAAACGCGTCGGCTACGGCAAAGAAGCCATGGCCCCGCACAGCCTGCCCCTGACCTTGGTCGGTGCGGCGCTGCTGTGGGTGGGCTGGTTTGGCTTCAACGCCGGCTCGGCCCTCGAGGCCAACAGCAACGCCACGCTGGCTTTCCTCAACACCCTCATCGCCACCGCCGCCGCCGTGCTGGCTTGGTGTGTGGGTGAGGCGCTGCTCAAGGGCAAGGCCTCGATGCTGGGTGCTGCATCGGGTGCCGTGGGCGGCTTGGTGGCCATTACCCCGGCTGCGGGTTATGTGGGGCCGATGGGGGCGATCGCGATCGGCTTGGCCGGCGGCTTCCTGTGCCTGTGGGGCGTCAATGGCCTGAAGAAGATGCTCGGCGCCGACGACACCCTCGACGTGTTCGGTCTACACGGCGTGGGCGGCATTGTGGGTGGCCTGCTCACCGGCGTGTTTGTATCCCCGCTGCTGGGCGGTGGTGGCGATGCCGACTTCAGCATCATAAGCCAAGTGTCTGTGCAAGCGCTGTCGATGCTGGTGGCGGCGGTCTGGGCGGGCGTGGTGGCGTTCATCGCCTTCAAGGTGGCCGACATGCTGGTGGGCCTGCGCGTGACCGAAGACGAAGAACGCGAAGGTCTGGACATCAGCTCGCACGGCGAGAGCGCTTACAACCGCTGATCTGCGCCACCCACTGATTGCATCCCCAAAGATTGAAGACGAAAGACGGGGGTTTAAGCCCGCCGCGCGACAAGCGTGGCGGGTTTTTTTGTGCACCCGGCTTGCCGCGCCCCGGCAGCACCGCCGCAGCCTACAATGCGCTCTGTATGCCTTCCCAGACCCCTATCGACCAGATTTCCGAGCGCGTCAACCGCTTGCTGGTGCGCCACGAGGAACTGCTGCGCGCCAACCAGTTGTTGCAGCAGCAAGTCGAGGCGCTGCGCCAAGAGCGCGATTTGTTGCGCCTGCAAAGCCAAGCCGTGCGGCAACGGCTCGATGCGCTGATCGAGCAACTGCCCACCGAGTCAGACGACAGCCGTCCATGAACCAGCCTGCCCACAAGCAAATTGAAGTCCAGATCATGGCGCAGACCTACCTGCTGGCTTGCCCAGCCGATGGCGAAGCGGCCTTGCGCGAGGCGGTGGCCAAGGTCGATCACGCCATGTGCCGCATCCGCGATGCCGGCAAGGTGAAAGCGCGCGACCGCATCGCCGTGCTGGCCGCACTCAACATCGCCTACGAGCTGCATCAAAAAGAACCCGGCGGCTTTCGCAACACCTCCTTTGGCCAGACCGAATCGGGCGAGTGGCCAGAAGCCAGCGAACGCCAACCCGAAAACCGCCTGCAGCACCTGATCGAGCGCCTTGATCAGGCGCTGGCCCACGACGGGCGGCTGCTTTAAGCGCAGGGCACGTCTGCCTGCTGGCACACGCTCAAGCCCTTTTCGGCACAGGCACGCAAAGCCCCCCCGCTGGGGCTCAAAAATCCTTGGTTGCTCTGATTTTTGCGTCTAGAATGGAGCCGTCTGTCACCGTGGTCGGGTTCTATATTTCCTTGAACCAATGCTCTCTGAGCCCGGGCTAGGTACATTGTGCAGTGGGTGTGATCGTCTCGCGTCAGATGAACCCGAAGCTGCTCTGCCCTTGCCCACCTGAACCCCCCCGTTCAGGATGCGGGCCCGGCCCGGTGGCAGACACCTTCTATTGCAAGCGCACGCCGCTTCGCGCTCTATACCCCCCCTCTCAGCTTTACCCCCTTGTCTTTGTTGGCCGTGCTCGACCCGCCGCTGGTGCTGCAACTGCTGCTGCTGGGCCTGTGCGGGGGGTTTTTGGCCGGGCTGCTGGGCATAGGTGGCGGCATGGTGCTGGTGCCTTTTCTCACGGTCATCGTGGCCAACCAGGGCGTCGACGCCGACTTGGCCGTCAAAATGGCCATCGCCACCGGCATGGCCACCATCGTTTTTACCTCGCTCTCGAGCGTGCGCGCGCACCACTTGCGCGGGGCGGTGCGCTGGGACATCTGGCGCCGCTTCGTGCCCGGCATCGTGCTGGGCGCGGCGCTGGCCAGCTTGGGCGTCTTTGCCGCGCTCAACGGCCAGACCCTGGCGCTGGTTTTTGCGCTGTTCGTGGCTTTTTCAGCCACCCAGATGTGGCTGGACCAAAAACCCGCCGCCAGCCGCACCCTGCCCGGCCCGGCGGGCCAGCTGGCGGCTGGCGGCGGCATCGGCTTTGTCTCGGGTTTGGTGGGTGCGGGTGGCGGCTTCATCAGCGTGCCGCTGCTGGTCTGGTGCAACGTGGCCATGCACCAGGCAGTGGCCACCAGCGCCGCACTGGGCTTTCCGATCGCGCTGGCCAATTCAATCGGTTACGCGCTGGCCGGGCACAACACGCCCGGTCTGCCCGCGGCGTCGCTGGGCTATATTTTTCTGCCGGCGCTGCTGGTGATCGCCTTGGCCAGCGTGCTCGGCGCTCCGCTGGGCGCGCGGGCGGCGCATGCGCTGCCGGTGCGGCCGCTCAAACGCCTGTTTGCGCTGGTGCTGTACGCGCTGGCGGCCTTTATGCTCTACCAAGGCCTCAGAGGCTGAAATGAAACTGCCCCCACGCTCGCTACGCTCGCTGCCCCCCAAGGAGGCGCTTCATTGACTTCGGGCGGCCGGGCGCCACTGAGAGGCTAAGGCACACCGAATGACAAAAAAATTACCGCTGCAAGTCGATCCAAATACCCACTTTGGGTTTAGGATGCCAAGGCGCTGCGCTGGGCGTTATGCCGCCGTTGCAGCGAAACCCAACCCACAGAAGGAATCAACAAATGGCAACTGCGAAAAAAGCGCCTGCTGCGAAGGCTCCCACCCCCAAAGCACCCGCTGCCAAGGCCCCAGCCAAGGCCCCTGCGGCCAAAGCTCCTGCGGCCAGCACCGCCCCCCCGGCTGCAAAGGCCGCACCCAAGGCAGCCGCCAAGGCCAGTGCGCCGGCGGCCCCGGCTGCTCCTGCCAAGCGCACCCCCAATGCGGCCTTCATGAAACCCATGACCCCCAGCGCGGCTTTGGCGGCCGTGATCGGCAGCAAGCCCATGCCGCGCACCGAAGTGACCAAAAAAGTCTGGGAATACATCAAAAAACACAACCTGCAAGACGCTGCCAACAAGCGCATGATCAACGCCGACGCCAAACTCAAGGCGATCTTCGTCAAGCCGCAGGTGTCGATGTTCGAGATGACCAAGCTGATCAGCACGCAGCTGTCCTAAGCACCGCTTCGTCTGGGGGCCCATAAAGGGCAGCTCAGGCGGACGCGTCGTGGTGTTGCAGCGTCCAACCCAGTTGGCTGTAGTGGCGCCAGCGCAGGCGCGCCGCCTGCTTGAGCGCCTCGTCTGCTGGCACGATCTCGATCAGGCGCTCAAAGCGCTCCACGTCGGGTGGCACCGGCTCTTGCAGATTGATCAGCAAGGGCCAGCTGCTGCTTTGCGCCACCAACTGCTCTGACAGCACCACGGGCGCGCGCTGCCACAACCCGGCCTGCCCCCGACCCGCAGCGCCCTTTGCACCCGCCGGCTCTCCGCCCCCGAGGCCGCCCTCGTGGTCTGCCTCGTAGCGCCCATGGGCGATGAACTCGTCGGGGCTGAAGGTCCAGAGCGCGGCGTCGAGCTCGTGCGCCAGCCCGGGCGCGAGCAGCACCCACGTGCGCTGGCCCGCGTGGTTGGCCTTGCGCAGCAGCCGACACAGGTAGGGCACGGGTGCCCCCACATTGAAGTGGAAAACCACCGTTTTCATGCCACCGCGCTCGAGGGGTGCGGGCGCATTCAGCGCTTGCGCCCTTTGGCGCCGGTGGCCGCCTTGGGCGCCATGGCCGGTTGGTCGTTGACCATGCGCGCGGCCTCGTCGAGCAGGTACTGCACCAGCAGCGCCACCGGGCGCCCGGTGGCGCCCTTGGCGCTGCCGCCCTTCCAGGCCACACCGGCGATGTCTAGGTGCGCCCAAGCCTGCTCGGGGTCCACGAACTTTTGCAAAAACTTGGCCGCCGTGACCGAGCCCGCCGGGCGGCCGGCGATGTTGGCCATGTCAGCGAAGTTCGATTTCAACCCCTCGGCGTATTCTTCGTCGAGCGGCATGCGCCAGCACGGATCGAGCGCCGCCGCCCCCGCGTCCTGCAGGGCTTGCGCCAGCTCGTCGCGGTTGCTGTAGAGGCCCGCGCGCAGGTTGCCCAGCGCGATCACGCAGGCCCCGGTGAGGGTGGCGACGTCGATCAGGGCGCGCGGTTTGAAGCGCGCCGCGTAGCTGAGCGCGTCGCACAGAATCAGCCGGCCCTCGGCGTCGGTGTTGAGGATCTCGATCGTCTGCCCGCTCAGGCTGCTGACCACATCGCCCGGCTTGACGGCGCGGCCATCGGGCATGTTCTCGCAGCACGGCACCAAGCCGACCACGTTGAGCGCCGGTTGCAGCTCGGCCAGCGCGACGAAGCTGCCCAGCACGGCGGCGGCGCCGGCCATGTCGAACTTCATTTCGTCCATCTCGGGGCCGGGCTTGAGGCTGATGCCCCCGGTGTCGAAGGTGATGCCCTTGCCCACCAGCACCACCGGCGCGCTGGCCTTGGGTGCGCCCTGGTAGCGAAGCACGATGAAGCGCAGCGGCTCCTCGGCGCCTTGGGCCACCGCCAGATAGGCGCCCATGCCCAGCTTGGCCACTTCTTTGGGGCCCAGCACCTCAACCTGCAGGCGCTTGCCTTGTGCCAGTTGCTGCGCCGCCTCGGCCAGCAGCTTGGGCGTGGCGTGGTTGGGGGGGCGGTTGGCCCACTCTTTGGCCCACTCCACGGCTTTGACGGTGGCCCGGGCTTGGGCGAAGGCGCTGCGCAAGGCGCTGGCGTCGCTCACCCCCACCAGCACGGTTTGCAGGCTGCGCGGCTGCGCCTTGGACGCAGACTTGGTGGTGGTGTAGCTGTAGCTGGCCTCGGCGCTGGCCTGAACCAGCGCCGCCAGCGCTCCGGCACCCACCTCGCCAGCCCACAACAGCAAGCGTTTGGCGCCAGCGAGCTTGAGCGCTGCCAGCGCCGCCAGCACCGCCTTGCGCGTAGCGGCCGGGCTGCCATCGCCGCTGCGCACCAGAGCCACCTTGCGCGCCTGCACCCCCGGCAGGCGGTGCGCCAGCAGCACGCTGCCCAGCGCGGGCTCGATGTCGGCCTGGGCCACGGCGGCACGGGCCCAGTTCGTCAAGGAGTCGTCTGAAGCCACCGGGCGCGCCGTGCCGTTGGCTGCGGCGTTGGCCGCATTTCCGGTTTTGGCGGGGTCGGCCGCATCGGGCCAGAGCAAGACCAGCGCGTCGGCCTCTAGGGTGGCGGCTTGCGACAAATGCAGCGATTGCAGTTCAAAGTCCATAATCTAGGCTCACATGGTTTTTTGACGATGTTATTCCATTCTTCCCTGCGCCGTGAACTGGCGCGCAGTTTTGGCGCCACCTTGCTGGTGCTGCTGGTGATCGTCGTCACCATGCTGCTGATACGCACCCTCGGCCAAGCCGACCAGGGGCGCATCAATCCGCAAGAAATTTTGCTGGTCCTGACCTACACCGTGGTCGGCCGGCTGCCGATCGTGCTCACCATCGCCTTGTTCATCGCCGTGGCCTCGACGCTCACGCGCATGCACCGCGAAAGCGAAATGGTGATCTGGCACTGCAGCGGCCAGGGTTTGGCGGCCTTGCTCAAGCCGGTGTTTCGCTTTGCCTGGCCGGTGCTGGCGGTTATCGCCCTGATGGTGCTGCTGATCTGGCCTTGGGCCAACCAGCAGGCCGAGCAGTTGCGCGACCGCTTTGCCCAGCGCGGCGAACTCGAACGCGTGCAGGCCGGGCAGTTCATCGAAAGCGCCGACGGGCGGCGCGTGTTCTTCATCGAGCAAGACCCGCAACAGCCGACGCTGGCGCGCAACATTTTTGTCTCCAGCACCGAGGCCGACGGCAGCCGCACCGTGCTCAGCGCCGGCAGCGGGCGCGTCGAGTGGATCGGCTCGCAGCAGTGGTTGCACATCCACCAGGGCCAGCGCCTGCTGTTTGACCAACCCGACCAGCCGGGACAGGTGCAGGTGAGCGAATTTGCCTCCTACCGCGTGCTCATCGACGCGCCGGCGCTGCCCATGGGCGTGGCGCAAGGGCTCAAGTCGCGCCCCACTTGGACGCTGGTGGCCGAACCCACACCGGCCAACCAAGGCGAGCTGGCGTGGCGGCTAGGGCTGGCGCTGGCCGCAGTGAATTTTGTGCTCATGGCGCTGGCGCTGGCCGCTAGCAACCCGCGCGCCAACAAAAGCGGCAACGTTTTGCTGTTGCTGTTTGGCTTCATTTTTTACTATAACCTGATGACCATGGGCCAGCGCTGGATCGGCACCGGCGAGATCTCCGCCCTGGCCTTTGTGCTGGCCTTGCATGGCGGCACCGGGCTGGCTTGCGCGCTCTGGCTGGCCAAACGCCATTGGGGCTGGGAGCTGAACGCGGCGCGGCTGTGGCGGCGTGGGGCCCCGGCATGAAGACCATGCGCAAACTGATCTACGGCGAACTGCTGTGGGCGATCGGCTTCGTGGCGCTGGCTTTTTTGGCGCTGTTCGCCTTCTTTGACCTGATCGAAGAACTGCCCGCGCTGGGCCAGCGCTCGCCTTTCGATCCGGCGCTCGAATACGGCCTGTGGCAAGCCCTGCTCTACGTGGCCTTGCTGCTGCCCAGCCACCTCTACGAGCTGCTGCCGATCGCGGTGCTGATCGGCGCGGTGTTCGGTTTGGTGCGGCTGGCGCAGTCGTCCGAGTTCACCATCTTGCGCACCAGCGGCCTCGGGCCCGGCTTGGCTTTGCGCCAGATGCTGGTGTTGGGCATGGCTTTTGCCGCCCTGACCTTCGTGCTGGGCGATTACGTCGCCCCCTGGAGCGACCGCCAGGCGCAACAGCTCAAAGCCACCTTCGAGGGCCAGATCCGCCTGGGGCAGACCGGCGCTTGGCTCAAAGAGCGCGGCGACCAGCGCCAGGTGTCGGTCAATGTCGCGGCGCTCGAAGGGCCTAACGAACTGCGCGGCGTGCGCCTGTTTGAGTTCGACGCCAGCGGCCGCATCGCGCGCACCCTAAGCGCCGAGCGCGCCACCGTGGTGCCCGAGCGCGGGCTGTGGCAGCTGCACCAGGTGCAGTTGCACCAGTTCGACACCCAGGCCGACCCACCGCGCCTGCTGGTGCAGCAACTGCCCAGCCTCGATTGGCCCACCGGACTCAGTGCCGACATGGTCTCGGTGGCCCTGCTGCGCCCCGATCGCATGAGCGCCTGGGGCCTGTACCAGTACATCGAGCATTTGCAAGCCAACAGCCAAGCCACGCAGCGCTACGAAATCGAGCTTTGGCGCAAGCTGTTTTTCCCTTTGAGCTGCGTGGTGATGGTGGTGTTGGCGCTGCCCTTTGCCTACCTGCACTTTCGCTCCAAGGGGCTGGCGGCTTATGTGTTTGTCGGCGTCATGCTGGGCTTGAGCTTTGTGCTGCTGAGCAACATGTTTGTTTACATCGGCAATTTGCTGGCCTGGCGGCCGTGGCTGGCTGCGGCCGCACCGGCCTTGCTGTATTCGGTGGCCTCGCTCGGGGCTTTTGGTTGGTTGGTGCTGCGCCGTTAGCGCCGTTGGCCGCTTTTGCAAGGGAATGGCTGTATGTTGGCAGTGATCGTGTTGGCGCATGGTTCGCGCGACCCGCAGTGGTTTGGGCCCATCGAGGCCGTGGCCCAGGCCGTGGCCGCGCGCCTGCCTGAGGCCAGGGTGTGCTGCGCCTACCTCGAGCTGTGTGCGCCCACGCTGCCCGAGGCCGCGGCGCGGCTGGTGGCCGAGGGTGCCACCCGGCTGCGCGTGCTGCCGCTGTTTTTTGGCTTGGGCAAGCACGCACGGCAAGACCTGCCCCTGTTGGCCGAGGCGCTGCAACAGGCGCACCCGCAGGTGCGCTTCGAGTGGCTGCCCACGCCCACCGAGCAGCCGCGCCTGCTGGCGTTGCTGGCCGAATTGGCCGTGGCAGAATCGCCGCCATGAACCTGCACCAATTCCGCTTCGTGCTCGAGGCGGTGCGCCGCAACCTCAACCTGACCGAAGCAGCCAAGGCGCTGCACACCTCGCAGCCGGGCGTGTCCAAGGCCATCCTCGAACTCGAGGACGAGCTGGGAATCGACATCTTCGCCCGCCACGGCAAGCGCATCAAGCGCGTCACCGAACCCGGGCACGAGGTGCTGCGCAGCATCGAGATCATCATGCGCGAGGTCAGCAACCTCAAGCGCATCGGGGCCCAGTTTGCCACCCAAGACAGCGGCACGCTCAGCATCGCCGCCACCCACACCCAGGCGCGCTACGTGCTGCCGGCGGCGGTGGCCAAGCTGCGCCACGCCTACCCCAAGGTGTCCATCAGCCTGCACCAAGGCGCGCCCGAGCAGGTGGCGCGCATGCTGCTCGACGACGTGGCCGACATCGGCATCGCCACCGAGGCCTTGGCCGACCACCCCGAGCTCATCACCCTGCCCTGCTACGACTGGCAGCACGCGCTGGTGCTGCCCACCGGCCACCCACTGCTGGAGCGCGAGCGCATCGCGCTCGAAGACCTGGCGCAGGTGCCGCTGATCACCTATCACCCCTCCTACACCGGGCGCAGCCGCATCGATCAGGCGTTTGCCCAGCGCCAACTCAAGCCCCACATCGTGCTCGACGCCATCGACTCCGACGTCATCAAGACCTACGTCAAGCTCGGGCTGGGCGTGGGCATCGTGGCCGAAATGGCCATGCAGGGCGACGAGCGCAGCCCAGATCTGGTGTCGCGCCCGCTCGGCTACCTGTTTGGGCACAACGTGAGCCGGGTGGCGTTCAAGCGCGGCGCCTACCTGCGCCAGTTTGTGCTGCGCTTTGCCGAGTTTTTGAGCGAACGCCTGTCGCGTGAGCTGATCCACAAAGCGATGCTCGGTGGCGGCACGGATTACGAGCTATGACGCACGCCCACACCCCCGCGGTTTGCAGCCGCCTGCCCCACGTGGGCACGACGATTTTCAGCGTGATGTCGGCGCTGGCCACCGAGTGCCAAGCCGTCAACCTCGGGCAGGGCTTCCCCGACTTCGACTGCGACCCGCGCCTGCTGGACGCGGTCGAGGCGGCCCTGCGCGCCGGCCACAACCAGTACCCGCCGATGCCCGGCGTGCCGGCGCTGCGCCAGGCGCTGGCGCGCAAAACCGAAGCGCTGTATGGCCGCCGCTACGACCCGGAGCACGAAATCACCGTCACCGCCGGGGCCACGCAAGCCATTTTCAGCGCCATTTTGGCCGTGGTGCAGCCGGGCGACGAGGTGATCGTGCTCGAGCCCTGCTACGACAGCTACGTGCCCAACATCGAACTGGCGGGCGCGCTGCCGGTGCGGGTGCCGCTGGGCGCCGATTTCCGGCCCGACTTCGATGCCCTGGCCGCCGCCATCGGGCCGCGCACGCGCGCCTTGCTCATCAACAGCCCGCACAACCCCAGCGGCCGCGTTTGGCAGCAGGCCGATATGCTGCGCCTGCAGGCGCTGCTGGCCGGCACCGAGGTGATTTTGATCAGCGACGAGGTCTATGAGCACATGGTGTACGACGGCCAGCCGCACCAGAGCGCAGCGCGTTTTGCCGATCTGGCGGCGCGCGCGCTGGTGGTGAGCAGCTTTGGCAAGACCTTTCACGTCACCGGCTGGAAGGTGGGCAGCGTGCTGGCGCCGGCGCCGCTGATGGCCGAGTTTCGCAAGGTGCACCAGTTCAACGTGTTTACCGTCAACACGCCGATGCAGCACGCGCTGGCGGCGTACCTGCACGACCCAGCGCCCTACCTGCAACTGCCAGATTTTTATGCCGCCAAGCGCGATCGCTTTCGCGCTGGGCTGGCGCGCACGCGCTTTGGGCTCCTGCCCTGCGAGGGCAGCTACTTCCAGTGCGTCGATTACAGCGCGCTGGCCGTGCCCGAGCGCGATCTGGAGCCCGATGCCTTTTGCCGCTGGCTCACGCGCGCCGTCGGCGTGGCGGCGATCCCGCTGTCGGCCTTTTATGCCCAGCCGCCGGCGGCGCAGCGCCTGATCCGCTTTTGCTTTGCCAAGCAAGAAGCCACCTTGGATGCGGCGCTGGCGCGGCTGGCGCGCTTGTGAGCTTGTGCGCTTTAGGCGGCAGCCGTAGGCGGTAATTTGGCTGCGTCAAGGCGGGGCGAGCATCAACGCCTGCCCCCCACAGCCTCCTTAAGCCACCAGCTGCGCCCAGAGCTTGTCCAGCCGCTTGACGCTCACCGGCTGCGGCGTGCGCAGCTCTTGCGCAAACAGGCTCACGCGCAGCTCTTGCAGCAGCCAGCGCAGCTCGTCTAGGCGCGCATCGGGCACACCCTTGCGCTCGGCCAGCAGGCGCGTGTAGCGCTGCTCTTGGGCGCGCACCGTGGCCATGTGCGCGGCGTCGCGCGCCGGGTCGGCGCGCAGCTTGTCGAGGCGCAAAAAGATCGCCTTCAGGTAGCGCGGCAGGTGTTGCAACGCCGCCCACGGCGTCTCGGCCACGAAGCGCGGGCCCACCAGCTGCCCCAGCTGCTCGCGCACGTCGGCCAGCGGCTGGGCCTCGAACTTGCCCTCTTTGAGCTTGCGCACCACGGCGGCGTATTCGAGCAACACCGCCGCCGTCTGGCGCGCCACCTCCTGCGCGATCAGCCCCAGGCGGCCGCGCCCTTGCTCCAGCTGCTGTTGGAATTCGGCGGCCGTGCGCGGCCACGGCTCGGCCATGAAGGCGCGCTCCAGCGCCACCTCGATGATCTGGCTGCGCAACTCCTCGAGCGAACCCAGCGCCAGGTACGACACCGCCATCTGCTGCAACCCGGGCAGGCTTTTCTCCAGCTGCTTGAGCGCTTCGCGCAGCTGCAGCGCAAACAGGCGCCGCAGCCCGGCGCGGTGCTTGCGTGCCGCCGTTTCGGGCTCGTCATAGACCGCCAGCGTGACGGCGTCGCCGGCGTCGAGCAGCGCCGGAAAGCCGATCACCGTGTGTTCGCCGCTGGCCAGCTCCATCAGCTCGGGCCAGTCGCCAAAAGTCCAGGCGCGGTGGCGCTCGCTGGCGGCTTGCGGTGCTGGGGCGGCTGGCACAGCTTGGACGACCTGCATCCGTGCCGGAGCCGATGCGGGCGCAGAGGCAGGCGCCGATGCGGGGGCTGCACCCTCCCCCGTGCGCAGCGCCAGCTGCAAACCCGCCAGCGCCTGAAAGGCCCCGCGCGCCTGCGCGCCCAGCTCGGCTTTGAGCGCCGCCAGGCTGCGCCCTTGGCCGAGCTGGCGCCCGTGTTCGTCGAGCACGCGCAGGTGCATGAAGTGGTGCGCGGGCAGCATGTCGAGCTTGAAGTCGCTGCGTTTCACATCCAGCCCGGTGCGCGTGCGCACGCGCGCCAGCAGCGCCTCGATCAGGCTGCCCTGGGCCCAGTGCTCGGGCTGGCACAGTTGCTCCGCCAGTTGCGCGGCGGTCTCGGGCAGCGGCAGCAGGCGCGCGCGCGGCTTTTGCGGCAGGCTCTTGAGCAGGGCGCTGATTTTTTCTTTCAGCATCCCCGGCACCAGCCACTCGCAGCGCTCCTCGCTGGCCTGGTTGAGCACAAAGATCGGCAGCGCCACGCTCAGGCCGTCGCGCGCATCGCCCGGCTGGTGCAGGTAGCTGGCGGCGCATTCGGTGCCCCCGAGCGCGAGCGTGGGCGGAAACGCCAGGCTGGTCACGCCCGCGGCTTGGTGCCGCATCAGCTCCTCACGCTTGAGGCGCAGCAGATCGGGCTGTTGGCGCACTTGGGCGCGGTACCAGCGCTCCAGCTCCAGCCCGCTGCTGATGTCGGGCGGCAACTGGCTGTCGTAAAAGGCGTAGATCAGCTCCTCGTCGACCAGCACGTCTTGGCGGCGCGATTTGTGCTCCAACGCCTGCACCTGCGCCAGCACCTGCCGGTTGCCGGCCAAAAACGGCAAGCGGCGCTCGAAATCGGGCGGCCACACGTCTTCTTGCAAGGACGCCACCAGCGCCTGGCGGATGAAGATCGAGCGCGCCCCGGCCGGATCGACGCGCGCGTAATCGACCCGGCGCTGGCTGTAGATCAGCAAACCATAGAGCGTGGCGCGCTCGGAGGCCACCACCCGGGCGGCGTTTTTCTCCCAGCGCGGGTCCAGCACCTGCTTGCTCAGCAAATGCGCGCCCACCTGCTCCAGCCACTGCGGCTCGATGGCGGCGATGCCGCGGCCAAACAGGCGCGTGGTCTCGACCAGTTCGGCGCACACGATCCAGCGCCCCGGCTTTTTGCTCAAACGCGCGCCCGGATGGGGGTAAAAGCGGATGCCGCGCGCGCCCTGGTAATGCGCCTCGCTCTCGTGCTTGCAACCCACGTGCCCGAGCAAGCCCGCCAGCAAGGACAAATGCAACTGCTCGCTGCTGGCCGGCGCGGTGTTGAGCTTCCAGCCGTGCTCGGCCACCACGGTGTGCAACTGGCTGTGGATGTCGCGCCACTCGCGCACCCGGCGCGGGTTCAGGTAGTGCTGGCGCAGCAGCGCCTCGTACTGGCGCTGGCTGGGCTTGTGCTGGGGCGGCGCCTGCAGCCCCTGCTGCCCCGGCTGCCCGGCTCTTCCCGCTTTGGCGGCTAGGCGCGCACCCGCACCCGCACCCGCACCCGCTCCAAATCCAGCTCCAGCAGCATCCGCTTCAACCACCACACCCACACTGGGCTTGCCGCTGCGCGCCTGCTCCAGCCAGCGCCAGAGCTTGAGGTAGCCCACGAACTCGCTCTTGTCGTCGTCAAACGGCGCCTGCGCTCGGTCCGCCTGGGCCTGCGCCTGCAGCGGGCGCTCGCGCACGTCTTGCACCGTGAGCGCGCTGGCCAGCACCAGCACCTCGTCGAGCGCGTGCCGGTCCCGCGCCTCTAGGATCATGCGCCCCAGGCGCGGATCGAGCGGCAGGCGCGCCAGTTCGCTGCCCAGCGCGGTGAGCTGCTGGGCGTGGTCGAGCGCGCCCAACTCTTGCAGCAGCTGGTAGCCGTCGCTGATGGCGCGCTGCGAGGGTGCTTCGAGAAAGGGAAAATCCTCCACCGCCCCGAGGCGCAGCGACTTCATGCGCAGAATCACCGCTGCCAGCGAAGAGCGCAAAATCTCCGGGTCGCTAAAGCGCGGGCGCGCCTGGTGCTCGGCCTCGTCGTAGAGGCGGATGCAGACGCCGTCGGCGACACGGCCGCAGCGCCCGGCGCGCTGATCCGCGGCCGCTTGGCTGATGGGCTCGACCAACAACTGCTCGACTTTGCTGCGCAGGCTGTAGCGCTTGACGCGCGCGCGCCCCGAATCGATGACATAACGGATGCCGGGCACGGTGAGCGAGGTTTCGGCCACGTTGGTCGCCAGCACGATGCGCCGCGCGCCGCTGGGCCTGAAGATTCGATCTTGCTCGGCCTGGCTCAGGCGCGCGTACAGCGGCAGCACCTCGGTGTCGCGCAGCACCGGCTGGTGGCTCAGGTGCTGGCGCAAATGGTCGGCGCACTCGCGGATTTCGCGCTCACCGGGCAAAAACACCAGCACATCGCCGGCCAGCGCCCCGCCGCGCCAGAGCTCATCGACGGCGTCGGCAATCGCATCGTTGAGGCCATAGTCGCGGCTGTCCTCGTAGGGGCGATAGCGCAGTTCCACCGCGTAGCTGCGCCCGGCCACGTTGAGCACCGGCGCCGGCCCCTGGGCCGAGGCGAAGTGCTGCGCAAAGCGCTCGGCGTCGATGGTGGCCGAGGTGATCACTACCTTCAAATCGGGCCGCCGCGGCAGGATTTGACGCAGGTAGCCGAGCAGAAAGTCGATGTTCAGGCTGCGCTCGTGCGCCTCGTCGATGATCAGTGTGTCGTAGGCTTGCAGCAGCGGGTCGGTCTGGGTTTCGGCCAGCAAAATGCCGTCGGTCATGAGCTTGATCGAAGCCCCGGGGCTGAGCCGATCCTGGAAACGCACCTTGTAGCCCACCACCTCGCCCAGCGCAGTGCCGAGCTCTTGCGCGATGCGGCTGGCCACCGAGCTGGCGGCGATGCGGCGCGGCTGGGTGTGGCCGATCAGGCGCCCACGCTCGCCCGGGCGCGCATTCATGCGCCCGCGCCCCATGCTGAGCGCGATCTTGGGCAACTGGGTGGTTTTGCCGGAACCGGTCTCGCCGCAGACCACGATCACCTGGTGCGCGCGCAGAGCGGCTTCGATCACCTCGCGCTGGGCGCTGACGGGCAGGGATTCGGGAAATTCAATCTTCAAGGCGCGGGTGGCTGGCAAGCCAAACAGGGGATGCGGGATTATCTAGGATTGCCCAGCGGCGCCTTGGTAGCAGCCCAGCGCGGCCCGGGTCTGGCGTATGCTTGCAGCTTGTAGCTTTTTACCCGCCCCACTCCACCCTAGCGCCCATGTCCACGGTCTTTAATTTCACCTTCGTGCCCTGGTTTCGCTCGGTGGCGCCCTACATCCACAAGTTTCGCAACCAGACCTTTGTGGTCGGCATTGCCGGCGAGGCGATTGCCGCCGGCAAGCTGCCCAATCTGGCCCAAGACTTGGCGCTGATCCAGAGCATGGGCGTGCGCGTGGTGCTGGTGCATGGCTTCAGGCCGCAGGTTAACGAGCAACTGCGCACCAAGGGGCACCCGGCGCGCAGCCACCAGGGCACGCGCATCACCGACGAGGTGGCGCTGGACTGCGCCCAAGAGGCCGCCGGTCAGTTGCGCTACGAGATCGAGGCCGCCTTCAGCCAGGGCCTGCCCAACACCCCCATGGCCGGGGCCACAGTGCGCGTGCTGTCGGGCAACTTCATCACCGCACGCCCGCTGGGCATCGTCGATGGCATCGATTTCCAGCATTCCGGGCTGGTGCGCCGCGTCGATGTGGCAGGGCTCATGCGCACGCTCGACATGGGCGCCATGGTGCTGCTCTCGCCCTTTGGCTTTTCGCCCACCGGCGAGGCCTTCAACCTCAACATGGAAGAAGTCGCCACCAGCGTGGCCATCGCCTTGCAGGCCGACAAGCTGATTTTTGTCACCGAGGTGCCGGGCATCCGCGTGCAGCCGCACCAGCCGCCCAGCGACGACAACCCCATCGACACCGAGCTGCCGCTGGCCCAAGCCGAGCAGCTGCTGGCCGAGCTGCCGCCCAGCCAGTTGCCCACCGACCCCGGCTTTTATCTGCAGCACTGCGTCGCGGCCTGCAAGGGCGGGGTCGAGCGCAGCCACATCATCCCCTTTGCCGTCGATGGCGCGCTGCTGCTCGAGGTCTATGTGCACGACGGCATCGGCACCATGGTGGTCGATGAAAAGCTCGAAAGCCTGCGCGAAGCCAGCGCCGACGACGTCGGCGGCATTTTGCAACTGATCGAGCCGTTTGAGAAAGACGGCACTTTGGTCAAGCGCAGCCGCACCGAAATCGAGCGCGACATCGCCAACTACACCCTGATCGAGCACGATGGCGTGATTTTTGGCTGCGCCGCGCTCTACCCCTACCCCGAGGCCAAGACCGGCGAAATGGCCGCGCTCACCGTGTCACCGCACTCGCAAGGCCAGGGCGACGGCGAAAAACTGCTCAAGCGCATCGAGCAACGCGCGCGCCTGATGGGGCTCGAGAGCCTGTTCGTGCTCACCACGCGCACCATGCACTGGTTCATCAAACGCGGCTTTGCGCCGGTGGATGCCGACTGGCTGCCCGAGGCGCGCAAACGCAAGTACAACTGGGACCGGCGCAGCCGGGTGCTGGTGAAGCGGCTTTGAACCGCCGCGCCCTGTCACAGGCGTAAAAAAACCGCCCAGCTTGTGCGGGGCGGTTTTTCGGGCACCTCCTGAAGGAAGCGCCCACCCAGAGGGCTAGAAATTAACGAGCTGGGGTGCCACCGTAGGTCGGTGCGGCAGGTGCTGCAGCGTCGGCAGGAGCAGGAGCAGGAGCAGCTGCGTCGGCAGGAGCAGCAGGTGCGGCCTCAGGAGCCGGAGCGGGCGCTGGCTCAGGAGCCGGGGCTGGGGCCGGAGCGGGGGCCGGTGCAGGAGGCGTGGCTTGCGGGCCGCAAGCGGTCAGGGCAGCAGCGGCGAACAGGGCGGCGAGCAGGACAGTAATTTTCATGGCGATGGCGTGTGAGAGGGTTGGGGGTATGGGCAATTTTTGGGTGATTTTGGACAAGGCACAGGGTTCTACAAGCAAACTCAGCGCTCGATCCATGGCGGGCTTGACACCCGTATATCTCGTGTGTCATCCGCACTCTCAAATCATAATTGACAGTCAGGCGCCGGGATAACCCTAGGTGGAAAAATTTTACTGAACCAAAGGGTTGTTGCAAAATAGATACAAATTGACTGCGCTGGTGCCGGCTTTTTTCTCTGGCACCCTAGTGGCTGTGCTTGTACCCTGTTTCAGCCCGCCAGACCGCGCCGCAACCAGCCCGCCGCGTACCAATCGGCCAACGCAGCCTGCGCAGCCGGGCTCGCCGCCAGCACCTGACGCTCCTTGAGCCAGCGCCGATCCGCCAGACGCCGCATCAGGCGCGCGTCTGGGCCACTGGCGCGCAGCGCCTCGCCGTTGATGTAGATGCAGCGTTCGTCGTAGAGCATGCGAGTGCGCCGATCCAGCACCACCGCGCCCAGCGCCCACGGCTGCTGCTGCGGCTCAAAGCACACCAGCGGCTTGGGCTCGCTGAGCACCTCGCCCAGCGCCAGCTGCAGCCCCTTGCGGTCGGCCAGCAGGGCTTGCAGCGCCGCCGCTGCAAAGTCGGTCAGCGCGTCGGGGACGGCGGCTGGATGCGCGCAAGCCCGCTGCTGCGGGTCGCGGTAGAGCGACTCATCCGTCCAATCCTCGGCCAAGCGCTGCACCAGCTCGGCGGCCAGCGCGGCCCGTTGCGGCACCCGAAAACCGACCGAGTAGGTCATGCAGCCGTCGTCGAGCGCCACGCCGTCGTGCGCCCACTCGGGTGGCAGGTACAGCATGTCGCCGGGCTCCAGCACCCACTCCTGCTCGGGCTCGAAGTGTTGCAGGATTTTGAGCGGCTTGTCGGGCTGCAGCGTCAGGTCGCGCTGGCGCCCAATGCGCCAGCGCCGCCGGCCGCTGGCTTGCAGCAGGAACACGTCGTAGCTGTCGAAATGCGGCCCCACGCCGCCGCCCTCGGTGGCCCACGAGATCATCAGGTCATCGAGGCGCGCGTCGGGCACGAAGCGGAAACCCTGCAACAACTGGTGCGCCGCGTCGTGGTGCAAGTCAACCCCCTGCACCAGCAGCGTCCAGCCGGGCTGCTTGAGCGGCGGCAGCTGGCGCGGCTTGAACGGGCCCGAAGCCAGGCTCCAATCATCACCCTCGCGCACAATCAGGCGCGACTCGATGCCGTCTTGCTGCGCCAGCGCAAACAGCTCGGGGCGCTTGAGCAGCGGTGCAAAGCCGGGCACGGCCTGGCGCACCAAAAGCGGTTTTTTCTGCCAGTGGCGGCGCATGAACTGCTGCGGCGTCAGGCCGCCGAGCAAGGGCGTGGACACATCAGGCGCAGGGAGCGCGGGGGGTGCTGGCGGCGCCAAGGGCTGGCCGCTACGCGCCCTGGAGCGTTTGGGGACTTGGACGGCGGCCAAGGGCGTGGTGCTGGGTTTGGGCTGAGAACTCATGGGACAATTGTGCGATGAAAATCACCCCGCAATGCGTCGCCGCCCTCACCTGGACGCTTTCCGACACCTTGGGCGAAGAACTGGACACCCTCGACGAGCCAGTCGAGTTTTTGCTCGGCGGGCGCGACCTGTTAGAGTCTATCGAAGCCGCCCTGCAAGGCCACGGCGCGGGCGAGGAAATGGAGCTGCACCTGGAGCCCGAGCGCGCCTTTGGCGATTTTGACGACCAGCTGCTGCTGCTCGAGCCGCGCAGCGCTTTTCCGGCCGAACTCGAAGTGGGCATGGCCTTTGAGGGCTTGCCACCGGGCTGCAGCGCCGGTGCCGGCCCCGATCGGCTGTATTTTGTGAGCGAAATCTACCCCGAACACGTGGTGCTCGACGCCAACCACCCGCTGGCCGGCATCGCGCTGCGCCTCGACCTCAAAATCCACGCCGTGCGCGAAGCCACCGAGGAAGAAGTGGGCCGCGGCAGCCTCGGCGCGGGTTTTTTCAGGCTGCAAGCCTGAACTGGGCATTAGGCAGCGGGCTCAAGCCCGGCCGGTGGAACCATAGCCCCCGGCGCCGCGCGCGCTCGGCTGCTCAAAATCATCGACCCAGTTGAGCTGCGCCTGCAGCACCGGGACGATCACCAGTTGCGCGATGCGCTCGAGCGGCTCGATGGTGTAGGCGTGTGCGCTGCGGTTCCAAGCGCTGACCATGAGTTGGCCTTGGTAGTCGCTGTCGATCAGCCCCACCAAGTTGCCCAGCACGATGCCGTGCTTGTGCCCCAGCCCCGAGCGCGGCAGGATCAGCGCCGCGTAGCCCGGGTCGGCCAGGTGGATCGCCAGCCCGGTGGGCAGCAGGCTGCAGGCGTTGGCGGCGAGTGTCAGCGGCGCGTCGATGCAGGCGCGTAAGTCCAGCCCGGCACTGCCCCCGGTGGCGTAGGCGGGCTGAAACTGGCGCAGGCGCGCATCGAGCAAACGGCAGTCTAGGCGCATGGGGCTTTAGCGCGCAGCGGGGGCTGCCGGATCGACAGTTGGGCCAGGCGAGGCATCCGGCAACGGTGCCGCAACCGGATCGACCCAATCGGCGTCAGCCGGCTCGTCGCCCCACCCCCCATCGGCAGCACCCCAGCCCGCGTCGCCGCCTGTGCCGGGAATGGCCTGCAGCTTCTGGCGCACCGCGTCGGCGTCGACCTCGACCGCAGCTGCCAGATAGCCGGTGACCAAGATCGGCTGCCAGATCAGCAAAGCCACCATCATCACCTGAATAATCACAAAGGCGATTGAGCCCTTGTAAATTTGCTCGGTGGTGACGCCGGCGATGCGCTTTTTGACGATCGAGTCGAGGTAGTCGGAACGCGGCGCGACGCTGCGCAAGTAGAACAGCGCGAAGCCAAAAGGCGGCGTCAGGAACGAGGTCTGCAGGTTCATGGCGATGATGATGCCAAACCAGATCAGGTTAATGTCCAAGGCCATCGCCACCGGCGCCAGCAGCGGAATCACGATGAACGCGATTTCAAAGAAGTCGATGAAAAAGCCGAGGAAAAACACCAAGATGTTGACCAAGACCAAGAACCCGACCTGACCGCCTGGCAAGCCATCAAAGAGCTCGATGACCCAGTTTTTGCCATCGGCGGCGTTGAAGGTAAAGCCAAAAACCGTGGCGCCGATGAGGATGAACATGACAAAGATCGACAGCCGGGCGGTGTTGTCCAGCGCCTGCTGCAGCAGTTTGAAGTTCAGGCGCCGGCGCGCCACCGCCATGATCAAGGCCCCGACTGCGCCCATGGCGCCGCCTTCGGTGGGCGTGGCAATACCCAAAAAGATCGTGCCCAGCACCAGAAAGATCAGCACCAGCGGCGGTATGAGTACAAAAGTGACGCGCTCGGCCAAGCGCGAGAACAACCCGAGGCGGAAAAGCTTGTTGAGCAAGGCCAGCAGCAAGGCCACCAGCGCGCCCACCAGCATCGACATCACAAAGACCTCGTCGCGCGGCGCATCAGAGAAGCGCCCCAGCCATTGTTTGACCACTTCGTTGTGAACCTGAGACCAAGCATAGCCCGCCAACGCCGAGATGCCGAGCAAGACGCCGAGCGAGGTGTGGCCGCTGCTGCCGTTGGGCTCGATGTAAATACGCGCCTCGGGCGGTAGGGGCGGCACCCATTGGGGCCTGGTGAACGCCACCGCGATGATGAACAACAGATAGCAGCCGATGAGCATCATCGCCGGCAACAGGGCCCCGGCGTACATCTGCCCGACCGACACCCCGAGCTGATCCGAGAGCACGATCAACACCAGCGAAGGCGGCAGTATCTGCGCCAGAGTGCCCGATGCAGTGATGGTGCCGGTGGCGATGGCGCGGTTGTAGCCATAGCGCAGCATGATCGGCAGCGAGATCAGGCCCATGCTGATGACCGCGGCAGCCACCACACCGGTGGTCGCGGCCAACAAGGCACCGACAAAAATCACGGCAATCGCCAAACCACCGCGCAAGGGACCAAACACCTGGCCCACAGTTTCGAGCAAATCCTCGGCCATGCGGCTGCGCTCAAGGATGATGCCCATCAGGGTGAAGAAGGGAATGGCCAGCAGAATTTCGTTCTGCATGATGCCAAAAATGCGCAACGGCAAGGCTTGGAACAGCGTGGACGGGAATAAGCCCAGCTCCATGCCTATGAAGCCGAACAGCAACCCCACCGCCGAGAGCGAGAACGCCACCGGAAAGCCGGAGAGCAAGAACAAAATCAGCCCCAAAAACATCAGGGGCACGAATTGGCTGATGAGTAGATCGATCATGACTTGCTCCCGCCGGCTTGGGCTGGGCCGGAGGCCGATTCTGGGCCACGCGCAGCGCTTTCGCGCTCTAGCTCGACCCGGTCGTGTTCAACGAGGGCCAGCTCGCGCGCCAACTGCTCGGCGTCACTCGAAGCCCCAGCGGCCAGCGAGTCGGGGCCGCCAAAGTACAGAAAATTAAAGCGTTTGATGAGCTCGGAAAGCGCTTGCAGTGCCAGCAAAGCAAAGCCCGCTGGGATGAGCACATAAGCTGGCCAGCGGATCAAGCCGCCGGCGTTGGACGACATTTCACCGGTTATCCAAGCGCGCTCAAACAGCGGCCAACCGAGCACGATCACAAAGTAGCACAAAGGCAGCAGAAAGAACAAGATGCCGAAGATGTCGATCCAGTTGCGCGTACGCGCCGACAAACGGCTCGAGACCACGTCGATGCGCACGTGGGCGTTGCGCAAGAAGGCAAAACCCGCGCCGAGCAAGAACACCGCACCAAACAAATACCACTGGATTTCAAGCCAGGCGTTGGAGCTGATGTGCAGCGCATAGCGGCTGATGGCGTTGCTGGCACTGATGAACACCGTCAGCAAAATCAACCACATTGCCACTTTGCCTATGCCCTGGTTGAGGGCATCGATGGCACGCGAAAACAATAAAAGGTGTTTCATAGGAATTAAACTTCACAGTGGCATGCTACTGTGATTATTTTTGACAACCGGCGTTCATTTGGACACAAAAAACGCCCCACTGGGCCAGAAGTGGGGCGTGTTGGGCAATGAGCGGACGCGAACGCCCAGCGCAGCATCAAAGCCGGTTGTTGCGCCCCATCAATTGCATGTAGCTGTCGAAGCTGGCTTCGGCCAAGCTGTGCCACATGACCTGGTCGCGGCGGAAGGCGATTTGGTCGTCGTAGAGCTTTTTCCAACGCGGGTTGGTGGCGTTGAGCTCGGCGTAGAGCTCGTGGGCGGCACGGAACGCGGCGTCCATGACCGAACGCGGGAACGGCATCAGGCGCGTACCGCCCGCCACCAAACGCTTGAGCGCCGCTGGGTTGAGCGCGTCGTAACGCGCCAGCATGGTGGTGTGGGCCAAGGTGGCGGCTTGGTTAACGATCGCTTTGTACTCGGGTGACAGGGCGTTGAAAGCGGTCTTGTTGATGAGCAGATCGAGCTGCGTACCAGCTTCCCAAAAGCCCGGATAGTAGTAAAACGGAGCCACACGGTGGAAGCCCAGTTTTTCGTCGTCGTGAGGGCCGACAAACTCGGCGCCGTCAACGGTGCCACGCTCAAGCGCTTGATAGATTTCGCCCGCTGGCATGGCCAGAGGCACCACGCCCAAACGCGCCAGCACCCGGCCAGCGAAACCACCGGCACGGAAACGCATACCCTGCAAATCGGCGGGGGAGCGGATTTCACGCCGGAACCAGCCGCCCATCTGCACCCCGGTGTTGCCGCAAGCAAAGTTGACGAGGTTGAAGGTGTCGAGCAGCTCGCGGCTCAGGGCCAGCCCGTTGCCCTCAAAAAACCAGGCATTCATTTGGCGCGCGTTGAGGCCAAAGGAGATGCCGCCATTGGCCAGCGCCAGTGCGTCGTCTTTGCCGAAGAAGAAGTAGGTGGCGGTGTGGGCACACTCGATGGTGCCAGCCTGCGCCGCATCAAACACACCCAAGGCAGGAACCAGTTCGCCGGCCGGGTGGGTGCTGACCTGAAACTTGCCTCCGGTGGCGTCGGACACGGCCTTGGCGAACACGTCGGCAGCCCCCCAAATGGTGTCGAGCGTGCGCGGGAAGGTCGAAGCCAAGCGCCAGCGCACGGTCTCGCCAGTGATGACGGCAGGAGCGCCGGGGGCGGCAGCAGGCGCGGCGGCTTGTTCGCGTGGGCCGCAAGCGGCCAACAAGCCGGCTACACCAACTGCGCCGGTGCCGGCGATGATTGAGCGACGATCCATTAATTGACTCCGATAGACTGGTTTTGGGTTAGCTACCACCGACCACCCCATGTGCTGGGCTGATGGATGGCTGCTGGGCATTGTAGGACCCGCACAGAGCCGGTTTTGGCCGTGTAAACCCTAGGGAAAGGCGTTGCGGGTTGAAAAAATATCAATTCAACAGAACCGGCTTTCAAGCATCCGCTGTGCCCTACAAGCCTGAGCAGGCCGGCCAAGCGCGCACGCTGGCCTCGATGCCCGCCGCATCCAGCCCCAGCAGCGCCATCAGTTTGGCCGCATCGCCGTGCTCGATGAAGCGGTCGGGCAGGCCCAGCCGCAGCACCGGGCGCAGCAGGCCGGCCTCGTGCAGCGCCTCCAGCACCGCCGAACCTGCGCCGCCATTGAGCGCTCCGTCTTCGACTGTGACCAAGCAGTCGTGTTGCTGCGCCAGCTCGAGCAGCAGCGCGCGGTCCAGTGGCTTGGCCCAGCGCATATTGGCCACTGTGGCGTCGAGCCGCTCGGCCGCTTGCAAGGCCGGGTAGAGCAAGGTGCCAAACGCCAGCAGCGCCACGCGCTGGCCTTGGCGGCGCCGTTCGCCGCGGCCAAAGGGCAGGCCCTGCAAGTCGCTGGGCAAGGCGGTGCCGGCGCCGCTGCCGCGTGGGTAGCGCACCGCCACCGGGTGCGCTTGCTGATAGGCGGTGCAGAGCAACTGGTAGCACTCGGCCTCGTCGGCCGGGCAGGCGATCGACACGTTGGGGATGCAGCGCAGAAAAGCGATGTCGTAGGCGCCGGCGTGGGTGGGGCCGTCGGCACCGACGATGCCGGCGCGGTCGAGCGCGAACACCACCGGCAGGTTTTGCAGGGCCACGTCGTGGATCAGCTGGTCGTAGGCGCGCTGCAAAAAGGTGGAGTAGATCGCCAGCACCGGCTTGAGGCCCTCGCAAGCCAGCCCAGCCGCAAAGGTGGCGGCGTGCTGCTCGGCGATGCCGACATCGTGGTAGCGCCCGGGGAAGCGCTGGTGAAACTCGACCATGCCTGAGCCTTCGCGCATGGCCGGGGTGATGCCGACCAGGCGCTCGTCGTGCGCCGCCATGTCGCACAGCCAGCGCCCGAATACTTGGCTAAACGTGAGCTTGCTGCTGGATGGCGGGGTGGGCAGGCCAACCGCCGGGTCAAACTTGCCCGGGCCGTGGTAGGCGATGGGGTCGGCTTCGGCCAGCTTGTAGCCTTGGCCTTTGCGCGTCACCACGTGCAGGAACTGCGGCCCCTTGAGGCGGCGCAGGTTCTCCAGCATCGGGATCAGGACGTCGAGGTCGTGGCCGTCGATCGGGCCGATGTAGTTGAAGCCGAATTTTTCGAACAGGGTGATCGGCACCACCATGCCCTTGGCGCCCTCCTCGAGCCGGCGCGCGAGCTCGAGCAGCGGCGGCGCCACCCCCAGCACCTGTTTGCCCACCTGCTTGGCGGCCGAATAAAAACGCCCGCTCATCAGCTGCGCGAGGTAGCGGTTGAGCGCCCCCACCGGCGGGCTGATCGACATGTCGTTGTCGTTAAGCACCACCAGCAGCCGCGTCTGCTCGAGCACGCCGGCGTTGTTGAGGGCTTCGAAGGCCATTCCGGCCGTCATGGCGCCGTCGCCGATCACGGCCACGGCGTGCCGGTCGGCGCCCTGCTGCTGCGCCGCCACCGCCATGCCCAGCGCGGCCGAGATGCTGGTGGACGAGTGCGCGGTGCCAAAGGTGTCGTACTCGCTCTCGGTGCGCACCGGAAAGCCGCTCACCCCCCCCAATTGACGCAGCGTGTGCATGCGCTCGCGCCGGCCGGTGAGGATTTTGTGCGGGTAGGTCTGGTGCCCGACGTCCCACACCAGCCGGTCTTGCGGCGTGTTGAAGACGTAGTGCAAGGCCACCGTGAGCTCGACCGTGCCGAGGTTGGAGCTTAGGTGGCCGCCGGTCTGGGCCACGCTGTGCAGCAAAAATTGGCGCAGTTCGTCGGCCAGCGGGCGCAACTGGGCGCGCGTGAGGCGGCGCAAGTCGGCCGGGGATTGGATGGTGTCGAGCAAGCCAGTCATGGGGTGTGAGGGGTTTTAGTGAGAGCGGTGCAGCACCCAGTCGGCCAGATCGTGCAGGGTTTGCGCCGCCGCCACGGGGCGCTCGTGCAAGGCGGCGTGGGCCTGTGCCAGCAGGTCGTGGGCGTACTGGCGCGCCCCGTTCAGCCCCATGAGGGAGACGAAGGTGGGTTTGTCGGCGGCGGCGTCTTTGCCGGCGGTTTTGCCCAGGGTGCCCGAATCGGCCACCACGTCGAGCACGTCGTCGATGACTTGAAACGCCAGCCCGAGCGCCTGGCCATAGCGCGTGAGGGCGGCGAGCGCAGCGGCATCGGCCCCACCGGCCAGCGCCCCCATCTGCACGCTGGCCAGCAGCAGGGCGCCGGTTTTGCGGCGGTGCATGTCTTCGAGCTCGGCCAGGCTCAGGCGGCGGCCGACGCTGGCCAGATCGATCGCCTGCCCGCCGGCCATGCCTAGGTGCCCGGCAGCCCGGGCCAACTGCAGCGCCAGCGCGGCCCCCAGGGCGGCATCGGGCTGCTCCAGCAACAATTCAAACGCCAGCACCTGCAACGCATCGCCAGCCAGCAGCGCCGTGGCCTCGCCATATTGCACGTGCACGGTCGGCTTGCCGCGGCGCAGCACGTCGTTGTCCATGCAGGGCAGGTCGTCGTGCACCAGCGAGTAGGCGTGGATCAGCTCGACGGCGCACGCCGCGCGCAGCACGGCAGTGTGCGTGGCTGATGCCAAGGCGGCTGCGGGCGCACCGGCTGCGGCCTCGGCCGCCGCCCACACCAGCAACGGCCGCAGGCGCTTGCCGCCGTCGAGCACCGCGTAGCGCATCGCCAAACCCAGCGCGGCCGGCGCCTGCGGCGCCAAGGCAGCGTCCAGCGCGCGCTCCACTTCGGCCAAGCGGGCCGCACTCCAGGCGCTGAAATCGGGGGCTGGGGCCGTGGTAGGTGCTGGGTTGGGTGTTTGCAATGCGGATTGCATGGGGGTCTGCATAGACGCGGCGTTCACGGCTGGGGCGTCCAGGGGCGCTCGGCGCCGTTTTCGAGCACCGTGAGCTGCTGCTCCAGCGCCTCGAGCCGGGCGCGGCAGTAGGCCAGCAGCTCGTTGCCGCGCTGGTGCTGCGTGAGCAACTCGTCGAGCGGCAACTGGCCGCCATCGAGCCGGGCCAGCAGGGCGTCGAGCTCTTGCGCCGCGGCTTCGTACGATGGGGGGACATCGGCAGCGGCTTGGCCAGCTTTGGGTTTGGGCATGGGAATGGCAAGTAAACCGGGGTTGCGCCAAGGCGGCGACAATGAACTGCGGATTTTAGGCGCTCGCGCCCGCTTGGGTGCGGATTTGCCTAAAAAGCACCCAGCCACGGGAACCCCAGGGGTACAATCGCGCTCCCTTGTTTTCAACTCGATGGGAGTTGTACACACCCTTAGTTCGCGCCGAACCGCTGCCCCGCACCGACACGCGCTTTCCCTGCCCCTTCATAGGGGGAGTCTCTTGAGGTCAGGACCATCATGTCTGATTTGAGTCTTCCATTGCAGCAGGCCACAAGCCAATTGCCCGTTTCCAGCTACTTTGACGAGGCGCTGTTGCAGCGCGAGCTGGAGCATATCTTTCAGCGCGGGCCCCGCTACGTGGGGCATGTGAACTCGGTGCCCAACGTGGGCGACTACTACGCCCTACCGCACGAAGGCGAGGGCCGGGCTCTGGTGCGCACCGCGCAGGGCGTGGAACTGGTGAGCAACGTCTGCCGCCACCGGCAAGCCGTGATGCTCAAGGGCCGCGGCAACCTGCAGCAAAGTGGCAGTGGCCACGCCAGCGGCCACATCGTCTGCCCGCTGCACCGCTGGACCTACGACGGCGGCGGCGCGGCCCAGCCGGGGCAGCGCCTTGGCCAACTGCTGGGCGCACCGCACTTTGCGCACGACCCCTGCCTGAACCTGCAGCGCTACCCGCTGCGCGAGTGGAACGGCTTGTTGTTCGAGGACAACGGGCGCGACATCGGCGCCGACCTGGCTGGCCTCGAGCAGATCAGCGAGCTCAACTTCGAGGGCATGGTGCTTGGGCATGTGGAGCTGCACCAGTGCAACTACAACTGGAAAACCTTCATCGAGGTGTACCTCGAGGACTACCACGTGGTGCCGTTCCACCCCGGGCTGGGTCATTTCGTGACCTGCGACGACCTGCGCTGGACCTTCAAGCCCGAGTATTCGGTGCAAACCGTGGGCGTGCAAAACCTGCAACAAGGCGGCGGCAGCCCGGTTTACAAACATTGGCACGAGGTGCTGCTGCGCTACCGCAACGGCCAGTTGCCCGAGCGCGGCGCGGTCTGGCTCACCTACTACCCGCACCTGATGATCGAGTGGTACCCGCACGTGCTCACGGTCTCGACCGTGCACCCGCTGGGCGTGAACCAAACCCTGAACCGGGTCGAGTTCTACTACCCCGAAGACATCGCCGCCTTCGAGCCCGAGTTCATGGCCGCGCAGCGCGCCGCCTACATGGAGACCTGCATCGAAGACGACGAGATCGGCGAGCGCATGGACGCCGGGCGCAAGGCGTTGCTGGCGCGCGGCGAGAACGAAGTCGGCCCCTACCAAAGCCCGATGGAAGACGGCATGCAGCACTTCCACGAGTGGTACCGCGCGCGCATGGGGGCGCGCTTGCTGGGCTGAGCGGCGTTTTAAGCGCGCGCGTCGCCCCAGCGCAGCGGAAAGCGGTCGTCGCCGACGTAGGTGGCGTTGCCCAGCCGATCGACGCAGTAGCTGGGCGAGACGATCATGTCTTGGAACAACATGCCGGCGCCGATGCGCGTGTACTCGAACAAGATGCTGCGCTCGACGCGCGAGCTGGCGCGCAAGTGGCTGCCGTGGCCGATCCAGCACGGCCCGACCACGCTGCAGCCGGGCTCGAGGCGCACGCTGGAGCCAAAATACACCGGCCCTTGCACCTGCACCGTGGCCCAGTCGATGCGGGTGTTGAGCCCCACCCAGACCCCCGGGCGCACCTCGGTGCCGGGCATGTGCATCTGCTCCACTTCGCCGCGCAGCACGCGCTGCAGCACCGACCAATAATCGCTCACGCGCCCGATATCGATCCAGTTGAACGGTCGGCTCTGGGCGTAAAAGGGTAGGCCGCGCTGCACCAGCAGCGGGAACAGCTGGCTGCCGATGTCAAACACCTGCCGGGGCGGAATCAGCTCGAGTGCCGCCGGCTCGAAGATGTAAATGCCGGTGCTGGCCAAGGTCGATTTGGCCTCGTGCGGCTGCGGCTTTTCTTGGAACGACTGCACGCGGCCGCTGGCGTCTGCAACCACGACGCCGTAGTTGCTCACCTGATCGCGCGGCACCTCGAGCGTCACCACGCTGGCCAGCGCGCCTTGGGCACGGTGCTGGGCCAGCGCGGCCCCGAGGTCGAGGTCGATCAGCGCGTCGCCGCACAGCACCAGCGTGGTGTCGTCAAAAAAACCGCTCTGGTCTTGGATGTGGCGCATGCCGCCGGCCGAACCCAGCGGGCGCGGCAAGATGTCGCCGTGGTCATAAACGCCCTCGTAGGAGTAGCCGATCTCGACGCCCCAGCGGTGCCCGTCGCGAAAATACTCCTCGATTTTGCGGTGGTTGTAGGCCACGTTGACCATGATCTGCGTCACGCCGTGGCGCGCCAGATGTTCGATCAGGTATTCCATCACCGGCTTGCCCAAAATTGGCACCATCGGTTTGGGCAGGTCTTTGGTCAGGGGCCGAACCCGGGTGCCTTGGCCAGCGGCCAGGATCATTGCTTTTGCCATGTGCGCGCTCGCGAGCCGGCGTGGGAGCCGGAAACCGTTTAAACCCGGCGATCATACGGCAGCGCCCGATCGGCGAGAATGCAGCACATTGGGGCAGCGATCCCGCTGCCTGCACGCCTCTGGCGCCCTTATATCCCACCCCCGATGTCGATCAGACCCCGTTTTCTGGCTCGCTGGCCCGCCCTGCTCGGGGCTGCGCTCCTGTTGCTGACTGCGCTGCTGGCCGGCTGTGCGGCGCCCGTCACCCAGCCCCCGCGCGCGGCACCCGAAGCGGCGGCGCCCCCCGTGCCCGCGCCCGGCAGCTTGCACACCATCGGCTTCGACGGCGGCAGCCTGCTGGTCGATACCCGCACCACGGCCTGCCGCATCACGCTCAGCGGCGCCATCCACGAAGACACTGTGCGGCGCATGCACAGCGCCATGCAGCGGATCGAGGCTGCACGCTGCGCGCAGCGCTTGCTGCAACTGGAAACCGGCGCGGCTCAGGTGGGCAGCGCCATCACCTTGGGGGCGATGCTGCGCAACCGCCGGTTCGACACCCTGGTGCCGGCGGGCCGGGTCTGCGACACGCCGTGCCTGCTGGTGTTTGCGGCCGGCATCCAGCGCACGCTGGCGCACGGCGCCCAACCGGCGCAACTGGCCATCACCCAGTTGCCGCCCGACGCCGATTTTGGCCAGCGCGGCTGCCGCAGCGAACCCAACGCGGCGCAGCAGCTCACGCTGGCGCGCTACCTCAACGCCATGCTGCCCGAACCCACCTCCAGCACCGTGCTGCGCCAGGTGCTGGCCGCCGACTGCAACGGCTCGGCCCGCCTCGGGCCGGAGCAAGCGCTGGCCCTAGGGCTGGCCACCTCGACCGCGGCGCGGCGCTAGGGCGCGTGCCGGCCCCAGCCTTCGGACCGCTCAGCCTCCCAGCCCCACCAGCTTCTCAATGCGCCTGCTCCCAGTTGGCGCCAAAACCCACTTCGGCCAGCAGCGGCACCTTGAGCGCGGCCACACTGGCCATCAAGCGCGGCACCTCGGTGCGCAGCCAATCTTGTTCGGCTTCGGGCAGCTCGAACACCAGCTCGTCGTGCACCTGCATGATCATGCGGCTGGCACGGCCTTGGGCGTCGAGCGCCTGCTGCACCGCCACCATGCTGAGCTTGATCAGGTCGGCGGCCGTGCCCTGCATCGGGGCGTTGATGGCGGCGCGCTCGGCGGCGGCGCGGCGGGCGGCGTTGGGCGAATTGATCTCGGGCAGGTGCAGGCGCCGGCCCAGCACCGTGTGCACGCAGCCGCGCGCTTTGGCTTCGGCGCGGGTGGCGTCCATGTAGCGGCGCACGCCGGCAAAGCGCTCGAAGTAGCGCTCGATGTAGTTGCGCGCCGCCGTGTTGTCGATCGCTAGCGCCTTGGCCAGGCCAAAGCTGCTCATGCCGTAGATCAGGCCAAAGTTGATCGTCTTGGCGTAGCGGCGCTGCTCGCTGCTGACCTGATCGGGTGTGAGGCCAAAGACCTCGGCGGCGGTGGCGCGGTGTACGTCCTGGCCGGTGTGGAAGGCGCGCAGCAGGGCCGGGTCGTCGCTCAGGTGCGCCATGATGCGCAGCTCGATCTGCGAGTAGTCGGCGCTGGCGATCAGGTGCCCGGGCGCGGCCACGAAGGCCTCGCGCACGCGCCGGCCCTCGGGCGTGCGGATGGGGATGTTTTGCAGATTGGGCTCGTTGCTCGACAAGCGCCCGGTCACGGCCACGGCCTGCGCGTAGTGGGTGTGCACGCGCCCGCTGCGCGGGTGCGCCAGCGCGGCGAGTTTGTCGGTGTAGGTGCCCTTGAGCTTGGCGAGCGAGCGGTGCTGCAAGATCTGGGCCGGCAGCGGGTAGTCTTCGGCCAGCTTTTCCAGCACCTCTTCGTCGGTGCTGCGCGCGCCGGTGGCGGTTTTTTTGAGCACCGGCAGGCCCAACCGGTCGTACAAAATCTCACCCAGCTGTTTGGGGCTGGCCAAGTTGAACGGCTGGCCGGCCAAGGCGTGGGCGCGCGCCTCGAGCTCGACCAGGCGCAGGCCCAATTCATGGCTCTGACGCGCCAAGGTGGCGGCGTCGATCAACACGCCGTGGCGCTCGATGCGGTAGAGCACCTCGGAACACGCGATTTCGAGCGTGTAGACGGCGCGCAGCGGCGCCTCGGCCTGCAGCCGCGGCCACAGGCGCTGGTGCACCTGGAGCGTGAAGTCGCTGTCTTCGCAGGCATAGGTGCTGGCGCGCTCGATATCAACTTGCGCAAACGGTATCTGCTGCGCGCCCTTGCCGCACAGGTCGGCGTAGCTCAAACCGCGCTGGCCCAGGTGGCGCTCGGCCAGGCTCTCGAGGCTGTGCGGCAGGTGTGCTTCGAGCACGTAGCTTTGCAACAGCGTGTCGTGCTCGAGGCCGCGCAGCTCGATGCCGTGGTTGGCGAACACGTGGCGCTCGTACTTGAGGTGCTGGCCGAGTTTGGCCGCGGCCGGGTTTTCCAGCCAAGGGCGCAGGCACTCCAGCGCCGCCGCGCGCGGCAGCTGCTCGGGCGCGCCGGGGTAGTCGTGCGCCAACGGCAGATAAGCGGCCGCGCCGGCTTCGAGGCTCCACGACAGGCCGACGATTTCGGCGCGCATGGGGTCGAGGCCCGTGGTCTCGGTGTCGAGCGCCACCAGCGGCGCCGCCTGCAGCCGCGGCAACCAGGCGTGCAGCGCCTCCCAGGTGAGCACGGTCTGGTAGTGGCGCGGTGGGGGGGTGGGGGCGTGTGCTGATTCCACCTCGGCGGCCTGAGCTGAAGCTGATGCGGCATCTGGCCCGGCGATGTCAAACATAGAGGCTTGGTCGGCGGGCGCGGCGCTGGCCGCTTCGACGCCAGCCAGTTTGGCGCCTTCTCCACGCCTAGCCCAGCCCCCCGGCTTGGCCCCTGCCTCCCGCTGCGCCCCATCAGCCGCCCCGCCCTCCTCCAGCGCCCGCACCAGCGTCTTAAAGCCGTAGCGTTGGTAAAAATCGCGCAGCGCCGCCCGATCGGGGGCTTGCAAGCGCAACGCTTGCTGCACGTCCGGCGCGCTCAGGTGCGCGCTCAGGTCGCAGTCGGTTTTGATGCGCAGCAGCTGGCGCGCCGTGGGCAACCAGTCCAGCGCCGCGCGCAGCTTGGCGCCCACGGCGCCGGGCATCTGCTCGGCGTGGGCCACGATGGCCTCGAGCGAGCCGTATTCGTTCAGCCATTTGACGGCGGTTTTCGGGCCCACCTTCTCGACGCCGGGCACGTTATCGACCGTGTCGCCCACCAGGCACTGGTAGTCCACCATTTGCTGCGGCAGCACGCCAAACTCGGCCTGCACCCCGGCCACGTCGCGCCGCTTGCCGCTCATGGTGTCGATCACCATCACCCGCGGCCCCACGAGCTGGCTCATGTCTTTGTCGCCGCTCGAAATCACCACCTGCACCCCGGCCGCGGCGGCGCGCTGCGCCAGCGTGCCCAGCACATCGTCGGCCTCGACCCCGGGCACGCACAGCACCGGCCAGCCGAGCAGGCGCAGCACCGTGTGGATGGGCTCGATCTGGGCGCGCAAATCGTCGGGCATGGGGCTGCGCTGCGCTTTGTAGGCCGGGTAGAGCGCATCGCGAAAGGTGGGGCCGGGCGCGTCGAACACAAAGGCGGCGCTCTGTGCCGGGTGCTCGCGCAACAGCGCCTGCGCCATGTTGATGAGGCCGCGCAGGGCGCCGGTGGCCGGGCTGCTGGGGTCGCCGGGCACGGCGCGCAAATCGGGCATGGCGTGAAAGGCGCGGTAGAGGTAGCTCGAGCCATCGACCAGCAGCAGGGTGGGGGGTGATTCAGTCATGCCCGCATTGTGCCGCCTACAATCGCAGCCTATGCAAGCCCCCCTGTCTGGCGCCCTGCGCGCGCCCTGCTCCCCCTAGCCATGGCGGTCTATACCGAAGTCACACCGGCCCAAGCCGCGGCGCTGCTGCAGCAGTTGGGCCTAGGCGAACTGCTCGAGCTGCGCGGCTGCCCCGGCGGCATTGAGAACACCAACTACTTTGCCTCGGTGCAGGCACCCGATGGCGCACGGCACGAATACGTGCTGACGCTGTTTGAGCGCCTGGGCTTTGAGCAACTGCCCTTTTACCTCTGCCTGATGCAGCATCTGGCCGCCAAGGGCATCCCGGTGCCCAACCCGGCCCCAGACGCCAGCGGCCAGATCCTGCACCGGCTGCTCGGCAAACCGGCGGCGCTGGTCAACAAGCTGCCCGGCCAGAGCGTGCTGGCGCCGCACCCCGCGCACTGCGCGCAACTGGGCACCCTGCTGGCGCGCATGCACTTGGCGGCACTCGACTACCCGCGCCAGCAGCCCAACCTGCGCGGCTTGGCGTGGTGGAACCAGACCGCCCCCGAGGTGCTGCCGCATTTAAGCCCGGCGCAAGCCGCTTTGCTGCGCAGCGAACTGGCGCTGCAAAACGAGCTGGCGCAGCAGCCGCGCTACCACAGCCTGCCGCGCGGCCCGGTGCACGCCGATCTGTTCCGTGACAACGCCCTGTTCGAGGGCGACCGGCTCACCGGTGTGTTCGATTTTTACTTCGCCGGCTGCGACACTTGGTTGTTCGACCTGAGCGTGGCCCTGAACGACTGGTGCATCGACCTGGCCAGCGGCCAGCCCGACGCGTCGCGCAGTCACGCCCTGCTGACTGCCTACCAAAACCTGCGCCCCTTGAGCGCCGCCGAGCACGAGCTGCTGCCGCTGCTGCTGCGCGCTGCGGCGCTGCGCTTTTGGCTCTCGCGCCTGTGGGACTGGTATCTGCCACGCGATGCCGCCATGCTGGTGCCGCACGACCCCACCCACTTTGAGCGCGTGCTGTGCGCGCGGGTGGCGCACGCATGAGGCTGCACCGCGTACCGGCGCGCACCGGATTGATGTGGGTGCGCTTGGGCCTGAGCACGTTTTTCAAGCAACCGCTGGCGCTGGCCGGGTTGTTTTTTCTGTTCATGCTGGTGGTTTCGGTGCTGTCGCTGGTGCCGCTGCTCGGGCAGGCGCTGGCGCTGGCGCTGCTGCCCGCCGCCACGCTGGGCCTGATGGCAGCCACGCGCATCGCAAACTCGGGCCAGTTCCCCATGCCCGCGGTGCTGGCCAGCGCCTTTGCCGCCGGGCGCGAGCGCGCGCGCGCCATGCTGGTGCTGGGCCTGATCTACGCCGCCGGATCGCTGCTGATTTTGGGCCTGACGCTGCTGATCACCGGCGGCGCGGCCGCGCCCGCGGTGCTGCCAGACCCAGCGGCCGTGCCGGTGGAGCCCGGTGCCAGCCCCACGCCCCAAGACCTGATGCTCGCACCCGAGGCCATCAACCGCATGCTCGTCAGCGCGCTGCTGCACGTGCCGCTCGGGCTGCTGTTTTGGCACGCCCCGGCGCTGGTGCACTGGCACGGGGTGTCGCCGCTCAAGAGCCTGTTTTTCAGCGCGCTGGCCTGCTGGACCAACAAGGCGGCGCTGCTGTATTACTTTTTGGGCTGGGCCGCGGTGTTCTTCGGTGTGGCCTTGGTGCTGGTGCTGCTGGGCAGCTTGGTGGGTGGGCCACGCTTCATCAGCATGCTGCTGTTTCCGGTGGCCATGCTCATGAGCGCGATCTTTTTCACCTCGCTCTACTTCACCTTCCGCGACAGCTTCGAGACCGACGAGGGGCAACCCCCGGCCTGAGCGGCCCAAGCTCAGCCACTGAGCGTCACAGCGGCGTGAGCTTGGCCACCGCCAGCGCCAGCCACTTGCTGCCGTGGCGCGTGAAGCTCACCTGCGCCCGTGCGTCGTCGCCGCGCCCCTCGACCGCCAGCACCTGGCCTTGGCCAAATTTTGGGTGAAACACCTGCATGCCGGCGCGGAGGCCGTGCGTTGCGTCTGCCGCCGCGCGGCTGGGCGCCTCGGACACCAAGGCGCTGCGCCCCCAAGCCGGCTGCAGCCCGACTGCCGCTTTGCCCAAGCCCGCTGCGCCCAAGCCGCTGCCCGGCTTGGGGCTGAGCCATTGCAGACACTGCGCGGGCAGTTCGTCCACAAAGCGGCTGCGCGGGTGGTAGCGCGTTTGGCCGTGCAACATGCGCGTCTGGGCGTGGCTCAGGTAGAGCCGCTGGCGCGCGCGCGTGATCGCCACGTACATCAGCCGCCGCTCCTCTTCCAGCGCCTGCGGGCTGGCGCTGGAGTTGTCGTGCGGGAACAGCCCCTCTTCGAGCCCGGTGATGAACACGGCGTCGAACTCCAGCCCCTTGGCGGCGTGCACCGTCATCAGCTGCACCGCGTCCTGCCCGCTCTGGGCTTGGTTGTCGCCAGCCTCGAGCGCGGCGTGGCTCAGGAAGGCCTGCAAGGGGCTGAGGGTTTCGCCGCTGGGCTCCTCAAAGCCCGAATCGGAGGCGGCGGCGGTCTCGTCCAGCGGCAGCGCCACCGCATCGCGGCCAAAGCCTTGTTGCAGCACAAAGCTCTCGGCGGCGTTGAGCAGCTCCTCGAGGTTTTCCACCCGCTCGCTGGCGTCGCGCTCGGCGCGGTAGTGCGCCAGCAAACCGCTGTGCTGCAACACCAGCACCACGATCTGGCGCAGCGGCTGGCCCTGGCTGCCCTCGCGCAGCACGTCGAGCAAGGCCACGAAGGCCGCCAAGTGGGAGCCGGCCTTGCCCGGCACGGCGCTGACCGCATCGTGCAGCGAACAACCGGCGGAAGCCGCAGCGGCCTGCAAGGCCTCGATGCTGCGCGCGCCGATGCCGCGCGGCGGAAAATTCACCACCCGCAGCAGGCTGGTGTCGTCGTGCGGGTTGTCGATCAGGCGCAGGTAAGCCAGCGCGTGTTTGATTTCGGCGCGCTCGAAAAAACGCAGCCCGCCGTACACCCGGTACGGCAGCCCGGCGTTGAACAGCGCCGTCTCGAGCACCCGGCTCTGCGCGTTGCTGCGGTAGAGCAGCGCCACCTCGTGCGCGGGCAAGCCGTCGCGGCCGATGAGCTGGCGCACCTCATCGACCACCCAGTTGGCCTCGGCGTAGTCGCTCGGCGCCTCATAGACGCGCAGCGGCTCGCCGCAGCCTTGGTCGGTGCGCAGGTTTTTGCCCAGCCGGCCTTGGTTGTGCTCGATCAGGCGGTTAGCGGCTTCCAGGATGTGCGCCTGGCTGCGGTAGTTTTGCTCGAGCTTGATTTGCTGGCGCACGCCGAATTCGCGCACAAAGTCGGCCATATTGCCCACGCGCGCGCCCCGAAAGGCGTAGATGCTCTGGTCGTCGTCGCCCACCGCCAGCACGGCGTTGCCGGCGGGCACGAAGCGGCCGCCCTCCATGCGCCCGGCCAACAGCTTGAGCCAGGCGTACTGGAGCTTGTTGGTGTCTTGGAATTCATCGACCAAGATGTGCCGAAAGCGGCGCTGGTAGTGCTCGCGCACCGGGTCGTGGTCGCGCAGCAGTTCGTAGCTGCGCAGCAGCAGCTCGCCAAAGTCGAGCACGCCTTCGCGCTGGCACTGTTCCTCGTAGAGGCGGTAAAACTCAACCTTGTGGCGCTGATCGGCGTCGCGCACCGGCACCTGGTGCGCGCGCTGGCCTTCCTCTTTGCAGGCGTTGATGAACCACTGCAGCTCCTTGGGCTTGAAACGCTCCTCATCGAGCGCGAGCTGTTTGTGCAGCCGCTTGATGGCGCTGAGCTGGTCTTGCATGTCCAGAATCTGGAACGTGGCCGGCAGGTTGAGCAGCTTGCAGTGGGCGCGCAGCATGCGGTGGCACAGGCCGTGAAAGGTGCCGATCCACATGCCGCGCACGTTCAGCGGCAGCAGCGCCCCCAAGCGCGTGAGCATCTCTTTGGCGGCCTTGTTGGTGAAGGTCACGGCCAGCACCCCGGCCGGGCTGAGCTGGCCGGTGCTCAGCAACCACGCGATGCGAGTGGTGAGGACCTTGGTTTTGCCCGAACCGGCCCCGGCCAAAATCAGCGCCGGTTCTGGACCCAGCGTCACGGCGGCGAGTTGTTCGGGGTTGAGCGCTTGCAGCAGCGGCGGCAGGGTGGCTGCGGTGGCAGCGGTTTCGGGCGCGTATTGGAGGGTCATGCTTGGATTATCGGCTGCTGGCCGACACCCTTGGGCCTAGTGCGCTTGGGCTTGGTGCGCTTGGCCTGAGCTATGGGAGCCTAATCCACCGGCGGCGCTTCGAGCACGATTTCGACGCGCCGGTTTTGCGCCCGCCCCTGGGCGGTGGCGTTGTCGGCCAGCGGGCGCGTATCGGCCACGCCGGTGGCGCGCAGCCGCATCGGGTTGACGCCGCGCCCCTCGAGGTGGCGCACCACGGCGCCGGCGCGGCCGGCGGCCAGCTCCCAGTTGGAGGGAAAGCGCGCGGTGGCAATGGGCACGTTGTCGGTGTGGCCCTCGACCACGATGGTGTGGCCCAGGGCCTGGTTGAGCACCGGCAGCAGCTCGTCGATCACGCGCTGGCCGGCCGGGGTGAGCGCGGCTTGGCCGGGTGCAAACAGCAGCTCGCTGCTGATGCGAAAGCGCGTCACCCCCTTGGCTTCGGTGACCACTTCCACGTTTTCGCCGATATCGCCCACGTTGAGCGCGGGCGGCTCGGGCGGCACCGGGGCGGAGCGGATATCGACCGGGTCGCCCTCGACCCGCGCCGGGGCCGTGGCCGGGTGCGGCAGCGGCACCGGCGGCAAAATGGTGGTGCCCGCATCGGCTGCGGCCTGCGCCTGCGGATGCATGCGGTCGAGCGCGATTTCGCGCCGCTCACCCCTGAAGGCTTCGCTCACCGGCTCGGAAAAGGCCAGCATCACCACCATCATCGCCAGCAGCAGCGTGACCACGTCGAGGTAGGTGATCAGCCAGGTTTCTTCCTCCTGCACCGGCGCTGGGTCCACGTGCCAGCGCTCGAAGCGCCCACTGTGCAAGGCACTGATGGACTGGTTGGCGCTGCCTTCGCTGGGCGGAGCCGCGCTTTGGCCTGGCATGGCTTTGGCCGCCGCGCTAGGCCCGGAGGGCATTCGGGCCAGCATGCTTTCGAGCAAGGTGGGAGGGCTCATGGCCGCCCGGCTGCGCTGGGGCCGGGTTTGCCGGCTTTGCTGGCTTTGCGTGCAGCAAAAGGCCACCAGCCGCGCGCTTGGGCGGCTGGCTGCGCACCGTCGAAAATTTCATCTTCGTGGTGGGCAGCAAAGGATTTGAGCGTTTCGCGCATCAGCGACGGGCTGCGCCGTGCCGTCATCATGGCGATGCCCTGCATCACCATGTTCATCAAGATCACGCGCTGCTCGGTGCGGCGCTCGAGCTTGACCGCCACCGGCTTGAAGACCAAGTTGGCCAGCAAGATGCCGTAAAAGGTGGTCATCAGGGCCACCGCCAGATGGCCGCCGATCACCAGCATGTCGCCGGTGCCCAAAATGTCCATCATGTTGACCAGCCCGACCAGGGTGCCGATCATGCCAAAGGCGGGCGCGTAGCTGGCCATGACGCGAAACAGCTGCGCCTCCGCCGCCTCTTTGGCGCGCAGGCGCGAGATGCGCCACTGCATCAGGTCCAAGATGTCGGCCTCGGGCGTGCGCTCGATCACCAACTGCACCCCGGTGCGCAAAAAGGGGTTGTTGACATTTTTGAGCGCGCGCTCGACCGCGGCGAGGTCGTCGCGTATCCACAAGCGCGAGACATCGACCAGCTCGTCGATGGCGCTCTGGGTGTAGAGCCGCTCGTTGCGGATCACGGTGCCAAAGAGCTTGAACACGCGCAGCACCTCGCGCAGCGGGTAGCTCATGAAGGTGGCGGCCAAGGTGCCAAAGAGCACGATCCCCAAGCCCGGCAGGTCGATGAACAGCAGCGGGTCTTCGGCCGCAAAAATCATCACGACGACCAGCAGCAGCACGCTGGCCACCATCCCGATCAGGGTGGAGGGATTCATCTGGAGGGGCTCCTAGCGCGGCACATGCACGCCGCCTTTGAGCCACCATTGTGCCGCATCGGGGCACGCCAGCGCCAGCGGTTAGGCGGTGGTCTGGGCTGGCATGGCGCAAACACCAGCGCCCCTCCCCCTAGGTGCTGGGGTCAGGGCAGGCTGGGCTCAGCGGCTGGGGCGGCCTTTGCCGGCAAAGGGCTTGGCAGCGCCTTGCGGGCGCTCGCGCTTGTCGCCCCAAGCCGGGCGGTCGCCGAAGGATGGGCGCTCGGCAAACGCCGGACGGTCGCCAAAGGCCGGGCGGTCGCCCTGGCGTGCCGGGGCCGGTTTGCCAAAGCCGTGGCGCGGCCCCTCGCCGGGGGTGCGCGGTGGGTGGTGCGGCTGGTGCTGTGTGGGGCGGGCGCCGAAACCGCCTTCGCGCGGACCGCTGTAGGGCCCCGGGCGGGCACCGCGGCCAGCGGGTGGGCGGCCGCCGGGGGCACGGCGGGGATCGCGGCTCTCGTACAGGGGCTTGCGCGGCTCCATGCCGGGCACGGTGTGGGTGTCGATCACTTGCTGGCTGTAGGCTTCGATTTCGCCGATCTTGCGCCGATCGCGCATTTCGGCCATGGTCACCGCCAGCCCTTGGCGCCCAGCGCGGCCGGTGCGGCCGATGCGGTGCGTGTAGTCTTCGGCCTTCATGGGCAGCCCAAAGTTGAACACATGGGTGATGCTGGGCACGTCGATGCCGCGTGCGGCCACGTCGGTGGCCACCAGAATCTGCACCTGACCGCTGCGCAGCGCCGTCAGGCGGCGGTTGCGCAAGCCTTGGCTGAGTGCGCCGTGCAGCGCCACGGCCGCAAAGCCGGCTTGCTGCAGGTCGGCGGCCAGCGCGTCGCACTCGATCTGGGTGCTGGAGAACACGATCGCCTGCTCGATGCTGGCGTCGCGCAGCCAGTGATCCAGCAACTGGCGCTTGTGCTCCGGGCTGTCGCACCAGTACAGGCGCTGCTCGATGTTCACATGGCGGTCTTGCGGGGTGTCGATCTGCACCCGCTGCGGCTCGCGCATGACGCGCGTGGCCAGCGCCTGGATGCGCGGCGCAAAGGTGGCGCTGAACATCATGGTCTGGCGCCGCGCGGCGGTGAGGCGGTTGACTTCGGCCAGGTCGTCGGCAAAGCCGAGGTCGAGCATGCGGTCGGCCTCATCGACCACCAAAAACTGCACCTGATCGAGCACCAGCTGGCCGCTGCGCTGCAAATCGAGCAGGCGGCCCGGCGTGGCCACCACGAGGTTGGCGTTTTGCAGCTTGGCGATCTGCATCTGGTAGGGCATGCCGCCGACCACGTTGGCAATGCGCAGGCCGCGGCAGTGCTGCACCAGGTCGATGGCGTCGTTGGCCACCTGCTGCGCCAGCTCGCGCGTCGGGCACAGCACCAGCGCACCCGGAATGGTGGGCTTGAAGTGGCGCGCCAGCAGCGGGTTTTGGCGCTTGGCGCGCTTGGGCGCGGGCTGGCCGGCCGCAGCGGCCTCGGCCTGCAGGCGCTCCCATTCGGCGCGCTCGGCGGCCTCTTGTTGCTCCATCTGCACCAGCAGGGTGTGCAGCACCGGCAGCAGGAAGGCCGCGGTTTTGCCGCTGCCGGTCTGGCTCGAGACCATCAGGTCGGTGAAGGCGTGGCCGCCCGGGCGCGCGCTGCCTTCGGCCTGCATGGCTTTGGGGATTACGGCTTGCTGCACCAGCGTGGGCTGGGTGAAGCCCAGGTCGGCCACGGCTTTGAGCAGCGGCTGGGCCAAGCCCAACGCGGCAAAAGCCGAAGGCGTGGCGGGGGTGGCCACGGGGGTGGTGGTGGCAGGTGTCGCGGCGTCAATAGCCGCAGGGTTGCAGGTGATGTCTGTCATGTCGTTCGTCCATGCGCACTGTGGGCGCAAAGGAACAAAAACGGAAGGCCGCCCAGCCGTGACAGGCTGCGCGGGTGCGCCCGATTCGTTCGTGGTGAAAAAACACATCGACCACAAACAAATCGGCCCGGAGGACTCTGCCCTATTTGGGGCAGCGCGACCGGGCTGGGGTTGGATGGGGCCAGGCAGCCGCCGCTCGAAAGCCGGGCTGCGGGCAGCCACTGCTGACTGCCCGATCGGGCGCATGCAAATCAAGCAAGGCCTAACCACTTCCCCATGAAACCACCCCCAAAAAGCGTGAGGCAGATGCAAGGTTTACGCTGCTTTTGCAGCGCAGCCTTTGATTATCGTGTATTTTCGCGCGGCGTGCAAGAACTATTTAGCGCAGCAGGTGCTGGCGGTAGTGCTCCAGCTCGTCGATCGACTCGTGCACGTCGGCCAGCGCGGTGTGGCGCTGTTGTTTTTTGAAGGCCGCATAGACCTCGGGGCGCCAGCGTTTGGCCAACTCTTTGAGCGTGCTCACATCCAGGTTGCGGTAGTGGAAATAGTCCTCGAGCTTGGGCAGGTACTTGAGCAAAAAGCGCCGGTCTTGGCCCACGCTGTTGCCGCACATGGGCGAGCCGCCCTTAGGCACGTAGCGGCGCAGAAAGGCCAATAGCTCGGCCTCGGCCTCGGCCTCGCTCAGGCGGCTGGCGCGCACCTTGTCGAGCAGGCCGCTCTTGCCGTGCGTGCCTTTGTTCCAGTTGTCCATTGCCGCCAGCAGCGCCTCGCTTTGCTGCAGCACCAGCACCGGGCCGTCGATGCGCGGGCTCAGCTGCGGCCCGGTCACCACCACGGCGATCTCCAGCAGGCGCTCTTTTTCCGGGTCGAGCCCGCTCATCTCGCAGTCGATCCAGACCAGGTTTTGGTCGCTGTGGTGCAGTTCGGCCGTTGCGGCCTTGGGTTCGTCGGGGGTTTGCATGGCCCGCATTCTCGCCGATTCAATCGCATCCCTGCGCCTTCCCTGCAGCCAACTCCTGCAGCCTTTTGCGCCGGCTCCTATACTTGCACCCTATGGATTTTCTAGCTGCTTATGCCCCCCTGCTGTGGACGGCCGTGTTTTGCCTGCTGCTCACCGCCGGCTTGCTCACCCGGCTCTGGCTGGCTGGGCGCCAGATGCGCCACGTGGCGCAACACCGCGCCAGCGTGCCCGCCGCCTTTGCCGAGCGCATCGGGCTGGCGGCGCACCAGAAAGCGGCCGACTACACCATCGCCAAAACCCGCCTCGGGTTGCTCGAGGGCAGCTTCGGGGCCGCGCTGCTGATCGGCTGGACGCTGCTGGGGGGGCTCAATGCCCTCAACTTGGCCTTGCTGGCGTGGTTGGGGCCGGGCTTGCTGCAGCAGGTGGCGCTGCTGGCGGCCTTCACCGCCTTGGGTGCGCTGCTGGAGCTGCCGCTGTCGTGGTACCGCACCTTCGTGCTCGAGCAAAAACACGGCTTCAACCGCATGACGCCGCGTCTGTGGCTCAGCGACGGCCTCAAAGGAGCCCTGGTTGGGGCGGCGATCGGCCTGCCGGTGGTGGCCTTGTTGTTGTGGCTGATGCAGGCCGCCGGCCCGCTGTGGTGGCTGTGGGCGTGGGCGCTGTGGATGGCCTTCAATCTGCTGCTGCTGGTGCTGTACCCGAGCCTGATTGCCCCGCTCTTTAACCGCTTCGAGCCGCTGCAAGACCCGGCCCTCAAAGCCCGCATCGAAACCCTGTTGGCGCGCTGCGGCTTCAAGGCCCAAGGCTTGTTCGTGATGGACGGCAGCAAGCGCAGCGCCCACGCCAACGCCTACTTCACCGGCTTTGGGCCCGCCAAGCGGGTGGTGTTTTTTGACACCCTGTTGCAGCAACTCGCGCCCGGCGAGATCGACGCCGTGCTGGCGCACGAGCTCGGGCACTACAAGCGCCGCCACATCCTCAAGCGCATTGTGCTCATGGCCGTGCTGAGCTTGGGCGCCTTGGCCTTGCTGGGCTGGCTGGCGCAGCAAGTCTGGTTCTACACCGGCTTGGGCGTGACGCCCAACCTGATGCAGCCCAACGGGGCGCTGGCGCTGATCCTGTTTTTGCTGGTGACGCCGCTGGTCGGTTTTTTTGCCTCGCCTTGGATGAGCGCGCTGTCGCGCCGACAAGAGTTCGAGGCCGACGCCTTTGCGGCGGCGCACGCCGACCCGCGCGACCTCGCCAGCGCCTTGCTCAAGCTGTACAAGGACAACGCCAGCACCCTCACCCCCGACCCGCTCTACGTGCGCTTCTATTACTCGCACCCGCCGGCGAGCGAGCGCTTGGCGCGCCTGGGCGCATGAGGCTCCCACCGAGCGGCGCTTCCGGCGGCGCGGCTCTGGGCGACGAGCTGCAAGGCTTGGTGGTGGGCACCCACGGCCGCCACTGCTGGATCGAGGCCGACGACGGCCGGCGCCTGCTGTGCCACCTGCCCGGCCGCAAAGACGCGCCGCTGGTGGGCGACCGGGTCTGCTGGCAGCCCAGCGGCGACGGCGGTTCGATCAGCCGCACGCTGCCACGGCGCAACGTGCTGTATCGGCAAGACGAGCTGCGCACCAAATCCTTTGCCGCCAACCTCGACCTGGTGCTGGTGCTGCTGGCCGCCGACCCGGTGTTTTCCGAAAGCCAGCTCAACCGTGCGCTGGTGGCCGCCGCTGCGGCCCATATCGACGCGTTGGTGGTGCTCAACAAACTAGACCTGGGCCCGGCCTTCGACAGCGCCTGGCAGCGCCTGGCCCCTTACCGCGCCTTTGGCCAAGACGTGCTGCCCCTGTGCCTGCACGAGGGCAGCGACCCGGCCACGCTCGCTGCCCTGCGCCAGCGCCTTGAAGGCCGCACGACCCTGGTGCTAGGCCCCTCGGGCACCGGCAAAAGCACGCTTATCAACCGGCTCATCCCCAGCGCCATGGCGGCCACTGGGGCGGTGTCGCGGGCGCTCAATTCGGGCCGCCATACCACCACCAGCAGCAGCTGGTATTGGCTCGATGGGCAGCGGCGTTCGGCGCTGATCGACTCCCCTGGGTTCCAGGAGTTTGGCCTGCGCCACCTCGAGCCGCAGCAACTGGCGCAGCTGATGCCCGATTTGTCCGCGCACTGCGGGCAGTGCCGTTTCTACAACTGCACCCACCTGCACGAGCCCGGTTGCGCGGTGCGCGCCGCCGTGGGCCACGGGGTGCACGAGCAGCGCTACCGGCTCTATGTGGATTTGCACCGCGAGCTCAGCGCGGCGCCGCGCTATTGACTCTGGCGGTGTGGTGCGCACGGGTTTGCACACGCAGGGGCCAAGGCCTAGACCCCCTAAACGCGCCCAGCCCAGCCCTTAGCTCTCACACCTCTCTACCAAGCGCGGGCAAACAGCGCCAGCGCCAGCAGCAGCAGCCACAGCAGCACGCCGCGCCACACCAGCCCCACCATGCTGGCCAGGTGCGCCAACTGGGGCACGCGCGCGTCCGACTCGCTCCAGCCCAGCTCGGGCGTGTACAGGGGCTCGCCCAGCGGGGGGCCGCTGCCTAGGCGCACGTTCATGGCTCCGGCGCTGGCAGCCAGCAGCAAGCCGTCGTTGCCCTTGGTCAGGGCACCATCTTGGCGCCAGTTGGCGATCGCTTCTTCGAAATTGCCCACCACCGCAAAAGCCAACGCCGTAGCGCGCACCGGCACATAATCCACCACGTGCCAGCCGCGCCGCGCCGCTGCGGCCGAGGCGTCTTCGGCCTGCACCGTGGTGCGCACCGGCCAGTGGCGCGCCAAGTGCAAGGCCATGCGGTACAACACCGCCCCCGCCGGCCCCAGCCCGATGGCGGCAAAGACCACAAACGCCACCATGACGCCAAACACATGGCGGTGCGCAGCCAGCACCGAGTGCTCGATCACGTGCCGCAGCAGCTCTTGCTGCGGCAGCTCGGCCACCTCCACCCCCTGCCAGCGCGCCAGTTCGGCCCGCGCCGCGGCCTCGTCGCCCGACTCCAGCGCCACCCGGATGGTGGTGAAGTGGTGGCTGAACTGCCTGAAGCCCAAGGTCAGGTAGAGCACCAACACCGCCCACGCAAAACCGAGCAGGCCGTGCACCCAGTTGAGCAGCCCGTAGATCAACACCGCCAGCACCACCGGCCCCAGCACCGCCAGCGCCCACGCCAGCCAGCCGTGGTGCCATTGCCCGGCATCAAGCCAGCGCCGGGCCGCAGCCGCCCACGCGCGCAACGCAGCATGCGCCGGGTTGTCGTCGTGCAAGGGGCGCGCCTGTTCGAGCACCAATGCAAAAATGAGGGCAAACAAGGTCATGGGTCGGCATCATAACCAGCGCGAGCGCTTTAGGCCAAGCCAACCACCCTGCCCTGCGTGTGCTTAAGCGCTCAAGAGCCGGTACAGGTTGCGCAGCATGGCCGCCGTGGCGCCCCAGATGTAGCACTCGCGCGTGCCGTCGTGCCACGGCATAGAAAACCACTGCCGGCGGCGGCCTTGCCAGAGCAGTTCGTGGCGGCGGTGGTGCGCCGGGTTCATCAGATAGACCAGCGGCACCTCGAACACCGCCGCCACCTCGCGCGGGTCGGGTTGTAGGCGCTGGCTGGCAGGCACCAAGGCCAGCACCGGCGTGACGATGAAGCCGCTGCCAGTGGTGTAGTCGGGCAGCTGGCCCAGCACCTCCACCACCTGCTGTGGCAGCCCGATTTCCTCTTGCGCCTCGCGCAAAGCGGCGGCTTGGGCGTTGGCGTCGCTGGCGTCGAGCTTGCCACCCGGAAAGGCAATCTGGCCGGGGTGGTCGGGCAACTCGGAGCTGCGCTCGGTGAGCAGCAGCGTGGGCTGCGGCCCTGTGCGCACCGCCATCAGCACTGCGGCGCGGCTGGGTGCGCGCTCGATGAACCGGGGTTCATGCCACAGCTCGGGCTGCCACGGCGGCGGCGCCGCCAAACGGCGCCGCAGCGCCAGCGGCTGGCACTCGGCGGGCGCCACGGCGGGCAGATGCGCATCGGTGCCCAGCACAGGCACTTGGGTGGGGTCAAACATCGTCGGTTGGTGGGGGCGTCGGCGCTGCAGGCACCAGGCGCCCCAATCAGCCCCAAGGCGCCCGCTGCAGTTAAGATCTTCGAATTGTGCAGTGTCGGGGTATGCACCACAGGAGAGGCAGCCATGGTCTACGTAGGCAAAGCAGTAAATCGCAGGGGGCTGCAGAGGCCATTGCAGTGGCGTGTGCAGCGGCAATCGAGGTGGAGCCTGGTGGCGGCAGCGTTGATGATCGGCGTTTTGCTGTTGCTGGCCTCGGCCGGTGCCAACGCCGTAGAGGCCAACCGCGCCTCCGCCTCCGACTTGGATGCGATCAAAGGCATCGGTCCGGTGATGCTTGAGCGCATCGTGGCGGCGCGGCAACAGCGCCCATTCGCCAACTGGAGCGATTTCTCCAACCGGGTGCGTGGAGTCGGCCCCACCACCGCCGCGCGTCTGTCAGCCAACGGTCTGCGGGTCAATGGCAAAGCCTTGGGGCAGGATGCACCGACCAATCCGGTGCGTTGGCAACCCATGGTGCCGCAGCCGCTGGAGCCGGTGCACCCTGCCAGCGCAGCCACCAAAGCCCAGAACTGAGCGGCACATTCCACCCAGTAAGCGCTCAAGTTGGCGCAGAACACTACGATATAGATAGCACGACTTGAGAATTTGTACAGATCTCATCTGGCCCTTCGACCCACCTGCCCACCATGTCCACCAAGCCCACTGACCTGCTCGAGCACTACCAAGCGATCGAAAGAACCAGCCAAGCGATGCTCGACGCCGCCCAGGCGCACGACTGGGACACCGTGATGCGGCTCGAAAGCGCCTGCGCCGTGCTGATCGAACGCCTGCGCGAACTCGGCCAAGAGGGAAATCTGACGCCCACAGAGCGCGCCCGCAAACAACGCATCATGCTCACGCTGCTGCGCCATGATGCCCAGATTCGGGAACTGGTTGAGCCCTGCGTCGATGATTTGTGGGCCAATCTGGGGCCAATCCGGTCAACTCTGCTGCATTGACGCTCCCTTATCGGGCTGCAGCCGCACAATCTAGAAATAAACAAACGCCCTCAGACCTGCATATTCATCACATCGGTGTACGCCTGCATCATGCGGTTGCGCACGTGCAGCGCGGCCTGAAAGCCGATCTGCGCCTTTTGCATCGCCAACATGGTCTGCTCTAGACTCACGTTGGGGTTGCCGAGCTGAAATTCGGTCTGCAACTGGCCCGCGCGCTCTTGGGCGGCGCTGACGTTTTGCAATGCGGTCTTGAAGGCTTGCCCAAAGCCGCCGGCTTCGGGCACCGCCCCAGTCGGTCCACCCACACCCGATTCCAAGCCGGGCAGGCGCGCGGGGCGCGGGGCGCCTACGCCGACGGTCGTGGGAGGGGTGAGGCGCAATTCCATGGCTAGATCCTTGCAGGGCGGGTGGCTCAATGCGATGAGTGGCAATGCTACGGCCGCTCACACCCCGACTTGAGGCCGATAAAGCGCCCGTTCGCAGGGCTTTTTCCGCTTTAGATTCGGGGCCGGGCCACACACAATGCCCTCAGCCCCCAAAACCGTCCTCCCGCACCCACCCGCATGAACACCGCCGTCGCCACCGTTGACGCCCCACCCCTCCAAACTGCGGGCCCACCCAACCGCTTGGTGCAGGGCTTTGCGCGCCTCGACAGCGGCCGCAAGCTCATGCTCGGGCTGGGCGCGGCCGCCTTGCTGGCGCTGCTGGTGGCGGCCGCCCTGATGGCCGGCCGGCCCGAGTTTCGGGTGCTTTACGCCAACCTCTCACCCCAAGACGGCGGCGCGGTGATCGAACAACTGTCGCAACTGAGGGTGCCCTACCGGCACTCCGAGGGCGGCACCGCCATTTTGGTGCCAGCCGACCGGGTGCACGATGTGCGCTTGCAGCTGGCGGCGCAGGGCCTGCCGCGCGGCAGCGTGGTCGGCTTTGAGCTGATGGACACCGCCCGACTGGGCATGACGCAGTTCCAAGAGCGGCTCAATTTTCAGCGCGGCCTCGAGGGCGAACTGGTGCGCTCCATCTCGTCGCTCAACGCCGTGGCCGAAGCGCGCGTGCACCTGGCGCTGCCGAATCAGACCGGCTTTTTTAGGGAGCAGCAAAAGCCCTCGGCCAGCGTCTTGCTCACGCTGCACGGTGGACGCTCGCTGGACCGCACCCAAGTGGCCGGCATCGTGCATCTGGTGGCCAGCAGCGTGCCCGAAATGCGCCCCGCCGCAGTGAGCGTGGTGGACCAGCAGGGCAATCTGTTGTCGCAAAACGCCGAAGGCGCCCAAAGCGGAATCGACTCGCGCCAGCTCGAATACCGGCGCATGGTCGAACAGATGTATGCCCAGCGCATCCTGGATCTGCTCGAGCCCTTGGTCGGGCGCCAAAACGTGCGCGCCCAAGTCACGGCCGACGTCGATTTTTCGGTCACCGACCAGACCAGCGAGCAGTTCCGCCCCAACCAAGCCCCCAACGAAGCCGCGGTGCGCAGCGCCCAGTTGCTCGAAAGCGGCAGCCAAACCGAACAAACGCCGGCTGGCGTGCCGGGCGCCGTGGCCAACTTGCCCCCGGGGGCCGCAGCGGCTCCGATCAACGCCCCCGACGCCGGCCCCTTGGGTGTGGTGCCCGGGCAAAACGTGCCCGGCGGCAGCGCCGAAGCCAACCGCCGGCGCGAGCAAGTGACCAACTTCGAGGTCGACCGCACCGTGGCCGTGACCCGGGGTGCAACCGGCAACATCCGGCGCTTGAGCGCAGCCGTGGTGCTCAACCACGTGGAGGGCACCGACCGCCGCGGCGAGCCCACCAGCACCGCTTTGTCGCCCGAGCTGATGGCGCAGATCAACGCGCTGGTGCGCGAAGCGATCGGCTTTAGCGAACCGCGCGGCGACACCGTGAACGTGATGAACGCCGCCTTCAACCGCACCGTGGTCGAAACGGTCGAGCTGCCGCTGTGGCAGCAGCCTTGGCTGCAAGACCTGATCCGCTCCTTGGTTTGGCCGCTGGGCTTGCTGCTGCTGGCTCTGATCGTCTTCTTGGGCATGGTGCGGCCCTCGCTCAAGCTCATGGCGGCGTCGCCCCCCGAACCCGAACGCGACGCCGGTGCCCCGGGCGGTCAGCTCAACGCGCTGGTGGACGAAACGCCACAGCGTCCGGGCCTGCCAGCGCCCGCATCCAGCGAACCGACCGTGGAGCAGCTGCGGCTCGAAGACGCGCGTCGGCTGGCACGCGAAAACCCGATGGCCGTGGCCAACATCGTGCGCGGCTGGATGACGGGCGAATCCCCTGCCACGGCCAGCACTTGAGGCGACAATGGGGCCCTTGACAAGCCCAAAGGTAGCGCGCAATGGCTGACACAGACGACGGACTGCAAGACGCGGCCATCTTCCTCATGTCGCTCGGCGAAGAGGAAGCGGCCGAGGTGTTCAAGCATTTCTCGCCCAAAGAGGTGCAGCGCCTAGGCGAGACGATCGCGCGCATGCGCACCGTCAGCAAAGACAAGGTCGATGGTGTGATCGACAAGTTCACCGCCGAGGCGGCCTCACACAGCCTGCTGGTCTCGGACACCGACAACTACGTGCGCGCCGTGCTCAAGCGCGCCTTGGGCGACGACAAGGCCTCGCTGCTGATCGACCGCATTTTGCAAGGTGGCGACGTCTCCGGCATCGAGAGCCTGAAGTGGATGGACCCAAACTCGGTCGCCGAACTGCTGCGCAACGAACACCCGCAGATTCTGGCCGCCATTTTGGTGCACCTCGACCAAGACCATGCCGCCAACATCCTCAAGCAATTCACCGAGCGCACGCGCAACGACGTCATGCTGCGCATCGCCACCATGGAGGGCATCCAGCCGATGGCCCTCAAAGACCTCAACGAAGCGCTTTACCAAGTGCTGGCCGGCGGCGACAAGATCCGCAAAAGCTCGCTCGGGGGTGCCAAGGCAGCGGCCGAGATCATCAACCTGCTCGGCACCAGCCTCGAGACCAGCGTGGTCGATTCCATCCGCGAGTCCGACCCCGACCTGGCACAAAAAATCATGGACAAGATGTTCACCTTCGAAGACGTGAACAAGCTCGACAACAAAGCCATCCAGTCGGTGCTCAAAGAGGTGTCCTCCGATGCGTTGGTGATCGCCCTCAAAGGTGCGAGCAACGAGCTCAAAGAAAAAATCCTCGGCAACATGTCGAGCCGCGCCGCCGAAGCGCTCAAAGAAGACCTGGAGTCGCGCGGGCCGGTGCGGTTGTCCGAAGTGGAGGCGCAGCAAAAAGACATCCTCAAGGTGGTGCGCCGCTTGGCCGACGAGGGCCAAATCTCGATCGGCGGCGGAGGCGACGATGCCTTCGTCTAGCCGCGCCTCGCATTACCAGCGCTTCATCCCCAAAGAGGAGGTGCAAGAGGTAGAGGCGGTGCTGTTTGGTGCCATCGGCGACGGCACACCCGGCCGCGAGACCCAAGCCTCCGATGCCGAACAGGTGCTCGATGTCCAGCAGGCACTGGCCCTGCGCCAGCAGGCTTGGGACGAAGGCTACGAAGCCGGCCTGCTGGCTGGCGCCGAACGCACGCGCACCGAACTGCAGCAGCAAACCCTGCAAGTGCAGCGCGAGCAGGTGCAGCGCATCGACGCCATGCTGCGCCAGGCGCAAGCGGGTTTTGATCTGCTCGAGCAAGCGCTGGCCGAGCAGGTGCTGCAGCTGGCTTGCGCGCTGGCGCGCCAGGTGGTGCGGTGCGAGCTGAGCACCCCGCTGCCACCCTTGCGCAGCGTGGTGCAAGAAGCGCTGGCGCTGCTGATCGACGACGGTCGCCCGGCCACCTTGCGCCTGCACCCGCTCGATGCCGCGCTGCTGGCCGATCAAGCAACCCTGGAGGCGCACGGCATGGCACTGCAGACGCCGGTGCAGGTGCACCCCGACCCCACCCTGAGCCCGGGCGACTGCGTGGTCGAGAGCGCCCACGGCGGCGTCGATGCACGGCTCGAAAAACGCTGGCAGCGGGCGCTGGCTAACCTGGGGCTGGAGCAGCCCTGGCAGCCCGGAGGGCAAGCCGATGTCTGAACTCCAAGCCGCAGCGCCCCCAAGCCCGGCGCTGCCGCCGCGCTGGGCAAGCTTCATGGCGCTGGCGCAGCAAGCCGCCACCCAGCACACCGCGCTGGAAACCAGCGGCCGGCTGGTGCGCTTGGCCGGTTTGGTGCTCGAAGCCCAAGGCGTGCGCGCGCCGGTGGGCTCGCAGTGCGTGATCGACACCCCCGGCGAACCCGACAGCGCCGTGCTGGCCGAGGTGGTGGGCTTCAATGGCGACCGCGCCTACCTGATGCCAGCAGGCGACGTGCAGGGGCTGGCCAGCGGCGCGCGGGTGCGCCAGTTGCCCCCCTACCGGCCGCAGCCGCGCTTGGGCGACCCGCTCAAGCCGCAGCCCCCCAACGACCGCGGCGTGCTGCGCCTGCCGCTCGGTGCCGGGCTGTTGGGCCGGGTGGTGGATGCGCGCGGGCAGCCACTCGACCACCGGGGGCCGCTGCGCGCGGTGGCCATAGACCCGCTCGAGCGCAACCCCATCAACGCCATGGAACGCGCCCCGGTGCGCCAGCCGCTCGACACCGGTGTGCGCGCCATCAACGCCTTGCTCACCGTCGGGCGTGGGCAGCGCATCGGGCTCTTTGCCGGCTCTGGCGTCGGCAAAAGCGTGCTGCTGGGCATGATGGCGCGCTTCACCCGCGCCGACGTGATCGTGGTCGGCCTGATCGGCGAGCGCGGGCGCGAGGTCAAAGAGTTCATCGAAGACATTCTGGGCGCCGACGGGCTGGCGCGCTCGGTGGTGGTGGCGGCACCGGCCGACTCGCCGCCGCTGCTGCGCCTACAAGGCGCGCACTACGCCACCTCCATCGCCGAGCGCTTTCGCGACGACGGGCTCGACGTGCTGCTGCTCATGGACTCGCTCAGCCGCTACGCCATGGCGCAGCGCGAAATCGCGCTGGCCATCGGCGAGCCCCCGGCCACCAAGGGCTACCCCCCGAGCTGCTTTGCCAAGCTGCCGCAGCTGGTCGAGCGCAGCGGCAACGCCGCCCAGGGCCAGGGCTCGATCACCGCTTTCTACACCGTGCTGTCAGAGGGCGACGACCAGCAAGACCCGATTGCCGACGCCGCCCGCGCCATCCTGGACGGCCACATCGTGCTCTCGCGCAGCATGGCCGAAGCCGGCATCTACCCGGCGATCGACATCGAAGCCTCGGCCTCGCGCGTGATGCACAACGTCACCGGCGTGGCGCACCAGCAGTGGGCGCGGCGCTACCGCCAGCTCTACGCCCGCTACCAAAAAAGCCGCGACCTGATCCAGCTGGGCGCCTACGCCGCCGGCAGCGACCCGGAAACCGACCGCGCCATCGCCCTCTTCCCGGCCTTGCAGCAATTTTTGATGCAAGACATGCGCGAACAAGCCCCCTTCGAGACCAGCGTGCAGCAATTGGCCCAAGCCATAGGCGAAGCCGCCCCCGGGCGCGGCACACAATCCTTCAACGCGCAACCATGAAAACCGCAGAGCAAGATTTGAGCGTGGTGCTTGACGTCGCACTGCGCAAACGCGACCAGGCCCTGCAGGCGCTGGCCCAGATCCAGCACGAGCAACGCCAGGCGCTGCTGCAGCTCAACCAACTGCAAGGCTACAGCGCCGAAACCCACGTGCGCTGGAGCGAGCGCGCGGCCAACGGTTTCGACGGCGTGCAGTTGCACACCCACCGGGTGTTCATGGGCAAACTCGAGCACGCGCAAAACTACCAGCAAACCGTGTTGCAGCAGATCGCGCAACGGCTGCTACAGGGCCAGCAAAGGGTGTACGAAGCCGAGCGCGAACTGGCCAGCCTGCGCAAATTTCAGCAACGCCGCCACCAAGTTTGGCTGCTGCAGCAGCAACGCAAAGAGCAAAAGAGCAACGACGAAATGGCTGCCGTGCAACACCGCCTGCACGCCGATTCGCACCCTTGGAGGTCCACGCCATGAGAACCGATTCCCCCCAAAGCCCGCGCACGCCCGAGCCCGCGCCGCGCCGCACCGCAGCGGCTGCGGCAGCCTCGGCGGCGACCCCAGGCACACCCAAAGCGGGTGCCTCAAGCTGCGCCTTTGCCGCCATGTTGCTCGCTGCCGACGCAGGCCACGAGGCCCAAGCCCCGGCACCCCTGGCCCAAGCCGACCCCAAGGCCAGCCCAGACCCCGAGCCCTTTCAAGGCAAATCCAGCGACCCCGCCACCACCGTCCAGGCGCCGCCGCGCTCAGACCCGGCCGAATCCACCGCACTCATGGCCCGCCTGGAACCCAAAGCCAACGGAACACCGGCTACAGCACCTACCCCAGCCACTCCGGCTGCACCGGATGCCCAGGCCACCACAGCAGCGCCTGCCGGTCCCGCAAGCGCCGAAGGCCCTGCGGGCCGCAAAGCCGGGGCCACCCAAGCCTCAGCCGCATGGGTATCCACGCTGGCTAGGGCGCGCGCCTCAGCCGGCGCCACTGCCGGCGCTGCGGCAGCGCCCAAGCCGGGCGCCGAACTGCCTGCCGCCCCCAGTGCCAACTTCCTGGCTGCGGCAGGTCCGGCTGCAGCCGCTGCCCTGCGTTTTGCGACCCCCGTCGTGGCCGGTTCGGCCGCAGTGGCCATCCCGTACGCTTGGGCCAGCACCGATTCCGCCGCTGGCATGGCTGACGAAGCCGGCGCCACCGCGTTGCCCCCCGCAAGTTCCAGCGCACGCTCCGACGCCGGCTCCCGCGAGGGTTCGGGCCAAGGCACACGCGGCGGCGACGCCGCCCAAACCTGGGTCGACAACCAAGCTGCAAGCGCGAGTGCAAGCGCGGGCGAAGCCTCGGCGGTCGGCGCAGAGTTTGGCCAACTGCTCGAACAGCAGGTCACGGGCCAAGGGCTCGAGGCCGTCCTAGAACCCCTCAACCAGCACATCAGCCTATGGCTGGCCGGGCAGGTCAAACGCGCCAACTTGGTGTTGCGCGAGGGCTTGGGCCAACCGCTGGAAATCGGCTTGCAGCTGGACGGCAACCAGGCCCGGCTGGATTTTCTGACCGACGACGCGGCGCTGCTCGAAGCCCTGCAAGCCCAGGCACCAGAGGCCTTGAGCGATCTGCTGGGTCAGAGCGGGCTCGAACTGGTGGGCCTGTCGATCGGCTCGCGCGCCTCGGGCCAATCGGATCGACCGGCGCAGCCGCGCCCCGAATGGGCTCGGGCCCGCTCCGATGGGGCCGAGCAAGCCGATTCGGCGGCCCAAGCGCCCACGCTGCAATGGCAACTGGGTTCCGGTCGTGCCGGCCTGAGCGTGTACGCCTGATCGACGTGCGGCGGTAAATCGCAAATAGCCGGCCCAAGCGCCTGCTTTTCCTGCTCAAGCCGGCGCCGTCTGCCCGGCACAATAGCCGTGACACAATAAGGCGGTCTGCGGATTCGACCGAATTCGCGCGCTCTTTGTGCTTGCTTGAACCTAAAGGCAAAACCCATGGCTGCCAAACCCTCCGCTTCTGCACCCGCCGCCAACGCCGACGCGGCACCGGCCAAACCCAAGAGCAAAAAGCTGCTCATCATCATTTTGGGTGCTGTGGCGTTGCTGCTGGTTCTGGCGGTGGCTGCTTTTTTCCTGCTGCAGCCAGCGGCTGAAGAAGAACTTGGCCCCGACGGCCAGCCACTGGCGCCCGCTGCCGCTGCCGCCCCGCAGGCACCCCCGGCCTTTTTGCCACTTGAAAACATGGTCGTCAACCTGGCCGACCCAGGCGCCATGCGCTTCGCACAGCTCGGCGTCACGCTGCAGCTGGCCGATGCCGCCACTTCGGCGCGCGTCACCGCCTTCATGCCGGCGATCCGCAACGGCATGTTGCGCCTGGCAGCCCAGCGCAGTGCCACCGAACTGCTCACCCCGGCCGGCAAAGACGCGCTGGCCGCTGACATCTTGGCCATGGTGCGCGAAACCACAGGCTTGCCCGATCGGGGCACCACCCCCAGCCCGGTGCAGGCGGTGTTGTTCACCAGCCTGATCGTGCAGTAAGCCCGCTGCCCTTTTGCAGACACCTCAACCGCCCCGCACAACCGCACCATGAGCGACGCTTTTTTGTCCCAGGACGAGATCGACGCCCTGCTCGAGGGCGTCACGGGCGAGAGCCAAAAACTCGCCAAAGATGAGGTCGACTCCGGCTCAGTGCGCGGCTACGACCTCTCCAAGCAAGAGCGCATCGTGCGTGGGCGCATGCCCACCATGGAGGTGATCAACGAGCGCTTCGCGCGCAACCTGCGCGTCGGCCTGTTCAACCTGATCCGGCGCAGCCCCGAAATCTCGGTCGGCACGGTGCAGGTACAAAAGTACAGCATGTTCCTGCGCGAGCTGGTGGTGCCCACCAACTTCAACATCGTGGCGGTGCGCCCGCTGCGCGGATCGGGCATGATCGTGTGCGAGCCCACGCTGCTGTTCGGTGTCATCGACAGCCTCTTTGGCGGCAACGGCAAGTTCCACACCCGCATCGAGGGGCGCGACTTCTCCCCCACCGAACAGCGCGTCATCAACCGCCTGGTCGACGTGGTGTCGGAAGAATACAAAAAAGCCTGGAAAGGCGTCTACCCGCTCGAACTGGCATATCAGCGCTCCGAGATGCAGCCGCAGTTTGCCAACATCGCCACCCCGAGCGAGATCGTCATCAGCACCAGCTTCACGCTCGAAATCGGCGACATTTCCGGCTCCTTGCACCTGTGCATCCCCTACGCCACGCTGGAGCCGATCCGCGATCTGCTCTACTCCACCTCGCAGGGCGACTCGATGGAGGTGGATCGGCGCTGGGTGCGGTTGCTGGGCCAAGAAATCCAGTCGGCCGAAATCGAGCTTTGCGCCGAATTGGCGCGCACCCGCACCACGGTCGAGCAGTTGCTGGCCATGAAAGTGGGCGACTTCATCGAGCTCGAGCGCGAGCGCGTGATCGAGGCGCGCGTCGATGGCGTGCCGGTGCTGCAGGCCGAGTACGGCACCCACAACGGCAAATACGCCCTCAAGGTGGTGCAATTGCGGCGCGAGCAATCGTCCACCTGGCACGGAGATCAACATGAGTAACGAGCAAGACCCCAACGACGCCATCGCCGACGACTGGGCGCAGGCACTGCAAGAGCAATCCACCAAGGGCGCGACCGATGACTTGGCCGCCGGTGCGCCGCACTTCGATGCCAGCCCCGGCAGCGCAGTCAACAGCCCGAACGACATCTCGATGGTGCTCGACATCCCGGTGCAGCTCTCGGTCGAGCTTGGCCGCACCAAGGTGCCGATCAAGTACATCCTGCAACTGGCGCAGGGTTCGATCGTCGAGCTCGACGCGCTGGCCGGTGAACCCATGGACGTGCTCGTCAACGGCTACCTGATCGCCCAAGGCGAGGTGGTGGTGGTGAACGAAAAATTCGGCATCCGCCTGACCGACATCGTCACCCCCTCGGAACGGCTGCGCCGCCTGAGTCGCAACTAAGCCGTTGATATGCCGACCGCGGCTGTGCCTGCCTGAACCCCTGCCATGAACCAATCGATCTTTACCGCCATGCTGCCGGCCTTGGGCTTGCTGCTGGTCATGGCGCTGCTGGCTTGGGGCGTGCATTGGGTGCGCAAACGCATGACCCCTGCGGGCAGCGGCTTGGGCGCCGATTTGCGGCTGGTGTCGCAACTCATGGTGGGGCCGCAGCAGCGCGTGGCGGTGGTCGAAGTCAACGGCCCCACCGGCCCGGTGCAGCTCACATTGGGCATAACGCCGCAACACATCAGCGCCCTGTACGTGCAGGGCTTGGATGCCCCTAGGCTGCTTGCGACCGCGCCCGCTGCCACCCACACCGAGACCTTTGCTGCCGCCATGGCCGCAACCACCCCGCCCGCCCCCGAAACCCTGTATCAAAAGCTGGCGCGCTCGCTCAACCGCCCAGCCCCTGCGGAGCCGCGCACGTGAAAGCTGCCACCCCCAGCGGCTGGGTGCGCGCTGGCGCCCAGGCGGCGCTGGCGACGCTGCTGCTGGGCGCCAGCGCACTGGCGCTGGCCCAAGTGGCGCCACCGGCTGCCGCACCGCCGGGCGCGTTCCCGATCCTGATCGGCCAAGGCGCGGGCGGCACCAGCTTCTCAGTGCCCATTCAAACCCTGCTGTTCTTCACCGCGCTGTCGTTTTTGCCGGCGGTGCTGCTGATGATGACGGCCTTTACGCGCATCATCATCGTGCTCTCGCTGCTGCGCATGGCGCTGGGCACGCAGGCCGCGCCGCCCAACCAGGTGCTGGTCGGGTTGGCCTTGTTCCTCACCCTGTTCGTCATGGCGCCCACACTAGACCGCGTGCACGCCGAGGCCTACCAGCCCTTCACCCGGGGCGAGATCAGCTTCGAGCAGGCGGTGCAGCGTGCAGAAGCGCCGATGCGCGAGTTCATGAGCAAGCAAACGCGCCAGTCCGATTTCCGCATGTTCGCCAACCTGGCTGGCTTGGACGAAAGCGTGACGGTGCAAAACGCCCCTTTTCGGGTGCTGGTGCCGGCCTTCGTCATCAGCGAGCTCAAAACCGCCTTCATGATCGGCTTTTTGATCTTCATCCCCTTTCTGGTGATCGACCTGATCGTGGCCAGCGTGCTGATGTCGCTGGGCATGATGATGCTCTCGCCGGTGCTGGTGGCGCTGCCCTTCAAGCTCATGCTGTTCGTGCTGGCCGATGGCTGGAACCTGCTGATCGGGTCGCTGGCGGCGAGCTTCGTGGTCTAGCCGCGCCCATTTTATCCAAAAATTGATAAAAACGCCATGGATACCCAAGCCGCTCTCGCCGTCGGGCAAAACGCCCTGTTCATCCTGCTGGCGGTCTCGGCCCCGCTGCTGGCGGTGATTCTGGTGGTCGGGCTGGTGGTGAGCCTGTTTCAGGCGCTGACGCAGATCAACGAAGCCACGCTCTCGTTCGTGCCCAAGATCGTGGCGGCGGTGGTGGTGTTTGCGGTCGCGGGGCCGTGGATGCTGACGACGCTGGTGGACTTTCTGCGCCGCATCCTGCTATCGATCCCCGAGTACGCGGTCTAGGCGCAGGGGCAGCCGTGGACGGCCCCATGATCACTTTCACCGAGGCCCAGATCATGGCCTGGGTGGCGCCCATCTTCTGGCCTTTTTTGCGCATCTTGGGCGTGTTTGCCAGCGCCCCGATTTTTTCCTCGCGCTCGGTGCCTATGCGCCTCAAGGTGGCGCTGGCGTTTTTGATCGCGGTCTGTATCCAGCCGGCCCTGCCCGAGCCGCCCATGCTCTCGCTCACCAGCCCCGAGGCGCTGGCGGCGGTGATCCAGCAACTGGCCATCGGCATTTCGATCGGGCTGGCGGTGCGCATCGTCTTTGCGGCGGTGGAAATGGCGGGCGAAATCATCGGCTTGCAGATGGGCCTGAACTTTGCCGGGTTCTTCGACCCCGCCACCAACGCCGCCGCGAGCCCGGTCGGGCGCTACTTTGGCAACATGGCGATGCTGCTGTTCGTCGTGCTCAACGGCCACCTGATGCTGATCATGGCGGTGGCCGCCAGTTTTCACACCTTCCCGGTAGGCGGCGACATGCTGGCGGTGGTGCAGACCATGCGCTTGCACGAGCTCGGCGGCCTGATCTTTTACTACGGCCTGTGGATCGCGCTGCCCATGATCGGCATGCTGCTGTTCGTCAACGTGGTGCTGGGCATCATCACGCGCATCGCGCCGCAGATGAACGTGTTTGCGATCGGCTTTCCGCTCACGCTCTCGGTCGGGCTGGTGGGCATCGCCTTTACGCTGCCGCTGCTCGATCAGCCGGTGCTGCAGCTCATGCGCGTGGTCACCGACTTGTTCATGGGCGGCTAAAACATGGGCTGCTGAAGGGCGGTTGTGCCTGCCTCGCGCTACACCAGCTGGTTGCGGATCGCATAGACGGTGAGCTCGGCGTTGTTGCTCAGGCCCAGCTTTTCCAGCGTGCGCGCGCGGTAAACGCTCACCGTTTTGGGGCTGATCATCAGCTCTTCGGCGATCTGCGCCAGCATTTTGCCCGAGGCGATCAGGCGCAGCGTCTGCAGCTCGCGCTCCGACAAAATATCGTGCAGCTGCGCCGCCTCGGGCGCGCTCAGGTGCCTGGCCAGCAGCTCGGCCACCTCGGGCGTGATGTATTTGCGCCCCTGCGCCACCGTGCGCACCGCCGTGAGCAGCGCCGCCGGGTCGCCACCCTTGTTGAGGTAGCCCATGGCCCCGGCCTTGAGGCAGCGCAAGGCGTACTGGTCTTCGGGGTACATCGACACCATCAGCGTGCGCAGCGGCGCCGGCTCCAGTTGCAGCGCCGACAAAATCTCTAGGCCGCTGCGTCCGGGCAGATCGACGTCGAGCAGCAGCACGTCGGGGCGCTGCTGGCGCAGCAGCTCACGCAGGCTGGCGTAGCCGTCGGCTTCGCCGATCACGCGCACATCGGTGGCCTCGGCCAGCGTGTCGCGCACCCCGCGGCGCAGCATGGCGTGGTCGTCACACAAAATCACTTTAATCATCGAATTCATTTCCAGTCTGTGGCTTTTGCGTCGGCCTGCGCCCCGGCCAGTGGCAGCGACAAGATCAGCGTCAGGCCCTGCCCCGGCGCCGTAACGACGTCGATCCAGCCGCCGGCGCCCTGCGCGCGCTCGCGCAAACCCAGCAGGCCAAAAGACTGCAGCTTGGCCAGTTCGGCGGCGCTGGCGCCGCGGCCGTCGTCGCTCACCTCGAGCGTGAGCACACCCTCGAGGTCGCTCAACTCCAGCCGCACCGATTGCGCTTGCGCGTGTTTGAGCACGTTGGTCAGCGCCTCTTGCGCGGTGCGATAGACCACCATCGCCAACTGCGGCTCAACCGGGTCGCGCAACGCGCCTTCGAGCCGCAGCGCCAGCCCGGTGCGCTCGGCAAAGGTGTGCACCAGCCACTGCAAGGCCGGCTGCAGGCCTTGATCCAACACCGCCGGGCGCAGGTTGCGCATCAGGCGCTGGCTGGCCACCAGCGCGTGCTCGGCCATTTCCAGCGCCGCGCGCACGTGCGCCTGCGCCTCGGACTGCGGCACGTGCCGCCCGAGCCACGCCAGATCGAGCTTGACCGCCGCCAGCGCGCCACCGATGTCGTCGTGAATTTCGCGCGCGATGTCGGCGCGCTCGCGCTCTAGGCCGAGCTGCAAGTGCTCGGTCAAATCCACCAAGCGACGGCGCGATTCGGCCAGCTCGGCCTGCGCCTGCGCCTGCGCCCGGCGCGTGGCGTGCAGCTCCAGCGCCCGCTGCAAGGCCGCTGGCAGGCGCGCCAGCCGGTTTTTGTCCACGTAGTCGCTCGCCCCCCGCAGCAGCGCCTCGGCCACCGTGGCTTCGCCGATGGCCCCCGAGACAATCACAAAAGGCAGCTCCAGCCGCCGCGCCTGCAACCAATCCCATGCTTGCAGGCAGTTGAAACCCGCCAAGTGGTAGTCGGCCAACACCGCATCCACGCCCCCGGCTTCGATCTGCGCCGCGAATTCTTCCAGCGTCTCGACCAGCGTCAGGCGCGCCTCAAAATCGGCCCGCAGCAGGCAGCGCCGCAGCAGCTCGTGATCGGCGGGGTTGTCTTCTAGGTGCAGCAGGTGCAGTTCAGCCAAGGCAAACCTCAAAATCGACCAAAAAGCACTTTGCTTTTGCCCTTGCGGGCCACGAGGCTGGGTTTTTTTGCATTTTCTGAAACAACTCTTGGGTTCTGGCTTGAGTTTATACCCCCAACGCAAGCTAATATATGGCAATAAGCAACCGATCACCCGCGGAAGCGCTGCTTCACCTATGCCTACCACCCCCCCCGCAACGCACGAACACCGACGCTGGCCCCGCGAGGAGTACACCTGCGTCGAACCCTTCACAGCGGCTGAAGCCGACGAGCCGGTGGTCCAGATGTCGGTGTCGGTGCTGGCCGACCTGCAAGACTCGCTCTTGGTGGCCATGAACGACCTCAAACGGCTCGAAGGTTTGCTCGACCACGCGACTGGCAATTTGCTTGACCGTTTCAACAACATCCTGGTGTCGGTTGAGCAACTGCCGGACACGGACCATCGCAACGCTCTACAGGCCAGCCTGCACCAAGCGGTGACCGAGCTGCAATTTCACGACATGTCCTCGCAATTGCTGGTGCACATCGGCAAAATGCTCAAGGGCTGCGCCTACGTCTTGGCCGATCAGGCACTGGAGCCCGACGCCGACGAAACCGGTCTGGTGGTGACCCACATGCCGCGCAACCCCAATCCGGTCACGCAAAGCGAGATGGACGCCGGTTCGGTCGAGCTGTTCTGATCACCGCTGCAGCGCAGCCCGATACCCACAACGCAACCCCACCCCACACCACTCCAAGGCACTTCCCCATGCACTCGATCCTTGCCGTTGACGACTCGGCCTCCATGCGCAAGATGGTTTCCTTCACCCTGGTCAGCGCCGGCTTCAAGGTGGTGGAGGCCATCGACGGCATCGACGCCTTCGAGAAAGCCCAAAAGCAAAGCTTCGACCTCGTGCTCACCGACCAGAACATGCCGCGCCTCGACGGCATCGGCCTGACGCGCAAACTGCGCGAGCACCCGCACTTCAAGTCCACCCCGATCCTGATCCTGACCACCGAATCGAGCGACCAGATGAAACAGGCCGGGCGCGCCGCCGGGGCCACCGGCTGGCTGGTCAAGCCCTTCGACCCCAGCCGCCTCATCGAGGTGATCCGCAAAGTGATCGCCTAAACCAGCCGCGCCCGAATCCCCCCGCAGCCCCTCTGCGCCCACAACCGCATCGAACGAGACATTCAGACCATGGCAGAAGCGAAAAACGACGCCTTCGACCTGACCCAGTTCTACCAGATCTTCTTCGAAGAAGCCGGCGAGAATCTGGAGCAGATGGAGCAGCAGCTGCTGCAGCTCGACCTCGACACGGTGGACGACGAGGAGCTCAACGCCATCTTTCGTTGCGCCCACTCGATCAAGGGCGGCGCCGCCACCTTTGGCTTTGAAGACGTGGCCGAGCTCACGCACCAAATGGAGGGCCTGCTCGACAAGCTGCGCCGCCACGAGCTCAAGCCCACCGCGCCCATGGTCGATGTGTTGTTGGAGTCGTCCGACGCGCTCAAGGGGCTGCTGGCCCGGCACCAGGGCACCGGCGGCGCCGCGCCCGAAACCACCGCTCTGGTGGAGCGCATCCGCGTGCTGGCCAGCGGTGCGGCGCCTGCGCCTGCGCCAGCTTCCGCACCGGCCAAAGCCCCGACCCCCACTCCTGCCCCGGCCCCGGCCCCTGCTCCCGCTCCCGCTCCGGCCGGCCCGGCTGGCCCGGCTGGCATGCCAGCGGCCAGCGCCCCCGGAGCCCTGCGCCAATTGCAAGCCGTGATCGGACCCTTGAGCGACATCCGGCTGGCCGACCCGATCAAAGACCTGTTTCGTGAGATCGTGGGCTTGGGCCAGATCTGCGCTGAGAGCGAGCAAAACGGCTGCCGCGTGTACGAGATCGAAACCACCAGCAGCGATGCCGACTTGATCGACCTGTTTGCATTCCACGTCGCCAAAGACGCCATCCGTTTGCAAGCCAGCCCAGGCACCACGGGCCACAGCAGCGCCAGCCAAAACACCCCAAACCCGGCACCGGAAAGCTTTTCCGACGTCATCGAGCAAGGTTACGGCCTCTTTGCCGGCGCGCCGGGCAGCCCGGTGCCGGGTAGCAGCGTCTCGGCCAGCGGTGCCACGGTGCCCGAGCCCGATCTGGTGCAAGGCTACGGATTGTTTGCCGGCGCGCCGGGCAACCCGCTCACGCCGCAAAACCACGCCCAGGCCCTGCTGCAAGAAACACCGCACGCCAGCGGCGCCGACAACGGCCCCGATGCCAGGTCGGCCGAAGCCAGCAAAGCCGCTCGCCCGGCCACCGCTGCCGCCATGGCCGCCCAGCCCGAAGCCACCACGCTGCGCGTGTCGGTGAGCAAAATCGACCAGCTCATCAACCAGGTCGGTGAGCTTGTCATCACCCAAGCCATGCTGGCGCAAAACAGCCGCGCCCTCGATGCTGGGCTGAATCAGCAACTGCTGGCTGGCTTGGCCGACCTCGAGCGCAACACGCGCGACCTGCAAGAGTCGATCATGTCGATCCGCATGATCCCGATGTCGGTGGTCTTCAACCGCTTCCCGCGCATGCTGCGCGACCTAGCAAGCAAGCTGGGCAAAAAGGTCGATCTCGTCACCCAAGGCGAAGCCACCGAGCTCGACAAAGGCCTGATCGAAAAAATCACCGACCCGCTCACGCACCTGATCCGCAACAGCTGCGACCACGGCATCGAACTGCCCGCCGACCGGTTGGCGCGTGGCAAGCCCGAAACCGGCACCATCACCCTGAGCGCGGCGCACCAGGGCGGCTCGATCCTGATCGAGGTGCGCGACGACGGCAAGGGCCTGTCGCGCCAAAAACTGATCGACAAAGCGCGCTCCAAGGGCATCGACGCCCCAGACGACATGAGCGACCAAGAGGTCTGGCAGCTCATCTTTGCGCCCGGTTTTTCTACCGCCGACGTGGTCACCGACGTCTCGGGCCGCGGCGTGGGCATGGACGTGGTGATGAAAAACATCGCCTCGCTGGGCGGCACGGTCGAGCTCGATTCGGCCGAGGGCTTTGGCATGAGCGTCAAGGTGCGGTTGCCGCTCACCTTGGCCATCATGGATGGCATGACAGTGCGTGTATCCGACGAGGTTTACATCCTGCCGCTGTCGTCGGTGGTCGAATCGTTCCAGGTCGAATCCAACACCATCAACACCGTGGCGCAAAACTCGCGTCTGGTCAAGGTGCGCGAAGAATACATGCCGGTGATCGAGATCGACCGCACCTTTGGCGTGCCGCGCCAAGCGGGTGATGCCAGCGCCAACAGCATCATGGTGGTGATCGAATCCGATGGCGCCCGGGTGGCGCTAATGGTCGATGAGCTGCTCGGGCAGCAGCAGGTGGTGATCAAAAACCTCGAATCGAACTACAAAAAAGTGCCCAATGTGTCTGGTGCCACCATTTTGGGCGACGGCAGCGTCTCGCTGATCCTCGACACCTCGACCTTGGTGCGGCGCTCGCGCCACTAAAACCCAAACCTTTGCTCGCCCCCAAATGAACGACGCCAGCGCCGCACCACAAAGCCGGGAATTCACCTGGACGGCGGCCGACTTCAACCGCATCAAAGACCTGATCTACCGCCATGCGGGCATCAGCCTGCACGAGGGCAAGCAGGCCATGGTCTACAGCCGCATCTCGCGGCGGCTGCGCGACACCGGTCACCGCAGCTTTGCCGACTACATCAAGTGGCTCGAGACCCAAGGCGATGCCGACGAGTGGCAGGCCTTTGTGAACGCGCTGACCACCAACCTGACTTCGTTTTTCCGCGAAAACCACCACTTCGAAGAACTCGCTCGGATGGTGCGCGAGGCCCCGCCCGGCCACGACTGGAAAATCTGGTGCTCGGCCGCCTCCACCGGGGAAGAGCCCTACTCGATCGCCATCACCCTGGCCGACGCGCTCGGCCTAAGCGGGCGCTTTCAGATCTGGGCCAGCGACATCGACACCAAAGTGCTGGCCACCGCCGCGCAAGGGGTTTACAAGCTCGAGGGCCTGAAAAACCTCAGCCAGGCGCAGCTGCAGAAGTACTTTCTCAAGGGCAAAGGCGACAACGCCGGGCTGGCGCGGGTGCGCCCCGAGCTGCAGCGGCACATCGAGTTTTTCAGCCTCAACCTGATCGAAGACAACTGGAGCCTGCGCGAGACTTTTGACGTGGTATTTTGCCGCAACGTCATGATTTACTTCGACCACGCCACCCAGCGCCAGGTGCTGACGCGCATGCACCGCCTCATCAAGCCCGGCGGCATGCTGTTCGTGGGGCATGCCGAGAACTTTTCCGACCTCAAGTCCCAGTTCGTCCTGCGCGGCAAAACCATTTACGAAAAAGTCTGAAGCCCCATGCACCGCAGCCTCGAATACTTGCAGACCCTTAAAACCCGTGCGCGCCGACCGGGCGAAGCGTCGTTTTTCTTTCACGACCAGAACTTCAAGTACAACGCTGCCAAGGTGCTGCCGGGCGAGTACTTCGTGGCCCAAGAAGACCTGGTCATCATGACCGTGCTCGGTTCGTGCATTGCCGCCTGCATCTGGGACTCGCGCTTGCGCATCGGCGGCATGAACCACTTCATGTTGCCCGAAGGTGGCGCCGACGCCTGCGGCCGCTACGGCTCCTACGCCATGGAGCTGCTGATCAATGAAATGATCAAAAAAGGCTCGACGCGGGATTACATGCAGGCCAAGGTCTTTGGCGGTGGCGCGGTGATCGCCGGCTTTACGACCATGAACGTGGGCGAGCGCAACACCAAATTTGTGCTCGACTATCTGGCCACCGAGCGGATTCCGGTGGTGTCCAAAGATGTGCTCGACATCTACCCGCGCAAGGTGGTGTTTTTCCCCGTGACCGGCAAAGCCATGGTCAAGCGCCTAGCGCACGCCCACCCAGACACGCTCGAAGCCCAAGAGCGCCAAGGCGTGGCCACCAAAGTGGTGCAGTCCACGGCCGGCGGTTCGGTCGATCTGTTCTAAGGCTGGCATACACCCATGGCAAAAATCAGAGTGGTGGTGGTGGACGATTCGGCGCTGGTGCGCAGTCTGCTCTCCGAAATCATCAACCAGCAGACCGACATGGTGTGCATCGGGGCCGCCAACGACCCCCTGCAGGCGCGCGAGATGATCCGCGAGCTCAACCCAGATGTGATCACCCTCGACGTGGAAATGCCCAAAATGGATGGGCTCGAATTCCTCTCGCGACTCATGAAGCTGCGCCCGATGCCGGTGGTGATGGTCTCGACCCTGACCGAGCAGGGCGCCGACACCACCTTGCGCGCGCTCGAAATGGGGGCGGTCGATTTCGTCGCCAAGCCGCGCATCGGCGTGAGCAGCGGCCTCAAAGCGCTGGGCGCCGAGATCGTAGAAAAAATCCGCATTGCCAGCCAAGCGCGTGTGAGGCGTCACGTGGCAGCAGCCCCTAGTCCCACGGTTGCCCGTGCGCCCGAAGGCAGCACCAGCGCCCCCAGCCCGAGCGGCTTGAGCCGCTTGTCGACCGAGAAAATCATCTGCATCGGCGCCTCCACCGGCGGCACCGAGGCGATCAAGGAAATTCTGGTCGAATTGCCAGCCGACGCCCCCGCCATCGTCATCACCCAGCACATGCCGCCGGGCTTCACCACCAGCTTTGCGGCCCGGCTCGATTCGCTGTGCCGCATTCGCGTGCAAGAGGCGGTCGATGGGCAGCGCATCCTCCCCGGGCACGCCTACATTGCGCCCGGCGGCAAGCAGTTTTCATTGGCGCGCAGCGGCGCCAACTACGTGACGGTGGTCGATGATTCACCGCCCGTGAACCGCCACAAACCCTCGGTCGAGGTGCTGTTCAAATCCTGCGCGCGCGTGCTCGGGCCCAACGCCATCGGCGTCATGCTCACCGGCATGGGCGGCGACGGCGGCGCGGCCATGAAAGAAATGCTCGACGCCGGCAGCCACAACATCGTGCAAGACGAAGCCAGCTGCGTGGTCTTTGGCATGCCCAAGGTGGCCATCCAGCACGGCGCCGCCAGCGAGGTGCTGCCGCTCAAAAGCATTGCCAAGGCGCTGATGGAGCGCTTGCAGGGCGCCGGCGTGCGGCACCGGATTTAAGTGCGGTTAGGCCCGCCTGCGGCCGCATCAAATCAGGCGATCGACGTTGACCCCGGCACTGGGCGGCAGCGGCAACGACGAGGTGAGCTGGTAATTCTCGGCGGCGGCTTCGAGCGCGCGCTCGATCGGTGTAGGCTGCGCCGGGGCAAGCAATTCGGCGCGCCGCTGCGCCGCCTCGCGCGCTTCTTCGCCGATCAACTGGTCGGCGGCAAAGCGGCTGGCACTCCAGACATTGGGCAGCAGATCGCGAATCTGGTTGGCCCGGGCCTCATCGACCGGGTTCGGTGGCGGTGGCGGCATCTGACCTTCGATCGCCTGCGTCTGCCGCGCGTCCTGCGTGCGCGTGCGCTCGGTGCGTTCTTGCTCTGCGCGTTGTGGATTCGGGGCCAGCTGACCCAAGCCCAGTGCGGCACGGTCTGGTTCTGCCGTGCCTTGTTCTGGAATCCGCTGCTCAGACAGCCCCTGCTCTGCTGCCTGAGCAGGCACCGCGAGCGCTTGTCGTTGCGCTACCACGGAAGATGCCATATGGGCCGTTGCCACGCTGGCTTGAAAGTTGAAGCGCTCGGGCGCCGCCGCGTTGTCGTACATGTTGGCGCGCAGTGCCTGGTCGGTCGGGTTCACCGGGGGCAGCGACGGCGGGGCGTACACCGCCTGAGTGCGCGAACCCTCACCGGCCGGCGCCACCGGCGCATTCACCCCTTGGTTGCGCGGCGACACATGTTCGCTGGCGCGGGCGGGTGTGGTGGGCTGCGCACGCGCCGACACCGGCCCTTGGGCTGGCACAGGAGCTACGGCTACAGATGAGATGTTCAACATGGCAGACTCCAAGACGGGTGAGCGCCGGACGGACTCACGGCATTCAAGTGGTATTTCGGCCACCGAAGCCCAAACTTTAGGCCCTTAACGGATTTTTTGCGCACGCCCGGCTGCAGCCAGAAAACCCACCGGCCTGCCGCGCCAGCCGATTAAAATGGCTGCGCAGCCCAACTCTTACACCTCCAAGCAAGCGAGACCCCGCCCATGAACGCCCCCCTGCCCCTGTCTGACCGCGACGGCAAAATCTGGCTCGACGGCCAGCTCATCGACTGGCGCGATGCCAAAGTGCACGTGCTCACCCACACCCTGCACTACGGCTGCGGCGCCTTCGAGGGCCTGCGCGCCTACGCCACCGCCGACGGCCCGGCGATCTTCAGGCTGCAAGAGCACACCGAGCGCCTATTCAACAGCGCCAAGATTTTGCGCATGAAAATCCCGTTCACGCCCGAGCAGGTCAACGCCGCGCAGTGCGAAGTGGTGCGCGCCAATGGCCTGGCCAGCGGCTACCTGCGCCCGCTGACTTGGATCGGGAGCGAAAAACTCGGCGTCAGCCCCAAAGGCAACCGCGTGCACCTGATGGTCGCCGCTTGGGCCTGGGGCGCCTACCTGGGCGAAGAAGGCTTGCGCCGCGGCATCCGCGTCAAGACCAGCAGCTACACCCGGCACCACGTCAACATCACCATGACCCAGGCCAAAGCGGTGAGCAACTACACCAACAGCATTTTGGCCAACATGGAAGCCACCGACGACGGCTACGACGAAGCGCTGCTGCTCGACGCCAGCGGCTTTGTGAGCGAAGGCGCGGGCGAGAACCTGTTCATTATCAAAGGCGGCCAGATCTACACCCCCGACCTTTCCGCCGGCGCGCTCAACGGCATCACGCGCAACACCGTGTTCCACATCGCGCGCGACCTCGGCCTCGAGGTGGTGCAAAAGCGCATCACGCGCGACGAAGTCTATATCGCCGACGAAGCCTTCTTCACCGGCACCGCCGCCGAAATCACCCCCATCCGCGAGCTCGACCGCATCGAGATCGGCTGCGGCAGCCGCGGCCCGATCACCGAACGCATCCAGAGCGCGTTCTTCGACATCGTCAGCGGCCGCAACCCCAACTACGCGCATTGGCTGACGGCGGTTTGAGGCAGATCAGCGCCCTTCCTTGGAAACCACGCACCCCGCATTAGAGCGAGTCACCATCATCATGGTGACTTACAACAGCGCACATTGCTTACCCGCCCAACAACAACTGCTCGGCTCGTGCCCGCACATCACCGTGGTAGACAATGCCAGCCTAGACAGCAGCATAGAGCAGGCTCGACGCAGCTTTCCATGGGCCAAAGTACATGCAATGCCCAGCAACCTAGGCTTCGGCGCAGCCAACAACCTTGCCTTGCGTGAAGCCAATACTGAATACGCACTGCTTCTAAACCCAGATTGCGAAATCAATTCAGAGAACATAATTCGGCTTGTTGATACGGCAGACCGCTATCCAGATGCTGCAATAGTCGCACCGCAACTGCTCACAGCAGACAGGCGTTCAGAAATCAATTACCGCTGGCCTCAGTTGCTTTGGCGCTCTCGCGGACCAGGTGCATCCGCGCCAACCTGTGTTGGTTTTGTATGTGGAGCTGCCATGCTGTTGCGGTTATCAGCCTTCAACGGCGGTGTTTTTTTCGATGAACGTTTTTATCTGTACTACGAAGACGATGATCTGTGTTTGCGTCTTTGGCAACAAAAAAAGTCATTGATCATTGACCCAAATTGCATCGCTGTACATCGCTCTCGTGGCTCGGTTCGCGGCCCCAAACCGTGGCGAAGTGAATATTGGCGAGGCTACCATCACGCGCAATCAAAATTGACGTTTACTAGGCTGCACTGCAACCCCAAAGAGGCTCAGACTCAACGCAGAAACCTGATAGCAGGCACCATCCTAAGCTTGCCTTTAAGAATCATTTTCATGTCGCCACGGCTAGTAGCTAGAATGTTTGGCCGCTTGAATGGCGCTATCAACTGGAAGCATCATGGATAACAGCACTCGCGCTAGGCCTTCGTTGTGCATAGCGATACTAACCTACAACGAAGAAAAACGCATTGAAAGAAGTATAAAAAGCGCGCAATTTGCAGATCGTATTTTGGTGATCGATAGTGGCAGCACCGACCGCACCTGTGAGCTTGCCACAAGCTTAGGGGCAGAAGTACACATATACCCCGACTGGCAAGGCTTCGCCGTTCAGCGCAACCGTCAACTAGCACACTGCACTGAAGATTTCATATTTTTTCTTGATGCAGACGAAGTTATCAGCCACAGCCTTCAGCAAGAAATCAGCGACTCCTTAGACCTAAAATTTCTCATAATTGGTCACACATGCTGGAAAGAAATATCTTTTGGAAAGCCCATATTTAGTTTAGCCAAAAGGAAGAATCGATCTAGACTCTTTCCTCGACACCTACTACTACGTTTTGATGGCGTTGTTCACGAGGCGGCAATTGTGTCAGATCAAAACATAAAACGAAAAATATTTACATCACCCCTACTGCACTATTCACGCGAGAACATACATGACAGTTTGCGCAAGCTAACTCAATACACAATGCTAGGTGCTGCTAAGCGCGCAAAAGAAGGAAGAAAAGGTGGCGTAATACGAGGCCTAGCATCAGCATTTGTCACTTTTTCGCGACTTTATATCTTTCGAGCCAGCTTTGCATCAGGTGGACCTGGATTTTTGTACGCTTTTTTTATCGCACTTGAAAGCTTCTTTCGTTATGCAGCACTCAGCTACGACAGCAAAGATCTGAATGACAAAATAAAGCGCTAAATTGACCACCTCATCATGCAAAAAGAAAATATTTATTTTTTTAAGCTTCAACAGGTAACCCACTTTAGCTTGGTGGCGCTGTTCTTGGCATTCCCCATCTCCCTGTCATTAGGTTACATTTTGATGGCTTGGGCGTTTTTTCTTTGGCTAGTTTCAGGCCACATAGCCTCATCGTTAATCCTGCTACGTAGCAATCCAGCAGCCTGCGCAGCACTCGCTCTGTTTGGCGTAGTTATGCTGGGCATTTTTTACGGTCCTGCACCTTGGCAAGATGTGCAAATACACCTAGAAAAATATGTAAAACTTATTATGGTTGCCGTGCTGTTTTTTTTGCTTGCCAATCAGCCTAAATGGCAGGTTAACTGCTTAAACGGCTTTGCTGCTGCCATGGCTTTTATTGCCATCTCATCCCTACTTAATGTCTGGCTTCAGTTGCCTTGGTCTGAAACTCAAAATCAGGGGTGGGGGGTCAACCATCATGTGGTTGGCGACCATATCACACAAAACGTGATGATGAGCCTGTTCGCCTTACTTGCACTGCTACGCATTTTTAGTGAAAGCGATAAAATTCAAAAATTATTGTGGATTTCTCTTTTCACAATAGCCACCATTAGCATTACACATCTTTCAACTGGTCGCACCGGCTATGTACTTCTAGCATCTGTGCTCGCAGTTTTTGTTGCTGTACATTTTCGCGGGCGCACTCTTATTGCTGCAGCAACTGCAACGATCCTAGCCACAGCGTTGGTTTTATTGACTTCAGAAGTCATGCAAGCTCGCATTCAACTTGCATGGCTTGAAGCTTTACACCACCAAAGTGACAACACCAGTTCAATCGGCCATCGCATTTACAATTTAACCACCACATCCCAAATGTTTCTGGAACGACCTTGGCTTGGCTGGGGCACGGGTGCGTATCATACAGAAATTTGTCGTTTTATCGGAAACCCTGATCAGTGCGCAATTTTTTCTTGGCATCCGCACAATCAGTATTTATTTTTAGCAGCCAATCATGGCGTACTTGGTTTGGCTATTTTTCTTTTCTTCTTAATAAGCCTTGCTTGGCAGGCGCTGCGCAGCGTTAACCATCAAGCTAAAGTAATGCTACTTGGTCTCTGCGTTTTATTGTTTACTAATAGCTTATTCAATTCACCTCTCTGGAGCGCTCGTGAGAGTGGTTTTTTTATTTTTCTAGCGGGATTACTCCTTAGCATGGCTTGGAACCAACGCCAACCAGCCCCGCCAGCTACATCCGTGCCCGCAGCGCCTTGAGCCAGCTCAGCAACCGGTAACGCCAACTGCGCACCCGCACCCGGCCGGGCCGGGGGTTGTCGATGCGCAGCTCTTCGGGTTTGGGGCGGCCATGAAACACCAGCACGGCGGGCGCGGGCTCGATCCAGTCCATGCGGTAGCGCAAGTCCACCTTCCACGAAGCCGCCAGATTGGGGTGCAGCTTTTGCAGGCTGCCGCTCACCAGGCCGCTGTCGCGGATGAAGTCTTGGTCGCCCCAGCCTTTGGCGCCCGAATAGGCTGCGATATGGCCCTGCACATCGAGCAAAAAGTCTTCCAGAATCGAGCCAAAGTTGCCGTTGACCAGCATCAGGCTCGAGTTGTAGTCGTGGCCTTTGAAACCGCGCAGCAGCCACAGCCCGGGGGGTGCGTCAACCAGTGGGTTGCGCGTGATCACCACGTCGAGGTCGAGGTACAAAAAACAGCGCTCGGGCAAAGCAAAAATTTCGAGCTTGGAAAACCAGCCCGGCAAATCGTGGCGCAACGGCCGCAGCTCGACGCCCTCGGGCATGCTGGGCAGGTCGCTCAGGCAGATCAGACGCGCGCCGGGCGCATGGCGCCGCAACTGGCGCTGCAGCGCCTGCACCTGCGCCACGCCGTATTCGCCGCCACTCTTGCACACACAGACCACCGTGTCGCACAGGCGCCTGATCGGGGTGAGTGGGGTTGCAATCATGTTCAGAGCGCCAGCGGCTTGGGATCTCAGGGAGTTAGGGGTGGGGTGTGCAGGCTTGGAGCAGGCCAAGATTGTGGTCGGGATTTTGGCACAAGGCCCGGCGGGTGCGGCGCGAACAAGGTAGCCAGAAAGCTCAGGTCGATCCACAGACCGGCGCCACGCAGCTGCCGCACAAGCTTCCACCCCTCAAAGGCATGAACCGACGGTGCTCTGTTGCAAGCGAGGGCGCCCGCTGCGGCTGATCACGATCTGCTGCGCCGGGCTCGAACTGGCGCCGGCACGGCAGACGGTGATGGTGCCGGCCTGAAAGGCGCCGCTGACCAATTCGGTATGCCCCTGAGGCATGTAAGAAACGTAGCGCATGACCGGGGTGTTGCCTCGCACCCGCACGCCTGGCGCGACCGGGGCCCAGACCTGCAGCACCGCTTCACTCGCATCGCGTTGTGCATTGTGGTTGGGGTCGGCAAACAAGATCCAGCCTTGCGACCAATCGCCAGATGGCGCGCAGCCGCTGCCGTCGGCGCTGCGGCACAAAACCATGCGGCGACCTTGGCGGATGGCTTCGCTGCGCGTGAGCGCCAACGCAAGCCAAATGTCCCTGGCAGCCGTGCTTTGGCGCTGGTTGAGCACCATCTGCCCCAGCGCCGGAGCAGCCAGCGCCGCCAGAATGGCCAGCAACCCCAGCACCACCAACAATTCGATCAACGTCACCCCCGCCCCAGCCGTGCGCATGCGCTTCATCTGCCCTCCCTTGTGTTTGGGGCCAGTGTAGGCCAGCGGGCAAGGCGGTGCAAGCCCCCACCAGGCTCATACCTCTTTTGCAGACTACAGCAGGGCGATCCTAGGCACGCACCAGCGCATGGGCCGATACCTTCCGCGGCCTAGCCAGGAGCCACCTGGGCTCAAAAGCCGCGCGCCAAGTCCAGCGCCTCTTCGATGCGCTCGACCGGGTGCAGCGTCATGCCGGCCAGCGCCTTGTTTTGGGCCAGATCTGACTTTTTGGGCATGTTGGCCTTGGGCAGCACAGCCACGCTAAAACCCAGCTTGGCGGCTTCGCGCAGCCGCTCCTGCCCGCGCGGCGCCGGGCGCACCTCGCCCGCCAGCCCGACCTCGCCAAAGGCCAGAAAGCCCTGGGGCAAGGCGCGGTTGCGCAACGACGACGCGATCGCCAGCAGCACCGCCAGATCGGCCGCCGGCTCGCTGATGCGCACCCCGCCCACGGCGTTGACGAACACGTCTTGATCGCTGCACGACACCCCGGCGTGGCGGTGCAGCACGGCCAGCAGCATCGCCAGGCGCTCGCGCTCCAGCCCCACGCTCAGGCGCCGCGGGCTCGGGCCGCCGCTGTCCACCAACGCCTGAATCTCGACCAGCAGCGGCCGCGTACCCTCAAGTGTGACCAGCACGCAACTGCCGGGCACCGGCTGGCTGTGCTGGCTCAAAAAAATCGCGCTCGGGTTGCTCACGCCCTTGAGCCCGCGCTCGGTCATGGCAAAGACGCCGATCTCATTCACGGCGCCGAAGCGGTTTTTGATCGCCCGGATCAGGCGGTAGGGGCCGTGGCTGTCGCCCTCGAAATACAACACCGTATCCACCATGTGCTCGAGCACGCGCGGCCCGGCCAGCGTGCCCTCTTTGGTCACGTGCCCGACCAGCACGATGGCGCTGCCGCTGGCCTTGGCGGCGCGCGTCAGGTAGGCGGCGCACTCGCGCACCTGGGCCACCGAACCGGGCGCCGAGCTGAGCTGATCGGAGTACAGGGTCTGGATCGAGTCGATCACCGCCACCGCCGGGCGCTCGCGCGCCAACGTGGCCAATATGGCCTCGAGCCCGATCTCGACCAGCACCGGCACCGGGCTGGCCGCCAGCCCGAGGCGGCGCGCGCGCAGCGCCAGCTGGGCCGCGCTTTCTTCGCCGCTCACGTACAGCGTGGCCAGGCCTTGGCGTTGCATGGCGTCCAGCGCTTGCAGCAGCAGGGTCGATTTGCCGATGCCGGGGTCGCCGCCGATCAGCACCACGCCCCCGGCGACGATGCCGCCGCCGAGCACGCGGTCCAGCTCCTCTTGCCCGGTGGGGGTGCGCGCCACCTCACCGGCCTCAATATCGCAGATCGGCGCCAGTTCGGCCGCCGCCACCAGCCCGGTAGGCCCCGCGGCACTGAGCCGGTTTTTGCCCGCCGTTTGCGGCTCGGGCGCGGTTTCGAGCAGGCTGTTCCAAGCGCCGCAGTGCGGGCATTTGCCGAGCCAGCGCGGCGTCGTGCCGCCGCATTGCTGGCAGCTGTAGTGGGACTTGTCTTTGGCCATGGGGCGCAATGTAACAGCGCCGCGCACAGAGGATAATGCGCCGTCATGGCCGTCGTGATCCAAAACCCTCCCTTGTGGCGTCGGGCCTTGCCGCTGGTGCAGGGCTTCGATGGCCCGCTGCTGCTGGCGATTGCGCTCCTGAGCGCGCTCGGGCTGCTGGCCATGTATTCGGCCGCCTTCGAAATGCCAGGGCGCTTTGAGCTGCATGTGCGCAACCTGCTCATCGCCGCCGGGGTGCTGTTTGTGGTGGCGCAGATTCCGCCGCAGCGCTGGCTGGCGCTGGCAATGCCGCTGTACCTGGCCGGCCTGCTGCTGTTGCTGGCGGTGGAGTGGGTGGGAATCGAGCGCAATGGCGCGCAGCGCTGGCTCGACCTCGGCTTCATCGTCATGCAACCGAGCGAGATCATGAAGCTGGCCATGCCGATGATGCTGGCCTGGTGGTTTCACAAGCGCGAGGGCCAGTTGCAGTGGCCCGATTTTTTGGTGGCCGCAGTGATCGTGGCCGCACCCACGGCGCTGATCATGAACCAGCCCGACCTCGGCACCAGCCTGCTCATCGCCGCCTCGGGCCTGTTCGTGATCTACTTTGCTGGCTTGAGCTGGAAGCTGATCGTCCCGCCGGTGCTGCTGGGGTTGGCGGGCATCGTCACCTTGGTGGTGATGGAGCCGCACTGGTGCCAGCGCGGGGTCGATTGGGTGCTGCTGCAAGACTACCAAAAGGTGCGCGTCTGCACCCTGCTCAACCCCACCGCCGACCCGCTGGGCAACGGCTTTCACATCATCCAGAGCATGATCGCCATCGGCTCGGGCGGGCTCTGGGGCCAAGGGCTGCTGCAAGGCACCCAGACCCAGCTCGACTTCGTGCTCGAGCGCACCACCGACTTCATTTTTGCCGCCTACGCCGAGGAATTTGGCTTTTTGGGTGTGCTGCTGCTGCTGGGAGCGTACTTTTATCTGGTCTGGCGCGGCCTCAAAATCGCCCTCGAAGCCCCGACCCTGTTCACCCGCCTGCTGGCCGGCGCGCTGACGCTGGTGCATTTTGTCTATGCCTTTGTGAACATCGGCATGGTCAGCGGCATTTTGCCGGTGGTCGGGCTGCCGCTGCCGTTCATGAGCTTTGGCGGCACGGCCATGCTCACGCTCGGCGCCAGCTTGGGGATTTTGCTCGCCATCGGGCGCTCCAAGCGGCTGCTGCAGTCCTAGACCTTACGCGCGCGCTGCAGCGGCGGGCGCAAGTTCCTACAATGGGGCCCATGATCGCACGCGAACCCACCCTGGCCCGGCTGGCCACTGCCCACAGCCTGTTGCTCGAACCCTACGGGCTCGACGAAACCCATCTGCGCCGCACCCTGAGCCTGCTCATGGCCCCCGGGGTCGATGACGCCGACCTCTACTTCCAATACACCCGCTCCGAGGGCTGGAGCCTCGAAGAAGGTATCGTCAAGAGCGGCAGCTTCAGCATCGACCAAGGCGTGGGCGTGCGCGCCGTGAGCGGCGACAAAACCGCCTTCGCCTACTCCGACGACCTGTCGTGGGCCGCCCTGCAAGACGCGGCGCAAAACGTGCGCAGCATCGGCGCCCAAGGGCAGCAGGGCCGCACCAAGGTGGGCGCGCGCAAAGTCGCCAAGGCGCGCTCGCTCTACCCCGAGCACGACCCGATCGCCAGCCTCGACAGCGCCGCCAAGGTGGCACTGCTCGAGCGCGTCGAGGCGCTGGCCAAGGCGCACGACCCACGCATCGTGCAGGTCATGGCCAGCCTGGCCAGCGAGTACGACGTGGTGCTGGTGGCGCGCGCCGACGGCACCCTGGCCGCCGACGTGCGCCCGCTGGTGCGCTTGTCGCTGACCGTGATCGCCGAACAGGGCGGGCGGCGCGAATCGGGTTCCTCTGGCGGTGGCGGCCGCTTTGGGCTGGCGCGCTTTGACGAAGCGCAGATCGCGCAGTATGTGAGCGAGGCGGTGCAGTCGGCCCTGACCAACCTCGAGAGCCGCCCCGCCCCGGCGGGCGAGATGACGGTGGTGCTGGGCCCCGGCTGGCCGGGCGTGCTGTTGCACGAGGCCGTGGGGCACGGGCTCGAGGGTGATTTCAACCGCAAAGGCTCAAGCGCCTTTGCCGGCCGCATCGGCAAGCGGGTGGCAGCCAAGGGCGTGACCGTGCTCGACGACGGCACCCTAGCGGACCGGCGCGGCTCGCTCAACATCGACGACGAAGGCTGCGCCAGCCAGCGCAACGTGCTGATCGAAGACGGCATTTTGCGCGGCTACCTGCAAGACAGCCTGAACGCGCGCCTCATGGGCGTGGGCCCCACCGGCAACGCCCGGCGCGAGAGCTACGCCCACCTGCCCATGCCGCGCATGACCAACACCTACATGCTGGCCGGCGACAAAGAGCCGCAAGAAATCATCGCCAGCATCAAGCGCGGCCTGTACGCCAGCAACTTTGGCGGCGGCCAAGTCGATATCACCAGCGGCAAGTTCGTCTTTAGCGCCAGCCAAGCGTGGTGGGTCGAAGACGGCAAGCTGCAATACCCGGTCAAGGGCGCCACCCTGGTGGGCAGCGGCCCCGAAGCGCTCAAAAAAGTGAGCCTGATCGGCAACGACCTCGCGCTCGACAGCGGCGTAGGCACCTGCGGCAAAGAAGGCCAGAGCCTGCCGGTGGGCGTGGGCCAGCCGACGCTGCGCATCGACGGGCTGACGGTGGGCGGCACGGCCTGAGCCTGAGCCTGAGCGCAACACCAAAAAAACCGCCCACCCCATGCGGGAGCAGGCGGCATCAAGGCGTGGGCCAAAAACCCACGCGCTTTCCCGAAGCTAAAAAATCAACGCCCAGGCGCCTCGGTGGCGGTGGGGTAGTTGAGCATGCGGCCAAACAGGGTGACGTGCTTGAGGCGATAGACGTCCACGTTGTCGAAGCGCTGGCTGAAGCGGCTGTTGAGCAAGCCGGCGTTTAGGCCGGCGGCGCGCGACAACACGCCGCCAAAGTAGTCGGCCGTGCCCGGCCAAGCGATGCCAAACTGCATCCGGTTGCCAAACTGATCCGGCTCGGTGACAAACATCGGCGACTGCCGGCCCTCGACGCCGTCGAGGAAGTTGTTGACCACCGCAGAGTCGGGGCCGGTGGCACCCGCAGGGATGGCCGACGACGGGTTGGTGGCCACGGAGGCCACGTTGTCGGGCGCGCGCCCGGCCGGCAGGATGTTGGTCGGGGGCGTGATGCCCGACACTTGGCCCGAAACCACCGTCATGCTGCCGGCGTCGCTGTCGGCAGCGGTGACGATCAGGGTACGCTCATTGCGGCGCAAAAAGTCTAGCGCTGCACCGATGGCGCGATCGGTGTCTTGCATGGCGTGCAACATGCCGATGGCGTTGGTGTTGTTGCCAAAGTTGTCGATCGACTCTTGCTCGGCCACGAGGAAGAAGCGGCGCTGCGCGGCTTGCGGGCGCTGCGCGGCGGCGCGGCTCAGGATGGTGATGGCGACCTCGGTCATCTCGGCAAAGGTGGGCGGGTTGAAGCCCGGCTCGGCGGCGTCGTGGTCGCCCCACAGCACCAGGCGGCTTTGCTTTTGCGGGCCCGCGCCGGTGGTGCCAGCCGCCATGCCCGCGCGCACGAAACCGCGGTTGATCAGGTCTTGCTCGTTGCGGTCGTTGAAGGTGTCTTGGAAGGCAAACAGGCCCAGCACGCGCGGGGCATAGCGCGGGTGGGCTTGCAGCGCTTGCTTGAGGCGCTCGAACTCGGCCCGGGTGCGCAGCACGATGAAATCGTCGCGCTGAGTCGGGTCGTTGCTCAGGTTGCCGCTGCCCATGGCGTTCCAGGCTGCGATCAGGTTGAGGTCGTCGGTGCGCAGGCTTTGGCGGCTGTTGACCGGGGCACGGCGCTCTTCGTTGACGTTGCGGTGCACGGTGGTGGTGCCCTGCGGCAGCGCGTCGGCCTCGCCACCGCCCATGATGACCCAAGGCGTGGTGTCGTTCATGCCGGGGCGGCCCAAAATCATCTGGCGCGTGATTTCCTGCCAGTTGTCGCGGTTGCCCACTTCGGCCAAGAAGGCGCCGGTGCCGGGCTCGCCGACGTGGCCGTCGTTGACCACACCCACCGGGATGCCGGCGTTGGCGGCTTCGCGCATCACCGAGCCGCGAAAGCCCGACAGGCTGCGGATGGCGCGGTTGGTCGGCGGGTTGGCGTTGCCGTCGCCGTCCATGCCAAAGGAGCCAAAGGCATCAACCTTGTAGCCAAAGGCGTGCGTGGTGGCGCCAGCGTGCGAAGTGCCGTTGATCAGGTTGTGCATGTGGCCGCGATAGACCGCCATGTGGGGCAGGCGGTCTTTGTTGGAAATGCCGTCCAGACCGTGGAAGTACATGCGATGGGCATTCCAGTGGTTAAGCCCGGTGCCGTCGGGGTGAAAGAAGATCACGTTGCCGGTGGGCACCGCTTGCGTCATAGCAGCACGGCCTGGGTCGGCAGCCGGGGCGCGCGCCGCACTGGCCGCGCTGGCTGCAGCCACACCAGTGGCCAGCGCCAACACACAAGCGGCTGAAACCGCACGCAGATTCAAGTTAAACATCAATGCGCTCCTTGCGACACGATTTTTTGGGGGATGAAAAACGCACAAAACCCCGGCGCACCCGCAAGCAGCGCCGCATTGTTTTGCACCGTTTGGAGCGTAAAGCGAATTGATGAAAATTGCGTGACGCTTCAGCGTCAAAAGCGTGTCATGTGTCGGGGCAGATGGAGTGCTGGGCGCAATTGCTCATGGGGTTTTTTGTCCCAGGCGGCGCGCCTCGCTTTGCAACACCAAGCGGTCCACCCCAGACAGCGGCAGTTGCACCAGCAGCTCAAGCCGCTGGTGCAGTGCGTGCAGGGTCTGGCGGAAGGCCTCGCGTTGCTGCTCCACATCGCCTGCCGCCTTGGACGGATCCGGGTAGCTCCAGTGCGCTGTGGCGGGGGTGCCCTGGCCAGACCGGGCACGACTCACCAGCAGCCATATCGCACACCGTGACCACCAAGTCCATCGCGGGCGCATCGGCGGCGCTGAACTCGGTCCAGCTCTTGCTGCGCAGCCCGTCGGTGGACACACTGGCCGCGCGCAGCACCTCGAGCGTCAGCGGGTGCGGCCGATGGTCAGCACGGGCTTGCGTGCCAGCCGAATAAGCCCGGAAACGATGCCCACCCAGATGGTTGAGCACCGCCTCGGCCATGATGGACCGCGCGGCGTTGTGGGTGCACAAAAACAGGACGTTGAGCGGCTTGATCATGGTCGTATCCCCTTGGCTGGTTGAGTGTGCTCGCCTAAGCCGCTCAAGTATAAAGACTGCGCCCTGAGCAAGGCCAGAATGGCTGTGCCAGAATGAAGCGGTTTCGTTCATTCAGGAGAGCAGCAATGCAAACCAACGTAGGCAGCGCAGATCGTATCGTGCGCGTGGTGGGTGGGGTGGCGCTGATCGCGCTGGCCGCCACGGGCACCGTGGGCGCTTGGGGCTACATCGGCGTCGTGCCGATCCTGACTGCGGCAGTGGGCTGGTGCCCGGCTTATCTGCCCTTTGGCATCAACACCTGCAAGACCCGGGATTGATCGCCGGCGGGCGCTGGCAACAATGCAGCCAGCTCCTGAAAGCAAAAAGCCCAGCTAAGAAACTGGGCTGAGTGCTCGACTTATTTGGCTCCCCGACCTGGGCTCGAACCAGGGACCTACGGATTAACAGTCCGGCGCTCTACCGACTGAGCTATCGGGGAAGAACCCGCATTGTAGCACCGTTTCTCGGCCACTTTGGACGCGGCAGCTTGTCGTGCAGCGCCTTGGCGCGAGGCCTGCTGCCACCCAGCCTCTCAGCCCACTGATGGTACTGGCTGCACGCTTTTAGCCTACTCTGTGCCCTACACTGCCCACATGACCGTGTGCATCGAGACCCACATTTCGCGCGTGCTGCTGCATGGCGCGTGCGCTTACAAGCTCAAAAAGCCGCTGCGCCTGCCTTTTCTGGATTTTTCCAGCACGGAGCGGCGGCGCTGGTTTGGGCTGGAAGAACTGCGCCTGAACCGACGCACGGCGCCCGAGCTGTATTTGGGGCTGCGCCCTCTGAGCACCAGCTGGGAGGTGTTTGCCGCCGACCCCGAGGCCGCGCTGCACGCCAGCAGCGTGCACACCGCGCTTGACTGGGTGCTGTGCATGCGCCGCTTTGCCCCCGATGCGCTGCTGGCCGAGCAGGCCCGCCGTGGCTGCTTGCGCCCGCAAACCATCGACGCCTTGGCGGCCCACGTGGCGGCCTTTCATCAGTCGCTGGCACCGCTGCCGCTCGAGGCGCTGCCGCAGCGCGACACCGCCCATTGGGCGCATGAAAGCGTGCAGGCCATGCTGGCGCACCCGGCGCTGGCGGCACCGGAGCGGGCTGCCGTGCAGGCGCTGGGTGCTGCGCTGCAGACGCAATTGCAGGCATTGCACCCTTGGATGCAGGCGCGCGCGGCTGCGGGGCAAGTGCGCGAGTGCCACGGCGACTTGCATCTGGGCAACCTGATCGAGTGGGAAGGCGGGGTGCGCGCTTTCGATGCACTCGAATTCGAGCCCGATCTGCGCGCCCTCGACGTGATGCACGACGCCGCCTTTGCCTTCATGGATCTGCTTCAGTACCAACTGCCGGCGTTGGCGTGGCGCTTCCTCAACGGCTACCTGGATGCCACGGGCGATTTCGACGGCGTGCGCGCCCTGCGCCCATGGGCCGCCTACCGTGCGCTGGTGCGCGCGCGCGTGGCTTTGCTGAGTGGCTACGGTGGGCCGGGGGCTGCGTGCGGCAGCGCTGCTACCGATGACAGCGGCGCCTGCTGTGAGTGCATCGACCAAAACGACCACGGCAATTGTTATACCAGCAGCAACAACACCGCCACCGCCCTCATCGGAGCCCCCCACGCCAGTTACCTCGCCTGCGCCCAAGCCCTGCTGGCCGCACCCGCGCCACCCGGCGTGTGGCTGATCATGGGGCTGAGCGGCAGCGGCAAATCGACCGTGGCGCGGCTGCTTCGCGATGCCCTGGCGCAACAGGGGCGCGCCGCCCTGTGTCTGCGCTCCGACCTTGAGCGCAAGCGCTTGCTGGGCGTGGCCGCCACGGCGCGCCCGAGTGCGGCGCAGCAGGCGCAGTGGTACCACCCAGACACGACGCAGCGCACCTACACCCGGCTGCAGCAAGCAGCGCAGCTGCTGCTGCAAGCTGGCTGCTCGGTGCTGATCGACGCCGCCTGCCTGCGCCGCCACGAGCGCCAGGCCTTGCGCGCGCTGGCTGCGCAACAGCAGGTGCCGTTTCACCTATGGCATTGCAGCGCCAGCCCCGAGCAGGCACAACGGCGCATGGCCGCGCGCCAGGCCGACAACCACGACCCCTCCGACGCCGACGCGGCCGTTCTGGCGCTGCAGCAAAGGTTTTTTGAGCCCCTCGAGGCCAGCGAAGAAGCTGGGCTGTGGCGCTTGCACAACGACGGCGACCTAGTGGCGCTAGAAGCGCAAGTGCGCACCGCCCTGCGAGAGGGGAATGCGTCATGAGTGCCCACAGCTCAATCAGCGCGGCGGCGCAGAGCCCGTTGCCCCCGCCCACGACCGGTGGGGCGATCCACGCGGTGCCTATCGGCATCACCCCCCAACCCCCCCTGCACTGCCCGGTGGCCATCGTCGGTGCCGGACCGGCGGGGCTCATGGCGGCCGAGGTCTTGAGCGCCGCCGGCTTGAAGGTGCACCTGTTCGACGCCATGCCCACGGTGGGGCGCAAGCTGTTGCTCGCCGGCATCGGTGGCCTGAACCTGACGCACGCTGAGCCGCTGCCGGCTTTTAAGGCCCGCTACGGCGCGCGCGCTGCAGATTGCGGCCGCTGGCTCGACGCCTTTGGCCCGCAGGCGCTGCGCGACTGGGCCGCCGGGCTGGGCATCGACACCTTTGTGGGCAGCTCACAGCGCGTGTTCCCGCGCGACATGAAGGCCGCGCCCTTGCTGCGCGCTTGGTTGCAGCGGCTGCGCCATCCAGCCAGCGGCGTGCCGGTGCGGTTTCACATGCGCCAGCGCTGGAGCGGCCATTTGCAGCCGTTGGCCCCAGCAGCGCCACAGCAAACGCCTTCGACACCCCCCACCACACCCACCACACCCCAGAGCGCACACGCCGCGCCACCCGGCTACTGCCTGCACCTGCAGGGCCCACAGGGCCAGACCGAGGTGCACGCACGCGCCGTGTTGCTGGCGCTGGGCGGTGCGAGCTGGCCCCGGCTGGGCTCCGACGGCGCTTGGATGCCGTGGCTGGCACAGCACGGCGTGGCCTTGCAACCGCTGCGCCCCAGCAACTGCGGCTTCGACGTGGCCGTGGGCACGCGCCTAGGCTGGAGCGCGCACCTGCAACAGCGCTTTGCCGGCGCCGCGCTCAAGGGCGTGCTGCTGCGCTTCACCGACGCCAACGGGCAGGCCTTCGAGCGCCGGGGCGAATGCGTGCTGACTCAAACCGGGCTCGAAGGCAGCCTGATCTACGCCGCCTCCGCGCAACTGCGCGACGCCATTGAAACCGCAGGCCGGGTGCGCATCGCGCTCGACCTCAAGCCCGACTGGAGCCGCAGCCGCTTGCAAGCCGAGCTGGAGCGCGCGCGCAGCGGCCAGTCGCTGGGCACGCTGCTGCGCAAGCGCTTGGGCCTGACCCCCGCGCAAGTGGCGCTGCTGCACGAGGTGCTGCCCCCCGAACAGCGCCACGACCCGGCCCACGTGGCGGCCACCCTGCAAAACCTGCCGATCGAGCTGGTGGCCCCACGCCCGATAGCCGAGGCCATCAGCAGCGCCGGCGGTGTGGCGCTGGAAGACTTGAACGACGCCCTGATGCTGCAGCAGCCCCTACCCGGCGTGTTCTGCGCCGGTGAGATGCTGGACTGGGAAGCCCCCACCGGCGGCTACCTGCTCACGGCCTGCATGGCCAGCGGCCGCGTGGCGGGTTTGGGGCTGGCGGCTTGGCTGCGTGCGCAGCCAACTGCGGCCTCGACCTGCGCATCTGCAGCCACTGAACCCCAAATCGCCAAGCAACCGCCCCCGAACATCACAGGGGATATTGCTGCCTTGGGCTGATGCGCCCTCACCGCCCCCCACCTGCCTACAATCCAGCCCATGCTGCATTACCACACCATCCCCGTCACGCCGTTTCAGCAAAACTGCAGCCTGCTGTGGTGCGACCAGACCCAGGCCGCGGCGGTGATCGACCCCGGTGGCGACCTCGACGAGGTGCTGGCCGAGGCGCAGCGCCTGGGGCTCAAGCTCGAGCAGATCTGGCTCACCCACGCCCACATCGACCACGCCGGGGCCGCCGGCGAGCTGGAGCAGCAGCTGGGCCTGCCGATCATCGGGCCGCACCCGGGCGACCAGTTCTGGATCGACGCGCTGGCGCAGCAAAGCCAGATGTTTGGCTTCCCGCAGGCGCGCCCCTTCACGCCCACGCGCTGGCTGCACGACGGCGACACGGTCACGCTCGGACGCAGCAGCGTGCAGGTGCGCCACTGCCCCGGCCACACGCCCGGCCATGTGGTGTTTCACAGCCCCGAGATCGGGCGCGCTTTTGTGGGCGATGTGTTGTTTGCCGGCAGCATTGGGCGCACCGATTTTCCGCAGGGTGACCACGAGCAACTGCTGGCCAGCATCCGCGAGCGCCTGTGGCCTATGGGCGATGCGACCGTGTTCATCCCCGGCCACGGCCCCGAGAGCAGCTTTGGGCGCGAACGCCGCAGCAACCCCTACGTGCGCGACCCGATCTGAAGTCGCAGCAGGGCCGCGCTTGCAAGCCGGGGTTTAGCCGCGCCGCTGCGCCTGCTCGAACAAGCCCATAACCTTCGGAACATTGGCCTGCAGTTGCGCAATGCGCTCCGGGCCGGCTGGGTGCGTGGACAAAAAATTGATGCCCGCGCTGCGGTTGCGCGCAATCATCTTCTCCCACAGCGTCACGCTGGCTTGGGGGTGGTGGCCAGCGCGGGCGGCGATTTCTAGGCCCACCAAGTCGGCTTCGGATTCGTCTTCGCGGCTAAAGCGCAGCGCCAGCAACTGGGTGCCAAGGTTGGCCGCCACGTTGCCCAAATCGCCCAAGCCCAGCAGTTGCGCCCCGAACGAAAACCCGAGCCTGGTGGCCTGCGTTTTGGCCAAGCGCGCGCGCGCGTGTTCGCGCACCGCGTGCGCCGCCTCGTGGCCCATGATCATGCCGATTTCGTCGTTGCTAAGGTGCAACTGGTCCAGAATGCCGGTAAAAAAGGCGATCTTGCCGCCGGGCATGACAAAGGCGTTGATCTGCTCGCTGCGGATCAGGTTCACCTCCCACTGCCACTGGCGCGAGCGCGGGTTCCACGGGTGGGCAAAGGGGATTTGGCGTTGCGCGATGGCGCGCAGGTTGCGCAACTGGCGGTCGTTGTCGGGCGCCAGCGCACCTTGCTGGCGCGCCTGCTCCATCATCTGGCGGTACTGCTGGGCGGCGGCGGCCTCGAGCTGCGCCGCCGGCACCAAGTGACGCAAGCGCGAGCCTTCGCCCACGTTCACCTGTGCCTGCGCGGCTGTGGGCAGCAAGCCGCCGGCTGCGAGCGTGGCCGAGCCAGCCGCAGCGGCGAGCATGAAACCGCGGCGCGAGGACCAGCGCTGCGGCGCCCCATCGTCTGCTTGCGCGATCGGGGCGAGGGGAGTTTTGAGTTCACAAAGCCAGCACATGGCACAATCATAGGCACAATCGCGGCATGCGTGTGTCAGCTTCTGTAACAACATCGAACCCAGCCAATCCAGCCTTGGCTGCGGCCACCTCGGCGTCCTCGGCCCACTCGGCGGCCGCGGTGGCCCTGCCCGCTGGCGCTGCCGAGGCGGAAGCGGGCGCCGCGCCTGCAGGTGGCGAGCCGGCCCTGCACACCTGGGGCGAGACCCTGCGGGCGCTGTGGGACTGGCGCATCCTGAGCCTGCTGATGCTGGGCTTTTCGGCCGGCTTGCCGCTGCTGCTGATTTTTTCTTCGCTCTCGCTCTGGCTCATGGAAGCCGGCGTGGAGCGCCGCGCCGTGACTTTTTTTAGCTGGGCGGCGCTGGGCTATTCGTTCAAGTTCGTCTGGGCGCCGCTGGTGGACCGGCTGCCGCTGCCCTGGCTCACGGCGCGGCTCGGGCGCCGGCGCGCCTACATGCTGCTGGCGCAAGTCGGGGTGGCATCGGCCATCGTCGGCATGGCCATGACGGACCCCGCACAAGGCCCGCAGGCGCTGGTGGCGATGGCGCTGTTTGCGGTCATGCTGGGCTTTATGTCGGCCACGCAAGACATCGTGATCGACGCCTACCGCATCGAGATCGCACGCCCCGAGCAGCAGGGCCTGCTGTCGGCGGCCTACATCGCCGGCTACCGCGTGGGCATGATCGTGGCCGGGGCCGGGGTGCTGTTTCTGGCCGCGCACTGGGGCACGGCGCGCGGCAACTACCAGTTCGAGGCTTGGCAATCGGCCTACCTGATCATGGCGGCGGTGATGGGCATCGGCATGCTGACCACGCTGCTCACGCCCGAGCCAGAAAGCTCGCGCCAGCAGGTGCAACTGGCGCCACCAGGCCAGCACCTGCGCCTGCTCGGGGTGTTTTTGTTCAGCGTGCTGGGCTTTATCGGTGTGTTTTGGGGCATGGGGGCGCTGGGCTTGCAGGCCGAGCGCGGCGCCGGGGCGCTGTGGAACCTGCTGCTCGAGGCCAGCCGCATGGCGCTGGCGCTGGGCAGCGCCTTTGTGCTGGGCGCGTTGCTGATCCGGCTCGGGCTGGCCAGCCGCGAGCAGGCGCGCATCACCTGGGTCGAGCCGCTGCTGGACTTTTTTCGGCGCTACGGCTGGCGCACGGCGCTGCTGCTGCTGGCGCTGGTGGGGCTGTACCGCATCTCCGACATCGTGCTGGGCGTGATCTCCAACATCTTTTACCAGGACATGGGCTTCACCAAGCCCGAAATCGCCACGGCGGTGAAAACCTACGGCATGGCGATCACCATTTTTGGCGGTTTTCTGGGCGGCATCTTGGCCTACCGCATCGGCGTCATGCGCGCACTGTTTTGGGGTGCGCTGCTGTCGGCTCTGACCAACTTGGCCTTCATCGCGCTGGCTTACGCCGGGCGCGACCTGACTTTGCTCTACTGGGTGGTGTCGCTCGACAACCTGGCGGCCGGCTTTGCCAGCGCCGCCTTCGTGGCCTTCTTGTCGAGCCTGACCAACATCCAATTCACCGCCGTGCAGTACGCGATCTTTAGCTCACTCATGACGCTGCTGCCCAAAACCCTGGGCGGCTACTCGGGCGCGATGGTCGATGGCATGGGCTACCCCGGCTTCTTTATGCTCACGGCGCTGCTCGGGGTGCCGGTGCTGGCGCTGGTGCTGCTGGCCAAGCAGCGGCTGCAAATCGCCGAGCGGCCGCCGTAAAGTTTTCATCTGATTCTTAAGCCACCCCGGCGCGTGGTGCCCTGCGCTCCCCCAAACAGGGGATAGTCAAGCCTTTGCTGCACCTGCACAATTGGCACCTGTCGCTGTCAACACAGTCGGATGAAGGGCGCAACAGATTGCCCGCAGGGTTTGGTGGCCCACCGTTGGCCACTGCTTTACGGAACGCACGGTTTCCCAACGACGCCTTGATGGACGTCATTGCCGCCTTCGGGCGGCTTTTTTTTACCCGCATGGCAAAGTCACCGTGCAGCGCGTGGCTTCTGCGTGAGTGCTGGCCGTCTATTTGGGCACCGGTCGCGGCCGCCCCTGCTCGTCGATCGCCACATAGGTGAGCGAGGCCTCGGTCACCTTGACATAGCTGCCCTGTGCCGCAAAGCGCTCGGCATAGACCTCCACCTGCACCGTGATCGAGGTCTTGCCGATGCGCGTCAGGGTGGCGTAAAAGCTCAAAATATCGCCCACCCGCACCGGCTGCTTGAAGATGAACTGGTTCACCGCCACGGTGGCGATGCGCCCCTGCGCCAACCGCGCCGGCAGCACCGAACCGGCCAGATCGACCTGGGCCATGACCCAGCCGCCAAAAATGTCGCCGTTGGGGTTGCAGTCGGCCGGCATGGGGATGACCTTGAGCACCAGTTCGTGCTCGGAGGCGGGCCGGGGGATGTGGGCGGGGCGCTCGCTGTGTGCGGGCGCAGCGCCCCCTTCGGGAGCGGGTGAAGCAGGGGTCGTGTTCATGGCCGCATTGTCGGGCATTGGCAGGGAACAGGGCAGCATGGTCACGCTGGGCGGGCACGCGGCCCTGCCTCTCAGCCTCTCAGCCCACCCCGAGCCCGGCCGGCAGGGCGGCGCGCAAGTGTTCGATCCAAGCGCTGGCCGCCAGCGGCAGGCGGCGGTCGCGCCGCCACACCAGTTGCCAGGTGCGGCAGATCGGGAACCCGGTCATGGGCAGCAGCGCCAGCCCTTCTTGCGCCGGATCGGCATCGAGCGCGTGGCGCGACAGCACCGCCAGCCCCAGCCCGGCGGCCACGGCGTGCTTGATGGCCTCGTTGCTGCCCAGCGTCAGGCGCTCGTCGGGCTCTAGGCCGTGGGCGCGCAGGTGCTCCAACACCACCTGGCGCGTGCCCGAGCCGCTCTCGCGCCACAGCAGCGTCTGGCCCTTGAGCGCCTTGAGCGGCAAGCGGCGCCGCTGCGCCCACGGGTGCCCGGCCGGTCCGATCAGCACCAGCGGGTTGTCCAACACCGGCAGCGCGTGCAGCGGCGGAAAGCTGGGCGGGCGCATCATCAGCGCCAGATCCACGCGCTCGCTGTGCAGCAGTTCCACCACGGCGTCGCGGTTGTGCACCGCCAGTTCGATGTCGATCCCCGGGTGCGCCTGCGCAAACGCGCTGATCCACTGGGCGATGAAATACTCGGTGGTGGTCACGCCGGCGATGCGCAGCGTGCCGCGCTTGAGCCCCTGCAGCGCCAGCAGCTCTTCTTGCAGCGCCTGCCAGCGCGTGAACATATCCAGCACCGCCTCGCGCAGCAGCACCCCGCTGTCGGTGACGCGCACGCCGCGCCCGGCTGGGGCCAGCAACGGCTGCCCGAGTGCCGTCTGCATCTCGTGCACCTGCGCCGACACCGTGGGCTGCGCCAGGTGCAACTCGCGCGCCGCAGCGGTGATCGAACCCAGCCGCGCCACCGCCTCCCAGGTGCGCATTTGGGCAAAGGTGACGCGGGGCGGGCGCAGTTTATTCATAGCTTAATACCTATGCATATTATGCTTAATCATAATTGGTTTGCGATGCAAAAAGGCGCCATACTTCGCGTTGGCCCGCAGCCCACAAGCGCTGCTGCGCCCCAGTCCGCATCGGTTCACCCACCCCCAAGAGGAGCATCCCCCATGAGCAACCTGGTTCCCATCACCGTCGCCCCGGGCGACGGCATCGGCCCCGAGATCACCGAAGCCACGCTGCGCGTGCTGCGCGCCGCCGGAGCGCAGATCGCGCCCGAGACCATCAGCGTCGGCGAAGCGCAGTATCTGGCCGGCCACAGCTCGGGCATCGCACCCGAGAGCTGGGACAGCCTGCGCCGCACCCGCGTGTTGCTCAAAGGCCCCATCACCACCCCGCAAGGCGGCGGCTTCAAGAGCCTGAACGTGACCATCCGCAAAACGCTGGGCCTGTACGCCAATGTGCGCCCCTGCGTCACCTACCACCCCTTCGTCAAGACGCTGCACCCCGAGATGGACTTGGTGATCGTGCGCGAAAACGAGGAAGACCTCTACGCCGGCATCGAGCACCGCCAGACCGATCAGGTCTATCAGTGCCTCAAGCTCGTGACCCGGCCCGGCTGCGAAAAGATCATCCGCTACGCCTTTGAGTACGCGGTCAACAACGCGCGGCGCAAGGTCACGTGCATGACCAAAGACAACATCATGAAGATGACCGACGGCCTGTTCCACAAGGTCTTCGACGAGATCGCCAAAGAATACCCGCAGATCGAAACCGAGCACATGATCATCGACATCGGCGCGGCGCGGCTGGCCACGCGGCCCGAGCGCTTCGACGTCATCGTCACCCTCAACCTCTACGGCGACATCATCAGCGACATCGCGGCCGAGATCACCGGCTCGGTCGGGCTGGCCCCGAGCGCCAACATCGGCGAGCGCATCGCCATGTTCGAGGCCATCCACGGCAGCGCCCCCGACATCGCCGGCAAAGGCATCGCCAACCCCTCGGGCCTGCTGCTGGCGGGCGTGATGATGCTGATCCACATCGGCCAGTCCGAAGTCGCCGAACGGGTACACAACGCTTGGCTGCGCACGATCGAAGACGGCATCATCACCGCCGACCTGCGCGGCTCGCTCAGTGTGGGCCGGCCCTTTGGCAGCATGGACTTTGCCGACGCCGTGATCGACCGCCTGGGCCAAGAGCCCACCAAGCTCAAGCCGGTGCGCTACGCCGAGCCCGAACAAACCGCCCTTGCCGCCTCGGCGGCCAACAGCGCCAGCGCGCACGCCCCGCTGCCCGACCCAGTCTCGGTGAAAGCGCTGGTGGGTGTCGATGTGTTCGTGAACGCGCGCCAGAGCGCCGACTTTTTGGCCGGCCAACTGAGCGCGCTGGTGACACCCGCCTTTCATTTGCAGATGATCACCAACCGCGGCGTCAAGGTCTGGCCGGGCGGCTTCCCCGAGACCTTCTGCACCGACCACTGGCGCTGCCGCTTTGTGGCTGCCAACGGCGAGAGCGTGTCGCACTTTGACCTGATCGAGCTGATGCAGGCGCTGGCGCAGCGCGGCATCGACTTCATCAAAACCGAAAACCTCTGCACCTTCGACGGCGAACGCGGCTACGCGCTCGGGCAGGGACAGTAAAGCCGGGCTGGGGCCTTGCTGAGGCCTTGCTGAGGCCGGGCTGGGGCAACATCGGGCCAGAGCTTCTATGATCGGGGGTTGCCCCCCGATCGAGTCGCCGCGCCCATTGAACCCTGACCACCCCACCACCATCGACCTCGGCACCCCGCTGGCGCAGGCCTTGCGCCAGCCCGCCCTGCTGCCCATGCTGCGCGTGCGCGGTGCGCGCACGCACAACCTCAAAAACATCGACCTCGACATCCCGAAAAACGCGCTGGTGGTGATCACCGGCTTGTCGGGCTCGGGCAAATCCAGCCTCGCCTTCGACACCCTGTACGCCGAGGGCCAGCGCCGCTACGTCGAGAGCCTGAGCGCCTACGCGCGCCAGTTTTTGCAGCGCCTCGACAAGCCCGACGTGGACAGCATCGACGGCCTGGCGCCGGCCATCGCCATCGAGCAAAAAGCCACCAGCCACAACCCGCGCTCGACCGTGGGCACGGTGACCGAAATCCACGACTACCTGCGGCTGCTCTACGCCCGCGTCGGCAGCCCGCACTGCCCCGAGCACGGCCAGGCGCTGCGGGCGCAAACCGTGAGCCAGATGGTCGATCAGGTGCTGGCGCTGCCGCCGGGGAGCAAAATCCTGCTGCTGGCCCCGATCGCGCGCGCCCGCAAGGGCGAGTTTGCCAACACCTTGGCCGAGCTGCAAGCGCAGGGCTTCGTGCGCTTCCGGCTCGACGGCCAAGTGCTCGAGGCCGAGCGCCTGCCGGCACTCAAGCGCCAAGGCAAACACGACCTCGACGTGGTGATCGACCGCCTCAAGGTGCGCGCGCCCGAAGCCGGTTTGGGCGCAACGCCCGCACCAGACGAAGCCGCCGACCAGCGCCAGCGGTTGGCCGAGAGCTTCGAGACCGCGCTGCGGCTGGGCGACGGCAAGGCGCTGGTGCTCGAGCTCGACAGCGGCCGCGAACACGTTCTGAGCGCGCGCTTTGCCTGCCCGCTGTGCGCCTACGCGCTCGATGAGCTCGAGCCGCGCCTGTTCTCGTTCAACTCACCCCTCGGGGCCTGCCCCGGCTGCGAGGGCTTGGGGCACGTGGAGCGCTTCGACCCGGCGCGGGTGGTGGCTTTCCCCAGCCTGAGCTTGGCCGCTGGCGCCATCAAAGGCTGGGATCGGCGCAACGCCCAGGCCTTTGGCGTGCTGCAAAACTTGGCCGCGCACTACGGCTTCGACCTCGAAGCCCCCTGGGAGAACCTGCCCGAGCCGGTGCGCCAGGTGCTGCTGCACGGCTCGGGCGCGCAAGCCATCGGCTTCGACTACGCCTTCGACGCCGGCCAGACGGTGCGCAAAAATCACCCCTTCGAGGGCCTGTTGCCCAACCTCGAGCGGCGCTGGCGCGAGAGCAGCAACCCGACCGTGCGCGAAGAACTGGCGCGCTTGCGCAGCACCCAAGTCTGCCCGCAGTGCCACGGCAGCCGCTTGCGGCCGCAAGCGCGCCACGTGTACATTGGCGAAGGCGAGCAAGCCCGCGCCATCTACCAGATCGGCCAGATCACGCTCGCGCAGGCGCTGCACTGGTTCGAACACCTGCAACTGCAGGGCGCCAAAGCCGAGATCGGGGCCCGGGTGCAGCGCGAAATCGCGGCGCGGCTGCGCTTTCTCAACGACGTCGGGCTGGGCTACCTGAGCCTGGAGCGCAGCGCCGAGACCCTGAGCGGCGGCGAGGCGCAGCGCATCCGGCTGGCGAGCCAGATCGGCTCCGGCCTCTCGGGCGTGCTGTACGTGCTCGACGAGCCCAGCATCGGCCTGCACCAGCGCGACAACGAGCGCCTGATCGCCACCTTGCAGCGCCTGCGCGAACTCGGCAACAGCGTGCTGGTGGTCGAGCACGACGAAGACATGATCCGCGCCGCCGACCACGTCATCGACCTCGGCCCCGGCGCCGGCGTGCACGGCGGGCGCGTCATGGCCCAGGGCAGCTGCGCCCAGCTCATGGCCACGCCGGGCTCGCTCACCGGCGCCTACCTCTCGGGCGCGCGGCGCATCGAGGTGCCCAAGCAGCGCAAAGCCTTCGACCCGGTCAGCGGCGCGGCGCTGCGCCTGCTGCAAGCCAGCGGTCACAACCTGCGCGCGGTCAGCACCGCCTTCCCCGTCGGGCTGTTCACCTGCGTCACGGGCGTCAGCGGCTCGGGCAAATCGACCCTGGTCAACGACACCCTGTACCGCGCCGTGGCGCGCCACCTCTACCGCAGCCACGACGAAGCGGCGCCGCACCAAGGCCTAGAGGGGCTGGAGCATTTCGACAAGGTCATCAACGTCGATCAAAGCCCGATCGGGCGCACCCCGCGCAGCAACCCGGCCACCTACACCGGCCTTTTTACCGGCATCCGCGAGCTGCTGGCCGAGGTGCCGGCGGCGCGCGAGCGCGGCTACGGCCCGGGGCGCTTTTCGTTCAACGTGGCGCAGTCAGCCGGCGGCGGCCGCTGCGAAGCCTGCCAGGGCGACGGCGTGGTCAAGGTCGAGATGCACTTCCTGCCCGATGTCTATGTGGCGTGCGAGGTCTGCCAGGGCCAGCGCTACAACCGCGAAACGCTGGCTGTGCAGTACAAGGGCAAGCACATCGCGCAGATTCTGGAGCTCACGGTCGAGCAGGCCAGCGCCTTCTTCCAAGCCGTGCCGGCGCTGCAGCGCAAACTGCAAACCCTGCTCGACGTCGGGCTGGGCTACCTGCGCCTGGGCCAGAGCGCGACCACGCTCTCGGGCGGCGAGGCGCAGCGCGTCAAGCTGGCGCTCGAGCTCTCGAAGCGCGACACCGGCCGCACCCTCTACGTGCTGGACGAACCCACCACCGGCCTGCACTTCGCCGACATCGAGCTGCTGCTCAAGGTGCTGCACCAGCTGCGCGACGCCGGCAACACCATCGTGGTGATCGAGCACAACCTGGACGTGATCAAAACCGCCGACTGGCTCATCGACCTCGGCCCCGAAGGCGGCGCCGGCGGTGGCCAGATCCTGGTCTGCGGCACCCCCGAGCAAGTGGCGGCCTGCCCCGGCAGCCACACCGGGCGCTTTTTGCAGCGTGGCCTGCTTGGGCCGCAGGCCTGCGCCTCACTTTGACGTGGACCCGTCACATCTGCTCCAAACTGCATGACTCAGGCGACAACTATCTTGACAGGCGCCGTGCGCTTGGATTTCGCCAGCCGGGTCAGCTCACGCATGTGCAACCGGCGGATGGCGCGCTGCGGTGCGCGCCCCTTCTTACGGTCGGGCGAGGCTCATACCGCGCTGTCCCACGGCGCCGACAGACGCACCGCGCCGTTGATGATGCCGACCATCGAGTACGTTTGCGGGAAGTTGCCCCACAACTCGCCGGTGACCGGATCGAGGTCCTCGCCGAGCAGGCCGACGTGGTTGCGGCGCCCCAGCAGGGCCTCGAAAGCGGCCCGTGCCTCTTCGTGGCGGCCGATGCGCGCCAGGGCGTCGACACGCCAGAACGAACAGACGTTGAATGCGACCTCGGGGCGGCCGAAGTCGTCCTCCGCCTCGTAGCGGCGCATGAACGGCCCGTCGCACAGGGACGCTTCCAGCGCCGCCACGGTGCTGGCAAAGCGTGCGTCGTGGCGCGGCAGGAAGCCCACTTCGCCCATCAGCAGCACGCTGGCGTCGAGGTCGCGCCCGCCCAGGCTCTCGACGTAAGCCTGGCGCTCTTCGTTCCACGCGCGCTCAACGATGGCTGTGCGGATCACTGCGGCGCGCTGCTGCCACAAGGCCGCGCGTTCCGGCAAGCCGAGCACGACAGCGATGCGGGCCAACCGGTCGCAGGCTGCCCAGCACATCAGTGCCGACGAGGTGTGCACGCGGGCCCGCGTGCGCAGCTCCCAGATGCCGGCGTCGGGCCGGTCGTGCAGAGCCCAGGCCTGCTCGCCCATCACTTCCAACGCGGTGAAGTCGGCCGCGTCACCGCGGCGGAACAGGCGGTGATCGTGGAAGGCCTGCGCGGCGCCGAGCACCACGCTGCCGTAGACGTCGTGCTGGAAGTGCTCCTGTGCTTGGTTGCCCACCCGCACCGGCCCCATGCCGCGGTATCCCGCTGCGCGCGCCACCACCGACTCGGGCAGCGACTTCTCCAGACCGATGCCGTACAGCGGCTGCACGTGACCGTTCTCGGCGCCGCGCACCACGTTGTAGAGCCAACTGAGGTAGGCCTCCATCGTGCCGACCTCGGCCAAGCTGTTCAGCGCGCGGACGACGAAGAAGGCGTCGCGCAGCCAGCAGTAGCGGTAGTCCCAGTTGCGGCCACTATTCGCGGCTTCAGGGATGCTGGTGGTCATCGCCGCGACGATGGCGCCGGTATCCTCGAACTGGCACAGCTTGAGCGTGATGGCGGCGCGAATCACCGCGTCCTGCCACTCCAGCGGCACCGCCAGCCGGCGTGACCAGTGGCGCCAGTAGAGCGCGGTTTGCTCCTCGAACTCGCGCGCGGTGTTGTCGATGCTGCCGACCAGCGTTTCGTCGGGCCCGAGCAGCAGGCTCATCGACCGGGTCGGCGAGAACCAGGTGCCTTCGAGCAGGTAGGTCAGCGGCACGCTCGTGTTCAGCCGCAGCGTCAAGTCGGGCATCACGAAACGCAGGTGGTGGCTGCCGCGCGTCAGGGTCGGCGACGTGGTGCCCCAGTCACCGTGCGGGCGCACCGTGATGCGCACACGCGGGTGGCCGGCCAGCAGGTGGACCCGGCGCACGAGTTGTGCCGGCCGGAACACACGGTCGCGGTGGATGAAGCGTGGCGCGAAGTCCGTGAGCTCGATGCCCTGGCCGCGGTCGTCCCACAGCCGGGTGCGCACGATCGCGGTGCCGGGGTCGTAACTTTGTTCGGTGCGTGCCAGCCCTTCGAGTTCGACGGTCAGCGCGCCGTCCAGCGGCAGCCCGTCGCGGCTGTGCAGCAGCGCGTCGAAGACCGGCGTGCTGTCGAAGCGCGGCATGCAGCACCAGACGATGCTGCCGCGGCGCTCGATCAGTGCGCTGACGGTGCAGTTGCCGATCAGCGCCAGGTCCAGACTGGCCGCCGGGCGGGGCGCGGCTTGATTCGCAGGCATCGTTAAACTCCGCATCGAAAAAGGCGAAAGGGGTTTTGGGTCGGTCAGGATGTAAACTTGATCGAATGTACATGAAGACCGACCTGCGAGCACCGCCAAGCCTTCCCGCCCTCACCGTATGCGGCAGGCCCGTTTGCCATCCGATGGCGGCATCAACAGCGCCTTCGCCTTTCGACATGAACCCACCTAGACAGCGGCTGACGCCGCAACCCGACCCGCGCATCCGAGCGTGAAGACCTTCCGCCTGCAGTTGCGCTTTCTGGTGCCGCTGATTGCGGTGCTGGTCACGGCTTCGTACTTGGCCGTGCCGTTTATGGACCAGGTCACGCTGCGATGGTTCAGCCGCGACCTCAACAGCCGCGGCACGCTGGTCGCCAGCGCCTTGTCCGACTCGGTCGGCGAGGCCTTGATCGCCGGCCGGCCGGCGCGGCTGCAGCCGCTGTTTGACCGCGCCGTGAAGGATGTGCGGCTGCTGGCGGTCGGCCTGTGCAATGCCGATGGTCTGCTGCTGCAGAGCACCGCCGGCTTCCCAGCGACGCTGGGTTGCGCGCAGGCGCAGGTGCTGGCCGCCCAGCCCGAACCGTGGCTGGCGCTCCCCGGCGGCGCGGTGCATTTGGGTGTGCACGACGTGATCGGCCAACCGCCGCCGCCTCCCTCACCGCCGCTGGAGCAGGTGAGTCCTGCATCAGGCCTGATCCCCGACACGGCGCTGGCCAGACTTGGCGAGGCGGCTGCGGCGATCGAATCGCCAACCTCGTCACCATTGCTGTTGGGCCGCCTTGTGCTGCTGCAAGACATGAGCTTCATCGAACGCCGCAGCGCGGACACGCGGCGGTACCTGATCGGGCTGATTGCCGCCCTCGGCTTGGTGATTGCATTGATCACCGTGGTGGTGGCACAGCTCAGTTGGCGCGGATGGGTCAACGGCGCACGCGCGCTGATGCGGGGCGAGGGCCTGCTGAGCCCGCTGCTGTCGGGTGCCGCATCGGCGCCGGAACTGGCGCCGTTGGCCGCCGACCTGCGCGCGCGGCTTCGCGACATGGAGGACGAGTTCCGCCGTTCGCAAGGCCCCGAGGCCGAGTGGACCGCCGAGCGCCTGCGCGCGCTGCTGCAGACCCACCTGAGCGGCGACCAGGTGATCGTCGTCTCCAACCGCGAGCCGTACACCCACGAACACGCCGACTCGGGCATTGTTGTTAAGCGGCCGGCCAGCGGGCTGGTCACCGCGGTCGAGCCGGTGATGCGCGCCTGCTCAGGCACCTGGATCGCCCACGGCAGCGGCAGCGCCGACCGTGACGTGGTCGACGCCGGCGACCGCGTGCTGGTACCGCCCGGGCAGGACGAATACCGGCTGCGCCGCGTCTGGCTCAGCGCCGAGGAAGAGCAGGGCTACTACTACGGCTTGGCCAACGAAGGCCTCTGGCCGCTGTGCCACGTGGCCCATGTGCGCCCGGTGTTCCGCGAATCCGACTGGGAAGCCTACAAGCGTGTCAACCAACGCTTTGCCGACGCGGTGGTGGCCGAAGCGCGCAGCGAAGACCCGGTCGTGCTGGTGCAGGACTATCACTTTGCGCTGTTGCCGGCGATGGTGCGCGAGCGGCTGCCGCAGGCCACCATCCTCACCTTCTGGCACATCCCGTGGCCGAACCCGGAGTCCTTCGGCATCTGCCCGTGGCGGCGCGAGATCCTGCAAGGCTTGCTCGGCAGCACGATCCTCGGCTTCCACACCCGCTTCCATTGCAAGAACTTCATCGAGACCGTGGACCGCTACCTCGAAGCGCGAATCGAGCACGAACACTCGACCATCGCCTTTCGCGAGAAGGAGACGCTGATCGAGAGCTACCCGATCTCGATCGAGTGGCCAAGCCCGGAGCAGGCTGCGGGCTGGGCCAGCGCGGCCGAGTGCCGCCAGCGGGTGGTCGGGCGCCTGGGCCTGCCTACCGACATCTGCCTGGCTGTCGGTGTCGATCGTTTCGACTACACCAAGGGCATCCTCGAACGCCTGAATGCGGTCGAGCGGCTGCTCGAGAAGCGTCCCGAGTGGGTCGGCCGCTTCGTCTTCGTGCAGGTCGCCGCGCCGACGCGCAGCGCGCTCGAGGAGTACCGCAGCTTCCAGGAGCGCATCGAGCGTGTCGCCGAGCGCATCAACCAGCGCTTCGGCCGCCCGGGCTACCAGCCGGTGCACCTGCTCGCGACGCACCACGAGCACGACGCCGTGACCGAACTGTACCGCGCTGCCGACATCTGCATGGTCACCAGCCTGCACGACGGCATGAACCTGGTCTGCAAGGAGTTCGTTGCGGCGCGCGACGACCTGCGCGGCGTGCTGATCCTGAGCCGCTTTGCCGGTGCCGCGCGTGAGCTGTCGGAGGCGTTGATCGTCAACCCGTACCACGTCGAGGAGACCGCCGACGCACTGCACCGCGCGGCCTCGATGCCGCCGGCCGAGCAGCGCGAACGCATGGCCAGCCTGCGTGGCACGGTGCGCGAGTTCAACGTCTACCGCTGGGCCGGGCGCATGTTGGCCGATGCCGGGCGCTGGCGGCTGCGTTCGCGCATCGAAGCGCGCGTCAAGCGCTCCCAGACGGGTTGACCGGCCCCGCCTCTTTCGAAGCAAGCCGCCATGCTGCATCTGTTCACCCCCGAAGGCGAGGCCGCGCTGGCGGCCGTGCTCCGGTTGCGGCCGCTGATGGCCTTCGACTTCGACGGCACGCTCACCCCTATCGTGGCGCGGCCCGCCGACGCCCGCATCTCGGTGGCGGTGGCCAGCCGGCTCGCGGCGCTGGCCAGCCGGCTGCCGGTGGCCATCGTCACCGGGCGGGCGGTGGCCGACGTGCGGCCGCGGCTGGGCTTCGTGCCGCACTTCGTCGTCGGCAACCATGGCGCCGAGGTCGAGCCGGCGGCGGCCTCCGGCGCGGCGCTGTTCACCGCGCTGGACGGTCTTCGTGCGCAACTGTCGGCACACGCCGCAGCGCTGCGCTCGGCCGGTGTGCAGGTCGAGGACAAGGGGCTGTCGATCGCACTGCACTACCGCCTCGCGCGCGACCGCGCGCGCGCCCTGCAGCGCATCGAGGAACTGCTGACCCCGCTGCCGGCCGGCCTGCGGTGCTTCGCCGGCAAGATGGTGGCCAACGTGGTGTCTGCCGACGCGCCCGACAAGGCCCAGGCGGTGCACGCCCTAGTGACGACCACCGGCGCGGCGGCGGCCTTTTTCGCAGGCGACGATGTCAACGACGAACCGGTGTTCGCCGCAGCGCCGGCGCACTGGTTGACGCTGCGCATCGGGCGCGACGACCCGGCCAGCCTCGCGCGCTTCGGACTCGACGGCCCGCACGAGATGGCGATGCTGCTACAGCGTGTGCTGGCAATCACCGCAGCGGCTGCCAGCTGTCGCATCCCAAACAATCGTAGGGGCATAATTTCACCCCAGCAACCCCAAGCAGACGCGCCATGAACCCCTACGACTTCGACCTCTTCGTCATCGGCGGCGGCAGCGGTGGCGTGCGCGTAGCGCTGGCCGAGGCGCACGGCCAGGCTGGGCTGGACGGCACCTGCGTCAACGCCGGCTGCATCCCCAAAAAACTCTACGGCTACGCCGCGCACTACGCGGCCGCGCAGCGCGAGTCGCAGGTGCAGCGCTGCCTGCTCGGGCCGCAGGCCACGGGCAGCGCGGCAACACCCGAAGCGCAACCAGCAGCCGGCTGAAGCGGGCCGCCAGCCATTCACCACGAAATCTCGGACTCGCAATCCGAATTTTCAAGCTAAGATGCGCAGATGATTCACCGCAGCCGTCATCTTCAGGCCCTGCGCACCGCCTTGAGCCTATTCCCGGTCGTGGCCATGCTGGGCGCCCGTCAGGTAGGGAAAACCACGCTGGCGCGTGCGCTGCTCACAGAGTGGGCTGGGCCTGCGCACCATTTCGACCTACAAGACCCCGAGGACCAAGCCCGCTTGAGCGATGCCTCATTTGTGCTCAGGCGCCTCACGGGTTTGGTGGTGCTGGACGAAATCCAGCTGCGGCCCGACCTGTTTGCCTTGCTGCGCGTGCTGGCTGACCGGGCCGACGCACCGGCTAGGTTTTTGCTGCTAGGCAGCGCGGCGCCCGAACTGCTGCGCAACACCTCGGAAAGTCTGGCCGGGCGGGTGGTGTTCCACGAGCTCGAGGGCCTGATGCTGGATGAATTGCCCAGCCCCATGCTCGATGCGCGCTGGTTGCGTGGCGGTTTCCCGCGGTCGCTGCTGGCCCCAACCGACGCGGCGAGCCGCACATGGCGCGAGTCATTCATACGCACCTATCTGGAGCGCGACCTGCCGCAACTCGGTATCAACCTGCCGGCACTGACGCTGCGTCGCTTCTGGACCATGCTGGCCCACTACCACGCGCAAACTTGGAACGGCAGCGAACTCGCTCGGGCCTTGGGGGTGAGCGACAAGACGGTAGCGCGTTACCTCGACATTCTAGAGGGCACCTTCATGACTTGGCGCCTGCGGCCTTGGCACGGCAATCAAGGCAAGCGCGAAGTCAAGGCGCCCAAGGTGTACCTGAGCGACACCGGCTTGCTGCACAGCTTGCTGGGCATCGCGGCCGAGCACGACTTGCTGGCCCACCCCAAATGCGGCGCCTCGTGGGAGGGGCTGGCCGTGCGCGAAATCATGCACAAGATCGGCGCGGGGCGCGACGAAGCGCACTTCTGGGGGCTGCACTCGGGTGCCGAGCTCGACCTGCTGATCGAAAGACAAGGTCAGCGCCTGGGCTTTGAAGTCAAGCTCACCCGTGCGCCCAAAGTCACCCCGTCCATGCGCTCCGCACTGCAAGTTTTAGGTTTAACCCATCTGTATGTGGTTTGCCACGGCGACGGGCCCATTGCCCCTTTGGCCGATGGCATCAGCGCCCTGCCGCTGCAAAAATTGAGCACGCTGCATGCCGACAGCGCATTCGAGACCCTGCTCACGCCAAGCTGGGGCTGAAATTGGCGGCGGCAGCGGTGGCGTGGCGCTGGCCGAGGCGCACGGCACGTTGGTCTCGGGGGCACATACGCCACCGCCCCCTGCGTCTCTTCCATCTTCTGCGCCGACAGCACCGCAACCCGCAGCGGCTCGGTGCTGGGCACGAACAGCGCTTGGATAAACTCCTGTTGCGTTTCGATGACAATAACCGCCTCGGTCTCACCCGAGGCCCTGCTTCGACGCTGCGTCAACAGCGTCGATCCCTTGGGTGCAGGCTGCTTGCAGTTTTGCACCCTTGTTCTTTGCACCGCGTCTGCTTCATCGCGCTCATGGCAGGGCACGAAAGCTCAGTTGCTGACGTGCGGGCTCGCTTTGGCGCTGTGGTGTGCGCGTAAAAAACTCCCCTGCGGCGCTGACCTCGGGTTGCAGCGGCAAGATGGCCAAGAACTTGCCCGCCAGCTCTGGATTGGGCCTGCCGGCACGGGTCTGCCACATCTGCTCGAACTGCGCCCGGCTGTAGGTGCGGTTGCCTAGGCTGGGGTCGGCCAGCCAGACGGTGTGGGCGTCGATGCCGCGAATGACCGAGAAGTGCTCGCTGCGCCGGTGGTGCAGATAGACCACGACCGGCATGCGCAAGCGGCTGAGCTGCTCCCAGTCGGCCGCCAGCCCTTGGCCTCGAAAGCCAAGCTGCGGCAGCACGCGCGCCATGTCGGCAAAGCTGGCCATGCCGTCGCCTTGGTCGAGCGCGGCGAGGATTTGGGCCTCGGTCAGGTTCTGGCCGTAGAAATAATTGAGCAGCGTGGCCAGTGAGGCCGCACCGCAGGAGTAATCGAGGTCTTGCTTGACGATGCGCTCGTCGCGCAAGGCTTTCCAGTTGCGCACGGGCACCACGCCGATGGCGGAGTGGGTGCTGAGGATCGCACCTTGGGTGGTTGGCTTGGCTGCCTCAGGGGCGGAGACTGTGGGCGCTGTGGGCGCTGGCGCTATGGGCGCTGTGGGCTGCGAGGCTGGCGCTGGGATTGGATCGGCGTGTGCAGCGCCTGCGAGCAAGACCGCCGCGCTGCAACACCACAGGGTTGGCCGGGTGCGCTGCAACATGGCCCCACACCTTCAAGCCGGGCCGAGTGTGGCCATGGTGAACGCTGCGGCCAGCCCTACGATCAGGCCGGTGACCAGCGTGGACGGAATCAGGCTGATGAGAATGCCGGCGATGCAGTAGCCTAGGCTGGCCTTGGGGATGGCGCCTGAGAGCGCGTTGGCACCAACCCAGATGGCGTAGAGGTACAGCGGCAGGGTCAACAAGGGCGGCACGCCGGCTGCCACCGCCACTGCTCCCAGCACGCTGGCCACCAGCCAAGACGCCGCCAGTAGGTTGAACAGATCGCCCTGCCCGTCCCAGCGCTCGGCGCGCTTGAGCCACCAGCGCAGCACGAGCAAGATGAGCAAGAAGCTGACCCAGACCGCGACCAATCCCACGCCAATGGCCAGCCACAGCGGCGGCACGGGCACGTCGGGCATATCGGGCGGCACCGCGCGCAAGCTCGGATCCAGCCCGATCAGCACGCCGATGAGCGAAATGGCCAGCAGCGATTGCCAGCGCTGGAAATCAAAACGCGCAAAGGGCAGTTCGCGCAGGATGAAGAGGGAGATGGCGGGTGTGAGCATTGCGGTGTTACGTTGGAAGGCAGTGGATTAGATGACAGATTACAATCCAGGGGCTCAGATTTTTGGTCGCTTGCGACTTGTATAATAATCAATTATTAGAATTACATATACAAACAGAGAGATCACGGCTGATATAAGAAGCAAAGGATAAACCCAATGACCCCCCCATATCTTCATTGGATTTGGAGCTGGAAATAGCAACTCGTACACCCCATAGCCAACAAAAAAAACCAGCCCCACCAACAAAGAAACCAAGAACATAGAAAGATGCACTGCCGTCCTTGGCCTGCTTTTGAATCGGCCAACCAAGTGGCCAGCTATTGGCTCTACCAAATCGCCAACAAAATCAAAAGCCATTCTATTTCCTTGGAATCAACAGAGAATGTGCAGCACCTTATCTAAGCGGTACTGCACATGAACTTGAAAATGATATAACGCTATCGCCGCCAAGCTCGGTTGAAGCCATTGTTGGCAGCTAAACTGTTAAATCGCCAAATGTTTGCCCCCGCATTTGTCAAACTAGGAATAAACCTAGCACCACCACTAGCCATAGCACCAGCAGCGCCAAAACCTGCCCCGAACGCTGCACCTGTTGCAACGTTCCCTATGAACCTCCCTGTATTCCATGGATGATGTCCACGCAAAACACCCCAGGCAAATCCGCCACCACCTAAACCGGCGCCAACCAACCCACCAACAGCGAAGGGTGCCAACGCCCCCTGCGTCTCCTCCATCTCCTGCGCCGACAGCACCGCCACCCGCAGCGGTTCGGTGCTGGGCACGAACAGCGCTTGCATGTCGGCCGCGCTGAACGGCGCCGGCTCAGCCACTGCCAGCGCAGCCGGCAACTCGGGCAGCACGGCTGGCAGTTTGGCCCCCAGTTCGGCCACCTGCGCTGCGGGTTCCTGTTCGACCAGCGCCACCTGCTCTGGTAGCGCAGCTTCTGTGACGACCAGCGCCACCTGAACCGGCTGCACGGCTGTCGATTCGGCATCCCATCCTTCAACCGCCAGCGCTTGGCTCGACAGCACTCCGGTTGCCGCTAGGGCCAGCACCACTTGCTTCATCTGCATCATGATAAACTCCTGTTGCGTTTCGATGACAATAACCACCTCGGTCTCACCCGAGGCTCTGCTTCGACGCTGCGTCAACAGCGTCGATCCCTTGGGTGCAGGCTGCTTGCAGTTTTGCACCCTTGTTCTTTGCACCGCGTCTGCTTCATCGCGTTCATGGCAGGGCACGAAAGCTCAGTTGCTGGCGTGCGGGCTCGCTTTGGCGCTGCGGTGTGCGCGTAAAAAACTCCCCTGCGGCGCTGACCTCGGGTTGCAGCGGCAAGATGGCCAAGAACTTGCCCGCCAGCTCTGGATTGGGCCTGCCGGCACGGGTCTGCCACATCTGCTCGAACTGCGCCCGGCTGTAGGTGCGGTTGCCTAGGCTGGGGTCGGCCAGCCAGACGGTGTGGGCGTCGATGCCGCGAATGACCGAGAAGTGCTCGCTGCGCCGGTGGTGCAGATAGACCACGACCGGCATGCGCAAGCGGCTGAGCTGCTCCCAGTCGGCCGCCAGCCCTTGGCCTCGAAAGCCAAGCTGCGGCAGCACGCGCGCCATGTCGGCAAAGCTGGCCATGCCGTCGCCTTGGTCGAGCGCGGCGAGGATTTGGGCCTCGGTCAGGTTCTGGCCGTAGAAATAATTGAGCAGCGTGGCCAGTGAGGCCGCACCGCAGGAGTAATCGAGGTCTTGCTTGACGATGCGCTCGTCGCGCAAGGCTTTCCAGTTGCGCACGGGCACCACGCCGATGGCGGAGTGGGTGCTGAGGATCGCACCTTGGGTGGTTGGCTTGGCTGCCTCAGGGGCGGAGACTGTGGGCGCTGTGGGCGCTGGCGCTATGGGCGCTGTGGGCTGCGAGGCTGGCGCTGGGATTGGATCGGCGTGTGCAGCGCCTGCGAGCAAGACCGCCGCGCTGCAACACCACAGGGTTGGCCGGGTGCGCTGCAACATGGCCCCACACCTTCAAGCCGGGCCGAGTGTGGCCATGGTGAACGCTGCGGCCAGCCCTACGATCAGGCCGGTGACCAGCGTGGACGGAATCAGGCTGATGAGAATGCCGGCGATGCAGTAGCCTAGGCTGGCCTTGGGGATGGCGCCTGAGAGCGCGTTGGCACCAACCCAGATGGCGTAGAGGTACAGCGGCAGGGTCAACAAGGGCGGCACGCCGGCTGCCACCGCCACTGCTCCCAGCACGCTGGCCACCAGCCAAGACGCCGCCAGTAGGTTGAACAGATCGCCCTGCCCGTCCCAGCGCTCGGCGCGCTTGAGCCACCAGCGCAGCACGAGCAAGATGAGCAAGAAGCTGACCCAGACCGCGACCAATCCCACGCCAATGGCCAGCCACAGCGGCGGCACGGGCACGTCGGGCATATCGGGCGGCACCGCGCGCAAGCTCGGATCCAGCCCGATCAGCACGCCGATGAGCGAAATGGCCAGCAGCGATTGCCAGCGCTGGAAATCAAAACGCGCAAAGGGCAGTTCGCGCAGGATGAAGAGGGAGATGGCGGGGGAAAGTATCTGCTTCATGCTTCAACTCAATCAAGCTTGCGTAATTCATACCACAGGGCAGCGTTAGAACCAACGCCAAACAACAGAAACATCGCCATCGCAATGATTACAGGCGTATTCTTATCAGCTTCCGGCTGGGAAATAGTTAGTATATAAAAAACCCCTATTGACACAACAGCCGACACCGACAAACAGATCAACACCCCCAAACCATGCCGCACACGTTTTGACAAATACTGGGGCAGTTCCCACATGACCAACTCAGCAATCAAAATTGCTACAGCTATTTGCAATATATCCATCGGGAACGCCCCTGTGCGTCTGGCAGAGAAACGAGATTAGCGCCGCGCAAAAGGATTAGCAGTGTTCAATGCCGTCGAGACGGCGAAGCCATTTGCGGACATGAACCTACCTTGCCATCCGGCAAGTCCTGCGCCAGCAGCCAAGCCTCTACCATGTACACCGCCGATAAACCCAGAACCCGCTGCCCAAGCTGCCCCACGCGCAGAACCTAAGCGCCCTGTGTTATGAAAAGATCTTCCGTGATGTATCCAAGCGCTAGTAGCACCGCTGGCTAGCGACCAAGCCAAAAACGGTGCAAAGGCTATCGCCCCCTGCGTCTCCTCCATCTCCTGCGCCGACAGCACCGCCACCCGCAGCGGCTCGGTGCTGGGCACGAACAGCGCTTGCATGTCGGCCGCGCTGAACGGCACCGGCTCAGCCACTGCCAGCGCAGCGGGCAACTTGGGCAGTTCGGCCGGCAGTTTGGCCGCCAGTTCGGCCACCTGCGCTGTGGGCTCCTGTTCGACCAGCACCACCTGCTCTGGCAATGCCGTGGCTGGCCCGACCAGCGCCACCTGAACCGGCTGCACGCCCGGCGCTTCGGCATCCCACCCTTCAACCGCCAGCGCTTGGCTCGACAGCACTCCCGTGGCCGCTAGGGCCAGCACCACTTGCTTCATCTGCATAATGATAAACTCCTGTTGCGTTTCGATGACAATAACCGCCTCGGTCTCACCCGAGGCACCTTTTGGCCTTGCGTCCACAATGCCAACCCTTGGGGTGTGCGCTGCCTGTGCAGCGCACACACGCTTTCTCTGCACTCAGCCCCAAGCCCCACACAGCCCAAGAGATCCTTGCTGCTCAGCCCCCCGTCGCCGGGCGGTTGAGGTTGCCGCTGCGCGCTGCGCGCTCGAAGGTGTAGAGCCAGTTGAGCCTAAACTCGGCCCCACCACGCCCGGAGGCGTTGAGCTTGAAGGCGGCGTTGAGGGTGTTGCCGCGCGCTATGCCGTAGCCCACGCCCAGCACCAGATCGGTGGCTGTGCGGTCGCTTCCTTGCAGCACGCCGTCGCGCCGGGCGGCGCCGCGGTGCGTCCATTGCACGCCGGTGCTGAGCGTGACGCGGTCGTTGACGGCAAAGCCGACCGATGGGTGCAGCAAGAACAGCTGTCCGGGTTGCAACTGTGTGCCGGCGTCGGGCCGGCTGCGGTTGATGCGCACGGCGCTGGTGAGCGAGAAGACGATCGGGTCGATCGCGGTGTAGGTGGTCAGGCCCAAGGTGAGGGCGCGCGCGTGGGCGCTGGCTTGGCGTTGGCGCTCGTACAGCGCGAGTTCGACAAAGCCCAGCAGCGCCGGGCCGTTGCGGTCGGGCCGGAACTGGTGGTTGAGGCCCAGCCACGCATCGGCCAAGTGCGATTCGCTGCGGCTGTGGCTGGCCTGTGCGGGTTCGCTGCTGCGCTGGCGGCTGCTCAGGGCGCTCAAGCGCGCATAAACCTCGGTGTGCTCGGCCAGCCCGTAGCGCAGCCCGAGGCTGGCGACGAAGGTGTCGGAGTTGTCGAGCCGCTCGCCTACGGTGGTAGGCAGCAAGACGAAGGTGGCGGCACCGGTCTGGACTTCGATCGGTTCGCCTGTGGCCACCCCTTGGCGCTCTAGGTTGGCGTGGGTCAGCCCCAGCTCTAGGCGCCACTGGCCGCGTTCGCTGATCAAGTCTTCGACCGTCAGGGGCAGATCGGCCCAAGCCAAGGGTTGGGCCAACAGGCAAACGAAAGCGATTAGCGCACGCCAGTGCATAGAACTCCCTGAACTTTTTTGTTGCGACAGCGTTAATTTACCCCCCCCCCCGCGAACTTTTGCAAGTGGAAAATTGTTAAATTTTGTAACAATCAACCTACCCCCGGAAGCCACACCGGGCGTTTTTTCAGCGCGGCATAATTTCCCCCTAGCAACCCCACCACCACAGCCGCCATGAACCCCTACGACTTCGACCTTTTTGTGATTGGCGGCGGCAGCGGCGGTGTGCGCGCCGCGCGCATGGCGGCGCAGCGCGGTGTGCGCGTGGCGCTGGCCGAGGCGCACGGCCAGGCCGGGCTGGGCGGCACCTGCGTCAACGCCGGCTGCATCCCCAAAAAACTCTACGGCTACGCCGCGCACTACGCGACCGCGCAGCGCGAGTCGCAGGGCTACGGCTGGGAGGCAGCGCCGGCGCGGCTCAACTGGGCCACCCTCAAGGCCAACCGCGCGCGCGAGTTGGCGCGGCTCAATGGCGTCTATGCCGATCTGCTGCGCGCCAGCGGCGTGGCGCTGCTCGAAGGCTGGGCGCGCCTGCTCGACCCCCACACGGTGAGCCTGGCCACGCTCAACGCCGACGGCTCGCCGGGCCAGCGCCGCTTCAGCGCCGCGCGCATCCTCGTGGCCACCGGAGCCGCGCCGCATCTGCCGCACTTCAAAGGCCGCGAACACGCCCTGCACTCCAGCGATCTGTTCGAGATCGAGCCCTTTCCGCAGCGGCTGCTGGTGGTCGGCGGCGGCTACATCGCCTGCGAGTTCGCCTCCATCTTTCATGGCTTGGGCGCGCAGGTGACGCAGCTCTACCGCGGCGAGCAGATTTTGCGCGGCTTCGACGACGAGCTGCGCCACTTCCTGGCCGCCGAACTGCTCAAGCAAGGGCTCGATCTGCGCTTGCAAGCCGGCGTGCTGGGGCTGGAGCGCCACGCCGACGGCCTGCACGTGGCGCTGGAAGACGGCAACCATTTGGTGGTCGATGCCGCGCTCTACGCCACCGGGCGCCGGCCCAACGTGCAGGGGCTGGGCCTCGAGGAGCTGGGCGTGGCGCTGGGGGCGCAAGGCGAGATCGTGGTCGATGCGCAGTTCCAAAGCAGCGTGCCCAGCGTCTATGCGCTGGGCGACGTCACCGGGCCCATGCAACTCACCCCGGTGGCGCTGGCGCAGGCCATGCGGTTGGTCGATCGGCTCTACGGCAGCGGCCACGCTCGCCCGGCGCTCGACCTCGATCTGGTGCCCACCGCCGTGTTCACCCACCCGAGCCTTGCCACGGTGGGCCTGAGCGAGGCGCAGGCACGCCAGCGCTACCCGCGCGTGCGTGTGTACCGCAGCGAGTTTCGCGCCCTGCGCCACACCCTGAGCGCCAGCAGCGAGCGCACGCTCATCAAGCTGATCGTCAACGACGCCGATGACCGCGTGCTCGGCCTGCACATGGTGGGCGCCGAAGCCGGCGAGATCGTGCA
>Ga0208242_100070_pt1 | contig 147247 bp, 135 predicted proteins | sample SubbioAug_CSW13A_FD_184825 | JGI IMG/M metagenome (GOLD analysis project Ga0208242, IMG submission 184825) | Serpentinite rock and fluid subsurface biosphere microbial communities from McLaughlin Reserve, California, USA - CR12Aug_CSW13A (SPAdes) | ecosystem: Environmental > Terrestrial > Deep... | reverse complement strand
CTCGGCGGCGGCGATCTCGTCGGCGCCCAGGCCCGCCTCGGGCCCGGCTTCGCTGATGGTGAAGGCGGGAGCCTCGTCCTGCGAGCCCGGGGCCGCCAGGAAGGCATCGAGCGACACGCGCTCGGATTCCGGCGCGTCAGCCGGCACTTCGGCGGCCGGCACCTCGAACGCAGGTGCCTCGAAGGCAGCCTCGAACACCGGCATCTCGGCGACCGGCTCGTCGAATACCGGCAGGCCCGACAGGTCGGGCGCCTCGAGCGTGACCGCACTGGGCAGCTCGGCCGTGGTTTCCTCCGGCGCCATCGGCACCGAAGGCAGGCTGGCCTCGGGCAGGGCATCGCGCAGCGCGACGACCCGGGCCGTCAGCTCGGTGAACGACGGCAGTTGCGGCGAAGGCTGCTCGAGCAGGTTGATCACTTCCCGGATCGCGGCGCTGACGTCGGACACCACCGCCACGGCGGAGGCGGACGGCAGGTCGTTGGCCGCGAGTGCGCGCTTGAGGTAACCCTCCAGCGGCGAGGTGATCGCGGTGAGCGCGGTCACCTCGGTCATGGCGAAGGCGCCGTTCATCGTGTGCACGCTGCGCAGCAGCGGATCGGTGACCGGCTGCGGGCCGCGCGACAGACAGGTCGCCAGCCAGCCGTCCACCGTCTCGAGATGGCCGGCCACTTCGGGCTTGAGGATCTCGAAAAGGACCGGGTCGATGGCGAAACCGGAGGCGGCCGGCGCGGCCGCGGGCGCGGCTTCGACCGGCGCGGTTGCGCTCCATTCCAGGAAGTCCGAGCTCTCCGCCTGCGGCGCCACCGGCGCGACGGCCGCGGGTGCCAGCATCGGCTCGGCGGCTGGCGGGCTGTAGAAGGTCTCCTCGCCCGCGGCGACGCGGTCGGCCACGGCCTCGATGCCGGCCAGGTCGGCGTGCACGGACTCGCCCTGCAGCGCGGCGCGCAGCAGCGGCAGGGTGTTGAAGGCGTTCTCGATCAGCGAGACCACGGCCGGGGTGGCCGGGCGCGTGCCGTCGAGCACGCGATTGAGCATGGACTCGACCTTCCAGCTGAACTCGCCCAGGGTCTTGGCGCCGACCAGGCGGCCGCTGCCCTTGAGCGTGTGGAACACGCGGCGGATCGGCCGCAGCTGCTCCATGTTGTCCGGCTGCTTGCGCCAGGTCGGCAGCAGCTGCTCGAGGTTGCCGATTTCCTCCTGGAACTCCTCCAGGAAGACCTCGCGGATCTCCTCGTCGATCTCGTCGCTGGCACCGTCGAAGCCGGGGATGACCGGCAGGGCGGCGGCGGGCGCGGCCGCGGCGGGCGCCGCTTCCACCGGCGCGGGTGCCTGCACCGGCTCCGGGGTGGCCTCGAAGGCGAAGGCGTCGAACGCGGCTTCGGCGGCAGGCTCCGGCTCCGGCACCTGGAACACCGGCGCCGGCTCGACCGGCGGCTCCACGACGGGCTCGGGCGCGGCCTCGACGACCGGCTCGGGCGCGGGCGGAGCCACCGCGGCGGGCGCCGCGGCCACCGGCACGCTGGCGGCCGGCGGGCTCAGGTCCTCGGCCGGCAGCGGCCAGTAGCCGAGCGACTCGAGGTTCTGGCGGGCAATGGCAAGGATCTGGTCGCGCTTGGGCCGGCGGTCACGCACGGCCTCGAGGAAATATTCCAGGCCGGCCAGCGCGTCGGCCAGACGGTCCATCTGCTGCCCGTTGGGCACGCGGCGGCGGCGCAGCAGCTCGTTCTCGGTGAAGCGGCGCACGGCGACCAGGTACTCGGGCGCCTCCTGGATCTCGAGGATGCGCAGCGCGCCGCCGACTTCCTCGAGCAGGCGCGGCACGTCGGCCAGCTGGGCATGGTCCCAGTGCGTCTCGACGAAGGCGACGAAGCACTGGCGGGCCTGGGCGAAGTTGGCGATCGCCTCCTTGACCAGCACCTCCAGCACCGCACGCGCCTCGCTGCCGGGCAGCTGGCGCGCGGGCGCGGCGCCGTCGGCGGCCGGGGCCTCCTCGGCCTCGGCCTCGCCCAGGCGCGCGACCTGGTCGTCGAGCGACGCTTCCACGTAGAGCAGCGCGCCGGCGATGTCGAGCAGGGCCGACTCGTTGGCCGGACGCTCGCCGCTGGCGATGGCATGGATGGCGGTGCGCTGGTCCTGGACCACGCGGCGCGGCACGCCCAGGCCCAGCATGCCGAGCGTGTCGGCGACGCGGTCGAGCGCCTCGGCCTGTTCGCCCAGGTCGACGGCGGGTGCCTCGGGCGAGCGCAGGTGCAGGTCGAGTGCGTCCTTGACGCGCAGCAGGTCTTCCTTGATGGCGCCGGCGACGGTGGACAGCAGCGCCTTGTTGCGGCCGCTGAGGCTGCCGCGGGCGTGCGCCAGCTCCGACTCGCTGGGCAGGTACTGGCCGAGGCCGAACACCTCGCGGATCTCGCCGATGCGGCCGCCCTCGGTGGGCGCGTGGGCGACGAAATAAAGCAGCTGGCGGGTCAGCTCGAGCGGCGGGGCATTGCGGAAGGCGGCGTCGCCGCCCTCGCCCAGGCGCTTGATCTCCTGCTCGACCTTGGCCAGGGCCTGCTTGAGCGGCTTGCTGGCCTCGAAGGCGCCCTTGGCCAGCGCATCGAGGGTGCCCGCGGCGACCCAGAACAGGCGGCGGGCGTGCTCGGCGTCGGTGATCGGCACCAGCTGCTCGCACACGTCGGTGAGGTCGCGGATGGTGTTGGCGCTGTTGTCGTCCTTGAGCCAGCGCAGCAGCGCCGACTGGAACAGGCCGCGCAGGGTGTCGGCGCGGCGCTTGAGTTCGTCGGCGGCCAGCGGCGCGGCCGGGCCCGCGGCGGACGCGGGCAGCGGGCGCGAGAGGTCGGGCGAGAACAGCACCGCCTCGGACAGGCCCTTCTCGCCGCGCGTCTCGCGCAGCTCGTTGAGCAGCGGCAGCAGCACGATCGGGATGTCGCGGTGGCCCGACTGCAGGCGCTCGAGGTAGTCGGGCAGCTGCACGATGCCGCGCATGAGCGCGCCATAGCCGGTGTCGCGCTCGGCCACGCGGCCCTCGACCAGGGCCTTGGCCAGCTGCTCCATTTCCTCGGCCACCATGGCCGCGCCGTAGAGCTCGACCATCCGCAGCGTGCCCTGCACCTGGTGCAGCAGGTTGGCGCAGGACCTGAGCTGGCCCGGGTCCTCGCCCTCCTCGACGTAGGCCTCCAGGGCCTGGCGCGCCTGGCGCAGCGTCTCGTCGAGCTCGGGCTTGACCCAGGTGAGCGTGGTGAAATCGATGTTTTCGTGCAGCCTCATGCCGAGGTCCTGTCTAGGCGGCGGCGTCCGGGGGGACGCGCGCGCCGGTATGTGGCCAGGGGCGCGCCGGGTCGGATCAACCCGGCAGCTTGAAGTCGGCGACCGAACGACGCAGGTCGGCCGCCAGCTGCGCCAGGTTTCCGATCGACTCGGCGGTCTGGTTAGCGCCCTGCGATGTCTGGGTGGTGATCTCCTGAATCACGCTCATCGTGGCGGTGATGTTGGTCGCCGCGGTGGACTGCTGGCGCGCCGCCTGGGAGATGTTCTGGATGAGGTCGGCGAGGTCGTTGGACACCTTTTCGATCTCGCCCAGCGCGAGGCCCGCGTCCTCGGCCAGTCGGGCACCGGCGACCACCTCGGCGGTCGTCTGCTCCATCGAGCTCACCGCTTCGTTGGTGTCGGACTGAATCGTCTGCACCAGGGCCTCGATTCGCTTGGTCGCGTTCGAGGCGCGCTCCGCGAGTCGCTGCACTTCGTCGGCCACGACCGCGAAGCCGCGGCCCGCTTCACCCGCCGACGCCGCCTGGATGGCCGCGTTGAGCGCGAGGATGTTCGTCTGTTCGGAGATGTCGTTGATCAGTTCCACGATCGAGCCGATTTCCTGGGAGCTTTCGCCCAGTCGCTTGATTCGCTTCGAGGTTTCCTGGATCTGGTCACGGATGTTGTCCATGCCCTGGATCGTCTGGCGCACCACTTCGGCGCCCTTGGCGGCGATCTGCACGGAGCGCTGGGCCACGTCGGCCGATTCGGCCGAGTTCTTCGACACCTCGTCGATGGAGCTCGCGATCTCGTTGATCTGCGCCGAGGCGCTGGTGATCTGCTGCGCCTGGTGCTCGGCGGCTTCGGCCAGGTGCATGGCGGTGGCCTGCGTTTCCTGGGCCGAGGCGGCCACCTGCACGGCGGTCTCGTTGATCGTACCCACCAGTCGGCGCAGCTCGTCGACGGTGAAGTTGATCGAGTCCGCGATCGCGCCGGTGATGTCCTCGGTGACGGTGGCCTTGACGGTCAGGTCGCCTTCGGCGAGCGCGCCCATTTCGTCCAGCAGTCGCAGAATGGCTTCCTGGTTGCGCTGGTTGAGTTCCTGCGTGGTCGCGGCGCGGCGGTTGACGTCGCGGAAGATGGTGGCCAGCAGGCCCAGCAGGCCGATGATGACGCCCAGGGCGCCGCCGATGGCGATGTAGTTGTTCGGGAAGACGCGCTGGTAGTTGATGTTGTCGAAGCTGGTGAACAGCGCCTGCGAGTTCTCGAGCAGGACGTTGGACTCCTCGGAGATCTGGGTGGCGGCGGCCTGCACCTCGGCCAGGTCGGCCGACGCGCCCAGCACGACGTCCAGGTCGGCCTGGGCGTCGGCGTAAAGCGCCTCGGCGGCGGCCAGGTTGTTGATGCCGGTGGTGCTGGTGATGCGCTGGATGCCGGCGTCGGCATTGCCCTCGCGGAAGCCCTGCAGCACCGAGGCGAACACGGTGGCGTCGCGCGAGAGCGCGTCGGCCGCCGAAACGGTGTTCTCGCCGCCGGCGACGATTTCCGTCACGCGGCGCGACATGCGGTCGGCCAGCACGATCTGGCGGTTGGCGATGGAGATCTGCGAGGCCGGGGCGTTGGCGTCGGAGAGCGAGCGCACCACCTCGTCGAGCTGGAAGGCCAGGCGCGGCACGCGGCCGATGAACTGGCTGGCCGTGTCGGCGAGGTTGAGCACCTGCTCCTCGGCGGCGGTGATGGTGTCGGCGGCCTGGGCCATCGGGGTCCAGGTCTCGGTCACCTTCTCGAGCGCGCTCGACACGCCCGGGGCGTTCGGGTCGCCCTCGTAGCCCGGCACGCCCTCGGTGGCGCTGCCGCTGCGCAGGGCGGCGACGATCTGGTCGATGCGGGACTTGGTGGCCTTGAACTCGGCGAAGGCGTCGGCGTTGCCGTCCACCGCCTCCTGCGAGTACTTCGCAAGCTGCTGGGAGAGCACCTGCAGGTCGGCCGTGAGGCCTCGCGCGTTGTTTTCCTGGTCGTCGAGGTAGCTGCTGTAGACGAAGTTCACGCCGAACGCGATCAGCGAGATGATGAGGATGACGGCCCAGAACCGGATGCCGTAGCTCGTGAACTTGTCGGTAATCGAGCGCGAGTTAGTGCTCATGACTGAACCTCATCCCCTGAAAAAGAACTGCAAAGACCGATGTATGGGTTACGGGCCACTTATGCGGTGGCCTGGCGGAATTCGGGGGTGCGCGTCAGCAACGACATGTTGAACACGCCCCAGGTCTGGTCGGCCAGGCGGTAGGCCTGCCCGACGAAATGGCCATAGCGGCCGGACACGTCGCCGGGCGATTCGGCCCGGTGGGTGTCGTTGAAGGTGCGCTGGCCGAACAGCTCGTCGATGATCACCGCGACGTTGCCGCCGGCCTGGCGAACCACCAGCACGCGCTGCCCCTCGTGCACCACGGTGCGCTCGCCCTCGAGGAACATCTTCAGGTCGACCACCGGCAGCAGGCTGCCGCGCACGTTGGCCACGCCGAGCATCCACGGCTGCGAGCCGGGCACCGGGGTGACCGCCGGCAGCGCCAGGATCTCGACCACTTCGTCGAAGGACGACACCAGCCGGCGCTGGCCCAGGCGGAAGCCGACGCCGCGCCAATGGCCCGGCGCCTCGATCATCTCCGGGCGTCCGGCCTCGTGCCCCAGCGAGCGCTGCTCGTAGTCGAGCAGGACCTCGAAGGGCGTGGCGCGCTTGCTGCTGGCGGACGACTTGGACATGCCGCCCTCAGCCCGCCGGCACGTACTTGCGGATGGCCGAGAGCAGCTCATCGCGCGTGAAGGGCTTGGTCAGGTACTGCTCGGAGCCGACGATGCGGCCGCGCGCCTTGTCGAACAGGCCGTCCTTGGAGGACAGCATGATCACCGGCGTCTGCTTGAACATCTGGTTGTTCTTGATCAGCGCGCAGGTCTGGTAGCCATCCAGGCGCGGCATCATGATGTCGACGAAGACGATCTGGGGCTGGTGGTCGGCGATCTTGGCCAGGGCCTCGAAGCCGTCCGTGGCGGTCACGACCTCGCAGCCCTCCTTCTTGAGCAGGGTCTCGGCGGTGCGCCGGATGGTCTTGGAATCGTCGATGACCATGACCCGCAAGCCGGCCAGGCTGTTGTCGTCCATCTCACTCCCCATAACGATGCTGTCCCTGGCAATACGGGCCTCCGGGAAGCCCGCAGAATGACAGCTTATATCCCAGCCGGCGCCAAATGTGTCAAGCACAGCACGGTTTCGCCGTGACCTGGCCCACGCTTCGCGCCGGCCCCTGCTAGGCTAGGCGTCCCCCTGTTTTCAGAGTCGAAGGCGCCGATGTCCCTGGACGTGGCCGTGGTGATGGACCCGATCGGCAAGATCAAGATCGGCAAGGATTCCACCTTCGCGATGCTGCTCGAGGCCCGCCGCCGCGGGCACCGGTTGCATTACGTGCTGCCCGGTGGCCTGTGGCTCGACGGCGCGCGGGCGATGGCCCGGATGGCCCCGCTGGAGGTCCGGGACGACCCGGCGGGCTGGTTCACCCTGGGCGAGGCCGCCGCGCGGCCGCTGGCCGCGGTGGACGTGGTGCTGATGCGCACCGACCCGCCGGTGGACGCCAACTACCTGCACGACACCCACATCCTGTCGGTGGCCCAGGCCGAGGGCGTGCTGGTGGTGAACGACCCGGCCGGCCTGCGCGACCTCAACGAGAAGCTCGGCGCCCTGCTCTTCCCGCAGTGCTGCCCGCCGACCCGGGTGGCCCGCGACCCGGCCATGCTGCGCGAGTTCGTGGCCGAGCACGACCAGGTGGTGCTCAAGCCCCTGGACGGCATGGGCGGCCGCTCGATCTTCCGGGCCTCGGCCGCGGACCCGAACCTGAACGTGATCCTGGAAACCCTGACCCAGGGCGGCCGGGACCTGGCCCTGGCCCAGCGCTACCTCCCGGAAATCAAGGACGGCGACAAGCGCATCCTGCTGGTGGACGGCGAGCCGGTGCCTTATTGCCTGGCCCGCATCCCCCAGGGCAGCGAGTTCCGCGGCAACCTGGCCGCCGGCGGCCGCGGCGAGGGCCGCCCGCTGAGCGAGCGCGACCGCTGGATCGCGGCCCAGGTGGGGCCGGAACTCAGGCGCCGGGGCATGGTCTTCGTGGGCCTGGACGTCATCGGCGACTACCTGACCGAGGTCAACGTCACCAGCCCCACCTGCATCCGGGAGCTCGACGCCCAGTTCGGCCTGAACATCGCCGGCCTGCTGTTCGAAGCCATCGAGGCCCGCCGGGCGGGCCATGGCTGAGGCGACGGCCCGTCCCGCCCCCGCCCCGGGCAGCGGCGACCGGTTCGGGGCCACCCTGGCCCTGTCGGCCATCCTGTTCGGGGTGCTGATCCTGGGCGTGGGCTTCGCCCTGGACACGGCGGCGCCGGTGGCGCCGACCCTGGACATCATCCTCACCGAAACCCGCAGCGACACCCCGCCCGAGGACGCCGACTTCATCGCCCAGGCCAGCAACCAGGGCGGCGGCGAGAGCGAGCGCGCCGAGCGGCCGCGCGAGGAGCAACTGGCCCCGGTGCCCAAGCCCGAGCCGGGCATCGCCCCCGAGCCTCTGGTGGCCCAGGCGCCACCGCCCGAGCCCGAGCCGGTGGCGCGCCTGCTCAGCACCACGGCGCCCTCGCCCGACCGCCTGCCCGCGCCCGAGGACCAGCGCGACACCGAGGCCGAGCCCCTGCCCTCGGGCCAGGAGCTGGTCGAGCAGAGCCTGGAGATGGCCCGGCTGGCGGCCGAGATCGAGCGCCGCCAGGAGCTGCTGGCCAAGCGCCCCAAGCGCAAGTTCGTCTCGGCCAGCACCCGCGAATACGAGTACGCCGCCTACCTTCGGGCCTGGGTGGCCAAGGTCGAGCGCGTGGGCAACCTCAACTACCCCGACGAGGCGCGCCGGCGCGGCCTCTCGGGCCGGCTGGTGATGACGGTGGCGGTGCGCCGCGACGGCACCATCGAGGACGTGCTGATCAACCGCTCCAGCGGCCTGGGCGTGCTCGACCAGGCGGCCCTGCGCATCGTGCGCCTGGCCGAGCCCTACCCGCCCCTGCCGGAAACAAAGGAACAGGTGGACGTGCTGCACATCACCCGCACCTGGCAGTTCCAGAACGGCTCCGTGCTCTCCGACTGAGCCTCGCGCCCTGGCGGGGCGCCTGCGGGCGCGGTCAGAGCGGGGCGGTGGCGCCGAGCAGGAGGTCGATGACGGCCATGCGGGTGGGCAGGCCGTTGGCGACCTGGCCGAGGATGACCGACTGCGGGCCGTCGGCCACGGCGCCGTCGATCTCGACGCCGCGGTTCATCGGGCCCGGGTGCATGACGATGGCGTCGGGCGCGGCGCGGGCCAGGCGCGCGGGCGTCAGGCCGAAGTCGCGGTAGTAGCCTTCCAGCGACGGCACCAGGCCCTGCTCCATGCGCTCGCGCTGCAGGCGCAGCATGATCGCCGCGTCCACGCCCTCGACCGCCGCGTCCATGTCCTCGAACACCCGGCAGCCGCGCAGCACCTCGGCGCCGGGCAGCAGGTTGGCCGGGCCGCAGACGCGGATTTCGCCGCAGCCCAGCGCGCGCAGCGCCTGCAGGTCCGAGCGCGCCACCCGCGAGTGCAGCACGTCGCCGGCCACCAGCACCTTCAGGCCGGAGAAATCCGCGCCCTTGTGCTGGCGCAGCGTGAGCACGTCAAGCAGGCCCTGGGTGGGGTGGTTCGAGCGGCCGTCGCCGGCGTTGATCACCCTGGTGCCCGGATTGGCGCCGGCGGCGAGCTCGGCCACCGCGCCATCGCTGGTGTGGCGGATCACGAACAGGTCCACGCCCATGGCCTCGATGGTCTTGAGCGTGTCGAGCGCCGTCTCGCCCTTCTTGGTCGAGGAAGTGGAGACGTCGAAGTTGAGCACGTCGAGCCCCAGCCGCGTGGCCGCCAGCTGGAAGCTGCTGCGGGTGCGGGTGGAGGGCTCGAAGAACAGCGTGCAGCAGGTGCGGCCGGCGTGGCGGCCGCGCAGCGCGGCGCCGCCGTGCGCGTGCGGGCGCAGCAACTCGGCCTGGTCGAGCAACTGGCGCAGCAGCGCCGGCGGCAGGCCCTCGAGGCCGAGCAGGTGGCGGAGGCGGCCGTCGGGGCCCAGCTGCAGGTCGTGGCTCATGGCGTGGCGTCGGTGTCGGGTTCGGGGGCGTGGCGGGCGCCGGGCTCGGTGAGCCAGCGCTCGAGGATGACGACGGCCGCCAGCGCATCGAGCTGGCTGGCCTGGTGGCGGCGGCGGGTGCCGGCGGCGCGGCCGGCGGCGAAGCGGCGCGCGGCTTCCTGCGAACTGCGGCGTTCGTCCACCTGCTCCACCGGAAGCTGGTAACGGCGCGCCAGTTCGCGGGCGAAGGCGTGGGCGCGCTGGCGGGCCGGCTGGTCGCCGCCGTCGAGCGTGGCCGGGTCGCCCACCACCAGCGCGTCGGGCCGCCATTCGCCGACCCAGCGGTCGAGCCGCGGCCAGTCCGGGCTGCCTTCGTGCACGTCGAGCACGCCTACTTCGCTGGCGCTGCCCGAGATGGTGTTGCCCACGGCCACGCCGATGCGGCGTGAACCCACGTCGAAGCCCAGCAGGGTGGTCGGGCCGCTCATGCGTGGCCGGCGTAGTCGGCCAGGCGGTCGAGGTCGACGCCCAGGCGGCCGGCGGCGGCGCGCCAGCGGGCCTCGACCGGGACGTCGAATACCAGGCCGGCATCGGCGGGAACCGTAAGCCAGCTGTTGGCGGCCATCTCGGCCTCGAGCTGGCCGGCGTCCCAGCCGGCGTAGCCCAGGGCCAGCAGCCAGTTGGCCGGGCCCTCGCCGCGGGCGATGGCCTCGAGGATGTCGCGCGAGGTGGTGACGGCCAGGCCGTTGCGCAGGCGCAGGCTCGAGTCCCAGGGGCGCGGGTCGTCGTGCAGCACGAAGCCGCGGTCGGGCTGCACCGGGCCGCCGTCGAGCACGAGGCGTTCGGCCAGCGCGGCGTCGCCATGGGCCAGCCTGAGCTGGTCGAGCAGCTCGCCGAAGCGCACGTCGGCCGGGTGGTTGATGACCAGGCCCATCGCGCCGCCCTCGTCGTGCTGGCAGACCAGGGTGACCGAGCGGACGAAATTGGGGTCGTCCATGGCCGGCATGGCGATCAGGAAATGCTCGGCGAAGGACCGGGGCTCAGGCATGCGCGCATTCTAGCGCGCCGGCGCCCGGCCTCAGCGCAGGCGCAGGAACAGCGAGGGGCCGCGCAGCTCGAGGTCGAGCCGGGCATCGCCGGCGCCGTCGCTGCCCGCGCGCTCGCGGTCGAGCCGGATCTGGGTGCCGCCGTACTCCAGCGCCAGGCCCAGCCGCTTCAGCGGGAACCACTCCAGCCCCAGCGCCGTGTCGATGATGTGGCCCTGCAGCGGCCCGCCCGGCTTGGCCACGCCCGAGACCTCGGCGTAGACGCGCAGCTTTTCGCTCGGTGCGTGGCGCCAGCCCAGCGCCAGCAGCGGCGCGAAGGCGGCGTCGCGGCTGCGGCTGCTCCCGTCGACTTCGATGCCCTCGACCGTGGCCCGGCCCTCGAAGGCCGTGGCCACGCGGTAGTGCGCGATGCCCAGGCCCAAGCCCCAGACCGTGGATCCTTCGCCGAACCACCAGCGCCAGGCGGCACTGGAAAAGGCGTAGTCGAGCTCGCCGCGCAGTTCGGCCTGCGCGGCATAGAGCCGGCCGTCGTACTCGATCTCGCGGGCCAGCCTGACCTCGTTGTCGCGGCTGAAGCCGAAGTATTCCAGCGAGATGCCCTGGCGCTGGCCGGCGAGGAAATCGAGCCGGAAATGGCTGACCGGCTGGCGCCGGTCCAGGCCCAGGTCGCGCTCGAAGTTGACCTGGCCGCGCAGGCCGACCTCGCCGTTGCTGGCGCCGGCGGACACGGTGGTGTCGGAGCGGGGCTGGAAGCCGCCGATCCACACGCTGACCGGATCGAGGGGACGCGGCCCGGCGCCTGCCGGGGCAGGCGCCGAGAGCGCGAGGGCGAGCAAGGCCTCGGCGAGGGCCAAGGCTTACTTGACTTCCGAAAGCTCCACGCCGTCCAGGCCCTGGCTCAGCGTGCGGGCGTCGCCGCCCTGGGCCAGCTTGATCTTCAGGCGCACTTCGTTGGCCGAGTCGGCGAAGCGCAGGGCGTCCTCGTAGCTGATCTCGCCGGCCTGGTAGAGCTCGAACAGGGCCTGGTCGAAGGTCTTCATGCCCAGGTTCGTGGACTCCTTCATTACGTCCTTGATCTTGTGGATCTCGCCGTCGCGGATGTAGTCCTGCACCAGCGGCGTGCCCAGCAGGATCTCCATCGCCACGCGCCGCGACTTGCCGTCGGGCGTGGGCACCAGCTGCTGCGCCACCACGCCCTTGAGGTTCATGGACAGGTCCATGAGCAGCTGGCTGCGGCGGTCTTCCGGGAAGAAGTTGATGATGCGGTCCATCGCCTGGTTGGCGTTGTTCGCATGCAGGGTGCACAGCACCAGGTGGCCGGTTTCGGCGAAGGCGATGGCGTGGTCCATGCCCTCGCGGGTGCGCACCTCGCCGATCATGATCACGTCGGGGGCCTGGCGCAGGGTGTTCTTGAGCGCGGCCTCCCAGCTGTCGGTGTCGATGCCGACCTCGCGCTGGGTGATGATGCAGCCCTCGTGCTTGTGCACGAACTCGATCGGGTCCTCGATGGTGATGATGTGGCCCGAGGAGTTCTGGTTGCGGTAGCCGATCATCGCCGCCAGCGACGTGGACTTGCCGGTGCCGGTGGCGCCGACGAAGAGGATGATGCCGCGCTTGGTCATCGCCAGGGTCTTGATGACCGGCGGCAGGCTCAGCTCCTCGACCGTGGGGATGCGCGTCTCGATGCGGCGCAGCACCATGCCGACCTGGTTGCGCTGGTAGAAGCACGACACGCGGAAGCGGCCGACGCCGGAGACGCCGATCGCGAAGTTGCATTCATGGGTCTTCTCGAACTCCTCGCGCTGCGAGGGGTTCATGACGTTGAGCACCAGGTCGCGGGACTGCTGCGGGGTGAGCGGGTTCTGGGTGATCGGCGAGAGCTTGCCGTTGACCTTCATTGACGGCGGCACGCCCGCCGTGATGAACAGGTCCGACGCCTTCTTGTGCGCCATCAGCTTCAGGAAGGAGGTGAAGTCGATACTGCTCATGCTTGCTCCTGTTTGGCCCCGGGAGGCTCCCCGGGACCGGTCTCATGCGGCGTCCTGCCGGCCCCCCTCCGGCGAACGTCAGTCGAACAGCTTCTTTTCCTTGGCGTACTCGCGGGCCTGCAGCTTGGTGACCAGGCCGCGCTTGACGATGTCCTGCAGGCACTGGTCGAGCGTCTGCATGCCGTACTGCTGGCCCGTCTGGATGGCCGAGTACATCTGCGCCACCTTGTCCTCGCGGATCAGGTTGCGGATGGCCGGGGTGGCCACCATGATCTCGTGCGCCGCCATGCGGCCGCCGCCGACCTTCTTGAGCAGCGACTGCGAAATGACCGCGCGCAGCGATTCGGAAAGCATGGACCGGACCATCGGCTTCTCGCCCGCCGGGAACACGTCGATGATGCGGTCGATGGTCTTGGCCGCGGACGAGGTGTGCAGGGTGGCGAACACCAGGTGGCCGGTTTCGGCGGCGGTGAGCGCCAGGCGGATGGTTTCCAGGTCGCGCATCTCGCCGACCAGGATGTAGTCCGGGTCTTCGCGCAGCGCCGAACGCAGGGCCTCGTTGAAGCCATGGGTGTCGCGGTGCACCTCGCGCTGGTTGACCAGGCACTTTTGCGAGGTGTGCACGAATTCGATCGGGTCCTCGACGGTGAGGATGTGGCCGAACTCGTTCTTGTTGATGTGGTCGACCATCGCCGCCAGCGTGGTGGACTTGCCCGAGCCGGTGGGGCCGGTGACCAGGATCAGGCCCTGGGGCTGGTTGATCAGCTCGGAGAAGATCTTGGGCGCGGCCAGCTCCTCGAGCGTGAGGATCTGGCTGGGAATGGTGCGGAACACGGCGCCGGCGCCGCGGTTCTGGTTGAAGGCGTTGACGCGGAAGCGCGCCAGGCCGGGGATCTCGAACGAGAAGTCGACCTCGAGGAACTCTTCGAAGTCGCGGCGCTGCTTGTCCGACATGATGTCGTATACGAGCGCGTGCACCTGCTTGTGGTCCAGCGCCGGGATGTTGATGCGCCGGACGTCGCCGTCCACGCGGATCATGGGCGGCAGGCCGGCCGACAGGTGCAGGTCGGAGGCCTTGTTCTTGACCGAAAATGCCAGCAGCTCGGCAATGTCCATTAGCTATGTCCCCTTGGCGCGTCAACGGATAGGCGACCGCACGTTCCCGGGGCAGTATAGCGCCATCCACGAGGGGCAAAACCACCCATGGAAACGCCAGGCCAGACCCTGCACGGTGTCCTGCAAACCATTGAAAACGCGGCCAAGCTGGCGGGCCGGCCAGCAGGCGTGAAGCTGCTGGCGGTGTCCAAGACCCGCAGCGCGGCCGAAGTGGCCGCCCTGGCCGCGGCCGGCCAGCGCGCCTTCGGCGAGAACTACGTCCAGGAGGGCGTGGCCAAGGCCCGCGAGCTCGCGCACCTGGGGCTGGAATGGCACCTGGTGGGCCACCTGCAGTCGAACAAGGCACGCGAGGCCGCCACCTGGTTCGACTGGGTGGAGTCGGTGGACCGGACCAAGCTGGTGAAGGCGCTCGACCAGGCCCGCCCCGCCGACCGGCCGCCGCTGGACGTGCTCATCCAGGTGAACGTGGACGACGAGGCCAGCAAGTCCGGCTGCGCGCCCGCCGAGGTGCCGGCGCTGGCCGCCGCCATCGCGGCCGCGCCGCGCCTGCGACTGCGCGGGCTGATGGCCATCCCGGCGCCCGCACCCGACCCGGCGCAGCGCCGCGCCAGCTTCCGCGCGCTGCGCCGGCTGTTCGACGAACTGGCCGCCACCCACCCCGGCGTGGACACGCTGTCGATGGGCATGAGCGACGACTTCCCCCTGGCGATCGCCGAAGGCTCCACCCTCGTGCGCATCGGCACCGCCCTGTTCGGCCCGCGCGGCTGAGCGCCACACCAAGGAACCCGGATGACTAACGAAAAGCACGGCATCGCCTTCATCGGCGGCGGCAACATGGCCCGCAGCCTCATCGGCGGACTGGTCGCCCGCGGCCACGCCCCCGCCGGCCTGCGCGTGGCCGAACCGGTGGCCGCGCTGCGCGAGGCGCTGGCCGCGGACTTCGGCGTAGCCACCTTCGAGGCCGCGCCGCAGGCAGCCGACGGCGCCGGCACCTGGCTGCTGGCGGTCAAGCCGCAGGTGATGAAGACCGTGTGCGAGTCGCTGGCGCCGCTGGCGCAGGCGCACCGGCCGCTGGTGGTGTCCATCGCCGCCGGCGTCACCGCCGGGCAGATCGAGGCCTGGCTGGGCGGCGGCCAGGCCGTGGTGCGCAGCATGCCCAACACGCCGGCCCTGCTGGGTGCCGGCGCCACCGGCCTGTTCGCCAATGCCCGCGTGGACGCCGCTGGCCGCGCCGCGGCCGAGGCGCTGATGGGTGCCGCCGGCCTGACCGCATGGATCGGCGACGAGACCCTGATGGACGCCGTCACCGCCGTGTCGGGCAGCGGCCCGGCCTACGTCTTCCTGCTGGCCGAGGCCATGCAGGCGGCCGGCGAAGCCCAGGGCCTGGCGCCGGACACCGCCCGCACCCTGGTGCTGCAGACGATCCTGGGCGCGGCGCGCATGCTCAGCGAAACCGGCGAGCCGGCCGCCGTCCTGCGCGAGCGCGTCACCTCGCCCGGCGGCACCACCCAGGCGGCGATCGAGAGCTTCGAGGGCAACGACTTCCGCCGCATCGTGCACGAGGCCATCGCGGCCGCCACCGAACGCGGTCGCCAGCTCAGCGCCGGCTAGCCAGCCTTTGTAGGAGCGCCTTCAGGCGCGAATCTTTGGCCTTTGCCTTCGGCAAAGCAGGTATTCGCGCCTGAAGGCGCTCCTACAGGGGAAGGCCGGTGGATGGACGCGGACGGGCGGGCGGCGCGATGATGCAGGCCCGCCCCGAAGGAGGCCCGGCCATGCGTCCGATCCCGTTCTTCGCCGCCGCCGCGCTCGCGCTGGCTGCCGCCCTGCCCGCCGCCGGCGCGGGCTTCATGCGCACCGGCGACCTGCGCGTGCACTTCAACGCCCTGCCCACCACCTCGCTCACGCCCGAGGTGGCGCGCCAGTACGGCGTGACCCGTTCGGCCAACCGCGCGCTGGTGAACGTGTCGATCCGCCGCGGCGAACAGGGCGCCGACGAGGCCGTGGCCGCGCAGGTCACCGTGTCGGCCACCAACCTCGCCGGCCAGCGCCAGGACGTTCGCATGCGCGAGGTGCGCGACGGCGATGCGCTGTATTACCTCGGCGAGGCGCGCGTCACCGGGCAGGACATGCTGACCTTCTCGCTGGAGGTGCGCATCGAGGGCGAAGCGCAGCCGATGCGCGCCGAATTCCGCCAGGAGTTCTTCCCCCAGTGAGCCTGCTGCTCGTTCGCCACGGACAGGCGAGCTACGGCGCCGCCGACTACGACCAGCTCTCCGGGCGCGGCGTCGAGCAGGCGCGGCGGCTGGGCGACTGGCTGGTCCGCGGCGGCCACCGCTTCGAGACGGTGGTGGTCGGCGGCATGCGCCGGCACCGGCAGACGGCCGAAGGCGTGCTGCAGGCCTTCGACGAGCAGGGCCTGGGCCTGCCCGAACTGCACGAAGACCCGGGTTTCGCCGAGTTCGACCACGAGGCGGTGTTCGGCGCCTACGCCAGCGCGAATGCCGACCACCCGATCGTGCTGGCCAGCCGCAGCGGCCTGCCCCAGGACGTGGCGCCGATGCTGCGCGCCGCCCTGCTGGCCTGGGCCCGCGACGAGCTGCCGGGCCTGCCCGAGAGCTGGCAGGCCTTCGGCGAGCGCGTGCACGCCGCCGGCGAGCGGCTGCAGGCCCTGGCCGGCGGCGGCGAGGCGCTGGTGCTCACGTCCGGCGGCGTGATCTCGCGGCTGGCGCAGATCGCGCTGGACGTGCCGGTCGAGCGCGCGGTCGAACTCAACCTGTCGCTGCGCAACAGCGCGCTGAGCGAATTCCACCCGCACGCCGGCCGGCTGCGCCTGGGCAGCTGGAACGCCCTGCCGCACCTGCACGGGCAGCGGGAGCTGTGGACCTACTACTGAGGTACGCATGAGCCACGACGGCAGCCTGTTCCCGTTCTCCCCGCGCTCGCGCGAGCTGCAGGCGCGCGTCGCGGCCTTCGTCGCCGAACGCATCGTGCCGGCCGAACGCGAGTTCGCCGCGCACGCCGCCGACCCGGCCACGCGCTGGTCGATCCCGCCGGTGCTCGAGGCGCTCAAGGCCGAGGCCAGGGCGCAGGGGCTGTGGAACCTGTTCCTGCCCGAGTCGGCCGGCGGGCTGTCGAACCTGGACTACGCGCCGGTGGCCGAGGCCATGGGCCGCTCGCTGGTGGCGCCCGAGGTGTTCAACTGCAACGCGCCCGACACCGGCAACATGGAAGTGCTGATGCACTTCGCCACGCCGGCGCAGCAGCTGCCCTGGCTGCCGCGCCTGCTGGCCGGCGAGATCCGCTCGGGCTTCGCCATGACCGAGCCCGACGTGGCCAGCTCGGACGCCACCAACATCGCCCTGCCGATCGTTCGCGAGGGCGACGAGTACGTCATCAACGGCCGCAAGTGGTGGACCACCGGCGCGGCCGACCCGCGTTGCGCGATCCTGATCGTGATGGGCGTGACCGAGCCCGAGGCGCCGGTGCACCAGCGCCAGTCGATGGTGCTGGTGCCCATGGACACGCCGGGCGTGCGCATCGTGCGGCCGCTGACGGTGTTCGGCTACGACGACGCGCCCTCGGGCCACGTCGAGCTGGCCTTCGAGAACGTGCGCGTGCCGGTGGCCAGCCGCCTGGGCGAGCCGGGCAGCGGCTTCGCCATCGCGCAGGCGCGGCTGGGACCGGGGCGCATCCACCACTGCATGCGCCTGATCGGCCTGGCGCAGCGCGCGCTCGAGGCCATGGTCGAGCGGGCCCGCACGCGCGTGGCCTTCGGCAAGCCGCTGGGCGGGCACGGCATGGCCCAGGAGGCGATCGCGCGCAGCCGCTGCGAAATCGAGCAGGCCCGCCTGCTGACCCTGCAGGCCGCCGCTGCGCTGGACGCCCACGGCAACAAGGGCGCAAAGGACCTCGTCGGCATGATCAAGATCGTCGCGCCGGCGATGGCCTGCCGCGTCATCGACCGCGCCATCCAGATCCACGGCGGCGCAGGCCTGAGCCAGGACCACTTCCTGGCCCAGGCCTACGCCGGCGCCCGCAGCCTGCGCCTGGCCGACGGCCCCGACGAAGTGCACCTCGCCGCCCTCGCCCGCTCCATGCTCAAGGCTTGATTTTTTTGCCACGGATGAACACGGATAAACACGGATAGATCAAAAGCATCATTGATCTGCATCCGCTCTCATCCGTGTTCATCCGTGGCCAATACCTGACCCGAGGCAACGATGATCCTTCCAGAAAACGAGTTGGCGAAGTATCTCGAGGCCAACGTGGCGGGGTTCCGCGGCCCGCTGGCGGCGACGAAGTTCAAGGGCGGGCAGTCGAACCCGACCTACCTGATCGAGGCGGCGAGCGGGAAGTACGTGCTGCGGCGCAAGCCGCCGGGCAAGCTGCTGCCCTCGGCGCATGCGGTGGACCGCGAGTTCCGCGTTCTGCAGGCGCTGCACGGCGGCACGGTGCCGGTGGCGCGGCCGCTGCACCTGTGCACCGATGATTCGGTGATCGGCTCGATGTTCTACCTTATGGATTTCGTCGATGGCCGCGTGCACTGGGATCCGTCGCTGCCCGGCATGGCACCGGCGCAGCGCAGCGCGCACTACGACGCCATCGTCGCCACCCTCGCCGCCCTGCACTCGCTGGACCCCGCGACCCTCGGCCTGGCCGACTACGGCAGGCCGGGCAACTATTTCCAGCGCCAGGTCCACCGCTGGACCGAGCAGTACCGCGCCAGCGAAACCCATCCTATCCCGGCGATGGACGCGCTGATCGACCTGCTGCCCGCGCGCTGCCCCGAAGACGACGGCCGCGTCGCCCTGGTGCACGGCGACTTCCGCATCGACAACCTGATGTTCGCCGCCGACGCGCCGCGCGTGCTGGCCGTGGTGGACTGGGAGCTGAGCACGCTCGGCCACCCGCTGGCCGACCTGGGCTACTTCTGCATGGCCCTGCGCCTGCCGCGCAACCCGGCCCTGCCCGGCCTGGCCGGCCTGGACCGCGAGGCGCTGGGCATTCCCTCCGAAGCCGCGCTGCTGGCGCGCTACTGCGAGCTCAGCGGCCAGCCCGCGCCGGCCGACTGGCCCTTCGTGCTGGCCTTCAGCTTCTTCCGCCTCGCCGCCATCGCCCAGGGCGTGGCCAAGCGCGCCCGGCAGGGCAATGCCTCGAGCGAACAGGCGGCTCAGGCCGGCCAGATGACCGCCCTGCTCGCCACGCAGGGTTTGAGCCTGGTCAAGCCCTGAGCCGGCGTCCGTGGCATAAAGGCCCGGCCCGGCAGTCGCCGGCCCTACTCCGGAGAGCACCATGAAAGTGAACGTCGGAACGCCTGATCGCATCGTCCGCATCGTCGTCGGCCTGGGCCTGGTGGGCTGGGCGGCGTTCGGCGGCGGCCCCGTCTGGGCCTACGTCGGCATCGTGCCGATCCTGACCGGCACCTTCCGCATCTGCCCGCTCTACTCGCTGGTGGGCATCAATACCTGCCCGAACAAGTAAGGCTCAGCGCCCGGCGCAGCCCGGGCCCTCGCCAGCCGGCAAGGACGCGAAGGTCTTCTCCAGCGCCTCGCGCCAGGGCGACGACGAGGGCGTGGCGAGTCGCACGGGCTCGAGCAGGGCGCGTGCGCGGTCGCCGCAGCCCAGTTCGCCCAGCACCGTCGCGGCGTTGTTGGCCAGCACCGGGTCGCCGGGCGCGGCGGCCAGGCCGCCCTGGAACCAGCGCAGCGCCGCGCGCTTGTCGCCGGCGCCGTAGTCGAGGTTGCCCAGCGCCAGCCAGGCGCGCGGGTCGTCCGGCCAGCGCGTGCGCGCCGCTTCCCAGGCCAGGCGCGAGGCCTCGGCGCCGCCCACGGCCTCGAAGGCCGCCACCGATTCGGCATACCGCAGCGGATCGGCACGCGCCGGCAGTTCGCCCGGCCGCAGCGCCACGAAACCCCAGCGCCCGGCCCAGTCCCAGGTGCGCAGGAAGCTGCGCGCACGCACCGGCTTGCGTTCGTCCACGCCGGTGTTGAGCACCAGGCGGTTGCGCGCGGGCTCGCTGCCCACCACCACCGCGTAGTGCCAGCGCGGCACGCTGGGCGTCCACAGGTTCTGCAGCACCAGCACCGGACGGCCGGCGTCGAGCTCGTCCAGCAGCGCCTGCGGCTCGCCCTCGACCACGTAGGGAATGCGCCCCGCGCGGCGGCTGGCCGCCAGAAGTTCCACCTGCAGGCTGCCCTGGCGCCCGGGCAGGAACACCTGCGGGCGCAGCGCCTCGGGCGAGGTCGCCACGCCGCTGGCGCCCAGCACGCCGGCCAACGCGGCCGGGCCGCACTGGTATTCGGTCTGCGGATGGAAGGGCACGCCCCCGAGGACGAGGGCCTCGCCCGCCGGCAGCTGCACGCGCGGATTGACCGCGCAGCCAGCCAGCGCCAGCGCGGAAAAAAGGAACGCGCACCGCACCAGGCGGCGCGCGTTCCGGGACGCCAGGCGCATCAGGCGCGCTTGAAGATGTCGATGGCGCCGGTGAGCTCGAGCACGATCAGCACGACCAGCACGATGCCCAGCACGGCCAGCACGCCACCGGCCGGCAGCTCCTCGAGCTGGCCATGCAGCTGGGCCAGTTCGGCGTCGCTGAGCGAGGCGATGCGGCCATCGACGTCGGCCGGGTCCACGCCCATTTCGACCATCATGCGCGCCACGTCCTCGCGGGCCAGGGCTTCGCGCACCTGGGCTTCCTGCGCGGCGCGGGACTCGACGGCCACGGCCTGCTGGGTGGAGATCAGGGTTGCGTTGGCCAGGCTGGTGGTGCCGGCGAACACGAGGGCAACGGACAGCACGAACGCCACGATCTTGCTTGCCATGGTCTACTCCGTTCAGTTGCGGGGGGCTTTCCTTATGCCACAGCCCGCCCGAAGCGCCAAGCCGCGGCGTTCAGCTTGCCGCCGTGGCCCAGGCGCGGATGTGCGCGGCCATTTCGCGCACACCCTCGGTCAGCGCCGCCGGGCCGGGCTGGAGGATGACGGGCGACTTGATCTCGTGCAGCGCGCCGCTGCGCACCGCCGGCACGTCCTGCCAGCCCGGGCGCGCCGCCACCTTGTCGGGGCGGAATTTCTTACCGCACCACGAGCCGAACACGATGTCCGGCGCGCGCGCGATGATCTCGTCGTCGTTGGCCAGGACGCGGAACTTGGCCAGCGATTGCGCCGCCAGCTCCGGGAAGAGATCGTCGCCGCCGGCGAGGCGCACCAGTTCGGCCACCCACTGGATGCCGCTGATGCGCGGCTCGTCCCACTCTTCGAAATACACCTTCGGCCGGCGCGGCAGCGTCGCTGCTTCGGCGGCCACGGCGTCGAGCCCGCGGCGCAGGCCATCGGCGTAGTCGTTCGCCGCCGCGGCCGCGCCCACCAGCGCGCCCAGCCGGCGCACGTAGTCGAGGATGCCGTCGACGCTGCGGTGGTTGCTGATCCACACCTCCACGCCGCGCCGCACCAGCTCGGCGGCGATGTCGGCCTGGATGTCGGAAAAACCGACCACGAAATCCGGCTTGAGCCTGAGGATCTCGTCGATCTTCGCCGAGGTGAACGCACTGACCTTGGGCTTCTCCCGGCGCGCCCGCGGCGGCCGCACCGTGAAGCCGCTGATGCCGACGATGCGGTCCTGCTCGCCCAGGGCGTACAGGACTTCCGTGGGTTCCTCGGTGAGGCAGACGATGCGCCGCGGGCCGTGGTTCACGGATAGAGCATCCGCTTGGTCCAGGCGCCGTCGACGCGCTCGTAATGGTGGCGCTCGTGCAGGCGGTACTTGGCGCCGTACCAGATCTCGATGCGCTCGGGCACCACGCGGAAACCCGACCAGTGCGGAGGCCGCGGCACCTCGACGCCCTCGAATTTCTTCTCGAACGCCGCGAAGCGCGCCTCGAACTGCTCGCGCGAGGCCATCGCCTGCGACTGCAGCGAGGCCCAGGCGCCGATCTGGCTGGGCCGCGGCCGGGTGGCGAAATAGGCATCGGCCTCGGCCAGCGACACCGGCTCGACCGTGCCCTCGATCTTCACCTGCACCTGCTCGCGCAGCGCCTTCCACAGGAACAGCAGCGCCGCGTGCGGATTGCCGGTGAGCTGGCGGCCCTTGCGGCTGTCGTAGTTGGTGTAGAAGACGAAGCCGCGCGCGTCGTGCGACTTGAGCAGCACCGTGCGCGCCGAGGGCCGGCCCTGCTCGTCGGCGGTGGCCACGGTCATGGCCGTGGGCTCGGGGTCGCCGGCCTCGGTGGCTTCGGCCAGCAGGGCCGAGAAGGTGGCCAGGGCTTCGGCCAGCAGCGGGTCGGTGGGCGTTGCAGACGAATCGTTCATCACGTGCTCCCAAGGCTTGCCTTATTGTCGCGCCGATGGACCCTTCCCTGCACCCTTCCGGCGGCCACCATACGCCCGACTTCATCGCCGCGCGCCTGGCCGAGGCCCTGGGCCTGGCCGCCGAGGTGCCCGTGTACGGCCTCACCGGCCTGCAGGGCACCGGCAAGTCCACCCTGGCCGGCGACATGGCGGCGATGGCGCGCCGGCGTGGCCTGCCGGTGGTGGTGCTGTCGATCGACGACTTCTACCTGGGCCGGCGTGAGCGCAAGGCCCTGGGCCGCGAGGTCCACCCGCTGCTGGCCACGCGCGGGCCGCCGGGCAGCCACGACCTGGCGCTGGCGATCGAGACCCTCGACGGCCTGCGCGCCGGCCGCCCGATGCCGCTGCCGCGCTTCGACAAGATCAGCGATCGCCGCCTGCCGCCCTCGCGCTGGCCGCGCTCGCCCGCCGGCGCCCGCGCCGTGGTCTTCGAGGGCTGGTTCCACAAGGTGCCGGCCGAGGACGAGGCCGCGCTGGCCACGCCCATCAACGCGCTCGAGCGCGACGAAGACGCCGACGGCACCTGGCGCCGCTACTGCAACAGCGCGCTGGCGGCCTACGCGCCGCTCTGGCAGCGGCTGGATTACCTGACCTGGCTGCGCGGCCCCGGCTTCGAGGTCGTGCCGACCTGGCGCTGGCAGCAGGAAGTGACGCTGCAGGCCGCCAAACCGGGCCGGCGGGCGATGTCGCGGGCCCAGGTGGAGCGTTTCATCCTGTTCTTCGAGCGCACCAGCCGGCGGGCGATGCAGGCCTTGCCCGGCATCGCCGACCGGGTGATCGCGCTCGACGCCGACCGCCGGGTGCTCAGCCCGACGCCTGGCTGAGCAGCAAGGGGCCGTAGCCGGCGCGGTAGTCGGCGAAGGCCGGCGACCAGCCGCTGGCGCGCAGGCGGGCGTTCGACACCCGGCGCCCGCTTTCCGGGCCCGGCGGCGGCGAAGGCACGGCCGGCAAGCCCTCGCGTTCGCGCACCCACGCCAGCACCTCGCACTCCAGCGCCGGCAGGTCGTCGTTGCCCAGGTACAGCGGCGCCGGCGCGGCCAGGGCCAGCAGGTGCGCCAGCGCGGCGGCGGCGTCCTCGACGTGGATGCGGTTGCCCCAGCGGCGCGCGCCGGGCTCGCCGGCACGGGCGCGGCGCAACAGCCACTCGCGACCCGGGCCATACAGGCCCGACAGGCGCAGCGCCACGCCACCCGGGCGCGCGGCCAGCAGGGCCTCGGCCTCGCGCAGCACCGCGCCGTTGAAAGCCGGCGGGCGCGCCGGCGTGTCCTCATCGACCCACTCGCCGGCGTCCTCGGCGTACACGGCAGTGGACGAGGTCATGAGCACCCGCGGCGCCTCGCAGGCGTCCAGCAGCCGTCGCAGGCCGTCGACATAGAGCGCGCGGTAGGCCGCTTCCTCGCGGGCATCGGGCGCGGCGCAAAACACCAGCGCCGCGCACTCGCGCGGCAGGGCCTGCAGGCCGCGGCCGCTGGCCAGGTCGGCCTGCAGCGGGCGGATGCCGGGGGCCGCTTCGACGGCGCTTCGGCGCAGGCTGATGACCTCGGTGCCGGCCCCGGCCAGGCGGCGCGCGAGACGGCCGCCGACGTCGCCGGCGCCGGCCACCACCACCGCTCCGCCCTGGTTTGTTCCGGCCATGCCCTGTCCCCGGCGCGATCCACACGCGGTCGCGATGCGGCCGGATGCTAGCATCGCGTCCCATGAATCCCGCGCCAAACCTCGTGCTCGTCGGCCCCATGGGCGCGGGCAAGACCTCGATCGGCAGGCAGCTGGCCCGGCGGCTGGACCTGGCCTTCGTCGACTGCGACCACCTGCTCGAGGAGCGCACCGGCGTGGCCGTGCCCGTGATCTTCGAATGCGAGGGCGAGGCCGGCTTCCGGCAGCGCGAGTCGGCCCTGGTGGCCGAGCTGATGCAGGGCCACGGCCAGCTGGTGGCCACCGGCGGCGGCGCCGTGCTCGACGAGGCCAACCGGCGCGCGCTGTCGGCGCGCGGTTTCGTGGTGTGGCTGCAGGCCAGCGTGCCGCAGCAGCTCGAGCGCCTGGCCCGCGACCGCAGCCGCCCGCTGCTGGCCGGCGACGACAAGCAGGCCCGGCTCGAGGCCCTGGCCGCGCAGCGCGGGCCGATCTACGCCTCGGTGGCCGACCTGGCCTTCGACGCCGATGGCCTGAGCGTGGCCGCCGCCACCGAGCGCCTGCACGCGCAGGTGCAGGCGCGCTGGCAGCGCGTGGAGGCGGCATGAGCGCGATCCGCGAAGTCGAAGTGGCCCTCGGCGAGCGCCGCTACCCCATCCGCATCGGCCGTGGCCTGCTTGGCGACGGCGCGGCGCTGGCCGCGTTGGTGCCGGGCCGGCATGCGCTGGTGGTCACCGATGCGAACGTGGCGCCGCACTACCTGCACCACGTCGGGTCGGCCCTGGCCGGCAAGCAGCTCGGCAAGCTGGTGCTGCCCCCCGGCGAGCAGGAGAAGACGCTGGCGCGCTTTGGCGAGGTCATGGCCGCGCTGGCCGCCCTCGGCGCCAGCCGCGACGCCACGGTGCTCGCCCTCGGCGGCGGCGTGGTGGGCGACCTGGCCGGCTTCGCGGCCGCCTGCTGGATGCGCGGCGTGCGCTTCGTGCAGCTGCCGACCACGCTGCTGGCGATGGTGGACAGCTCGGTCGGCGGCAAGACGGCGGTGGACCTGCCGCAGGGCAAGAACCTCGTCGGCGCCTTCCACCAGCCGGCGGCCGTCATCGCCGACACGGCCACGCTCGACACGCTGCCGCCACGCGAGCTGCGCGCGGGCCTGGCCGAGGTGGTGAAGTACGGCGCGCTCGGCGACGCCGCGTTCTTCGCCTGGCTCGAGCAGCACGCCGGGGCGCTGCTGGCGCGCGAGCCAGAGGTGCTGGCCGAGGCCATCGCCCGCTGCTGCGCGCACAAGGCGGGCATCGTGGCCCGCGACGAAACCGAGCGCGGCGAGCGGATGCTGCTCAACCTGGGCCACACCTTTGGCCACGCCATCGAAACCGAACAGGGCTACGGCGGCCTGCTGCACGGCGAAGCGGTGGCCGTGGGCATGGTGCTCGCCGCCCGGCTCTCGGCCGAACTCGGCCGCGCCCCGGCCGCCGACGCCGAGCGCCTGGCCGCCCTGCTCACCCGCCTCGGCCTGCCCACGCGCATCCCGCCGGGCCTCGACCCCGACGCCCTGCTCGCCCGCATGCGCCTGGACAAGAAGGCCGTCTCCGGCACCCTGCGCCTGATCCTCTGGCGCGGCCTCGGCCAGGCCGAGATCGCCAACGACATCCCCGACGCCGCCCTGCTCCCCCTCCTCAAGGCCTGATCGCGCCCTGCAGGGGCGCGGGACGTGGGGTACGGGATACAATGGGGGACTTATGCGCCTGTTGCTGCAGCAAAAACCCGGTCCCGGCGAACAGCCCAAGTACGTCCAGCTCATCCTCCAGCAGGATTTGCTGGGCGGCTGGAGCCTGCTGCGCGAAACCGGCCAGATCGGCGGCAAGGTGCAACTCAAGCGCGAACAGTTCCTCGAGCGCGATGCCGCCCTGTCGGCGTTCGAGAAGGCCCGCGATGCCCAGGTTCGCAAGGGTTTCCAGGTCATGTTCGCCCAGGGCGCCGACGCGCCGCGTTGAACGAAGGATTGCCGTGAGCCTCAAGAACGACCGTTTCCTGCGCGCCCTGCGCCGCGAACCCGTGGACTGCACGCCCGTCTGGCTGATGCGCCAGGCCGGACGCTACCTGCCCGAGTACCGCGCCACCCGCAAGCAGGCGGGCAGCTTCATGGGCCTGGCGACGAACCCCGAGCTGGCCTGCGAAGTGACGCTGCAGCCGCTGCGCCGCTACGAGCTCGACGCGGCCATCCTGTTCTCCGACATCCTCACCGTGCCCGACGCCATGGGCCTGGGCCTGTACTTCGCCGAGGGCGAGGGCCCGAAGTTCGAGCGCCCGGTGCGCAGCGAGGCGGATATCGCGAAGCTCGCCGTGCCCGACATGGGCACCGAACTGCGCTACGTGATGGACGCGGTGTCGCTGATCCGCCGCGAGCTCGACGGCGCGGTGCCGCTGATCGGCTTCTCCGGCAGCCCCTGGACCCTGGCCTGCTACATGGTCGAGGGCGGCGGCAGCAAGGATTTCGCCCGCATCAAGTCGCTGGCGCTGGGCAACCCGGCGGCGCTGCACCGGCTGCTGGAAGTGACCACCGACGCGGTGATCGCCTACCTGGCCGCGCAGCACGCCGCCGGCGCGCAGGCGCTGCAGGTGTTCGACACCTGGGGTGGCGTGATGGCGCCGCACCTGTACCGCGAGTTCTCGCTGCGCTACCTGCAGCGCATCGCCGCCGAACTGCCGCGCGGCGAAGGCGCCGGGCGCGCGCCGCTGATCCTGTTCGGCAAGGGCAATGCACCCTACCTCGAGGAACTCGCCGCGAGCGGCGCCGAGGGCGTAGGCGTGGACTGGACGGTGGGCCTGGGCGAGGCGCGCCGCCGCACCGGCGGCACCGTGGCGCTGCAGGGCAACCTCGACCCGGCCACCCTGTATGCCTCGCCCGAGGTGATCCGCGCCGAAGCCGCGCGTGCGCTCGACGACTACGCGGCCGCCAACGGCGGCTCGCGCGAGGGCCACGTTTTCAACCTAGGCCACGGCATGAGCCCGGACATGGATCCCGAGCACGTGCGCGTGCTCGTGGACGCCGTGCACCAGCACAGCCGCCGCGGCTGATCGCCGGGCGGCATCACGGGCTCGCTCCGGAAGCGGGCCTCATTCGAGGCCCAGGCTGCGCAGGGCCGCGGCCAGCAGTTCGCCCGTCACCGGCTTGCGCAGGAAGCCGTCCATCCCCGCCGCACGTGACTCGGGTTCGGCGCGCGGATCGGCGCGCGCGGTGATGGCCAGCAGCGGCAGGGCCTGGCCCTGGCGCCGCAGCAGCCGGGCGAGCTCGAGCCCGTCGAGGCCGGGCAGGTCGAGGTCGAGCAGCGCGGCATCGAAAGTTTCGCCGGCCAGGGCCGACAGCGCCGCCAGGCCATGCGGCGCATGCACGACCGCGTGGCCCTGGCGTTCGAGCAGGCCCTGCACCACCCGCGCCACCAGCGGGTCGTCTTCGACCAGCAGCAGCCGGCGCCCGCCCGGGCCGGTGGCCCGCGCGGGACGAACCAGCGGCGCAGCGGCCGGCAGCGCCACCGCGGGCAGCGGCAGTTCGACGCGAAAGGTGGCGCCCTGCCCCGGTTCGCTGCTCACGGAAATCGAGCCGCCCATCGCCGCCGCCAGTTCCTGGCTGATGGCCAGGCCCAGGCCACTGCCGCCGTAGCGGCCCGAGGCACGCCCGGCGGCGCCCTGCTCGAAGCGCTGGAACAGCCGCGCCTGCTGGCCGGTGCCCAGGCCCGGGCCGGTGTCGCGCACCAGGATGGCCACGCCCTGCGGCGTGCGCGCGCCCACGTGCAGGGCCACGCCGCCCTTCTCGCAGAACTTGATGGCGTTGCTGGCGAGGTTGAGCAGGATTTGCCGCACCCGCGTGGCATCGCCGCGCAAGCCGCCGGGCACGTCGGCGTCGCAGCGCAGGGTGAAGGCCAGGCCCTTGGCCTCGGCCAGCGGCCGCAGCAGGCCGGCGAGCTCGTCGAGCAGCGGGCGCAGCGCGAAAGGCGCGTCCTCGAGTTCGAGCTTGCCGGCCTCGATGCGGGCCAGGTCAAGCGTGTCGTTCACCAGCCGCAGCAGGTGGCGGCCGGCGCCTTGGATGGCTTCCACGCGCGCGCGCTGCTCGGGATCGAGCGCGCTGCCCTGCAGCAGCTCGGCCATGCCGAGCACGCCGGTCATGGGCGTGCGGATCTCGTGGCCGAGCGTGGCGAGGAAGCGGGTCTTGGCTTCGGAGTTCTGCTCGGCCAGCTGCTGCCGCGCCTGCGCCAGCCGCCAGGCTTCGCGCCGGCGCAGCCGCGAGCGGTGCCCCTGCGCGGCCAGCGTGAGCAGCACCAGGCCGGCCAGGCCGCCGCCGGCCAGGGCCGTACGCGTGCGCCACCACGGCGGATCGACCAGCACCGTGATCCGGTGCGTCGGCGACCAGGCCCCGTCGGGCAGCGCGCCCTCGACGTGCAGCTCGAAGCGACCTGGTGCCAGGCGCGGGAACACGCGCTCGCCGCGCGCCCCCACCTCCACCCAGCCCGGATCGTAGCCATCGAGCCGGAAGCGGTAGCGATGCGCGGCCGGTTCGACGAACGAGAGCAGGCGCGCCGACACGCGCAGGTCCTGGTCGTCGGGGCCGAGACGCAGCAGCGTGGTGTCGGGCGGCAGCGCGTGCTCGCGCCCGGCACGGCGCAGGCGCAGCCATTCGATCGCCACCGGCGGCGGCGCCAGCGCGCGGCGGTCGAGCCGCCGGGTGTCGAAGCGCTGCAGGCCGCGCGCGCTGAGCGCCATGCCATGGCCGGAGGGCGACACGAGCAGGCCGCCCTCGCCCAGCTCCTGCACCGCCAGCCCGTCGCCGAAGCCGAAGCGGCGCAGCGCACCGGCCGGGGGATCGAGCCGCCATAGTCCGCGCGGCGTGGCCAGCCAGAGCGCGCCGGCCGGGTCGCGCGCCAGCTGCAGGGCCTCGACCGCGGGTACGCCGTCGCCGGCGTCGAAGGCGTGCCGCGGTTCGAGCCGGCCGTCGCGCCAGAGCGCACCGACCAGCCGCGCCGGCGCCGCCAGCCAGACCTGGCCGTCGGGATCGGCCAGCAGTTCGCGCCAGTCGCCCGGCGGCGCGCCGGGCACCGCCACGAAGCGCCCGAGCTCCGGTGCCCAGCGCTGGAGTTCGCCGCCCTGCTGCCGCCAGGGCTGGCCCTCGGGGCCGGGCCAGAGTGGCGCGGCGGCATCGACCTCGCGCGGCGACGAGGCGGCCCGCGGCCAATGCAGCGATGCTGCATCACCCACCGCCCACAGCGCGCCGTCGCCCGCGGCCAGCCACTGCCGCACCGGCCACGGCGCGTCGGGCAGGGGCTCGCGCCGGAATCCGTTTGCCACCGGCGACAGGCGCGACAGCAAGCGCCCCTGCGCCACGCGCAGGCTGCCGTCGGCCAATGCCGCCAGCGCCGTGACGGGCGCTTCGGGCAGGGCCGGGCGTACTTCCACCCGCTGACGGCCGCCGCCTTCGAACGGCACGCGCCAGAGCAGGCCCGCCTCGAGCCACCAGGCCGCATCGCCGCCCGCCGGCGCCAGGCGTCCGGCCTGCACCGAGCCGGGCACGAAACCGAAGCTGGCCCAGGAAGGCGGCAGCGACAGCAGGCCCTGCTCGCGCGTGCCGAACCACAGGCCACCCTCGCGGTCCTCGAACAGCGCCTGCACGCGGCCAGGCCAGGCCGGCGCCGCGCCCGCGCCCGAAGGCGACTCGGCCCGCAGCCCCGACGGACCGCCCGACCAGCGCCGCCCCTCGCGATCGACCAGCGCCGGCGGGCCGGGGGCTGGCGACAGCGCGGCATCCACCGGTTCAAAGTGCTGCCGGGCCGCATCGAGCCGCCAGGCGCCGTGCCCCGCCACCCGCACCACCACCCCATCGTGCGCATCGACCTGCAGGGCCTCGAGCCGGTTGCCCGGCAACCCGCCCGGCCGTTGCGGCTCGTGCCGCCAGACCCGGAACCCCAGGCCGTCGTAGCGCGCCAGGCCATCGGCCGTGGCCAGCCACAGGTAGCCGGCGCGGTCCTGGGCGATGGCCTCGACGCGGCTCGAGGGCAGGCCCTCGGCCACGCCGTGCACGCGGAAAGGCGACGGCGCGGGCAGCTGCGCGCACGGCGCCACCGGCCAGGCGAGCAGGGACACCAGCGCGACCACTGCCACGCATTGTTCCGGCAGCGATGGCAGGCGCATGCACCCTCCCGTAACGGATGCGGCCTAGACTACCCACCGTACCGATGCACGAGGGTCGGAAAACCGATGAATCGGCTGAGGAAAGCGCTGTGTTGTCTTGTCCTGCTGTGCGTCGGCAGCGCGGCTGCCGCCGACGCGCCCGCGTGGCGGCTCGACCCGGCGCACACGCGGGTGCTGTTCCGCGTGGACCACGCCGGCTTCTCGACCGCGCTGGGCCTGCTGCCGGCCATCGAAGGCCAGCTGCGCTTCGACCCGGACGACTGGAGCACGGCCAGCGTCGAAGCCAGCGTGCCGCTGGCGCGCCTGCAGCTGGGCGACGAGGCCTGGAACCAGACCATGCTCTCGCGCAGCTGGTTCGACGCCGGCGCGCACCCGCTGGCGCGCTTCCGCTCGACCCGGGTCGAACCCACCGGCGCGGGCACCGCGCGCGTGCACGGGCTGCTGCAGCTGCGCGGCGTGGAGAAGCCGCTGGTGCTGGACGTGCGCCTGAACAAGCTGGGCCGCAACCCGGTCGGTTTCCGCCGCACGGCGGGCTTCAGCGCCAGCGCCACGCTCGACCGCCGCGACTTCGGGCTGGAGCGCTGGACCAACCTGGTGGGCACCACCGTCGCGCTGGACATCCAGCTCGAGGCGGTACGCTCCACCGACGAGGCCAACGAGGAGAACGGCGATGCCGATCCGCAACACGACTGAACGCTGGGGCTGGGTGAGCCTGTCGATCCACTGGCTGACGGTGGCGATGGTGCTGGGCCTGGTGGCGGTTGGCCTGCTGATGCAGGAGCTGCCCAACTCGCCCACCAAGATCCAGGTCTACAACCTGCACAAGAGCTTCGGCCTGACCGTGCTGGCGCTCACCGTGCTGCGCCTGCTCTGGCGCCTGGTCGCCGGCACGCCGGCCGCGGTCGAAGGCACGCCTGCGTGGCAGCGCTTCGCGGCCCAGGCCTCGCACGGCGCACTCTACGTCATCCTGCTGGCCATGCCGCTCAGCGGCTGGCTCTACAACTCGGCCTCGGGTTTCCCGCTCCGGTGGTTCGGCCTGTTCGGCCTGCCCCGGCTCAGCGCCTACGACCCGGAAGTGAAGGCCTTCGCGCTGTCCATGCACCAGTGGTTGTTCTATGCACTGGCGCTGATCGTGCTCGTGCACGCTGCGGCGGCCCTCAAGCACCACTACTTCGACCGCGACGCCACCCTGGCGCGCATGACGCCCGGGCTCAAGCCGCCGGCCGACGCCCCCTGAACGACCGGAGACACGATGACCCGCCTGATCCCCACCCTCGCCCTGCTGCTCGTCCTGGCCGCGCCGTTCGCCCGCGGGGCCGACTGGCAGGCCGGCCCCGGTTCGCGCCTGGGCTTCACCGCCACCTACATGGGCGAGGCCTTCGAGGGCCGGTTCGCGCGCTTCAGCCCGGCCATCAGCTTCGACCCGGCCAACCTGGCCGCCAGCCGCTTCGATGTGCGCATCGAGCTGGCCAGCGCCAGCACCGACAACGAAGAACGCGACGCGATGCTGGTGGGCCCGGAGTTCTTCAACGCCGGCGCGCGCCCGGAAGCGCGCTACGTGGCCACCACCTTCCGCGCGCTCGGCGGCGACCGCTACGTGGCCGAGGGCGAACTCACGCTCAACGGCGTCACCCGCAAGGCGCCGCTCACCTTCCGCTGGCAGCCGGGCACGCCCACGGTGCTCGAGGGCGAGGCGACGCTGGCGCGCCTGGCCTTCAGGGTCGGCGAAGGCGACTGGGCCGACACCGGCCTGCTGCCCGATGAGGTGAAGGTGCGCACCCGCCTGGAGCTGACGGCGAAATGACGTTCGCCACGCGCATGGCCGGGCCGCGGCCCGGCGCGGGCGGCTTGCGCCTGTGGGCCGGCCTGGCGACGCTGCTGCTCGCCGCCTGCGCCGGCGCCCCGCGCGAGGCCGGGCCGGCGGCGGCGCCGTCGCCTGCGCCGCTGCTGCTGGTGTCGATTGACGGCGTCGGCGCCGACGCGCTCTTCCAGGGCAACACGCCCAACCTCGACGCGCTGGCCCGCAGCGGCGTGCGCGCCGAAGCCATGCGCCCGTCCTTCCCCAGCCTGACCTTCCCGAACCACTACACGCTGGTGACCGGCCTGCGCCCGGACCGCCACGGCATCATCGACAACCGGATGTACGACCCCGCGCTGGGGCGCTTCGCCATGGCCGACCGCGACGCGGTGGGCGACGGCCGCTGGTGGCAGGACGCCGAGCCGATCTGGGCGACGGCGCGCCGCCACGGCCTGCGCAGCGCCACCATATTCTGGCCCGGCTCGGAGGCGCCCATCCGCGGCGTGCAGCCCGACCACTGGCTGCCCTTCGACGCCGGCATGTACAAGGCCGACCGGGTGATGCGAGTGCTGGACTGGCTCGACCTGCCGCCCGCCGAGCGCCCGCACCTGCTCACGCTCTATTTCGAACACGTCGACACCGCTGGCCACGCCCATGGCCCCGGCGGCCGCGACGAGCGCGGCGCCCTGGCGGGCGTGGACGCGGCCATCGGCCTGCTGCTGGCCGGCCTGGAGCGTCGCGGCCTGGCCGGCCGGGTCAACCTCGTGATCGTGTCCGACCACGGCATGGCCGCGGTGGACCCGGAGCGCACGGTCTTCATCGAAGATCTCCCGGGCATCGAGCTGGCCCAGGTCGTGCACATCGGCAGCCAGGCCGGCTTCAACCCGCTGCCGGGCCAGGACGAGGCGCTGGCCAGGGCCCTGGTCGGCCGCCACGGCCCGGTGGAATGCTGGCGCAAGCAGGACCTGCCGGCGCACTGGCGGTTCGGCACGCACCGGCGCGTGCCGGCGATCTTCTGCCAGGCCGACACCGGCGCGCGCATCGAATCACGCGCCCGACGCCAGCGGCCCGGCGCGCCGCCGCCGCACCGGGGCGCGCACGGCTACGATCCGGCCGAGCCCTCGATGGCGGCGCTGTTCGTGGCCGACGGCCCCGGCATCGCCGACGCCACCGTGCTGCCCGCCTTCGACAACGTGCACGTGCATCCGCTGCTGATGGCGCTGCTGGGCCTGCCGCCGCTGGACGGCATCGACGGCGACCCGGCGGTGCTGGCGCCCGCGCTCAGCGCAGGAAGGCGCTGAGCGCCGCGGCGTCGAAGGGCCAGTCGAGCTCGGCGCCGGTGTCTTCGCGGCGCAAGACCGGGATGCGGGTGCCGTAGCGGGCCTGCAGGCCGATGTCGTCGTCTATCCAGAGCGGGTCGAAGTCCGGCACGCCGGCGGCAGCCATCACTTCCCAGGCCTGGTCGCACAGGTGGCAGTCGTCGCGCTGGATCAGGGTGAGCTTCATCATCGTCCCAATGCGCCGGCGTACAGTGGCCGGCACGTGCAAGGGGCATAGAATACGGCGTCCCCGGTAAAGCAGCCCACCATGGCAGTCAGCGTCTTCGACCTCTTCAAGATCGGCATCGGCCCGTCGTCCTCGCACACCGTGGGGCCGATGCGCGCCGCCGCGCGCTTCGCCTGCCACTGGCTGGAGGAGAACGGCGACCTGGGCCGCACCGCGCGCGTGCGCGCCGAGGTGTTCGGCTCGCTGGCGCTCACCGGCCGCGGCCACGGCACCGACAAGGCGGTGCTGATGGGCCTGGAGGGCCACTGGCCCCACGAGATCGACCCCGACGTCATCCCGGCGGCGCTCGAGCGCATCCGCGGCGGGAAGAAGCTTCGCCTGCTGGGCAAGCACGAGATCGGCTTCGACGAGAAGCACGACCTGGTGATGAACAAGCGCCAGAAGCTGCCCTTCCACACCAACGGCATGCGCTTCACCGCCTACGACGCCGAGGGCGCGGTGATCGCCACGCGCGACTACTACTCGGTCGGCGGCGGCTTCGTGGTCAACCAGGACGAGGCGGCCGAAGACCGCATCGTGGCCGACACCACCGAGCTGCCGCACCCCTTCCACAGCGGCGACGAGCTGCTGCGCCGCTGCGCGGAAACCGGCCAGTCGATCGCCGCGCTGATGCTGGCCAACGAAAAGGCCTGGCGCCCGGAGGCCGAGGTGCTGGCCGGCCTGCGCGAGATCTGGCGCGCAATGCAGGACTGCACCGCCCGCGGCATCCGCGAGAGCGGCACCCTGCCCGGCGGCCTGCACGTGACCCGGCGCGCGCCGACGCTGCACGCCGAGCTTTCGTCCAAGCCCGAGGCCGGCATGCGCGACCCGCTGACGGTGCTCGACTGGGTGAACCTCTACGCGCTGGCGGTGAACGAGGAGAACGCCGCCGGCGGCCGCGTGGTGACGGCGCCGACCAACGGCGCGGCCGGCATCATCCCGGCGGTGCTGCACTACTACGACCGCTTCTGCCCCGGCGCGAACGAGCAGGGTGTCTTCGATTTCCTGCTCACGGCGGCGGCGATCGGCATCCTCTACAAGGAAAACGCCTCGATCTCCGGCGCGGAGGTGGGCTGCCAGGGCGAGGTCGGCGTGGCCTGCTCGATGGCCGCCGGCGGGCTGGTGGCGGCGCTGGGCGGCACGCCGGGCCAGGTGGAGAACGCGGCCGAGATCGGCATGGAGCACAACCTGGGCCTGACCTGCGACCCGATCGGCGGGCTGGTGCAGATACCCTGCATCGAGCGCAACGCCATGGGCGCGGTCAAGGCCATCAACGCCTCGCGCATGGCGCTGCGCGGCGACGGCAAGCACAAGGTCTCGCTCGACAAGGTCATCAAGACCATGCGCGACACCGGCCGCGACATGCAGGACAAGTACAAGGAAACCTCCCGCGGCGGCCTCGCCGTCAACGTCATCGAGTGCTGAGCCCCCGCACGTCTCCTGTAAGAGGGCCTTCAGGCCCGACCAGCCAGTCGGGCCTGAAGGCCCTCCCACAAGGGCGGCTTGCCGGCGGCGGGCGGGCGGCGTCATAGTCGTGGCACGTCCTGCCCCGGAAGCCGCCGTGCCTGCACCGCGTCGCGCCCCGAAGCCGTCCCTGTGGTTCGCGCTGCTTCTGCTCGCGGGCCAGGCGCTGGCGCTGGATCCGGACAAGGCCTTCCACCACTACGTCCGCAACCAGTGGAGCATCGAGGAAGGCCTGCCGCAGATCAGCGGCCTGGCGATCACGCAGGACCGCACCGGCTATCTGTGGGTGGGCACCCAGGCCGGCCTCGCCCGCTTCGACGGCGTGCGCTTCACCACCTTCGACCCCGAGACCGCGCCCGGCCTGCGCGGCATGTTCATCCACGACCTGCACGTGGACCCGCGAAACCGCGTCTGGGTGGCCACCTATCGCGGCGTGAGCGTTTACGAGGACGGATTCTTCCGCTCGCTGCCGGTGGCCGGCAGCGCCGCCGATGTCGCGCTCGACACCACCGACCTGGCCGCCCTGCCCTCGGGCGAGATCATGGTGGCCGCGCCGGATGGCGTGTACCGCGCGACGGAATCACGGCTCGAGCGCGTCCATGCGCTGCCGCAACCGGCCACCTCGCTGCACGTGCGCGGCGATGTGCTGTGGGTCGGCAGCCATGGCCGCGTGTATCGCATCGGGGCGGACGGCATCCAGGTGATGCCGCTGCCCGAGGGCCAGGACGACACCGTCGTCACCCACCTGCTCGACGCCCATGGCCGCCTGTGGGCCGGCACCACGGCCGGGCTGTTCTTCCGCGAGTCCGACCGCTGGCTGCGTTACGAGGGCGACGCCAAGCTCGCCAGCGCGCCGGTGGAGGCGCTTTACGAGGACCGCGACGGCAACCTCTGGGTGGCGCTGGTGGACGACCTGGCGCGGCTGCGCGCCGGGCGGGTGGTGGAGGTCGTGCGCGGCGACGCCAGCGGCAACGCGGTGCGCTCGATCTTCGAGGACCGCGAGGGCAACCTCTGGCTGGGCACGCAATGGGAGGGCGTCACCCGCGTCTGGAACGGCTGGACGCGGCGCTACAGCGTGTTCGAGGGCCTGGTGGACCCGGTGCTGTGGTCGGTGGCGCGCGGGCCCGGCGGGCAACTGTGGGTGGGCAACAACGACGGCGTGGCGGTGATGCGCGATGGCCGCTTCGAAACCGTCGTGCCCGGCAGCGCCCTGCCCCACCCCAATGCCTACACCCTGCTCCCCGAGCAGGACGTGACGTGGATCGGCACCCGCCGCGGCGCCGCCGTGCTGCGCGGCGGCAAGCTGGAGATCCCGGCCGAGCTGGCGCCGATGCGCAGCGCGCAGATCAACGGCATCGTGCGCGACAACCGCGGCGCGCTGTGGTTCGCCACCACGCAGGGCCTGTACCGCCTGACCCGCGACGGCCTGCAGGGATTCGGTACCGCCCACGGCCTGCGCGACGCGCGCGTGCGCGTGCTGCACCTGTCCCGGGGCGGCCGCCTGCTGGTGGGCTCGCATGCGGGCCTGTTCGAGTTCGACGATGGCCGGCTGGTGCCGGTGGGCGCCGACAGCGGCCTGCGCCAGGACCTCGACATCACCGCCATCCACGAGCTGCCCGACGGGCGGCTGCTGGTGGGCGCGCTGTCGGAGGAGATCTTCCTGTTCGACGGAAAGGCCTGGCATGGCTTCGACAAGTCCAGCGGCATGCCGGTCAATTCGCCCTTCTTCATGACCGACGACGCCAACGGCTTCCTGTGGGTGGCCGGCATCCGCGGCGTGCACCGGGTGCCGCTGGCCGACCTGGTCGACTTCGCCGCCGGGCGCATCGAACGCGTGCGCGGCGAGATGCTGCTCAACGAGCGCGGCGACCGCCGCGGCGGCCAGAAGGGCTATTGCTGCAATGGCGCCGGCAACGCCAAGGGTTTCGCCCACGACGGCGAACTGTGGCTGCCCACCCGCGACGGCGTGGTGGCGCTGCGCACCGACGGCATCGTCAAGAACGCCACCGCGCCGCGCACGGTGATCGAACGCATCCGCGTCGGCGACGTGTGGCGCCCGGCCGACCCCAGCGCCGACTGGCGCCTGCCGCCGGACCACCGCGACCTCGGCTTCGAGTTCACCGTGCTGAGCCTGCAGGACCCCAAGAGCGTGCAGATGCGCTACCGGCTGGTCGGCTACGACAAGGACTGGCAGGAGCTCGACGACCCGACCCGGCGCAGCGTCTACTACACCAACCTGCCCCCGGGCGCCTACGTGTTCGAGGCGCAGGGCTCGAACAACGCCGAGACCTGGAGCCCGGCCACGGCGCAGGTGGGCTTCAGCATCCAGCCCTGGTTCCACGAGACGCCGCTCTTCTGGTGGCTGCTGGCCGGCCTGCTGGGCAGCATCGGCTGGGCCGCCTACCGCCGGCAGCTGCGCAAGCACCTGCGCCAGCGCGAGGCGCTCGAGCAGCTGGTGAGCCAGCGCACCGAGGCGCTGGAAGTAGCCAACCACCGGCTCGAGGAAGCCAGCCAGACCGACCCGCTCACCGGCCTGCGCAACCGCCGCTACCTGGCCACCCAGATCCCGGCCGACATCGCCTACTACGACCGCGAGACGGTGCGGCGCGGCGCGCCGGACGAAGTGATGGTGTTCGCCCTGATCGACATCGACCACTTCAAGGCCATCAACGACAACCACGGCCACCAGGCCGGCGACCGCGTGCTGCAGCAGATGGCGCAGGTGCTCACGCAGATGGTGCGCACCGGCGACTACATCGCCCGCTGGGGCGGCGAGGAGTTCCTGGTGGTGTTCCGGCCCATGCCCAACCGCCACCTGCCGATCCTGGGCGAGCGCATCTGCCAGGCGGTGTCGGGGCACCGCTTCGACGTGGGCGCGGCCGAGCCGCTGCAGGTGACCTGCTCGGTGGGCTTCATCGAATGCCCGCTGTTCCGCGACGCCCGCGGCGGCCTGGGCTGGGAGCAGATGATCGAGCTGGCGGACCGGGCGCTTTACTTCGTCAAGGCGCACGGCCGCAACGGCTGGGCCGCCTACCGCGCCCGCACCGACACCGACCTGGGCGAGCTGCAGCGGGCCCTGCGCGGTGATCCGGACGACCTGCCCGGCTCCGGCCGGCTCGACCTGCTGGCCTCGCCACACCTGCTGGCGGCGCGCGAAGCGCCGGCCCCCTAGTCCGCGGCCCGCCGCGGGCCTATGCTCGGGACCATGCGCGCCCGCCTGCAAAAGCATGCCGTGGTGGTGGTGCTGCTGGCGCTCTACGTCGCCGGCGGCGCCTACTCGAGCCTGCTCAGCCGCGGGCCCGACGAGGTGGCGCTGTTCTGGCCGGCCGCCGGCGTCGGCCTGGCCGCGGTGCTGCGCTATGGCTGGCGCATCGCCTGGATCGTGCCGCTGGGCGCGCTCGGCGTGCACCTGCTGTTCGACCCGGTGCCGACGGTCTTCATCCCCTGGTCGGTGGCCTCCAACCTGGTGGGCGTGCTCGCGGGCGCCTGGGTGATCCGGCGCCACCCGATCGACGACCAGCTGACGGTGCGCTTCGGACTGCACGCCCTGGCCGGCGCGGTGGTGATGTCGGCCTCCAGCGCCGCCATCGGCACCAGCGGCATGCTGAACGCCGGCATGATCGAAACCGCGCAGTGGCCGGCCGCGGCCTCGCGCTGGCTGCTGGGCGACCTGCTCGGCGCCACCTCCATCGCCCCGGCCCTGATGATGCTGCTGCCCGGGCGCAGCGGGAACCGCCGCAGCTTCCCGGCCAGCGACTACGCGCCCGAGACCGAGCGCCTGGCCTGGAACATCGCCCTGATGGCCAGCTACCTGCTGATGGCCTGGGGCGGCAGCCTGGGCGGCAACTACGCCATGGGCCTGGTGGCGCTGCCGCTGGGCGTGATGGTGTGGAGCGCGGTGCGCATGCCACCCACGCACACCGCCGTGGCTTGCGCGCTGACCATGCTGCTGATCGCCGGACTGGCCGGCTTCGGCATCGCCGGCTACCCGCGGGCGCAGGCGCCGCTCGACAGCGTTTACCTGCTCGTCTTCCTCATCCAGGTGGCGGCGCTGCCGCTGATGCTGGCCTTCGCCATGCACCAGCAGCGCACCAGCGCCAGCGTGCTGCGCCACCGCGCCAGCGTCGACCCGCTGACCGGGCTGGAGAACCGCAACGCCTTCGAGGAGGCGGTCAAGCCGGCGGTATCGGCCGGCCCGCCGCTGCCGATGGCGCTGGCCTACGTCGACCTCGACCACCTCAAGCTGATCAACGACACCGCCAGCCACGCCGCCGGCGACGAGCTGATCCGCGGCGTGGCCGGCGTGATCGCCGCGCACATGCACGCCGACGAGCACCTGGCGCGCACCGGCGGCGACGAGTTCGCGCTGCTGCTGCGCAACTGCGCGCCGATGGTGGCCGAGGACCGCCTGCGCGCGCTGCTGCGCGCCATCGAGGGCTATCGCTGCGGCTGGGACGGGCAGATGCTGGGCACCACGGCCAGCGCCGGCGTGGTGACGTTCCTGCCCGGCCAGGCCGATTACGCGCAGCTGCTTTCGCAGGCCGACGCGGCCTGCTTCACCGCCAAGGAACAGGGCGGCAACCGGGTGTGCCTGGCCAGCCTGGCGGCGGGCGACCTGCTCGACCGCACCGCGGCGATGCGCTGGGTGCTGCGCATCCGCGAGGCGCTGGAGAAGCGCGCGCTCGAGCTGCACTGCCAGTCGATCGTGCCGCTGCGGCCGGACGCACCGGCCGGCCGGCATTTCGAGGTCCTGCTGCGCCTGCGCGACCCGCGCACCGGCGAGCGCATGGACCCGGGCCAGTTCATGCCCGCCGCCGAACGCTTCCGGCTGGGCACGCGCATCGACCGCGAGGTGGTGACGCGCACCCTGGAGTGGTTCGAGCAGCACCCGGCCGCGGCGGCGAGCGTGGACACCTGCGCCATCAACCTCTCGGGCGAGGCGGTGATCGACGAGGGCTTCATCGGCTGGCTCACCGAGCGGCTGCGGCGCAATGGCTTCCCGCCCTCGAAGCTGTGCTTCGAACTCACCGAGACCAGCGCGGTGCGCGACCTGGCGCGCGCACGGCGCTTCATCAACCAGCTGCGCGAGCTCGGCTGCCGGTTCGCGCTGGACGACTTCGGCACGGGCTTTTGCTCGTTCAACTACCTGCGCTCGCTGGACGTGGACTACTTCAAGATCGACGGCAGCTTCGTGCGCGACATGCACGTCTCGCCGATGGCCGAGGCGGTGGTGCGATCGATCAACGAGATCGCCCACGTGCTGGAGAAGAAGAGCATCGCCGAGCACACCGAGACCGAGGCCGAGCGCCGGGCCCTGCAGGCACTGGGCGTGGACTTCGCCCAGGGCTATGCCTTCGACCACCCCCGGCCGATCGACGACTACTTCGCCGACGACGGGGCAAGGCCGCGATGAGGCGCGCGGCACTGGTGCTGCTGGCCCTCGCGCTGGCGCCACCGGCGCTGGCCGGCGCGCTGGCCGAGCTGGCGGTGGTGCGCCAGGGCGACGGCCTGGCCGCGGTGGCCACCAACCGCAGCGGCGGGCCGGTGGAGGTGGAGCTCGAGGCGAGCCAGCTGCGGGACATGCACGTCGATCCGGGCCTGCCGCTGCGACGGGTGCTGCGCCCGGGCGAGCGCGCCACCCTGGCCGTGCTGCAGCCGGCGGGGCCGTCGGCGCAGCACGAACTGCAGCTGTGGGTGGTGCCGGGCGAGCCCTTCGTGGTGCCGCGCGACGTGGTGTACGCGCTGCCGGTGGAAGATGGTTCGTTCGAGCTGGGCCAGGGCTTCCACGGCGGCTACAGCCACGGCGACGACGCCAACCGCTACGCCGTCGACCTGATCGTGCCCGAGGGCACGCCGGTGCTGGCGGCGCGCGAGGGCGTGGTGCTGGCGGTCGCCTCGGGCCACGGCGACGGTGCGCCGGACCCCAGCCTGGCCGGCGCCGCCAACTACATCCGGGTGCTGCACGAGGACGGCACGATGGCGCTGTACGGCCACCTGCGCGAGGGCGGCGTGTTCGTCCGGCCCGGCCAGCGCGTGACCCTGGGCCAGGTGATCGGCAGCAGCGGCAACACGGGCTTTTCCAGCGGCCCGCACCTGCACTTCGTGCTGCAGGTCAACGCCGGAATGCGCCTGCAATCGATCCCCTTCCGCATGATCGGCCCCGCCGGCTACCTGCCGCTCGGCCGTTGACCGCAGGCGGGTGCCTTCCCGGTTCGCGACGGGGCGCCCGTCCGTCAGTCATCCGAGCAGGTCGTCGAGCAGGGCCGCGGCGGTGACGTCGGCACCGGCGCCCGGGCCCTGGATGACGAGGGGCTGGCGCGGGTAGCGACAACTCCAGATGGCCACGCGGTTGTCGGTGCCGCGGCCTCCGGCCAAGGGGTCGTCGGGCGCGAGCAGTTCGAGGCCGGCGCGGCCGCCGTTCGCGTCGAAGCGGGCGACATAGCGCAGGACCCGTCCCGTGGCGCGCGCCTCGCGCAGGCGGGCGGCCATGGCCCCATCCAGCCCCGGGAGCGCTTCGATGGCCGCCGCCGCGCCGGTGGCGGCACGCAGGCGGCGATCGAGCAGCGACTGCACCCGCACCTCCGGGGACTGCAGGCCGTGCCCGGCCGTGCGCGCGAGGATGAGCAGCTTGCGGCGCACGTCCTCGCCCGACAGGTCGATGCGCGGGTCCGGCTCGGCGAAGCCCGCGGCCACGGCGGCACGCACCCGTGCCGAGAAAGGCTCGCTGCCGTCCCAGCCCTCGAACAGCCAGGCCAGGGTGCCCGAAAGCACGCCGGCGATGGCATGCACGCGGTCGCCGCCGCGCCGCAGCGCCCGCACGCTGTGCAGCAGCGGCAGGCCGGCGCCGACGGTGGCGGCATCGCCGTAGCGCGCCCCCTCGGCGACGCGCGCGGCGATCTCGCGCTGCCGCAACAGCGGCCCGCCCAGGCCCAGCTTGTTGGCCGTCACCACGTGCAGGCCGCGACGCAGCCAGCGCGGGTGCCAGGCGGCCAGCGCCGCGGAGGCCGTGGCGTCGACCACCGCATCGCCCGGCTGCAGCCAGCCAGGCAGGTCGCCGCCGCCATCGTGCGTGGGCGCGACGGCGAGGCCTTCCCGCGGATCACCGTGCAGGCCGGCCGGGTCGGAGAGGCAGCGCCGGGAATTGGCCACCAGGCAAAGCCGGCCACCGGCCCCGGGAGACTCGGCCAGGCGCGCCAGCAAGGCGCGGCCCACCGTGCCGGTGCCCAGGATGGCGAGGCGGCGTCTGGCCACGGGCGCAGGCGCAAGACGGGGCGCGCTCATGCCGCACGCTCCGCGACGCGCGCCGCGGCGTCGAGTGCACGCGCCAGGTCGGCCTCCAGGTCATCGAGCGCCTCGATCCCCACCGAAAGCCGCAGCAGCCCCTCGCCGATGCCGGCGGCACGGCGCGCCTCGGCCGACATCGCCGCATGGGTCATCGTGGCCGGGTGCGCGACGAGGCTTTCCACGCCCCCCAGCGATTCGGCCAGGGTGAAGTGGCGCAGCGGTCCAAGCAAGGCGCGCACCGCGTCCACGCCACCGGCCAACTCGAAGGACACCATGGCACCGAAGCCACGCTGCTGGCGCGCCGCCAGCCGGTGCCCCGGATGCGAGGCCAGCCCGGGGAAGTGGACGGCCGCCACGGCCGGGTGCCGCTGCAGCCGCTCGGCGAGCGCCGAGGCGTTCTCCTGGTGCACGCGCAAGCGCGCGTCGAGCGTGCGCAGGCCCCGCAGGGTGAGGAAACTGTCGAACGGCGAGCCGGTCAGGCCCAGCGCGTTCGCCCACCACGACAGCGACTCGTGCACGGCTGCATCGCGGGCCACGACGGCGCCGCCAACGACGTCGCTGTGGCCGTTGATGTACTTGGTGGTGGAATGCAGCACCAGATCGGCGCCGAAATCGATCGGCCGCTGCAGGGCCGGCGACAGGAAGGTGTTGTCCACCAGGAGCAGCGCGCCGCTGGCGCGCGCCGCCAATGCCACCGTGCGCAGGTCGGTGATGCGCAGCAGGGGGTTGGACGGCGTCTCCACCCAGACCAGCCGCGCGGGGCGGGCCAGCGCCGCGGCCATCGCCAGCGGATCGGCCAGGTCCACCAGCTCGAACTCGAACTGGCCCTTGCGCGCCAGCGCGTCGAACAGGCGCCAGCTGCCGCCATAGCAATCGCGGGTGACCACCACGCGGTCGCCCGGCCGCAGCAGGGCCTGGGCCACCAGGGTCACCGCGGCCATGCCGGTGGCGGTGACCACCGCGCCAACGCCGCCCTCGAGCGCGGCCAGGGCGGAACCGAGCTGGTCGCGGGTCGGGTTGCCGCTGCGGGTGTAGTCGTAGCGGCGCTTTTGCCCGAAGCCGGCAAAGCTGAAATTGCTCGAGAGCACCAGCGGCGGCGTGACGGCGCCGAAGGCGGTGTCGGCGTCGATGCCGGCGCGCACCGCCAGCGTGGCCGGGCAACACTCGCTCATGACAGGCCCTCCAGCGATTCGCGCAGGCAGCGGGCGATGGCCGCGTCCTCCTTGAGGAAGGCATCGTGGCCGAAGTGCGAGCGCAGCACGCACAGGCGGGCCGGCCCGGCCAGGCTTTCCACCAGCGACTGCAGATCGGCCAGCGGCACCAGGCGGTCCTCGGCCACCGCCACCACGGTGGTGGGCACGCGGATGGCCGCGGGATCGACGGCCTGCAGGTCGATCGACTCGGATAGACGCAGGAAGGCGGTCGCGCACCAGCGCGCCGCGTAGGCCTGCCCGCAGTGCGCCAGGTAATCCTCGGCGGCCACGCGCGCACGCGCACCATCCACCACCGGCGGCGCGTCGAAGCGCTTGCCGAACTCCTCGGGCGTGCGATAGCTGAGCATGGCCCATTGCCGGGCCAGCGACAGCGCCCTGCTGGCCTGGCCCTCGCTGCGGCCCAGCGCCAGCACCTGCCGCTGCAAGGCGCGCCAGGCGCTGGCATACGGATGCGGGCGGTGCGCGCCGGAGATCGCCAGCAGGCGGCCAAGGCGCCCGTCGTGGCGGGCGGCGAACTGCAGCCCCACCATGGCGCCGTAGCTGGCGCCGACGAAGGCGGCCAGGCGCGGCACGCCCAGCAGCGCAAGCGCGGCGGCGAGCGCATCGGCCTGGTCGGCCGGGTCGATGGGCGCGTCGAGGCTACCGTCGGCGCCGAGCCAGTCGAAGGCCAACACCCGGACGCGATCGGTGTCGAGCGCGAGGCCCGGGCCGACCTGCGACGACCACCAACCGCGCCCGTGCGCGGCACGGGCCACATGGCAACCGGCGGAGATGCCGCCAGCCACGAGCACGACCGGCGCCCCCTCGGGCCCCAGCCACTGGCCGCGCAGAACGACCCGACGCGAGCCGGCGTGGCGCATCGCAAGGCGCAGTTCGAGCGCGAACCGCGGCGACGCGCGCGTGGGTGCCGCCGCTTCCGGCGGCTCGTGCAGGGACGTGGCTCGAGCTAGGTTCAAAGACATCGCAGGGCTCCTTGGGTGGTGGAATCCCCAGCGAGCGCCTTGCGGTGGAAAGCCAGTCGCGCGCCCCCGGGCGGGGGAAACACACGACCCATCTTTCGGCGGACGGAAACGTCCCCGCAGGAATTGGCACCTTCATGCGCGATTGCTCGCGCATGGGTTGCCCCGGCGTCATTGGGCCTACCCCTCAGCCGGTCTCGATGGGATTGCGAGGCCTACTCTGCCCACGCCCGGCCGACCTGTCAATCCTTTCATACGCATGAAAAGATAAATAAAGGTATCCGCGGCAAACCCGCCCCGGCCGCGGGAAGGTGGACCCGGTCGCTTGCCTTCAGCTGCGGTAGCGCGCCAGCAGGGCGGCTTCTTCCAGGGGCCGGGCGAAGTGGTAGCCCTGGGCGTCGTCGCAGCCCATGGCGCGCAGGCGCGCGGCGTCCTCGGCGGTTTCCACGCCCTCGGCCAGCACGCTCAGGTGCAGGCTCCTGGCCAGCGCGATGATGGTGCGCACGATGCCTTCGGCGGCCTCGGACCGGCCGAGCTCGGCGACGAAGGACTGGTCGATCTTCAGGCGATCAAGCGGCAGCCGGCCCAGGTAGGACAACGAGGAATAGCCGGTGCCGAAATCGTCGATGGCCACGCGGAAACCGCGCTCGCGCAGCGCCGCCAGCAGGCCGATGGTCTGGTCGACCTCGGTCATCAGCATCGACTCGGTGATCTCCAGTTCCAGCAGCGACGGCGCCAGCCCCGCCTGCTCCGCCTGCGTCATCACCTGCGGCAGGAAGTCCTCGCGGCGCAGCTGCACCGTGGGCACGTTCACCGAGACCGGCACCGGCGGCAGGCCGGCCAGGTGCATGCGGCGCAGCGCGCGGCAGCCCTCGCGCAGCATGAAATCGCCGATCAGGCCGACCAGCCCGGTTTCCTCGGCCACCGGGATGAACTCGCCCGGCGGCACGATGCCGCGCTCGGGATGGCGCCAGCGCACCAGCGCCTCCAGGCCCACCAGCTCGCCGGTGGCCAGCGACACCTGCGGCTGGAACACCGGGAACAATTCCTCGCGCTGGATCGCCAGCCGCAGCTGCGACTCGAGCGTCAGCCGGCGCAGGCTCGCGCCCGGCTGGCGCGGCGAGTAGATGCGCAGCTGGCGCTGGCCTTCCGAGCGCGAGAGGTTGAGCGCGGCGTTGGCCGACACCAGCAGCAGGTCGGCGTCGTCGCCGTGCTCGGGGCACAGGGCCACGCCGCCGCTCAGGCCCAGCACCACTTCCTGCCCCGCCACGGTGAAGGGCGCGTGCATCGCTGCCTCGAGCCGCGTCCAGGCCGCACGCACCTCGCTCTCGCCGGCATCGGACAGCAAGGCCGCGAACTCGTCGCCCGAAACGCGCGCGAGCTTGCCGTGGTTGCCGAACACCTCGCGCAGGCGCCCGGCCAGCGCCGCCAGCAGCTGGTCGCCGGTCGCGAAGCCAAAGGAATCGTTGACCTGCTTGAAGCGGTCGACGTTGAGCATCAGCACCGCCAGCCGGCGGTCCTCGCCCTCGAGCGCCGCGCGCACGTTGGCGCCGAAGCCGGTGCGATTGGGCAGGCCGGTGAGCATGTCGGTGCGGGCCAGCTCGTCGATGCGAGACTGGCTGAGCTTGCGCTCGCTGATGTCGGTGAACTGGCCGAGGTAGTTGATGCGCCCGTCGGCCTGCTGGATGCGGGTGATCACCAGCCACTCGGGATAGACCTCGCCGGACTTGCGGCGGTTGACGATCTCGCCCTCCCAGCGACCCTGCGCGGCCACCTGCGACCACATCGCGCGGTAGAACTCCTTGTCGTGCAGGCCGGAGGACAACAAGGAGGGCCGTCGTCCCACCGCCTCGGCCGAGCTGTAGCCGGTGACCCGGGCGAACGTGGCGTTGACGCTCATGATCACGCCGTCGCCATCGCAGATCATGATGCCTTCGTGGCTGTTCTCGAAGGCATCGGCGGCGATGCGCAGCTGGGCCTCGTCGCGGCGGCGGCGGGTGGTGTCGGTGTGCACGCCGGCCAGGCGCAGCGGCTGGCCCGTCGCGTCGCGCTCGAGCACCGTGCCGCGCGATTGGACCCACACCCAATGACCGTCGGCGTGGCGCAGGCGCAGCTCGGCCTCGAACATGTCATCGCCCGGCGTGGCCAGCCGGCGGTAGGCACGCTCGAGTTTGGGCAGGTCGTCGGGATGCAGGCGCTCGCGCCACCGGGTCGCCTGCTCGGCGTCGCGCTGCGGGTGCAGGCCCAGCATGCGGAACCACTCGTCGTTGGCGATCATCTCGCCGGTGGCCAGGTTGCTCGACCAGACCCCGAGCTGGGCCGCGCGCACGGCCACCGCCAGCTGGTGCTCGGTTTCCTGGGCCACGCGCTCGCGCTCGCGCAGGATGATGTTGGCGCTGATGTCGGCCGCGGTGGAGGTGACGGCCGCGATGAACTCGTCGTCGAACAGCCCCGTGCGCCGGTCGGCGATGAACAGCACGCCCAGGCGCTGGCCCATCTCGACCAGCGGCACCACCGCCAGCGACGACATGCCGATGCGGTGGAATACGTCGGTCGCCGGGTGCCGCCCCGGGGTTTCGAAGTCGTTGAGCACCCAGGGCTCGCCGCTGTTGAGCGCGCGCACCATGGGGCGGTCGGCCTGGGCGGGATCGTCGAGGTCGGCTGGCTGGATCGCGAGCCGTGCGGCATCGACGCCCACCAGTGCCGTGGGCAGCATGCTGTGGCCATCGGGCTGCAGCCGCGCCAGGCCCGCCAGCGAATAGCCGCTTTCGTGCACCAGCAGGCGGCAGATCTCCAGGCCGAGCGCATCGCGGTCGCGCACGCGCTGGGCGACCATGCTGACCTTGCTGACGGTGCGCAGCAGCTGGGCCTGGCGCGAAAGCCGCGCCGACGCCGCCTCCACGGCCCGCGCCACCCGCGCCAGTTCGTCGCCGCCCGTGATGCCGGTGTGCACCGGCCCCTCGCCCAGGTGCATCTGCGCGGCAACCTCGGCCAGGCGGCGCGAGCGCCGGGCCCAGAGCACGTGGAATGCGCCCCAGAGCAGGCCGATGACCAGCACGATGCCCCCGGCGTTGAGCCAGAAACGCCGCCCCACCTCGGCCCGGCCTTGCGCCAGCGCCAGCGCCAGCGAGCAGTCGACCTCGATCACCAGCACGCCATAGCGCACCGGGTTGCTCGAGAGCAGCACCTGCCGGGACAGGGCGATCCGGGGATCGCTCCCGGCCCACTGCGGCCGCCCGGCGTTGCCGGCGAAGGCGGCGTCGCGCAATGCGTCGCGCTGGCGCGCCGGACGGGCGGCGGTGATCTGGCTGAAAGGCTGCCCCAGGTCGCGGCGCAGGATCGAAGCCCGCACGACGCCGTCGCCATCGATCATCCAGGCGTTGAGTACGTCCGGGTAGATCGCCAGGCCGGCGACGGTCCGCGCCGGTGCCTGGCCCAGACCCAGCTCGGCGCCGGCGTCGATGCGTCGTGCCTGCTGCAGCAGCAGGTTGGCGGCGTGGGTGGCGCTGTCGGCCGCCACCTGAGGGCGGACGGCCGAGAGCTGGACCAGGAACTGCGCGGTGGCCGCGGCCAGCGCCAGCACCAGCAGCAGCACGGGCACCACGTCGCGGGCAGGCCGCGCGGTGAGCAGGCGGACGATCATGGCGGGCCGGCGACCTCGGGCGCGAGCAGCTTGCCGTCGACGCGAAGGTCGGCGGCCATGCCGGCGGCGCGCAGGCTTTCGGCGACGGCGTCGGCCGCGGCGGCCAGTCCGGGCTTGTCGCCGGCCAGCATGCGGCGACTGGCCGCGCCGTCGATGAAGGCCACGCCGGCCAGTGCGTCGCGGTAGCCGGCGGCATCGAGGCCGGCGCCGGCGGCCAGCATCTCCAGCGGCAGGCGCTCAGGCGAGGCAAAGGCCACGACACCCTGTTCCCAGGCGGCCAGGACCTCGGCCAGCTCGGGCCGCTGGTCGGCGATCAGCGATTCGCGGGCCACCAACACGTCGAGCACCAGGCCCGGGTGGTCGGCCGTGGAAAACCCGACCCGGGCGCCCTCACCCAGCAGCCGGGAAAGCATCGGCTCGTAAACCACGGCGGCGGCCGCGTCGCCGGCGCGCCAGCGCGGCGGAATGAGCGTCGACTGCACCTGCACGATGCGCACGTCGGTGTTGTCCAGCCCGACGCTGGCCAGGGCGCTGTGCAGCATGTGGAAACCCACCGCCGAGGCCTCCACCAGCACCGGCTGGCCGCGCAGGTCGGCCAGGCCCGCCACGCCCGGCGCCAGCACCACGGCATCGGCACCGCGTGAATCGGAGAGCGCGGCGATGATGCGCACCGGCACGCCATCCGAGCGCAGGCGGATGGCCTCGTCGAGGGTGACGCCGGCGATGTCGATGCTGCCGTCGCGCAGGCTCTGGCTGGTTTCGGTGTTCGAGAGGGTTTCGACCAGGCGGACCCGCGGGCCCAGCCAGCCTTGCTCGCGCGCCAGCACGAAGGGTTCGTAGCCGATCCACGGACCCACGCCGAGGATCAGCGGCGCGCGGGGGGCCAGCGGCGCCAGCACCGACACCATCCAGGCCAGGCCGGCGACGGCCACCGCCAGGGGCAGTAGCCAGGCCAGGGGCAGGAGGCGGGAGGCGGCCTTCGCGGCGGGCATCCGGGGAGGGGCTCCTTCGGTATTGACGGGAACGCGGGCGACCCGAGCATACTGGCTGGATGAACTCCCTACGACTACTCCCTTCCCTGCTGGCCCTGGCCCTGGCCGCCTGTGCCCACTCCCCCGCCCCGCCCGACACGGCCCAGGCCGCCGGCGACCCCTCCTCGCGGCCGATGCCCAATGTGTTCGGCGCCGATTCGGTGCCGGTGCGCGAAGCCTTCCTGACCGCGCCGCTGCCGGAGCACGAGATCGACTCGATGGCCACCTGGACCGCCCCCGGCGGCGAGGTCTGGCTGATCGCCACCGGCAAGCGGACCCACCAGCTGGTGGTCTACGACGGCGACACCGGCGCCTTTAAGTTGACGGTGGGCGGCCCCGGCAAGGCGCCCGGCCGTTACAACCGTCCCAATGGCATCGCCGTGTTCGGCGACCTGGTGTTCGTGGTCGAGCGCGACAACCACCGGGTGCAGGTACAGCGCCTGCCCGACTTCGCGCCGGTGGCCATCATCGGCACCGACGTGCTGCGCAGCCCCTATGGCCTGTGGCTGCACGAAACCGCGCCCGGCGAGCTGGAGTTGCTGGTGACCGACAGCTTCATGGCCGACTACCGCACCGAGACCCTGCCGCCGATGGAGGAACTCGACCAGCGCGTGCGCCGCTTCCACCTGCGCATGCAGGGCGAGGCGCTGGTGGCCACGGACGCCGGGCATTTCGGCGACACCACCGAGGAAGGCGCGCTGCGCATGGTCGAGTCGATCGCCGGTGACCCGGTGCACGACCGCCTGCTGATCGCCGAGGAAGATGTCCGCGTGGGCACCACGCTGCGCGTGTACGACCTGGCCGGCAACTACCTGGGCCAGAACCTGCCGCGCGAAACCTTCCGCGCCCAGGCCGAGGGCGTGGCGCTGTTCGCCTGCGCCGATGGCAGCGGCTACTGGATCACCACCGACCAGGGCCGTGACCTGACCCTGTTCCACGTCTTCGACCGCCGCGAGCTGGGCTACCTGGGCACCTTCACGGGCGAGAAGACGGCGATGACCGACGGCATCTGGCTCGATGCCACCGGCAGCCGCGAGTTCCCGTATGGCGCGCTGTATGCCGCGCACGACGACGCGGGCGTCGCGGCCTTCGACTGGCAGGAGATCGCCGGGGCGCTGAAGATCCGCCGCAGCTGCGATTGACTTGGGAAAGGCAGGGGTCGGAGGTAATTTCCAAAGGAAATTACCTCCGACCCCATTTCATTACCGCTGGGTGGAAACCGTGCCCGCGCCCTGCGCGGAGGCTTCGCCCGCCTGCACCGCGGCGGCCGGGGCCGAGCCGCGGTAGTTGAGCATCAGGCCGACGCCATAGCTGTCGCCGCCGTCGCGCAGGCGCTCGCCGCGGTAGAGCAGGGACAGGCCCCAGCGGCCGGTGATGTCCATGTCCAGCCCGCCGCCCCAGACGAAGGCGTCGTCGGCGTAGCTGCGCATGCCCAGCACGAAGTCGGTGGCGTTGGGCAGCACGACGTAGTTGATGCCCACGTCGCTGCGGTTGTCCACGGCCAGGCGGTACTCGACCATCCAGTACGGGCGCATCACGCCCGAGGAAGTGAACCACTGGCTGCCGCCCTCGAGGCCCAGCGAGACGGTGCTGTTGTCCACCGTCTGGCTCGTGTAGCTCAGGTCGTAGATGCCCAGGCCGGTTTCACGGTAGGCGTCGAGCTTGCTGCGGCTGGCGTCCACGCGGGCGTAGCCGACCAGGCGATTGCCGTCGGCAGCGTGCTCGTAGCCGAGGGTGGCCGAACCGAACACCTGGTCACCGCCGCGGTTGGCGGTGGCGTTGGCGTTCGCCAGCGCCGAGTAGCGGCGGATGTCGAAGTCGATCTCGCCGTAGCCCAGCAGGCCGTCGACGAACCACTTGCTGCCGCGCCACAGGCCGTAGACCGACAGCGCGCGCTGGTCGCCCGAGAGCGAGGAGCCGTTGCCGTCGAAGTCGGTGTCGTTCCAGCCCAGGCCGAAGGCGACGCCGAGCAGGGCGTTGTCGCCGACCTTGCGGTCCACGCCCAGGCTGATGCCGTCGGTGTGGAAGCCGAAGTCGCTGCTGGTCGCGCCCGGGTTGCGGTCACCGAAGGTGATGGCGCCGGCGGTCCACCAGCCCCAGCCTTCCGGCAGGGACAGCGCCGAAGCATCGCCGGCCTGGCCGGCCGAGAGGCCCAGGCCCGGTCCGAAGCCCGGGCTGAGGTTCAGGGCCAGGCCGTTGCTGTTGGCGTTGGCGCCGCTGCGCACCTGGCGCAGGCGGTCGCGGATGTTCATCTGCTGGGCCGAGGCGAAGCGCACGCTGGCGTCCACCTGGGCCTGCAGGCCACCGACCACGCCCGGGTCCTGGCGCGGATCGGGGCGGGCATTGACCAGCAGCTGCAGGCTGGCCGTGGCCGACTGGAAGTTCGCCGTCTCGGCCTGGGTCACCGTGAGCGTGGTGACGCCGTCGCCGGTGATCGTCACCGTGCGGCCGCTGACCGTCGCCACCGCCGTGTTCGAGCTGGCGAAGGTGAAGGCGCCCGCGCTCGGGCTGGTCGGGTTGGGCAGGTCGAAGGCCGGCTCGCCGTAGGTCTTGCTGATGTCGCCGATCCAGGTGAGGCCCGGGGCGGCCTTGCCGACCGTCAGCGTGAGCGTGGCGCTGGCGGCCAGGTAGTTGGTGTCGGCCGCCTGGTTGACCGTGATGACGGCCGTGCCGGCACCCGTGATGGTGACGGTGTTGCCGCTGACCGTGGCCACGGCGGTGTTGCCGCTGCTGTAGCTGAAGGCGCCGGTGCTCGGGCTCGAGGGCGCGGGCAGGTCGAAGGCCGGGTCGCCCCAGGTCTTGTTGATGGCCGCGGTCCAGCTGATGACCGGCGTGGCCTGGGCCACGGTGAGCGTGACCGAGACCGAGCTCGCCTCGTAGTTGGCGTCGGCGGCCTGCTGAGCCGTCAGCGTGGCGGTACCCGCACCAGTGATGGTAACGATGTTGCCGCTGACGGTGGCCACGGCCGGGTTGTCGGAGCTGTAGGTGAAGGCGCCGGTGCTGTTGCTGGCCGGCGGGTCGAGCGTGAACGCGGCATCGCCGAAGGTCTTGCTGATCGGCGCGAGCCAGGTGAGCGCGGGCTCGGCCTGGGCGACGCTGAGCGACACGCTGGCGCTGCCGGCGTTGTAGTGCTCGTCCTCGGCTTGGTTGACGGTGAGCGTGGCGCTGCCGGCACCGGTGATGGTCACCGTGTTGCCGCTGACGGTGGCCACGGCCGGGTTGTCGGAGCTGTAGGTGTAGGCGCCGGTGCTGTTGCTGGCAGGCGCGTCGAGCGCGAAGGCCGCATCGCCGAAGGTCCTGCTGATCGGCGCCATCCAGGTGATGGACGGGTTGGCCTTGGCCACCGTCAGCGTGGCGCTGATCGAACCGGCCACGTGGGCGCTGCCCTCGGCCTGGTTGGCGGTGATCTGCGCGCTGCCGACGCCGGTGATGGTGACGGTGTTGCCGCTGATGGTGGCCACCGCGGGGTTGCTGCTGGTGTAGCTGAAGGCGCCGTCGCTGGTGCTGGTGGGTGCGGTGAGCGCGAAGTCCGCGTCACCCCAGGTCCTGGCGATGTCGGCGAAGTCCGACAGCACCGGCGTGCCCTTGGGCACCACGGCGTTGGACGGGGCGCTGGGCAGGCTCTCGCCGATGTTGTTGATGGCGAAAACGGTGAAGGTGTAGCTGGTGCCGTTGGTCAGCCCGGTGACGGTGATCGGGCTGGCCGAGCCGGTGGCCTCGATGTTGCCCGGGGTGGACACCACGCGGTAGCCGGTGATCGGCGAGCCGCCGGTGCTGGCCGGGGCGGTGAACGTCACCGTGGCCTGGGTGTCGCCGGCGGTGGCGCTGGCGGCCGTGGGGGCGCCGGGCACCGTGGCCCCGTCGACCGCGCCGTCGGCGTGGTAGAAGATGCGGCGGAAATTGGCGATGCTGCCGTTGGTGTTGCCGTTGACCGTGCCGCAGCGCCAGCCCCACGTGGTGGCATTGCCGCTGGTGTGGATGCACATGCGGCCCGGGTCGGGCGTGACCGAGAAGGTCGGGTCGTCGCCGGCGTCGCAGGAGTTGCGGTTCAGCGTCGCGCCGCCCGGCGCGAAGCCCCAGGACCAGCTGCCATTGAAGTACCAGGTGGTGCCGTTGGACTGGCGGCCGACGTTGCCGGTGCCGGTGTCGAACATCACGTCCGACTTGGGCGCCTGGGCGAGCACCTGCAGCGTGTTGTCGTCGTTGGTGCAGGCCATCATCATCTGCGCCTTGTTGCAGGCGGCCGAGATGGTGGCGATAGGCGTATTCGCCGCGAAGGTCTCGCGGTGGCATTCAATCCACCCGCTGCCGGTGACCGTGGCCGTCGGCACGTTGTTCTGGGGCCCCACCGGGGCATAGGTGGCGACCTGCGCCATCGCCGCGGGGGCGGACAGCAGGGTGGCGAGGAGCACGAGCAGGAGCCCGGCCCGGGTGAGCAGCGAATGGCGCATCGGTAATCCCCTGGTATGGATGGTCGCGCCGGGCCTTCTGGAGGGGCCCGTGCACGCGTCAAAGCGCCAAGCAATTATCGTGCCAAGCTGAACGGACGCGGTTCAGGTTGCTCGCCAGGGGTGCAGCTGCCGCTGAGCGTCACTTCCCAACGGGGCGGGGGCAAGTGCGCGGCCCGTATAATGGCCGGCTTATGTCCGAACACCTCGCCCAGACCCGCCGCCGCCGCACGTTCGCGATCATTTCGCACCCCGACGCCGGCAAGACCACCCTGACCGAAAAGCTGCTGCTGTTCGGCGGCGCCATCCAGATGGCCGGCTCGGTGAAGGGCCGCAAGGCCGCCCGCCACGCCACGTCCGACTGGATGGCGCTGGAGAAGGAGCGCGGCATCTCGGTCACGTCCTCGGTGATGCAGTTCCCCTACGAGGGCCGCATCGTCAACCTGCTCGACACCCCCGGCCACGCCGACTTCGGCGAGGACACCTACCGCGTGCTCACCGCCGTGGACAGCGCGCTGATGGTGATCGACGTGGCCAAGGGCGTCGAGGAACGCACGATCAAGCTGATGGAGGTGTGCCGCCTGCGCGACACGCCGATCATGACCTTCATCAACAAGCTCGACCGCGAGGGCAAGGAGCCGATCGAGCTGCTCGACGAGGTGGAGAACGTGCTGGGCATCCAGTGCGCGCCCATCACCTGGCCGATCGGCATGGGCCAGCGCCTCAAGGGCGTGGTGCACCTGGTCACCGGCGAGGTGCACCTTTACGAGGCCGGCCGCAACTTCACCCGCCAGGACAGCACCATCTTCGCCTCGCTCGACGACCCGGGCCTGGAGGCGCGCATCGGCGCGCAGATGCTGGCCGACCTGCGCGACGAGCTGGAACTGGTGCAGGGCGCCTCCCACCCCTTCGACAAGGACGCCTACCTGGCCGGCCGGCAGACGCCGGTGTTCTTCGGCTCGGCGGTGAACAACTTCGGCGTGCAGCCGCTGCTGGACTTCTTCGTCGAGCACGCGCCTTCGCCCAAGCCGCGCGCCACCACCACGCGCGAGGTGAAACCCGAGGAGGAAACCTTCTCAGGCTTCGTGTTCAAGATCCAGGCCAACATGGACCCGCAGCACCGCGACCGCGTGGCCTTCCTGCGCGTGTGCTCCGGCAAGTACGAGAGCGGCATGAAGGCCTTCCACGTGCGCAGCGGCAAGGAGCAGAAGCTGGCCAATGCGCTCACCTTCATGGCCTCGGACCGCGAGATCGTGGAAACGGCCTACCCGGGCGACGTGATCGGCCTGCACAACCACGGCACCATCTCCATCGGCGACACCTTCAGCGCCGGCGAGTCGATGGGCTTCACCGGCATCCCGAACTTCGCGCCCGAGCTGTTCCGGCGCGCGCGCCTGCGCGACCCGCTCAAGCTCAAGCAGCTGCAAAAGGGCCTGGCCCAGCTGAGCGAGGAAGGCGCCACGCAGTTCTTCCGGCCGCTGATGAGCAACGACCTGATCCTGGGCGCGGTGGGCGTGCTGCAGTTCGACGTGGTGGCCTACCGCCTGAAGGACGAGTACGGCGTGGACGCCAGCTTCGAGCCGGTGAGCGTGGCGACGGCGCGCTGGGTGAAGGGCGGCACGGCCAGGAAGCAGGAAGAGTTCCGCGAGAAGAATGCCATGAACCTGGCGCTCGACGCGGCCGGCCAGCTGGTCTACCTGGCGCCCTCGCGCGTGAACCTGCAGCTGACCCAGGAGCGCTGGCCGGACTTCGAGTTCGCGGCCACCCGCGAGCACGCCCAGGCCCTGGCTGTCGAGTGACCCCAAGCCTTCGAGCCATTGCTCCACAAGCCGGGCGCAAGGTGGACCGATGACCGAGTACGAACACGACCACGAATCCCCCCGCGAGGAACTCGCCAACGCCATCAGCCACGGCGCCGGCGCGGTGGCGGCGCTGGTGGGCGGCTCGGTGCTGGTCACGCTCTCGGCCGCGTTCGGCAACGGCTGGCAGCTGGCCGGCGCCATCGTGTTCAGCGTCTCGCTGCTGCTGCTCTACCTGGCCTCCACGCTCTACCACCTGAGCACCGACCGGGTGCTGCGCGGGCGGCTGAAGGTGTTCGACCACTGCGCCATCTTCGTGCTGATCGCCGGCACCTACACCCCGTTCACCCTGGTGGGCCTGCGCGAGGACGGCGGCTGGTGGCTGTTCGCGGCCATCTGGACCCTGGCCGTGGCCGGCGTGGTGTTCAAGCTGTTCTTCACCGGCCGCTTCAAGGGCCTGTCGACGGCGATCTACGTGGCCATGGGCTGGATGGTGCTGACCGCCATCGGCCCCTTCGTGCGGCAGGTGCCCGTGGAAACCATCGCCTGGCTGCTCGGCGGCGGCGTGGCGTACACGGCCGGCACCTGGTTCTACATGCACAAGCGCATCCCGTTCGCGCACGCGATCTGGCACGGCTTCGTGCTGCTGGGCAGCGCCTGCCACTTCGTGGCCGTGACCCAGCAGGTGGTGCCGTAGCGGGGACAGGCGCCCTCAGCTGGCGATGTAGGACTGCAGCTGCTCGATCTCGATGCGCTGGTCTTCGATGACCGCCTTCACCAGGTCGCCGATCGAGACGATGCCCACCACCCGGCCCTCGTCGAGCACCGGCAGGTGGCGGATGCGGCGGTCGGTCATCATCGACATGCAGGTTTGCGCGGTGTCGCCGGGCGACACGGTGATGACCGGGCTGGACATGATCTGCGACACCGGCGTTTCGGCCGAACTGCGGCCCTGCAGGATGACCTTGCGGGCGTAATCGCGCTCGGTGGCGATGCCCACGAGCTCGGCGCCCTGCATCACCAGCACCGAGCCGATGTGGTGTTCGGCCATCAGGCGGATCACCTCGAGCACCGGCGCCTCCTTGGGCACCGTGACGAGCCGGCCGGCTTTGTGGGCCAGGATCTGGTTGACGTTGCGCATGCGCGTGTCCTCCCGGGATGCCTTGCCGGCGACTATACCCCCGCAACGGGGTCGGAGGTAATTTCCCCCCGACCCCCTGGCCTGACCTCGCGGGCGATGAGATACAGCGGCCGCTGCTTGGCCTCCATGTACAGCCGCCCCAGGTACTCGCCGATGATGCCCAGCGCGACCAGCTGCAGGCCGCCCAAGAAGAGCACCACCGTCATCAGCGAGGGCCAGCCCTGCACCGGGTCGCCCCAGAACAGCGTGCGCACCACCACGAACGCACCCCAGGCAAAGGCCGCGAACGCCGTGAACAGGCCCACGTAGGTGGCCACGCGCAGCGGCACCGTCGAGAAGCTGGTGATGCCCTCGATGGCGAGGTTCCACAGCTTCCAGTAGTTGAACTTGCTGCCACCGGCCAGGCGCGGCTCGCGGTGGTAGGGCAAGGACACCTGGTTGAAGCCCACCCAGGTGAAGATGCCTTTCATGAAGCGCTGGCGCTCGCGCACCTGGCGCAGCGCGTCGAGCACGGGCCGCGACATCAGGCGGAAATCGCCGGTGTCGGGCGGAATGGGCGTCTTCGAGAGGCGTTGGATGACGCGATAGAAGCCCGCGGCCGTGAAGCGCTTGAACCAGCTCTCGCCATCGCGCGCGGTGCGCGTGCCGTAAACCACGTCGTAACCCTCGCGCCACCTGGCGACGAAGTCCGGGATGAGCTCCGGCGGGTCCTGGCCGTCGGCGTCGAGCACCAGGGCGGCGTCGGTTTCGACGTGGTCGAGGCCGGCGGTGAGCGCGAGCTCCTTGCCGAAATTTCGGGCCAGGCGCAGCAGGCGCACGCGCGGGTCGGCCGCGGCGATGCGCTCGAGCTCGGCCCAGGTGTTGTCGCGGCTGCCGTCGTCCACGTACAGCACGGTTGACTCGGCGTCGGTGCCGTCGAGCACCGCGGCCAGGCGCTGGTGCATCCGTGCGATCACCGCCTCTTCGTTGTAGGCGGCGATGACGACCGTGAGGGAGCGCTGGCTGTCCATGACGGGAAGTGTAAAGGCAATGGGGTCGGAGGTAATTTCCGAAAGGAAATTACCTCCGACCCCTTATTCGAGGTAGTCGGGGCCGCCGAGCTGCCGCACCTGCCGCTGTATCCACGCCGCCCGCCGCTGCACGTAGGGCCCCGGGTTGCGCGCGTCGTACACCTTCGGATTGGGCAGTACCGCCGCCAGCCGGGCGCACTCGGCGTCGGTGAGGCGGCTGGCGGGCTTGCCGAAGAAGGCCTGGGCGGCGGCCTCGGCGCCGTAGATGCCGTCGCCGAACTCGGCGATGTTCACGTACACCTCCAGGATGCGGCGCTTGGGCCAGAACGCCTCGATCAGCACGGTGTAGCCGGCCTCGAGGCCCTTGCGGAAATAGCCGCCGCCGCCCCACAGGTACAGGTTCTTGGCCACCTGCTGGCTGAGCGTGCTGGCGCCGCGGATGCGGCCGCCGCGTTCGTTGGCCGCCATCGCCTTCTCGATGGCTTCGAGGTCGAAGCCCCGGTGCCTGGGGAAAGCCTGGTCCTCGGCCGCCACCACCGAGATGGGCAGGCAGGCGGCGATCTGGTCGAGGTCGCGCCATTCGTGGCGCAGTGCGAAGCCCTTTTCGCCCAGGCCCTCGGCCTGGCGGATGAGCATGAACATGGACGTGGGCGGGTCGATCCAGCGCAGCGGCGCCACCTGCAGCAGCACGAGCGCGGCCAGCCACACCGGCAGCCACAGCAGGCGGCGCAGCCAGCGCTTCTTCCTGTTCTCCACCATGCTCCCCCCGGCCCTTCTGTAGGAGCGCCTTCAGGCGCGAATCTTCGCTTTGCCGAGGGCAAAGTCAAAACAAAAATCAAAGGATTCGCGCCTGAAGGCGCTCCTACGGGGTGGGGCTGGGGCGTAAAATGGAGTCATGGACAAACACCCCGACGCCGACACCCTCACCCGCTTCCTGCTCGAACGCTCCGGCGTGCGCGGCATCGTGGTGCACCTGGACGAGGCCTGGCAGCGCATCGCCGGCCGCGCCCACTACCCCGCCGAGGTGGCCGCCCGCCTGGGCGAAACCTGCGCCGCCGCGGCCCTGTTCACCGGCCACGCCAAGATCAACGGCCGCCTGAGCGTGCAGCTGCGTGGCACCGGCGCACTGCGCACCCTGTTCGCCGAGTGCACCGCCCAGGACACCGTGCGCGGCATCGCCCACTACGCCGAGCCCGTGCCCAGCCCGCTGACCCCGCGCGCCTTCGGCGAGGGCTCGCTGCTGGCGATCACCATCGAGTCGACCCCGCCCGGCGCCCGCGAGATGACCCGCTACCAGGGCCTGGTGGGCCTGGACGCCGACAGCCTGGCCGAGGCCTTCGAGGGCTATTTCCAGCAAAGCGAGCAGCTGCCCACCCGTGTGCTGCTGGCCAGCGCCGAGGGACGCGCCGCCGGCCTGATGCTGCAGCAGCTGCCCGGCGGCCACGGCGACGCCGACGGCTGGGACCGCACCAATGCCCTGTTCGAGACCCTGGGCCCGGCCGAGCTGGCCGACACCCCGGTGGACACCCTGCTCTGGCGCCTGTTCCACGAGGAAGGCGTCAAGCTGCTCGACCGCAAGCCGCTGGCCTTCGCCTGCAGCTGCTCGCGCGAGCGGGTGGGCGACATGCTGCGCAGCCTGGGCGCCGACGAGGCCCGGGCCAGCCTGCAGGACGGCGTGGCCGAAGTGCACTGCGACTTCTGTGGCCAGGGCTACCGCTTCGAGGCTGAACAGATCGAGGCCTTGTTCAGGAAAGAGCCCACGGCCCCCGCCCCGCCGGGGCTGCAGTGAGGGCCTTCGATTTCGTTAAAAAAGTGGTAAACTCGGCTCCACACCGGCCCGGAACTTAAGTCCCCCGCAAGGTTCCAAGGCCAGGAACGAAAGGACGCCCCCATGTCGCCGCTGCTGCGCCCCATCGCCGGTTTCGTGCTTGCCCTCGCGGCGGCCACCGCGTTCGCGCAGGCGCCCTCGCCGCTCTACCTCGGCGAGCGCGACAACGACAACCAAAGCACCACCGCGCTGCCCATCCTCAACAACCGCAGCGGCGAGCTCGAAGGCTTCCTGCTGATCGAAGGCCAGGACAACCGCGACTCGGCGCTGCAGCGCATCCTGGGCCGCGAGCCGCGCAACAGCGTGGGCACCGGCGTGGTGCTGCCGCTCGACAACGGCCGCCGCGTGGGCGCCAGCCTGCACCTCGACGCCAACCCCACGCTGAGCCTGCTGTGCGACAACAGCGCCGTGGCCCGCCGCGTGGGCACGCTGGCGCAGCACTGCCTTACCGCCAGCCTGGCCGACGCCAACGCCGCGCTGCCGCTGGTGGCCGCGCGCCCCGGCGTGCGCGCCGCGGCCATGCTCGAAGGCGACCGCAGCCGCCTCACCGCCACGATGGGCCTGGCCAAGTTCGAGGCGCAGGCGCCGGTGCTGCTGCCGGGCGCGCGCCTGGCGCCGGCCGACGCGCCGCTGCTGCTGGGCCTTTCGGGCACCACCATCGACCAGCAGGAAATCGGCCTGTTGGGTGAAATGCAGCTGGGCGAAACCGGCTGGGTGAGCATTGGCGGCACCCTCGCCCGCGCCCGCATCGTGGGCACCAACGACCTGCCGGGCGGCGTGCGCCCGAGCTGGAACACCGGCACCATCCGCCTCGAAGGCGGCATCGGCGACTTCGGCGGCGAAATCATCGGCCGCGTCATCGAGCTGCCGGGCGCCCCGGCCAGCTACAGCGACGTGGGCATCGGCGTCACCTGGCGCGCTCCGTGGCGCGCCCGCCTCAGCGTCGGCGCCGCCGGCCTGATGAGCCACGGCGAAAACCCGTTCGCCGGCGGCAAGGACGACGCGGAAGAAAGCACGCGCGTCCCCTACATCCGCTACGAGCAGGATCTCTGACGGGCCTCAGGCCACGTCGGACACCGGAATCGAACCAACCCGGCGACGCGCCCATTCCGGCGGCGCGGTAAGCCAACTGCCCGCGATGGGCCCGGCGTCCTGCCCCACGTAAACATGCCAGACGGCGGCGAAGTGCAGCAGCAGCGCCGTGCGCAGGCCGTCGGGCATGGGCGCGCCGCCCACCCAGGCCACCGGCAGGCGCCTGGCGCGGACCGGCGTGGAGTCGAGCAGCAGTACCGCGTGCTGCGCGGGCGTGCCGGCGACGACGGCCACGCCCAGGGCCTGCCAGTCGGCCGGGTCGTGGCTGGCCACCATGGTGCCGCCGCGCAGCAGCGTGGCCACCAGGAAGTTCACCGTCACCAGGCACAGCGCCGGGAACAGGCTGACCACCACCGGGTGGGTGCCCAGGCGACGCGGGAACGGCGTGAGCAGGTCGCGCGCGGCCAGTTGCTGGTGGCTGAGGGTGACGATGCCCGGTGCGTCGTCGCCATCGATGCCGTGGCCGACGAACCAGGGCGCATCGCCCGAGGCCACGCCACGTTCGGGGCGGGAGTCGAGCGGAATCCCGGGCAGCGCATCAAGCCACTGGCGGCTGACGCACAGCGGAATGGCGCGCGGCGGATCGCCTGCGGCGTCGCCGTCGTCGCGGGCCACGTGGGTGAGGCCGGTGACTGCGGCACCCACGCCTTCGCACACCACCCGCGCGCCGAGCAGGCCGGTGGCCAGCATCAGCGTCCAGGCCAGGGCCGGATCGCGCACGCCCACCGCCACGCAGGCGCCGGGGCCCACGCCCTGGGCTTCGAGCTCGCGGGCGCACTTCACCACCCAGGCACCGAGCCGGGCATGGGTGATGGTTTCCGTGGGCAGTTCGATGGCCGCCACGTCGGCGCAGTGGGGCACGCCGGCGAGGAACTGCACCACGAGGTTGCGGCTGGGGGCGAACATGGGCGGCATCCCTTTGGCAGCGGATGCCAGCTTCGCGCCCGCGCGGCACGCGGGTAATACCGATTTTCCTTACGCGGGCCGGACCACCGCGTCGAAGCCCTGGCCGATCATGGCCAGCGCCAGCCGCTCGATTTCGTCAACCGGCCCCTCGCGCACCACCACCTCGCGCCCGGCAAGCAGGGCATCGAACGCCGGGTGGGCGTCGTCGCGCAGGAAGATGCGCAGCGCCTCGAGCGTGCGCGCGGGCTTGTCCTGCAAGCGGTAGTGCGAGCGCAGCACGAGGCTGGCCGCCTCGGCGTTGGTTTCCAGGTCCATGGCGCCATTCAAGCAAAGGTGGGCCGGGCGATTCCGTGACAATCCAACCAGATTGCCGGGCCCGACGAGGGCGCCATTCAAGCGCGCTGGCAGCGCGGCGCGATGTACGAAAAATTCGTGACGCGCCGCGCTTGCGTCGGGCGCAAACTCGCCCCCATGGCCAAGCCTTCCAGTCCCCTGCCCCTGGTTGCCGCGATGCTGGCGCTGATGGCCCTGGCCTTCCTGGCCGGGCGGTGGTGGGGCGTGCAGGGCGGCTGACATGCCTTCCCTCCCCCGCACCGCGGGGGAGGGAGGTCGTGGGTTCAGCGCTTGCCGGCCGAAGCCGCGCCCTGCGCGCTGCCCGAGGGCTTCCAGCTCAGCTGCAGGCCGACGCTGCTGGTTTCACCGATGTCGTTGGCGCGCTCGAAGCGGCCCATCAGGCCCAGCGCCCAGTTGCTGGTGATCTCCACGTCCAGGCCCAGGCCCAGCGCGAAGCCATCGTCGGCGAAGCTGCGCAGGCCCAGCACGTAGTCGTTGGCCTGCGGCAGCACCACGTAGTTGATGCCCACGTTGCTGCGGTTCTCCAGCGCGCGGCGGTACTCGAGCGACCAGTACGGACGCACCACGCCCGACGACGTCTCCCAGGCATGGCGGCCCTCGATGCCGGCGGCCAGCGTGCTCTGGTCCACGTGCTGGCGCGTGTAGGCCAGGTCGTAGATGCCCAGGCCCTGCTCGCGGTAGGCATCGAGCGTGCTGCGGCTGGCGTCGAAGCGGCTGTAGCCGACCAGCGACGAACCCAGCTCCCAGCCCAGCGTTAGCGAGCCGAACCACTGGTCGCCCTCGCGGCGCGCGGTGCCGGTGGCGTCGGCCACGGCGCTGTAACGCGCGATGTCGAAGTCGAGCTGGCCCCAGCCCAGCAGGCCGTCGAGGAACATGCGGTCGAAGCGCCACAGGCCGTAGGCGGCCAGGCTCAGCTGCTCGCCCTCGAGGCGCGAACGGCCGTCGTCGAGCGGGCTCTCGCCCCAGCCGTAGCCCAGGGCCACGCCCGCCAGCACGCCGTTGTCGAAGCGACGGTCGACGCCGACGGTGAGGCCGTCGCTGCGGATGTCGAAGCCCTGCGCCGAAGCCGTGGCGTCGCGCTGGCCGACGGTGACGCTGCCGGCGCTCCACAGGCCCCAGCCTTCGCCCAGCACCGAGCCGGACGACGAGCCCGGGCCGGCGTTGAGCGACAGCGCCTGGCCGTCGCCGCCGAGCACCTGCAGCGCCATGGCGTGCTGGTCGCGGTTGCCGTCGGCGTCGCGCTGCTGGCGCAGGCGGTCGCGGATGTTGCCCTGCTGGGCATTGGCGAAGCGCACCGCCTGGTCCACCTGCGCCTGCAGCAGGCCGACCACGGTGGGGTCCTGCGTGGGATCCGGACGCGCGTTGACCAGCAGCGTGGTCGTCACCGTGGCGCCGCCCCAGTTGCCGCTGGCGGCCTGGGTGGCGGTAAGCACGGTGGTGCCCGGGCCGACGATGGTGACCGTGCGGCCGCTCACCGTGGCCACCGAGGCATCGGCGCTGGTGAAGGTGAACGCACCCGGGCTCGGGCTCGCGGGGTTGGGCAGGTCGAAGGCCGGCTCGCCATAGGTCTTGCTGATGTCGCCGACCCAGGTGAGGCCCGGCGTCGCGGCGCCCACTTCCAGCACCAGGCTCACCTCGGCCGCGAGGAAGTTGGCGTCGGCGGCCTGCGTGGCGGTGATGGTGGTGCTGCCGATGTTGAGCATCGTCACCACGTTGCCCGAAACCGTGGCCACGTTGGTGTCGGCGCTGGCGTAGGTGATGGCGCCGGTGCTGTTGGTGTCCACGGGCGGCAGCGCGAAGGCTGGCTCGCCCCAGGTGCGCTGCAGCAGCGCCACCCATGAGATGGCCGGCGCCGCCTTGTCGACCGTCATCACCACCGAGATGCTGGCGCCGGCGTAGTTGCCGTCGCTGGACGGCGCCTGCGTGGCGGTGAGCGTGACGATGCCCGCGCCGGTGATGGTGACGACATTGCCGGCCACCGTGGCCACGGAGGCATCGGACGAGGCGTAGGTGAAGGCGCCATCGCTGGGGCCGGTGGGCGGCGTGAGCGGGAAGGCGGCGTCGCCATACGTGCGGCTGAAGTCGCTGATCCAGGCCAGCACCGGCGTGGCCGGCAGCACCTGCACCGGCATCTGCACGCTGCCGGCGGTGTAGTTGCCGAATGCGGCCTGGGTGGCGGTGAGCACGGTGCTGCCCACGTTCACCGGCGCCACCTGGTTGCCGCTGACGCTGGCCACCGAGGCATCGCCGCTGGCGTAGGTGAAGGCGCCGCCGCTGTTGCTGGTGGGCGTGGGCAGCGCCTGCGCCGGGTCGCCGTAGGTCATCACCAGGCCCGGGGCCCAGCTGATGACCGGCGCGGCCGGGTTCACGGTGATCTGCGCGGTGGTGCTGGCGGCCACGTAACCGGGCGCGGCGGCCTGGCTGGCGGTGATGGTGGCGGTGCCGATACCGACGATGGTGACGGTGCTGCCGCTGACGGTGGCCACCGCCGGGTCGTCGATGCTGAAGCTGAAGGCGCCCGGGCTGGTGCTGGTGGGCGCGACGAGGTCGAAGGAAGCGTCGCCGAAGGTGACCACCTGGTCGGCGAATGCGCCGAGCACCGGCGCCGACAGCGGCGTGGCCGCATTGCTGGGCGCCGAGGGCGCGCCCTCGCCCGCCACGTTGGTGGCGGTGACGGTGAAGGTGTACGGCGTACCGCCGGTGAGGCCGGTGACCAGGATGGGGCTGCCGGCACCGGTGGCGGTGATGCCGTCGGGCGCCGAAGTGACGGTGTACGCGCTGATGGCGCCAGCGCCCTCGTAAACCGGCGGCGTGAAGCTGACCAGCACTTCACCCACGTTGGCCGTGGCCGACGCGCTGGCGCCGGTGGGCGCACCCGGCAGGGCCGAGAGCGTGGTGAAGCCGCTGCTTACGGGCGTGGCATTGGTCTGCGGCGGCGCCTGGCGGTCGGTGACCACGGCATGCACGCTGTACTGCGTGGACGGCTGCAGGCCCGAGGCCACCAGGTTGTAGGGCGAGCCGCTGGTGATGGCATTGGTGCCGGACGCAAAGGCCGGCGTGCCATTGCCCGCCTGGCCGGCCAGCACCTGGGCGGTGCTGGGCGCAGGCAGGCTGGCCAGCTGCACCGTCCAGGCCAGGGTGCCGTTGGCGTTGGAGCTGATCTGGGCGGTGGCGGAATTGAAGCCCACCGACGTGATCAGGTAATCGATCAGCGCCGGGCCCGCCAGCGCGATGGGCTGGGTGACCTGGTAGGTGGCCGTGCCCGGGTGGATGCCCGTCTGCCAGTTGCTGGTGACCAGGGTGTAACGCTGGCCGGCGACGAGGTTCACGGTGAGCGAGGGCGTGCGCACCACGCCGTTGCTGGCGTCGTCATCGCAATTGATGAGCCCGGCGGTGGGGGCGGCGGGGTTGAAGTCGCCGCTGAAGATGGCCGACCAGGGGTCGGTGCCGGTGCCGGAGGCATCACCCAGGCCGGTGGCGGCGCTCATGGTGAAGGTGTGCGGGCCCGTGACCGTGGCGACGATGGTGCGCGCCGAATACGTGTGCACGCCCGTCTGCAGGGTGCATTCGGGGTTGCCGGCGAACGGATCGGAGGGGTTGTTGAAGGTGTAGGCCGCCAGCACCGTTTCGGTGAAGCTGGTGACCTGCGCAGCGGCGGCGCCGCTGGCCAGGAGGGCCAGCGCGGCAAGGCCGGCGGCAAGGGTTCGGCGGCCACGCGCAACGGCCGCCAGCAGCCCCGAGGGCCGCAAGCGCAGAGACATCATCGGTTTTCCCCTGTTTCATGCGGCCTGGGGCCGCAGCCGGCCAATCCGGCCCGTACGACTGTACGGAATACCGGCCAGGGAATACCGAGAAAATTTCTCAGCTCCTTCCCCCCAACGCGGGGGAAGCCGGGGACGGGGAACTAGACCCCGTAATAGGCCCGGTACCACTCCACGAACTTCGCCACCCCCTCCTCCACCGGCACCACCGGCCGGTAGCCGACGTTGGCGATGAGGTCGGAGACATCGGCCTCGGTGTCGGGCACGTCGCCGGCCTGCAGGGGCAGCATTTCCATCACGGCCTTCTTGCCGAGGCACTGCTCGAGCACCTCGATGTAGCGCAACAGCTCGACGGGCTGCTCGTTGCCGATGTTGTAGAGCCGGTACGGCGCCACGCCGCTGGTGGCCGGGTCGGGCGCGAGGCCGTTCCAGGCCGGATCCCGCCCCGGCACGGTGTCGAGCGCACGCACCACGCCCTGCACGATGTCGTCCACGTAGGTGAAGCTGCGCTTGTGGTGGCCGTGGTTGAACACCTTGATGGGCTCGCCGGCTAGGATGGCCTGGGTAAACAGGAACAGCGCCATGTCGGGCCGGCCCCAGGGCCCGTACACCGTGAAGAAGCGCAGGCCAGTGCACGGAATGCCGTAGAGGTGGGCGTAACTGTGCGCCATCTGCTCGTTGGCCTTCTTGGTGGCCGCGTACAGGGTAAGCGGGTGTTCGGCGGGCGAATGCTCGGAGAACGGCATCTTCAGGTTGGCGCCGTACACCGAGCTGGTGGAGGCGAACACCAGGTGCTCCACCCCGTGGTGCCGGCAACCTTCAAGCACGTGCAGGAAACCGGTGACGTTGCTGGAAACGTACACGTGCGGGTTCTCAGCGGCGTAGCGCACGCCGGCCTGGGCGGCGAGGTGCACCACGCGCTGGGGTTTGTACTTGGCGAAGACTTCTTCGACCGCCGCCCGATCGGCCAGGTCGGCCGTGACGTGCCTGTAACGAGGCCGCGCCTCAAGGCGCGTCAAGCGACCACGCTTAAGCGCCGGGTCGTAGTAATCGTTGAGGTTGTCGAAGCCGACGACCTCGTCGCCGCGGGCGAGGAGGAGGTGGGCGACGTGGGAGCCGATGAAGCCGGCCGTTCCGGTCACGAGGATGCGCATGGTGGGGGATGCCCATTTAGTAGATTGCGATTCTAATGCCGCACGGACCGCGATCAGCGCGGCAGGAGACCGCGAACGACCTGTTCCGCCGCCGCAGCCGGAGAGAACAGCCGAGCGGAGAGCCCCTTCCCCCGCTGCCCCATGGCGGCGCGGGCCTCGGGACGATCGGCAAGCGAAAGGGCCGCTTCGACCAGGCCATCAGCTGCCCCCCCTTCCACTGAGGCCCCCAGGCCTTCCTTGAGGATCATCGGATGCAAGTCGTTACCCGGGTTGACGCGGGCCAATACGGGCAAGCCCACTTGGAGATACGTGAGCAGCTTGCCCGGGATGTTGTGCGTGCCATGCGCCGGATGCAAGGCAACGATGCCGGCGTAGCAGTGGACCAGCAGCGAAGAAAGCTCCGCTTGGGGTACCTGATCTTCGATCCGCAGGTTTCCAAGGCCACGCACCGCAGCCTCCTGGCGCAGCCGGGCCTGCTCGCTGCCCCGACCGATCAACAGGAACGCGATGTCCGGACGATCCCGAAGCCGGAATGCCAGATCGAGGAAGGCATCCAAGTCCTGGGCCACGCCCATGTTCCCGGCATACACGAAGACCTTTCGGTTCTCGAATCCGGCCAGCAGTGGATGACTCGCGACGCCCTCTGCCGCGGGCGGAGCTTCCAGCCAGTTATGCAGGACCTCGAGCGCGGCTCCTGCAGGCGCGTCGACGGCAACGATTGGCACATTGGCGGGCGTCTGGACGCCGATGACATCGGCTTGCCGGTACTGAAACCGCTCCACCGCCTTGAGCAGACGGTGGGCCAGCCCGCCCCGACGCAGCACGCCGGCATCCACGGCCCAGTCGGGAAACAGGTCCCGAAGGATCAGGTAGCTCCGGCACCGGTACCTGCGCCTGAACCAGGCAACAAGTGGGCCGAGGAAGATCGTGGGGGAATACCAGACGACGCCGTCCCAGGCCTGCCGGTCCAGGCCGGCGGATCGAAACCCGCGCCGAAGCACCCATGGCAGGGCGAACTCTGCGGCGACGCGACGAAGATACGAAACGTCCTTGGTCCGCGGTGCACGCACCCGGCAAACCTCGACGCCCTCCATCTCCTCGCGCACCCAGGGCTGGCGAAGGCCAGGCTCCGGAACGAGGGCAAGCGGCCGGTGGCCAGCCTTCACGAGGGCCGTAGCGAGATCGCGCATCTGGAGCGCGCCGGAAATAGAGGCAGGCGGAAAGGTATCCGCAACCAGCAACAGGCGCATCAAACCTTCTTCCAGACCATCCGGTTCACGTAGTCCACGTAGCTGTGCAGGATGCGAACCACCTTCTCGGAGACGTTGGGCATGGAGTAGTCCGCCACTTGCCGAAGCAGCCGGGTCTCGCCCACGGGCTGGGATTCCAGCACCGCCAACGCCTGCATCACGCGCTCGGGGTTCATGCCCACCATCATCACCGCGCCCTCCTCCATACCCTCGGGCCGCTCGTGCGCGTCGCGCAGGTTGACGGCCCGGAAGTTGAGGATCGAGGACTCCTCGTTGATGGTGCCACTGTCGGACAAGACGGCCTTGGCGTCCTGCTGCAAGCGGACATAGTCACTGAACCCGAGCGGCTTCAATAGTTGCACGCGCGGGTCGAGCGCCAGCCCCGCCGCGTCGATGCGCTTGCGCGTGCGTGGATGGGTGGAAACGATCACCGGGAGGTCGTAGGCCGCCGCCACGGTGTTCAGCGTCTCCACCAGGCCGGTGAAGTTCCGGTCGGACTCGATGTTCTCCTCGCGATGGGCGCTGACCACGAAATAACGCCCTGTCTGCAGGCCAAGGTGCTGAAGCGCGTCCGAGGCGGCGATGCGGGGGGCGTAATGCGCCAGCACCTCGCACATGGGGCTGCCGGTCTTGATCACCCGGTCCGGCGGCAGGCCCTCGGCCAGCAGGTATTCGCGGGCGATATCGCTGTAGGTCAGGTTGATGTCGGCGGTGTGGTCCACGATCCGGCGGTTGATCTCCTCCGGCACGCGCATGTCGAAGCAGCGGTTGCCCGCCTCCATGTGGAAGGTGGGGATCTTGCGGCGCTTGGCGGGAATCACGGCCAGGCAGCTGTTGGTGTCACCCAGCACCAGCACGGCGTCCGGCTGGATCTCGGCCAAGGCCGCGTCCGCGGCAATGATCACCTTGCCGATGGTTTCCGCACCGGTGGCGCCCGCAGCCTCGAGGAACACATCCGGGCGACGGATACCCAGGTCCTCGAAAAAGATGCCATTGAGCTCATAGTCGTAGTTCTGGCCGGTGTGCACCAACACGTGATCGCAGTGGGCGTCCAGCGCCGCCAGCACCCGCGACAGGCGGATGATTTCCGGCCGGGTGCCGACAATGGTGGCTACCTTGAGCTTGCGCATAGTCATACCCTGCTTGCGAATGTGTCCGGCTTCTGCCGGTCGAATATTTCGTTGGCCCATAGCATCACGACCAGCTCGTCATCGCCGATGTTGGTGATGTCGTGGGCCCACCCTGGGATGGTCTCCACCACCAGCGGCTCGCCGCCGTGGCTCTCGATCTCGAAGCTTTCCTCCGTGATGAGATGGCGGAACCGATAGCGGGCCCGCCCCTTGATCACGAGGAACTTCTCGGTCTTGGTGTGGTGGTAGTGGCCACCCCGGGTGATGCCTGGATGGGCGGTAAAGAACGAAAACTGGCCGCAATCGGGCGTCTTGAGCATCTCGACGAAAACACCGCGCGCATCGCCATATTTCGGAACCCCGTAACTGAAGCTCTCCGGCGGCAGGAAGCTGACATAGGTGGCGTACAGGGCGCGCACGAGGCCGGCACCGACCCGTTCCGTCACCAAAGTGGAGCGCACCTCCTTGAAGGCCTCGATCTGCGCCGCCAGCTCGCCCACTGTGGTCGAGTAGACGGGACCCGCTATCGCCTGTCGAACTCCTTGTCCCGGCGCAGCCAGGAAAGCGATGAATTCCGAAACCACGTCATCAACGTAGATCAGCCGAACCGGCGCCGCGGGGTTGTCGATGCGGATGGGCAATCCGCGGGCAATGTTGTGACAGAACGTGGCAACGGCGCTGTTGTAATTCGGGCGGCTCCATTTACCGAAAACGTTGGCAAGCCGATAGACCGCGACCGGGGCACCAGTACGCTCTCCGTAAGCCGAGAGATGTGCCTCGGCCTGGCGCTTGCTCACTCCGTAGGGATTGTCGAGCTCGGCCTGGATAGACGATGCAAATGCGATGGGAATCGCACGCCCCGTGGCAGCCATTTCGTCACATAAGAACTCGGTGAAGCCCGAATTGCCGACACCAAACTCGGACGGATCCTGGGGCCGATTCACACCTGCGAGGTGAATGACCGCATCCGCCTCGCGCAAGGCACTCCGCAACTCATCGGCGTTGCTCCGCCGAGTTATGGGAATGCATACGAACCCATCTCGCTCGCCTACCGCAACGCTTAGATTCCTGCCAATAAAACCATCGGCACCAGTAATCAATATCTTCATTTCAATCCACCGGCACGGCCGGGCGACCAGCAACCAAGTCGCGAACAAAGTCCAACTTCAACAACAGGTCTTTCATACCTTCCACATCCAACCGCTCGGTATTGGCTGACGTGTAATCCATCGCTTCGCTGATCCTGCGCTCGCCCTGCTCCACGAACTTCCCGTAGTTCAGATCACGCAGGTCAGGCGGCACTCGGAAATAACCCGGCAGATCCTGGGCATGAGACATCTCTTCTCGGCTCATGAGGGCCTCATGCTTCTTCTCGCCGTGCCTGGTTCCGATGATCTGAATCGGATGCTCCGGCTTGCCCAACAGTTCCGTCAGCGCCTTCGCCAGGGTCTGCATGGTGGCAGCCGGCGCCTTCTGCACGAATATGTCGCCGCTATTCCCGTGCTCAAAGGCATACAAAACCAAATCCACCGCGTCGTCGAGCGTCATCATGAACCGGGTCATCTCCGGATCAGTGATGGTGATTGGGACGCCGGAATTCATCTGATTAACAAATAAGGGAATCACCGAGCCACGCGACGCCATTACGTTGCCGTAGCGCGTGCCGCAAATGGTAGTCTTTGCGGGGTCGACGTTGCGGCTCTTTGCCACAAATACTTTTTCCATCATCGCCTTGGAGATTCCCATTGCGTTGATGGGATAAACTGCCTTGTCCGTACTCAGGCAGATCATGCGCTCTACGCCACATTGGATCGCGGCCTCGGTGGCATTCTCGGTTCCGATGACGTTGGTCTTTACGGCCTCCATCGGATGGAACTCGCAAGACGGAACTTGCTTAAGTGCCGCAGCATGAAACACATAGTCTACGCCGCGCATTGCGTTCATCACACTAGCTGGATCACGAACATCTCCGATGTAGAACTTCAGCTTGTCGCATCCATAGCGCTTCCGCATATCGTCCTGCTTCTTTTCGTCGCGGCTGAATATGCGAATCTCGCCGATGTCAGTCTGCAAGAAACGACGGAGAACGGCATTCCCGAACGAACCGGTACCACCACTAATCAATAGCGTCTTACCCCCAAACATGCATCACTCCTTTGGTGCATTCAAATCGGCACACGATACAGAGCGCCATAGGTCTTTGTAGGCATCAAAAACCACTTCGATTGAGTACAGACCGCGGGCTCTCTCGAGTGCACGCGAAGCCAATCGCTCACGAAGCTTCTCATCACCGATGACAGCGTTTAGCCCATCGACTAGAGCTTCGACATCTCTGCTCTTCACAAGAACTCCAGCGCTCTCGGCTAGCATTTCGGGAATCGCGCCGACATCTGAGGCAATGATAGGACGCCCCAACGCCATTGCCTCCACCACCACATTGGGAAATCCTTCCGTGTAACTCGGAAAAACGAACAAGTCGCATGCAGCCATTCGCCTCATGGCTTCCTCATGCGAAACCTGCCCCACGAAGCGGATGTTCGCAGCAACGTGCCCGGCGAGCAGCGCGTTCCGGTAAGAGTCATCTACGGGGCCAACAATGTCTAGCCGCCATCCTGGTGGATTGAGCCGACTCCAAGCCTCCACCAGCTCCCCAACGCCCTTTGTCGGAACCACCCAGCCTAAGAACAACGCCGTTCTCGCACCTTCGTCGCGAGGAACGGATTGCGGCAGTGCGTCGATGTCCACGCAGTTCGGTATCAGAAACGTCGCTACGCACGGCTCAACCCTACTCACCGCATCGAAGGTCGCCGCATCGATCAAGATAACCCTTGCCGCGCGGCGCATCACCATGCGGATCAGTCGCCACTCTAGCGAACGCCCGCCAACAAGCGACGGAATCCGCCCAAATCTAATGTGATAGACGAGCCCGACCCCGAACCAGCCAGCCAAGTACGACACCGACAGATCGCGAAATGCGGCCAAGTGCCCTGAGGTGACCAGGTGGATAACGTCAAACCTGCGCCGAGACAACAACTTCGTTATGCGGAAGCAATCGCGCAATAGTTGCAACGACCCACCAAGCGCGCGAACCAGCAGTCCGTTGGAGTGTATCGAGCGCCAGGTCGGGGCCGTATTGACCACAGTCAGCTCCACGCCCTCCACCATCGAGGCGTGACGCAAGACCATCTGTGTCCAGTGGGCAATGCCGCCATAAGGTGGAGGCAAAGGCGCAACCAAGCAGATTTGGAGCTCATTCCGTTCCATAGGATGATCAGGCGCCCGTCTGCAACCGCCGCACAAAGCCTGACAACGCCGCCGAATACTCTCGGTAATCGAAGGAGCGTTCGGCCTGGCGGCGAGCCGCGTGGCGCATGGCTGCGAGTTGCCCAGGCTGGAGTGCGAGCGCCTGCCTGAGCGCATTCGCGAATGCCCTGACCGACCAGTCTTCGCACACCAGACCTTCCTCCCCATGATGAAGGAACAACTCGATGTCGCTCGTCAGGTTAGAGATGACCGGGGTTCCATGTGCCATGCTTTCTACGAGTTTGGTCGGGAACCCCGCATTCGAGAATCGCGCGGGTTCACGAAGCAGCACGCTGAAGTCCGCGGTCCCAATATATGCCCCGACCGCCGCTTGTTCTATTCGCCCGACTGCCCTCACGGATGGCGGCAACGGTCGCCCGCCCAGCATCAAGCCCATATCGTCCCTGGTAGGACCTAACACCGTCAGCTCCAGTCGCGTACCGTCAGGATCAACTGCTGCGACGCCTTCGATTACATTACGTAGTAGATCCTTCTTTCCCGGCGTTCCCGCATAGACCAATCGCAGTTTTCCTCCATTGGCACGATCCGAACCAGCTCCCGGCTCCACTCCATAGACATCGACCGTCGGAGGTACACGAACTACCGGGCGCCCCCCTCTGGAATAGTGGTTCTCCAAGTACCGACTTATCGCAATCACGCCATCAGCGCGCGGATACAGACCGCGCAATGCCCACTGCGCGCTCAGGTTAAACGGCCCGAATCGCCCACCCGTCATCTGTCTGGGGTCGTACCACTCAACGACATCGGCAACCAGTGGAACGCCGTGTCTGCGGCACCACGGCAGAAGCCTCAGCATGTATGGCGCCCCACCCCCATAGACCACGACACAAGCAGGCTTGGCGGGTTGTGCCTCCAGCCAGACCGCCGTACGTCTACCCCACGCCCAAAAGATCCTTGCCGCCTTTTGCAATGCCGATGCCTCACTCGCTGGAGACTCGCCCAGCCCGATGTGGGCAATGCTCGCCGACGAACCAGCATCATCCAACGAAGTGATCTGGCGAGGCGACGGCTCGCCGCTACCTACAACCACATGAAATCCGGCATCAGCGAAGGAACGTGCAACGCCGAGCATCCGGCGCGATCCCGCGACGCCGGACGGGAACGGGAATGGTCCGACGTAGGCGATCCACTTCTTTTGGCTCATGACATTCAGCTATCTGCGCCCATAGAGACGAAATCTCCGGGAAAGTTCGGCACTCAGACTTATCGAATCATCCAATCGCAGAACTAGACGAAGCAGTCGGTTTAGTGCGCCGAGAATACGGTATCTGATCGGAAGCAGAATGATAGCTCCCGTGAGCCGATCGAAACGATCGTCGATCTTGACCGAACCCGGGTGGCTCAACGGGAAGGCCAATTCCATCGAACCCATTCCGCAGAATCTTCGAGTCATAACATTGCTCATGTCGCTTCCGCCGTGGATTGAGAACTCGTCCACACCAATGTTTCTGATCTGGTTTTTGACGGGCACGATACCGAGCAACTGATGGGCCTCGATGGTCAGACTCATCTGATAATCCCACGAGTTCGGCCGCTGGCCGCTCACGATGCGACCTTTTTCCCGAAGCCAGTTTCGCATGTGCTGGCGCGTCAGCGCCTTGTTCTTACTGCGTTTGAATATCGCCGACAGGGTCTTCGGGTCATCGAGCAGCTTCATGTCGCCGTCGTAGAGTCGGCAGAACTTGCTTCCCCATGACGCCCAGCCGCATGGCAACATGTGACGCGTGAACACATAACTGCACTGGTTCTGCGCCTCGTAGCTTTCTAGATAGTTTGTCCCGCATATCCAGAACACCCTGTCGTTGTCCCGGTACTTTTCCAACATCTCTTGACAGAAACGGAAGAAACTCACCTCGGGTAGGTTATCGTCTTCGAGAAAGATCGCCGCCGGCTCAATGGAGAGAATTCGTAGCGCGGACAGACCGATGCGGTCATAGACCCCACAATTGGTAGGAGCGTAGTCACGCACGACCTCGCATTCCCAATCTATGCGCGCATCGACCCGCCGCCGACACTCTTCCACCAACTCTTGCTCAGCGGAGTTTCTCGGCCCGTCGCTGATTAGATAGAGCTTGCTCGGCCGGACCTGCGCGATTCGATTGAGTACATCGATCGTCTTGTCGATCCGCTTGAAGAAAATCAGAACCACGGGAACATCAAACGCCGGCTCCATGCGCTGCATACTATCGAGCCCCATTTAGAAACCTGTCTTTTCGGGTGTCGTCCTCACCAATCCGCGCGCCTCGATTGAAGAAAAGGAATGCAGGAAGGTAGAAGATCGAGTACATGACGAACGGCTGATTCAAGAAGCTGACTGCCCAGACAGCCGCCAACAAAAGCCGAATTCCTAACGAAGTTTGGACCCTCCAAAGGGCTCCAATCTGCAGGACAAGTATCGGTAACATAAACAGTAGCCCAAACACCGCAGACAGCTGGGTGTACGTATTCGTTGCAGCTGCAATCTCGTATCCGACAGCTCCGAACGCATCGATCTCTTTCAAATAGCTACCAGCACCTGTTCCAAAGAAGGGCGATTCCGAGATGATCGCCAAGTCCGCCAGCGTTGAGTCCCGCCTACCCATCCACGAGAGCTGCGACTGGCCTGAGAACTTAGCCTCGATGTTCGCGGTGAAGTAGGAGGAACTGACCAAATATAGAACCACCATCGCCACAACCATCACTCGCAGCGCCAGGAACAACGCCCGGAATTTGCTCGGCTTGTACGTGAACGCCAGGCCTGAGAAAACAAGCAGTCCGGCAAGGTAACCTGCCGTAGATTTGGTGGAGAGCAGCGCAACCACCAGCACCGCAACCTTTAAGTACCTGTATCGGAAGTCCACGCTTGAGTAGAACAGAACCATGAGGGCGAGGCACAGGTAGATCTGATAGAGCCCAGGCTCGATGTAGATGGCAGTGTTTCGAGAGGCGTCGACGACTAACTGCATATACACATAGGAGTTGAAGTATTGCGTTTCGTTTAGCAATAGGGTGTTGAACGCCCCAGGAGCCAGGGATACGAGATCTCCGTAGAAGAAGATCAGAGAAATTGCGGCGAAAAAGGTTACGAAATTCACCAGCACTCGAAGCACGGCGGACCTGTCGATCAGCATGGCACATCCGCACGCAATTCCAACCGCCAACAATAGTCGGGCGTATGTCAGATACGACTCCGTGTCCGAATTCGCGACCATCGTAGTAGCCACGACCCCCACGAGGGTTGCGTATGTCGCCAACGCACCGAGTACCAGACGCTTTCGTGCGTAGTTCAGCAGCAAGACAAGCTGGACAAGAAAGATGGCGCTACTTACTAGGAGCGTGATCCGGACGTTATCGGCAGTGTTTGGCAGAACCGTTCCTGACGTCAAAAGGATCCAGACGAAAGACGCCGTCCCGACTTGCCGGTGACGCAGGCGGATTCCATGCCGATCTGCCACGAGGAAATCCATAGCTTTCATGCGGCGTTTGCGCCCCAAGTGCGTAGCAGTCGGTTCACTTCGAGTTGCAGCAGAAGACAGCGGACAATGAAGCCGAAGCCGACAGCCGCGACGACCACCGACTTGTCTAACGAGGTTGGCAGAACATATGCCACGAAGGCGAAGGTAATGGCTATTGCAATTCCTCCTGTGGCCTGGCTTCGAAAGGACGAGACGCCGTTCAACAAGGTCGTCAACAACGTGCTCCAGCACCCGACGACGAAGAAAATCACACTCACGAGCATCAGGGCGAAGCTGGGAACGACATCCTCTCGACCGACCCAGAGCTCGACCAGTTGGCGCCCGCAAAGCAAGACGCCCAAAGCCGTCGCCACTACGAAGGCGACCGAAACTCTGGCGGCTTTAGAATATGCACTTTGGATCCAACGGTAATCCTTTCGTGCATTGGCGTCGGCTATCGCGGGCCAGAGAGGCTGCAAGATATAGATGACGAACATCGTGGGGATGCTGAGCATCTTCACCAGGATCGCGTAGTCAGAGACCTCTGCCGCACCGTATTTCGCCGACATGATTACTAGCGAAGAGTTGTTCACGACATAGATGGCAACGGCGGCACCCAGGCCCAACACTCCGATCTTGAACACACTGACCAGACGCCTCAGCTCGATCAATTCGGAAATGGACGAGCGTCTCGGCAGCATCCACCGGTGCCGGGCGCCCAGGAGCAGGATTCCGGCCAACACGAGAACCGCCGGCGGCAGTCCGCCGATAATGAAGACAAGGAGCGGCAGCCCAGCCTCGAACCTAATCGACGCCACTAGAAGGATTAACGACAGAATCCGGGCTGCCAATAGGATGAAGGCGGCCAGATGCGCTTCTTGGAACGCACTGAAAACTCGCTGCACCAAGCCAGCCAACAGACCGATACCGAACACAACGACGACCATGGACGTTGTGGCGGCCACCTCTGATCTGGCTTCCGGCGACTTGATGGTGAAGGCGTTGGCAATCTCAAGCGATGGGACAGCGAAGCTTGCGAGCCCCACCATCAGTAGAACTAGTATGGCGACGAACGTCACCGTACTGAAGAAGTAACTTCTCGCTGCATTTCGGTCGTCCGCCGCCAGCGCTTTCACCATTCGGTCTTGCATGCCTATCCCGATGCCGAAGTCCGCGAAAGCTATGAACGCGAGCGCGGTGGAAAGAGTCATCCAGAGACCGAAACGCTCCGGGCCCAGGTACTGGAACGTGAGCGGTACGCTAACAAGACCAGTCGCGACCTGAACCGCCTGCAAGGCAACGTTCGCAAACGACGCGCGCCGCGCTCTTGTGGTACGCGCTGCGCCGATCTCAGTTGCGTCGGTCATTTCGCCTGTCTTCCCTCAAAACTTTCCGTGTTCCCGTCGCGGCGTATGCAGCGTCTTGCTTGATGGAATGCTTCGGCTTTGACTCCGCATCTAGACAGTAAAGCGGCATGGAGCTCGAAGAATTCGACGACTTCGGCGACGGGGAGCTTCATTGCACAGAGTTCTTGCCGGCCGGCATTGCATGGCTATCAGCGTGCGGATCAAAGCCTGGCCTCTACGGCGGCGCGCGGCAATACATGCTTGACGTCGTAGAGCACGGCGCCCGCATTACCGAACGCACGAATCCCTGCCACCCCTAGCTTACGGAACTGATCATGTGCCACTGCGATAACGATCGCATCGTAGGCGCCTGCGGCCGGCTTCGCGATGGGCGTCAGACCGTACTCGCGCTCGGCTTCTTCGCCATCAACCCATGGGTCGTGTACGTCGACTTTTACGTTATAGACCTTCAGCGTGTCGATGATGTCGATCACGCGCGTACTGCGCAAATCCGGGCAGTTCTCTTTGAATGCCAAGCCGAGCACGAGAACTTTCGCGCCAACTGGATTGATGCGATTGCGCACCATGAGCTTGACGACTTGGTCTGCCACATAAGGACCCATCCCATCATTGGTGCGCCGACCCGCCAGAATCACCTGCGGGTGATGCCCCACCTGCTGCGCCTTGTGCGTCAGGTAGTACGGATCCACGCCGATGCAGTGCCCGCCCACCAGCCCCGGCCGGAACGGCAGGAAGTTCCACTTGGTGCCCGCGGCCTCCAGCACGTCCAGGGTATCGATGCCCAACTTGTTGAACAGGATGGCTAGGTCGTTCACCAGGGCGATGTTGAGGTCGCGCTGGGTGTTCTCGATCACCTTGGCCGCCTCGGCCACCTTGATGCTGGGCGCCTTGTGGGTGCCGGCGGTGATGATGCGGCCGTAAAGCGCGTCCACTAAGTCGGCGATCTCGGGCGTGCTGCCGCTGGTCACCTTCTTGATGTTGGGCAGGCGGTGCGCCTTGTCGCCCGGGTTGATGCGCTCGGGGCTGTAGCCGCAGAAAAAATCCTGGTTGAACTTCAGGCCGCTCACGCGCTCCAGGATGGGCACGCAGTCTTCTTCGGTGCAGCCCGGGTACACGGTGCTTTCGTAAACAACAATGTCGCCCGACTTCAGCACGCTACCGATGTCCTCGCTGGCCTTTACCAGTGGAGTCAGGTCGGGGCGCTTGGCCGAATCAATTGGCGTAGGCACGGTAACGATGTAGATGTTGCACTCGGCGATGTCGGCCAGCTGGTCGGTGTACTTCAGCTTCGGGCTGGCGGCCAGCTCTTCGGGGCTACACTCGAGCGTGCTGTCCCTGCCCTCGCGCAGCTCCGCCACGCGTGCGCCGCGGATGTCGTAGCCGGTGGTGTCGAAGTGCTTGCCGAACTCCACCGCCAGCGGCAGGCCCACGTAACCCAGGCCGATGATGGCGATTCGGGCGTCTTCCAGTCGGGTCATCTTCATCTCTCGGTGTGTTTGTTCGAGGCGGCGCTCAGTTCGCTCTTCAGCCTCTCGATCTCGTCGCGCAGCGCGTCGTACTCGCGCATCTTCCGCGCAAGGAAGGTCCTGGTGAGCTTGGCCTTGGCCTTGATGCCGCGCGGCGTAAGCAGGTAGGCATAACCCAGCTTGTGCTGGCTGCGGCTGAAGTTGCTCACCTTCACCCAGCCCTTGTCCACCAGGGCGCGCAGGGCGAAGTTGAGCTTGCCCAGGGAAACGCCGGTGCTGCGCGCCAGCTCGCGCTGGCTGGCGTCCGGGCTGGCCTCCAGCTGGCGCAGGATGGCCACGCTCAATTCGTCGGTGGGCGGCATTGGTTTTCCCCAACGTTCAGGGGCTGAACGCAGGGCCTACGTTACGCCCGGCCCCGGGGGCGGGCAAGCCGGTTTTTTCTCGGGAGGGCACGGTGGCCACGCAGCCGGCCAGCACGCCGGCCACGGCCAGAATCGCCGTCTTTCGCAGCGGGTAGTCGGCCAGGGAATGCAGGGCCAGGAGCAGCAGGCCAAGCCAGGCGGCGCGGGCGATGGCCACCTGGCCACGGCTGGTGTCGCGGCCAGGTCGCCATACCTGCCAGCCGGATACCAGCAGTGCCGCCACGGCGCCACCCACCAGCGCCCAGCCGGGCCAGCCCGCCTCCAGCCAAACCTCGGCCCAGTCGTTGTGGGCGTGGTTTACGTAGCTCGGAAGGGGCACGGGGTCCTCGGCCTCGAAGGCGCGGCGGAATCCACCCAGGCCGACGCCCAGGGGCCAGTGCTCGCGCGCCACGCTTTCCACCACGGGCAGGTACTGGAAGCGCGCGTCTTCCAGCGCATCCTTCTCCAGCCGCTGCAGGATGCCGAACAGCGCGAACTGCACCGCCAGCGTCAGGCCCAGGGCCACGCCCACCGCCAGCACGCGCCCGGTGCCACGTCGCCGGCGCAGACCCAGCACGATGGGCAGGCTGGCCAGCAGGCCCAGCATGCCCAGCAGCAAACCAGCGCGCGAACGGGCGATGGCGATGCCCAGGATCAGCAGCGCCACCAGGCCCAGGCCCGCCACCAGGCCGAGCCAAGTGCGCGGGTTGGTGTCTTCGCGCTTGCCCATCCAGCGCGCGGTGCCCACCACCACCAGCGGCAACGCCACCACCAACAGGCTGGCCAGGTGGTTGCGGTTGGCGAAGAAGCCCACGGCCTCGGTGGGGTTGGTGATGGCGTAAAAGCGCAGGGCGCTGTCCTTTCCGCCCGCCAGCTGCGCCAGGCCCAGCACCACGCTGGCGGCGGCGGCCAGCACCAGCAGCTTCAACAGCGTGTTGCGCTGCGCGGCATCCATCTGCAGCGCGGAAAGGAACAGCGCCACTGCCGGCAGCATCCAGTGCAGCGCGCGCTCGGTGGCCAGCGGCACCAGGGTCCAGCGCGAGGGCGCATCCACGCCCACCGCTGCAAGCTCCGCGGCGAGTTCGGTGCGGGCCTCGGGCATCAGCCACAACGCGTGGGGAATCGGCAGCAGCTGCAGCAGCGGCAGCGCCAGCACCAGCGCGGCCAGCCAGGCGGCGCGCGGCAGCGGCGCGCGGGCGTCGGTGGCATGGCGCCACAGGCACAGCGCAACCAGGCCCAAGGCCAACGCCTGCACGGCGCTGTCCCCCAGCGTGTTCTGCCCGCCACCCAATACCAAGGCACTGGCCAGCACCAGTGCGGCCAAGGGCAGGTGCATTCGTGCGGGCAGGTCGTCGAAGTGCATTCGCTTTCGATGATAGCCCACGCCCGCTGCGCTTCGCGGCCGAAACTTTCGTCCGTGCAAACGCCGCAAAACAAAAGGCCACCCGAGGGTGGCCTTTTGCATTCAACCTGCTTGCCGCTTACGGGCTGATCGGCGGGGCCGGCGGCGGGTCGGTGACGGTGAGGTCGTTGGTCATCAGGTCGGCCACGATGATGGCCGCGACGCCGGCGAACACCAGCGTGGCGCTGCCGTTGCTGCGGGCGCGCGAGCCCACGGCCTGGGCGTAGGTGGGGCCGATCTTCTGCACGTTGGCCACGGCGCCGGCGCAGGTGGACACGGCCGGAACCTCGACCAGCGAGCCGGCCTCGAGCGGCAGGGCGCAGCCGTCGGTGAAGGTGAGGGTGGCGCTGGCGCCCTCCATCAGCATCACGCGGTCGCCGGCCTGCAGGGCCTGGCCCTCGGCGGCGGTGGCGAACTCCTCGCCCTGGTTCACCAGCACGGTACCTTCCTGGGCGGAGAGGGTGGCCACGGGCTCGGAGGCGAGCACGCTGGTGGCCAGCAGGGTGGCGGCAATGGCGGTGGCGATGCGGATCATGGTTCGCTCCTTTCGGGGGGCGCAGGGCGGCAGTCCTTGGCAGGTTACCCCCGGCGGGGAGTGGGTGCAAGCGGGAATTTTTCCCTGCCCTCTGTAGGTTCAATACGTTACGTGCGCATCACGGCGACGGAACCCGGGTGATTCTCAGGTCATCGAACCAGGCCTGGCCGCCGATCAGCTGCTCGGCCTCGATGCGGGCGGGAATGCGCAACACCAGCCACTGGCCTTCACATTCGGCGGGCACCTCGAACTCCAGCTTCACGCTGTGCCAGGGCCTGTGCCCCGTTAGCGGCGGCGTCTGGCCCAGGCTGCGCCCGCCCTTGACGCAGCTGACCTGCCACGCCAGGCCACGCTCCGTGCGCAGGCGCTCACCCTTGGCGCGCAAGTCCAGCCGGTAGCGGCCCGGGGGCAGCGCCAGCATCTGCCTCACATGGCTGAACGGCACGCGACGGTCTTCGAAGGCAATGCGCAGCGCTACGCGCCCGCCCACCCCCTCGCCGGAAAGCCGGCTGATACGGGCCCCGGGCACGCGGCCAAAGCGCCAGTCGAAGCCCAGCGGCTCGGGCTGGAACTCGAAGCCGCCGTTGAAGACATTCCCCAGCGTGGTCTGGCGTTCGGCGGGCAGGTTCGCGGCCCACAGCAGGTAAGCCTGCCCCACCCGGCCCTCGCGCACCAGGCGATCAAGCCAGGGACCGAGTTCGAGGGGAGCCAATCCACCATCGGTCTGGCGCACGGCCTGGAAAAGGGGGGCCACGGCATCGATGTCCGTGGACTTGGCGGCCACCAGTCGAAGGAAGCGCAGGCGCCAGGGCGGTTGCCTCGCAAGCAGCGACGCCAACGGGTCGTGCGCCGGCCCGGCCGCTGCCAGTGCCAACAGCAGCGGTTCGGCCTGCACGAAGAACTCTGGCGAGACGCGCAGCATCAGGTCGAGGTGGGCCAGCGCCTCGGCCGGGCGCTCGTTGCGCAGGTGGTGCTGCATCAGCCAGACATGCGCGGGCAGGTCGCGCGGGGCGCGGCGGGCGGCGATCTGGAACAGTTCGGCGGCGCGCGTTTCGTCGCCGGTGGCCAGGGCCAGCTGCGCCAGCACGCGGTAGGGGCGTCCATCGAGCGGGTCGGCCTGCAGGGCGCGCTCGGCGTAGGCCCACGCCTCGTCGGCGCGCGCGCTGTCTTTCGCGGCGGCCTCGGCGGCACGCAGCAGGGCCACCGGGTGGTCGTCGCGCCAAAACAGCGCGCGCTGCGGGTTCGTTTCCGCGTAGTGGTCGGCCAGGCCAAGGCTGGCCACGCGCCAGGCGGCGAAGGCGACGAGGGCCAGCGCGGCCCAGGGCCAGATCCGCTTAGCGCTCGTCATGTCGCACGTTCCGGATGCGCACCGCGCCGTCCTCGCGGGCCAGGTCGAAGCGGATCTCGCCCTCGCTGCGCGCGGTGCGCCAGCGGCCGGCGCGATTGATGCGCGCCTCGAAGCGCGCCAGCACGGTGGCGCCGGCTTCGCCCTGAAGCCAGCCGTTGGGGGTGATCAGCAGTTCGCGGCTGTCGCTGTCGTCGAACAGCTCCTGGTAGTCGTAGGCGATCTCCACGCGCCCGCCGCGGTTGTTGGTGGCGTCGCGGGTGAACAGGCGCATCAGGCCGCGCAGGTCGCCGGCGCGGTAGGCGGCGGTGAACTGCTCGAGGAGGGCCAGGGCTTCGGGTTCGGTGATGGGCGGTGGAACGGCCGCGGGTTTGGGTGCGGGTGCGGGTGCGGGGGGCTGCGCGGTGATCGCTGGCGCTGGTTTGGCTGCGGCGGCCACGGCGGCAGGTGCGGGGGTCACACTCGATGCCGGCCGGGGCGGGGCCTGGGGTTGCGGCGTCGTGGGGGGTGTGGCGGTGAAGAGGTTCGCGCCTGAAGGCGCTCCCACGGGGGCGGGCTGGGGCGCGGGTGGCTGGGGGAGTGCCGGAGGGACTTCGGGGCCGGCAACGACCGCGGGCTGGGTGTGCGAGCCGATGGCTTCGGGCACTTCGCTCACCGCGGTGGTCTCAGTGGTCTCAGTGGTCTCAGTGGTCTCGACGGTCCCGGCGGTCTCGGCGACCTCGGCGATCTCGACGGTCTCTTCAGCATCGAAGGTCTCGACGGGCATCTGCCCACCGGCGGGCTCGGCAGCGATGGCGACGGGTGGCGGCGCGCTTCGCGACGAGCGCGGGTTCTGGGCGTACCACATCAGGGCAAGCATGGCGCCCGCGAACAGGCCGAAGCTGCCCAGCACGATGATGGGCAGGCGCTGCGTGGTCCGACCCGAAAGCAGCGGAGCCTCCACCGGTACCAGGCGTGGCTGGGATCCCGACGTGCGCGCCGGGGAAACGGGAGCGCCCTCCGGCCTGGGGGCCTGGCCGGCGGCAGCGCCCCACTCCTCGTCCCCCGCCAGGCTGGCGTCGTACGCGGCGCGCTTCTCGGGTTGGCGCAGGTCCTGCCACGCGCGGTTCACGCGGTCGGCGTACAGGGCCTCCCATTCGTCCGGGTTGCGGTCGGGGTGCAGCCAGCGCACCAGCCAGCGATAGTGCTCCTTGATGCGGGCGTCGGGCGCATCGGGGTTCACGCCCAGCACGCGGTAGCTGCTGGCGCCGGTCGCGAACAACAGCTGCTGCAGGTAGAACGGCGCGGCCTCGCACAGCTCGTCCGCGCTGGCGCCCAGTGCGGCCGCGGCGAACTCCGCGGCGGCGCGGTCGCCGGCGGCGATGCGCACCACGTCCAGCAGGTCGTCGGGCAGCGGGCGCTGGCGGGCGGCGGCCAGCAGGGCGGGGGCCCGCCAGTAGGCCAGGGCCTGCTCCAGCGCCTGGCCCACCCCTGTCGTCATCGGCTGCGCGCCAGCTTCTTGGGCTCGGCCTGCTGGCCGTAGCTGTAGTAGCTGTAGCCGTACCCGTAGCCACCGGCGTGCTTGCTGCTGAACTTGGTCAACAGCGCGCCGATCACGTGGGCGCGGGCGGCGTACAGGCGCTTGAGCGCGTTCCTGGCCACGCCGATGCGGGTTTCACCCGACTCCACCACCAGCAGCGTGCCGTGCGCCAGGTTGCCCAGGATGGGCGCGTCGGCCAGGCCCATCACCGGCGGGCCGTCGATGATCACCTGGTCGAACTTTTCGCTGGCGATCGACACCAGGCTCACCATCTTCGGGCCCATCAGCAGCTCGGCCGGGTTGGGCGGCAGCGGGCCGGTGGGCATGTACATCAGGCCCGGGATATCGGTGGCCAGGATGACTTCGGTGGCCTTCGAGGCGCCGGCCAGGTAGTTGCTCAGGCCCAGCTCGTTGGGCTTGCCCAACGCGCGGTGCAGCGAGGGGTTGCGCAGGTCGCCGTCGATGATGAGCACGCGCTTGCCAAGCTGGGCGAAGGCCTTGGCCAGGGTCAGCGCCGTGGTGCTCTTGCCCTCGGCCGGCGTGGAGCTGGTCACCAGCAGGCAGCGCGGCACGCCGCTGTCGGTGGCGAACTGCAGCGCCGTGCGAACCGACCGGTACGCCTCGGCGAAGGCCGACCGCGGGTCGTCCAGGGCCTTGGCCGGCGTCAGCGGCGCCTTCAGCAGCGGAATGACGCCCAGCACGCTCAGGCCCAACTGCTTTTCCAGGTCTTCCGGCGACTTGAGCGTGTCGTCCAGGTGCTCGAATACGAAGGCCAGCAGCACGCCGCCGAAGGCACCCAGCAGCAGCGCCACGGCCAGGTTCAGGGCCAGGCGGGGCTTGTGCTTGTTGGTGGGCACCTCGGCGCGGTCGACGATGGAGATGTTGTTGGTGCCCACGCCGCCGGCGATGCCGATTTCCTTGTAGCGCTGCAGCAGCGCGTCGTATTGCTGGCGGTTGGTGTCCACCTCGCGCTTGAGGATGTTGTACTGGATCGAACGGCTCTGCAGGTCGAGCACCTCGGTCTTGAGGGCGTCCACCTGCTCGCGCAGCAGTCGCTCCTGGGCCAGCGCGGCCTGGTAGTCGGCGCGGATGGCGGCCTTGATGGTCGATACTTCCAGGCCAATCTGCTTGTCGAGCTCCTCGATCTGGGCCTTGAGCTGCTGCATCTGCGGGAAAGCCGGCTTGTAGATGCTCAGCTTGTCCTGGTACTCGGCCTGCAGCTTGGCTCGCGCCTCCTGCAGCGTCTGGATGATGGAGCTGTCGAGCACCTTGGCCAGGCCCAGGCCACTGGCCGCCTCGGCCTGGCGCCAGCGCGCCTCGGCGCGAATGCGCTCGTCCTGCGCCTTGGCCACGGCAGTGTTCAACTCGCCCAGGCTCTGCGTGGAAAGGGACGAACCGTCGGTGGCGTCGACGATTCGTTCCTTCTGCGCAAAACCGACCAGCTGGCGCTCGGAATCCTCGAGTTTGAGCTTGAGCTGCTCCAGGCGGTCCTCGAGGTAGGTCTTGGCGTAGGAGGACGCGTCGAAGCGGCGCTCGAGGTTGGCGGCGATGTAGGCCTCGGCCACCGCGTTGACCACGCGCTGCGAAAAGGCGGCATCCGGGCTGTCGAAGTGCACGCGCACCAGGCGCGAGTTGCGCACCGGCTCGATGCTCAGGTTGGCCAGGAAGCCGGTGGTCATGCCGCTGAGCTTGGCGTCCTCGCGGGCGTCGGCCTGCTCGGCGCTCAGGTCCTCCTCGTCGTCGCCACCGCCCAGCAGCGCCTGCCAGGGCGAGGGACGGCGCATTTCCTGGTAAACGGGGTCGTTGGCGAGGTCGAGCTGGGAAATCACCCGCTGGGCCAGCGAGCGGCTTTTCAGCAGCTCGTACTGGGTCTGGTAGAAATCGCGGTCGGCCGGCGACTCCGTGGGGGTCAGTCCCTCCACCTCCACCACCTTGATGGTGTCGCGCTCGATCTGCACGGTGGTGGTGGCCCGATAGATCGGGGTCATCAGCAACGTGCCCACCAGCGCCGTCACGACGACGATGCCCAGCGTGGCGAGCACCGTCCAGCGGCGCTTGACGATGATGCGCCAGTAATCAAGCAGGTTGATCTCGTCGCTGTCCGCGGCCTGGTCGCCGCCCCGCAAATCGAGGCTCAGGGCCTGTTGGCGCGAAAGCGCCAAAGCCTGCTGGCCGCCTTGCGGCGCGGGTGTCGGCAGGCCAGCGCCCTGCCCTTCCGGGTTCTCGTGGTTCATTCGGTTCCAGGCGTCCTTGGGGAATCGGGCGTCAGAAGGTGCGGAAGCCGACGATGCCGCGCAGACTGTCGGTGATGGTCTTGAGGGCTGTCTTGCCGCCGGACTGGTCGACCACGACGATGTCGTCGCCGTAGATCAGCGGGTCTTCCGCGTTGCCCGCGCGGATGGCGCGCAGGTCGAACAGGGCAGCCATGCGCTGGCCCTGGATGGTGCGGAAGATCACCACCGAGCTCGGATCGGCCAGCGGGCCCAGCCCTTCCGAAAGCGCCACGGCCTGGAGCAGCGTCGTGCGACCGGTGATCGGGAAGATGCCGGGCTTGTTCACCGCGCCCTCGACGGTGACGCGCTGGCTGGTGAACTCCTTCACGAATACGCTCACCTGCGGGTTCTGCAGGTAGGTCTCCTGGAGCTTGGCGGCGATTTCCTGCTCGAGCTCCGGCACCGTCTTGCCGCCGGCGCCGACGGCGCCGATCAGGGGCAACGAGATCATGCCGCTGGAGTTCACCCGCACCTCGCGGTCGAGGTCGTCGAGCTGGAACACCGTTACCTGGAGCAGGTCCAGGGCGCCAATGCGGTAATCAGAAACCCCGGTGTAAGCGCCGCTGTCACTGGTGGTGTCCGGCGCCGGCAAATCCGTGGTGGCCGTGACGGCCCGGGCGGTACCACTGCGCACCGCCCCGCTGGTCGACGCGCCGCAGGCCGCCAGCAATGCGACGACGAGCAGGCCGGTGAGCGTCCGGAGGATGAAATTGTTCATAAGTCGAAAGCTCTTCCGGGGGAGGGGGATTATGGGCTGTCCTGCAGCCTAGTCCAAACCTGTGCGGGTCGAGTCAATGGCGCCGCGCCTCAATGCTCGCCAGTCTCCCGCGCCGCCTCCAGCGCCGCAGCCGACAACGGGGCGCCGCCGCGCAGGCGGGCCAGCCGGGCCACGGCCACGTCGCGCCGGCGGGTGAAGATGTACCAGGCCAGCAGCAGCGCCAGGAAGGCCACCACCAGCGCCGGGCGGTAAACGCCCAGGCGGACGGCCACGGCGGCGGCGATGCCCAGGGCCAGCGAGCCACCGGCCATGATCACCGTCACCTTGCCCGGCGTGAAGCCGGCATCGAGCAGCAGGTGGTGCATGTGGTTGCGGTCGGCCTTGAACGGCGAGACACCGCTGCGCCAGCGGCGCAGCATCAGGGTGACGCAATCGATGAGCGGCAGGGCCAGCACCCAGGGGCCGAGCACCGGCGACACAGGGTGGGCGGGGTTTTGGGTGAGCCGCAGCGACGCCCAGGCCATGATGAAGCCCAGCAGCATGCTGCCGCCGTTGCCCAGGAACACCTTGGCGCGCGGCAGCCAGGGCGAGCGTTTGTTCCACACCAGGAAGCCCAGCACCGCGCCGCCCAGGGCCAGCAGGCGCTCGGCCAGGTACAGGTCGCCGGCATAGAGCGCGAAGCTGGTGAACAGCACCAGCGCCACCAGCGCCAGCGAGCCGGCCAGGCCGTCCACGCCGTCGGCCATGTTCAGGGCGTTGATGATGCCCACCACCACGAACACGGTGAACGGGATCGAGAGCAGGCCGATGTTGGCGGCCGCGAAGCCGAACACGTCCTGCAGGTTGTTGGCGCTGACGCCGGCGACCAGGGCCATGGCCAGGGCGGCCAGGGTCTGCACGGCGATGCGCCAGGTCCAGCGCAGGTCGTACTTGTCGTCCAGCTGGCCCACCAGCACCAGCACCACCGAGCCGGTGATGAAGACGGCGGTGCGCACCGTCCAGCTGGTTTCGAACAGGCTGTAGGTAATCAGCAGGGCCAGCAGGATCACCGCGCCGCCGGTCACGGGGATGGCGCACTCGTGCTGCTTGCGGCCGCCGGGGTTGTCCATCAGGCCCCAGCGGCGGGCCAGGGGCAGGCTGACCGGGATCAGCAGGGCCACCAAGGCGAAGGTCGAGGCCGCGCGCAGCCAGGTCCGGGGTTCGACTTGTTGCCAGAGATCGATCAATTCCATGCAGTCGGGGACGGACTCGGGCAGCGGTTCGGGGCCAACCCGCACAGCCTACCAGCCAAGGGAGCGTGAAAATGTTTCGCGCCTCTCGTTCAGGAAATTTTCTCCCCGGCTTGACAGCGCTTCAGCGCCCCCCGCGCCCGTAGACGTCCTCGAAGCGCACGATGTCGTCCTCGCCCAGGTAGCTGCCCGACTGCACCTCGATCAGCTCCACCGGCACCTTGCCCGGGTTTTCCAGCCGGTGCTTGCTGCCCAGCGGGATGTAGGTGCTCTGGTTTTCGCTGAGCATGAACACCCGGTCCTCGCAGGTGATGCGGGCGGTGCCCTTCACCACGATCCAGTGCTCGGCGCGGTGGTGGTGCATCTGCAGGCTCAGGGCGGCGCCGGGCTTGACCACGATGCGCTTGACCTGGAAGCGCTCGCCGCTGTCGATGCCGTCGTAGCTGCCCCAGGGCCGGTACACCTTGCGGTGGATGCTGGCCTGGGGGCGGCCCTCGGCCTTCAGGCGGGCCACGATGTCCTTGACCTGCTGTACCTGGTCGCGGGCGGCCACCAGCAGGGCGTCGTCGGTGTCCACCACGATCACGTCCTGCAGGCCCAGCAGGCTCACCAACCGGCGCCCGCCCCAGGCCAGGGTGTTGCGGCAGCCCAGGGCCAGCACGTCGCCGTGGTGGGCGTTGCCGTCGGGGTCCTGGTCGGCGATTTCCCACAGGGCGCTCCAGCTGCCCACGTCGTTCCAGCCCACGTTGATGGGCAGCACGGCGGCGGCGGTGGTCTTTTCCATCACCGCGTAGTCGATCGAATCGCTGGGGCAGGCCTCGAAGGCGGCGCGGTCCAGGCGCAGGAAGTCCACGTCGCGCACGGCGCCGGCCAGCGCGGCCTTCGCGGCGGCGAGGATGGCGGGGGCCTGGGCCTCGAGCTCGGCCAGGTAGCGCGAGGCGCGGAACAGGAACATGCCCGAGTTCCAGAAGTAGTCGCCGCTGGCCACGTAGGCCTCGGCCGTGGCCAGGTCGGGCTTCTCCACGAACCGCTCCACCGCCCGCACCCCCCCTGTGGGAGCGCCTTCAGGCGCGACATCCCCACCCGCCTTGATGTAGCCGTAGCCCGTCTCGGCCGCCGTCGGCACGATGCCGAAGGTGACCAGGCTCCCCTGCTCCGCCGCACCCCGCCGCGCTTCCTGCACCGCGGCGCGGAAACCGGCCGGGTCGGCGATGACGTGGTCGGAGGGCAGCACCAGCAGCAGCGGGTCTTCGCCGCCGGCCATGGCCTGCAGCGCGGCCACGGCGATGGCCGGGGCGGTGTTGCGGCCCACCGGCTCGAGCACGATGGCCGAGGCGCTGGTGCCCAGCTGGCGCAGCTGCTCGGCCACCATGAAACGGTGCTCCTCGTTGGCCACCACGATCGGCGCGGCCATGCCCGGCAGGCCCTGCAGGCGCTCGAAGGTGGCCTGCAGCAGCGACTTCTCGCCCACCAGCGGCTGGAACTGCTTGGGGTGCATCTCGCGCGAGAGCGGCCACAGGCGCGTGCCGGAGCCGCCGGAGAGCAGGACGGGGACGAGGGTGGTCATGGCTGCGGGTCCTTTTGCATGCGCCCGGAATGATGCCACGCATGGGGTCGGAGGTAATTTCCGGAGGAAATTGCCTCCGACCCCTGCCTTTGCCAGGTCGCCCCTGCGCATAATCAGCCGACTTCACCTTGCTGAAAGCCCGATCTTGACCACCGCCCGCACCGCCCTGCCCGACCGCGCCGAACTCCGCCTGCAGTGGACCCGCCAGGCCCTGGGCGACCCCGAGGCGCCGCTGGAGCGCGCGTCCAACGACGCCAGCTTCCGCAGCTACTGGCGGGCCCGCTCGGCCGGCCGCGACTGGATCGTGATGGACGCGCCGCCGGACAAGGAAGACATCCGCCCCTGGCTCGAGGTCGCCGGCCGGCTCGCCCGGGCCGGCCTGCACGTGCCCGACATCCAGGCCGCCGACCCCGAGCGCGGCTTCGTGCTGATGGAGGACCTGGGCAACCGCATCCTGCTGCCCGAACTCACCGCCACCAGCGCCGACCGCCGCTACGGCGAGGCAATGGACGCGCTGCTGGCCATGCAGCTGCGCGCCGACGCCACCGGCCTGCCCGACTACGACGAGGCGCGGCTGGTGGCCGAGATGGAGCTGATGCCCGAGTGGTTCCTCAAGCGCCACCTGGGCTTCGTGCCCGAATGCGAGCAGTGGGACGTGGTCGAGTCGGCCTTCCGCGCCCTGGTCACCAGCGCGCAGTCGCAGCCGCAGGTGTTCGTGCACCGCGACTACCACTCGCGCAACCTGCTGGTCACCGAGGTCGCCAGCCCGGGCGTGATCGATTTCCAGGACGCGGTGCGCGGCCCGGTCACCTACGACCTGGTGTCGCTGCTGCGCGACTGCTACATCGAATGGCCCGCCGAGCGCGTGCAGGGCTGGGCCCTGGAATACCGCGACAAGCTCGCCGCCGCCGGTTTCGCCGTGCCAGGCGAGGCGGCCTTCCTGCGCGCCTTCGACCTGATGGGCCTGCAGCGGCACATCAAGGTGCTCGGCATCTTCTGCCGCCTGTGGTACCGCGACGGCAAGGCCGGCTACCTGATGGACCTGCCGCTGGTGTGGAAGTACGTGCGCGAGGTCGGCGCCCGCCACGCCGAAACCGCGCCGCTGGTGGCCCTGCTCGAATCGGCCATCGCCGGCCGCGACCTCACCCTGCCCGCGCCATGAAGGCCCTCGTCTTCGCCGCCGGCAAGGGCGAGCGCATGCGCCCGCTCACCGACACCACGCCCAAGCCGCTGCTCGAGGTGCGCGGCAAGCCGCTGGTGGCCTGGCACCTCGAGCGCCTGGCCGCGCGCGGCGTGCGCGAGGTGGTGCTCAACACCTCGTGGCTGGCGCAGTGCTTCGAGCCGGCGCTGGGCGACGGCAGCCGCTGGGGCCTGCGCCTGCACTATTCCTACGAAGGCCCCGAGCCGCTGGAAACCGGCGGCGGCATGCTGCACGCGCTGCCGCTGCTGGGCGAGGCGCCCTTCATCGCCGTCAACGGCGACATCTGGTGCGACTACGACTTCGCGCGCCTGCCCGACGAACCGGCGGGGCTCGCGCACCTGGTGCTGGTGGACAACCCGGTGCACCACCCCGAGGGCGATTTCGCCCTGCTGCCCGAGGGCCAGGTGCTGCCGGCCGGCGAATCGCGGCTCACGTTCTCGGGCATCGGGCTTTACCGCCCGGCGCTGTTCGGCAACTGGCGCACCAGCATCGGCGCCGCCGCCGGCGCCGAGCTCGACCCGCCGCGCTTCCGGCTGGCACCGCTGCTGCGCGCGGCGATGCGGGCGGGGGCCGTCACCGGCGAGCACCATCGCGGTGCCTGGACGGACGTCGGCACCCCCGAGCGCCTCGCGGCGCTCAACGGGGACGGGTGCAATTTGGCCTGACGTCTGGCGCGTTTACCGGGAAACTTCGGGCCAGATTGCACCCGTCCCCTACCCCAGCTGCTGGCGCAGGAAGGGAATGGTGATGCGCCGCTGCGCCGCCAGGCTGGCGCGATCAAGCTGGTCGAGCAGCCTGGTCAGGCTGGCCAGGTCGCGGTCGACGCGGCGCAGCAGGTAGTCGAGCACCGCTTCATCGAGTTCGAGGCCTCGGCGCGCGGCGCGCTGGCGAAGCACGGCGCGGCGGCCGTCCTCGTCCAACGGCTCGAGCGTGAAGCGTGCGCACTGGCCCAGGCGCGTCACCAGGTCGCGCAGCTGCAGGCCAATGGCGCCGGGGTTGCCGCGCGCGGCGTAGAGCACGGCCGAATCGGCGGCGCGGGCGCGGTTGTGGAAGTGGAACAGCGCCTCTTCGTCGGCGGCGTTGCCGGCGATCGCTTCGAGGCCGTCGAGGCAGACCAGGTCGGCGCCTTCCTGCTGCGCCAGGCCGGTGGCCAGGCGCCCGGCGAAGGCGACCATCGGCAGGTAGGCGGCGCGGCGGCCGGCGGCCACGGCCTCGGCGCAGGCGGCCAGCAGCAGGTGGCTCTTGCCGCTGCCCGGCGGGCCGGCCAGGTACAGCCAGTCGCCGGCCTCGCCGCGCGCGGCGGCGCCGACGGCGGCGCGCGCGACCTCATTGCCGAGGAAGGCCTCGAGTCGCTGGTCCGGCGGCGCGCGCAGGCCCAGCGGCAACTGCGGGGTGTTCATGGGGCGTCCGGCGGCTCCGGGGAAGCCGGGGCGACGGGCCCGCTGGACTTGGGGTGGTGGATTTCGGTGGCGGGCACGATCAGGCCGCCATGCGGCGCTTCGGCGCCGTACAGCCGGCTGTGGGTGTAGCGCTCGTGCGCGTAGCGGCCGACCACCACGGCCACGGCGGCGACCGGCAGCGCCAGCAGCACGCCCAGGAAGCCGAACAACTGGCCGCCGGCCATGATCGCGAAGATCACCGCCACCGGATGCAGGCCGATCTTGTCGCCCACCAGCCAGGGCGTGAGCCAGAAGCTCTCGAGCAGCTGGCCCAGGCCGAACACGCCCAGCACCAGCGCCAGGTGCATCAGGTCACCGTGCTGCACGAGCGTGGCGATCACCGCCGCGCCCAGGCCGACGATGGCGCCGAGGTAGGGCACGAAGCTGACGAGGCCGGCGACGAGGCCGATCAGGATGCCCAGGTCCACGCCCACCGCCGTCAGGCCGATGGCGTAGATGGTGCCCAGCGCGATCATCACGCTCAGCTGGCCGCGGATGAAGCCGCCCAGCACCTGGTCGGACTCGCAGGCGAGCTTGGTGACCAGCGGCTCCACCGGCCGCGGCAGCAGGTCGCGGGCCCTGCCCAGCATGCTGGCGCCGTCGCGCATGAAGTAGAACGTAACCACCGGGATCAGCGCCAGGTTGGCGAACCAGCCCAGGATGGCCAGGCCCGACTTGGACACCTCGCCCACCACCGTGGCGGCGATGCCGCCGGCCTGCTGCCAGTGCTCGCGCAGCAGCGCGATCAGCTGGCTGGGGTCGACGTAGCCGGCCAGGTCCAGGTCGAAGCGCTGTTCGGCCCAGGGCACGGCGGTGCCGGTCAGCCACAGGCCGAAGCGCGGCAGCCAGTCGATGAACTTGCCCACCTGGTTCTCGACCAGCGGGATCAGCAGCAGCACCGCCAGCACCAGCGCCAGGCTCATCAGGGTGAACACCAGCAGCACGGCGGTGGTGCGCGTGCGGCCGCGGCCTTCGATGCGGCGCACCAGCGGCTCGCCCAGCCAGGCCAGCAGGGCCGAGACCACGAAGGGCGTGAGGATGGGACCGAGCAGCCACACCAATACGCCGACGCCGGCGGCCAGGGCCAGCCACTGCCAGCGGCGCTGGTCGCTGAAGGGGTCCGGGGTGGCGGTGGGCGTCATGCGGCGGGCTTCCTCGTGTGCTGCCAGGCCTTCACACCATAGCGGACAACGTAATCCACGCCACTGAGGAAAGTCAGCAGCGCCACGACCAGGATGCCTTCCTGGCGCCACTTCAACGGCACCTCGATCCACGCCAGGTGCACCAGGAACAGCAGCACCACGGCGATCTGCGCCACCGTCGTGGCCTTGCCGAGCCAGCTCGGGCGGCCGTCGTAGGGGCCGGCCAGCTTCCACCAGACGGTGGCCCCGGCCAGGATGACCACGTCGCGGACCAGCACCAGGCCCAACAGCCAGGTGGGCAGCGCCTGCACCAGCCACAGGCCGAAGAAGGCGCAGCCGAGCATGAGCTTGTCGGCCACCGGGTCGAGCAGGCTGCCCAGGCGGCTCTGCCAGCCGAAACGCTTGGCCAGCAGGCCGTCGAGCGCGTCGGTCAGGCCGGCGCCCAGCGCCAGCCACAGGGCGGCCAGCGGCTGGCCCAGCCACAGCAGCAGCGGCAGCACGGGCGCCAGCACCAGGCGCAGCCCGGTGAGCAGGTTGGGCAGGTGGCGCAGGTTCATGGCCGCAGGCGGTAGCCCGCCATGGCCTCGTCGCTGGCGCCCGGGTCGGCCACCAGTACGTTGCCGGCGGCCAGGAAGGCGTCGAAGGTGGCGCGGCCCACGGCCAGGCGCAGGCCCAGGCGCAGGCTCTCGGGCGTGGCTTCCTGCACCTCCACGCCGGCCACCACCGGCAGGGTCTGCAGGTAGCCCATGGCGCGGGCGTAGTCGTCGGCGCTGGCCAGGCCGGCGATGCGCACCTGGATCGACTCGGGTTCGCCCACCTGGCCGCGCACCGCGTCGCGGCGGGCGATGGCGTCGGCGGCGCCGTCGGCGCCCGAGGCCAGGGCGCGCTGCGGGCTGGGATCGGAGAAGGACCAGCGCGAGAGCTCCTCGCCGCCGCGGCTGAGCACCCAGTCGGCGGTCCAGCCCTGGCCTTCGCGGAACAGGCGGCCCAGCAGCTGCACGCCGGCGCCGTAGCGGTCGGTCAGGGGCTGCATGGGCGCCGGATTGCGCGACCAGATGGTCTGCACCGCCGCCTGCTCGACCGAGCTGCCGGCCGGCAGCGCGAACGACAGGCCGCGCTCGGTGCCGCGGCTGGCCAGCGGCTTGACCACGTTGATCTGCTGGCTGCTGACCAGGCGCGCGCCGCGACCGTCGTCGATGGCCAGCCACAGCAGCGGCCGCGGGCGGTCGGCGCCCCACACCGGCAGGCCGGCACCGGCCACGAGGGCGTCGACCTTGTTGGGGTCGAACTGCACCTGCAGCGAGGTCTTGTACACGGACACGCCGCCGATGGCGGTGTTGCCCTGCTGGTCGACGGGCTCGCTGCCGGTCTGCTCGGCCAGCACGAAGCTGGCGGCGTTGGGCAGGGCGCGGCGCACCACGGGGTTGGAGGCCGCCAGCGGCTCGCCGGTGAGCTTGACCACCACCTGGGCCAGGGCCCGGGCCGTGGCCGCGCGGCGTTCACCGGCGCCCTGGCCCATCAGTTCGGACTCGCCGGTGTAGAGCGTCATGTCGCGCTCGGCCGGGGCCGGGGCCGCGTCGGCGGGCACCGCCAGGGGCTGCGGGGCCGGCACGGGCACCGTCTCGAACTGGGCCGCGGCCGGGGCGGCCAGGACCAGCAGGGCGGCGGCAAACGTGGCAAGCAGGGCTGGGCGCATGGGCTCGGGCGGGCTCGGGGGTCAGCGTGAATGGTGCCGCATGGGGGCCGGAGCGTCCAACCTGGCCCGACGTGCTTGGTAGAATGTGGGACTTTCCCGCGCCCGGACGCCACCCGTGACCACCCCCACCCCCCTCACCTACCGTGACGCGGGCGTCGACATCGACGCCGGCAACGAAGTCGTCGAGCGCATCAAGCCCCTGGTCAAGCGCACCTTCCGGCCCGAGGTGATGGGCGGCCTGGGCGGCTTCGGCGCCCTGTTCAACCTGGCCGGCAAGTACCGCGAGCCGGTGCTGGTGTCGGGCACGGACGGCGTGGGCACCAAGCTCAAGCTGGCCCAGCAGCTCGATCGCCACGACACCATCGGCATCGACCTGGTCGCCATGTGCGTGAACGACGTGCTGGTGCAGGGCGCCGAGCCGCTGTTCTTCCTCGATTATTTCGCCACCGGCAAGCTGCACGTGGACACCACCGTGTCGGTCGTCTCGGGCATCGCCCGGGGCTGCGAGCTGGCCGGCTGCGCCCTGATCGGCGGCGAAACCGCCGAGATGCCCGACATGTACCCGCCGGGCGAGTACGACCTGGCCGGCTTCACCGTCGGCGCGGTGGAAAAGTCGATGCTGCTCGACGGCGCCAAGGTGCGCGAGGGCGACGTGCTGCTGGGCATCGCCTCGTCCGGCCCGCATTCGAACGGTTATTCGCTGGTGCGCCGCATCTACGACCGCGCCGGCCGCCCCGCCGACCTCGACGTCGGCGGCGTGAAGCTGGTGGACGCGCTGATGGCGCCCACCGAAATCTACGTCAAGCCGGTGCTCGAGCTGCTGGCCGCGCATGACCTGCACGCCATGGCCCACATCACCGGCGGCGGCCTGACCGAGAACATCATCCGCGTCATCCCCGAAGGCCTGGGCCTGGACATCGAGGCTTCGGCCATCGTGCTGCCGCCGGTGTTCGAGTGGCTGCAGCGCGAGGGCGCGGTGCCGGCGCCGGAGATGTGGCGCACCTTCAACTGCGGCGTCGGCTTCGTGCTGGTGCTGGCCCCGGCCGACGTGGCCGCGGTGTCGGCCCACCTGCAGCGCCTGGGCCTGGCCCACCGCGCCATCGGCCAGGTGGTGAAGGCCGCCGGCGACGAGCGCGTGCGCATCGGTTGATCGTGGAAGGGCCCTCGGGCCCGACCGGCCAAGGGTAGGCATGACCAACTTCACCATCGCCGTGCTCGCCTCCGGCCGCGGCAGCAACCTGCAGGCCCTGCTGGACGCCATCGCCGCCGGCGCGCTGCCGGCGCGCGTGGCGGGCGTGTTCTCCGACAAGCCCGCCTGCGGCGCCATCGCCATCGCCCGCGAAAACGGCCTGCACCACGTCGCGCTCAGGCCGCGCGACTTCGCCGACCGCGCCGCGCACGATGAAGCCCTGTTCAGCGCGGTGGCCGCCGTTCAGCCCGACCTCATCGTGTGTGCGGGATACCTTCGCATCATCACCGAAGCCACGGTGAAACGATTCGAGGACCGCATGATCAACCTCCACCCTTCCCTGCTGCCCCGCCACAAGGGCCTGGACACCCACGCCGCCGCGCTCGCCGCCGGCGACAGCGAACACGGCGCCAGCGTGCACGCCGTGGTGCCGGCGCTCGACGCCGGCCCGGTGCTGGCCCAGGCGCGCATCCCCGTGCTGGCTGGCGACACGCCCGAGGCCCTGGCCGACCGCCTGCGCCCGCGCGAGCACGCGCTGCTGGTGGCCTGCGTGGCCGCCATCGCCCGCGGCCGCGCCGCGCTGCGCGGCGGCCGCTGGCAGTTCGACGGGCGCGCGCTGGCCGCGCCGCTGGCCCTTCTCGCCGACAACCAGCTCCACGCGGAGGCCACCCATGCGTAAGTTCCTGCGCGCCGCCTTCGCGGCCACGCTGCTGGCCCTGCCCCTGCTCGCGGCCGCCGCCGCGCCGCCCAAGCCCTTCAACGCCGAATACGAGCTGCGCCGCAACGACCAGGTGCTGGGCACCGGCCAGATCACCCTGCGCGCCTTGCCCGGCAACCAGTTCGAGCTGGTCACCCGCAGCCGCGGCACCAAGGGTCTGGCCGCGCTGGCGGGCCTCGACCGCGAGGAGCGCTCGCTGCTTCGCTGGACCGGCAGTGGCCTGGAGCTGGTGGAGTCGTCGATGCGCCAGAAGGCCGCGATGCGCACCCGCGAGCATTCGCTGCGCCTCGATGCCGCCAGTCGCGCGGTGGTCAGCCGCCACAAGGACGGCGAAACCCGCTACCCGGCGCCTCCCGGCGTGCTCGACCGCCACGGCCTGACCGCCGCGATGATGGTGGCCCTGGCCGACGGCCAGCGCGGCACCCTGCGCTTCAACGCGGCCGAGCGTCGCGAGGTGGAGCCGCAGTCCTACCGCGTGGCCGAGCCGGTGCGCCTGCGCACCGCCATCGGCACCGAGCGCGCGCTGCGCGTCGAGCGCATCCGCAACGACGGCAGCGGCCGCGTCACCAAGCTGTGGTTCGCCCGCGAACGCAGCTGGCTGCCGCTGCGCATCAAGCAGTACGAAGCCGACGGCGAAACCATCGACATGCGGATCACCGCGATCCGCTGAGCGCGGGCTCTGGCAGTCCGCAGGATACGAGTCGCGCCGAGGCAAGCCTCATGGCTGACAAACCCAGCCCCATCCAGCCCGGTGGAATCCTCCGCGTGGAGTTCATGGCGCCACTGGGTCTGTCGAGCAACGCCGTGGCCCGCGCGATCGGGGTCACGCCGACCCGGGTCAACGACATCGTTCTCGAGCGTCACGGCGTCTCCGCCGATACGGCCCTCAGGTTGGCACGCTTTTTCCAGACCTCCCACCGGTTCTGGATGAACCTGCAGGCCAATTACGACCAGCAGTGCGCCGAGGACGCGGCGGGCAAGGACATTGCCGCCATTCGCCCGGCGCCGGGGCTCGCCAACTGAACCGACGTTGGCGCTGGCCATCCCCCACCCTGATGAATCTTGATGTATCATGATTCGTCAAGATTCGCCCTCGAAGGTAGCCTTCATGAAGACGCCAACCCGCGAAAAGTTCTCCTCTCAGGCCTCGCCGGAGGTTCTGGCCAGCCTGCGGGCGATTGCCGATGCCCAAGGGCGGCAGTTCCAGGCGGTCTTGGATGATGCGCTGAGGGATTACATCGACCGTCAGCAAAAACAGCAGCCGCGCCGGCATGCCATGGCGGCCTTCGCCTCCAGCCTCGAAGAGTTCGACACTCTCTACCGAGAACTGGCGAAGTAAGACGTGCCGAGGGATTTCCTTACCGTCCCGGATGTTCTGGCGATGCATGCGGTCCTGATGCGCCGCTACGGTGGCGCGCCGGGAGTGCGCGACCCCGGCGCACTGGAAGCCGCGCTGTTCAGGCCACAAACCGGCTACTACGAGGACATCGTGGCCGAGGCCGCGGCACTGATGGAGAGCTTGGCCAAGAACCACCCGTTCGTGGACGGCAACAAGCGAATCGCATTTGCCGCCGCGGATGTATTCATGCGCATCAATGGCTGGCGCCTTCGGCGCGAACCGATGCGGGTCCACGCCGAAATGATGGCCATGTTCGAGAGGGGTGAATTCGACATCAGCCACCTCACCCCGTGGCTGCGCGGATTCGCCTTCGCCGAGTGACTCAGCCCGGCAGGCGGCGGATCTTGGCGCCCAGCGTGCCGAGCTTTTCTTCGATGTTCTCGTAGCCGCGGTCGATGTGGTAGATGCGGTCGACCACGGTTTCGCCCTTGGCCACCAGGCCGGCCAGCACCAGCGAGGCCGAGGCGCGCAGGTCGGTGGCCATCATCGGCGCGCCGGTCATCTGCGGCACGCCGCGGATGATGGCGGTGTTGCCCTCGATGCGGATGTCGGCGCCCAGGCGCTGCAGCTCGTTGAGGTGCATGAAGCGGTTCTCGAAGATCGTCTCCGTGATCACGCCCACGCCGTCGGCGATGGTGTTGAGCGCCGCAAACTGCGCCTGCATGTCGGTCGGGAAGGCCGGGTACGGCGCCGTGGTCAGGTTCACCGCCTTCGGGCGGCGGCCGCGCATGTCCACGGTGATACTGTCGTCGGTTACGTCCAGGTGCGCGCCGGCTTCCTCGAGCTTCACCAGCACCGCGTCCATGATGTCGGCGCGGGTCTTCTTGGCCGTCACGCGGCCGCCGGTCATGGCGCCGGCCACCAGGAAGGTGCCGGTTTCGATGCGGTCGGGCAGCACGTCGTAGTGGATGCCGGCCAGGCGGTCGACGCCGTGAACGACGATGCGGTTGGTGCCGGCGCCTTCCACCTGCGCGCCCATGGCGATCAGGCAGTTGGCCAGGTCGACCACCTCGGGCTCCATCGCGCAGTTCTCGAGCACGGTGGTGCCCTTGGCCAGCACGGCGGCCATCAGCACGTTCTCGGTGCCGGTGACGGTGATCATGTCGAACACGTAGCGGCCGCCGCGCAGGCGCTCCGCGCGGGCCTTGATGAAGCCGTTCTCCACCGTGACCTCGGCGCCCAGCGCCTGCAGGCCGCGGATGTGCTGCTCGACCGGGCGCGAACCGATGGCGCAGCCGCCGGGCAGCGAAACCTCGGCGTGGCCGAAGCGCGCCACCAGCGGGCCCAGCACCAGGATCGAGGCGCGCATGGTCTTCACCAGCTCGTAGGGCGCCACGGTGGAGGTGATGAAGCGCGGGTCGGCGGTGATGGTGAGCTTCTCGTCCACCATCAGCTGCACGCCCATGGCGCCCAGCAGTTCCATCGTGGTGGTGACGTCGTGCAGGTGCGGCACGTTGCCGATCGAGATGGGGCCGTCGGCCAGCAGGGTGGCGGCCAGGATGGGCAGCACGGCGTTCTTGGCGCCGGAGATCTGCACCTCGCCGTTCAGGGCTTCGCCGCCGGTAATTACGATTTTCGCCATGGGTCAGCGGTTCGCTTCTTCGGGAGTGAGGGTGCGCAGGGCCAGGGCGTGGATCTCGCCGCCCATGCGCTCGCCCAGCGTGGCGTAGACCATGCGGTGGCGGGCCAGCGGCAGCTTGCCGGCGAAGCCGTCGAACACCACGGTGGCCTCGAAATGCACGCCATCGTCACCCATCACGCGGGCAGTGGCGCCGGGCAGGCCGGTTTCGATGAGTTCTCGGATGATGTCGGGATTCATGGGCGAGCGGGGCGCGGCGGGCGCGCAGGCCTTACAATGCGGCCCCGCATCATACTCCCTGCGACCGCATGAATGCCCCCGACCATGCATTGAAGGTGACCGACGAGGCCCTGGTGGCCAGCGGCCGGCAGGTGCTCGACATCGAGGCCCAGGCCCTGGTGGCCGTGCGCGCGGCCCTGGGGGCCGACTTCGCCGCCGCCTGCCGCAAGCTGCTGGCCTGCGAGGGCCGGGTGGTCTGCACCGGCATGGGCAAGTCGGGCCACATCGCCACCAAGATCGCCGCCACCCTGGCCTCCACCGGCACCCCGGCCTTCTTCATGCACCCGGGCGAGGCCAGCCACGGCGACCTGGGCATGGTGACCGACGCCGACGTGGTGCTGGCCCTGTCGAACTCCGGCGAGAGCGAGGAGATCCTGGCCATCGTCCCGGCCCTGCGCCGCCAGGGCAACGTGCTCATTTCCATGACCGGCCGGCCCGAATCGAGCCTGGCCCGCCTGGCCGACGTGCACCTCGACGCCCGCGTGCCGGCCGAGGCCTGCCCGCTGGGCCTGGCCCCCACCTCGTCCACCACCGCCGCCCTGGCCCTGGGCGACGCCCTGGCCGTGGCCCTGCTCGAGGCCCGCGGCTTCACCGCCGAGGACTTCGCCCGTTCGCACCCGGCCGGGGCCTTGGGCCGCCGCCTGCTGCTGCGCATCCGCGACGTGATGCACGCCGGCGACGACGTGCCGGTGGTGCGCGACGACGCCACGGTGTCCACCGCCCTGCTCGAGATGAGCCGCAAGCGCCTGGGCATGACCGCCGTGGTCGACGCCGCCGGCACGCTGCGCGGCGTCTTCACCGACGGCGACCTGCGCCGCTGCCTCGACGACGAGGACACCGACCTCAAGGCCACGCCCGTCAGCGCCCTGATGGGCCGCTCGCCCAAGACCATCGGCGCCGACGCGCTGGCGGTCGAGGCCGCGCACCTGATGGAAGAACACAAGATCAGCGCCCTCGTGGTGGTCGATGCCGACCGCCGCGTGGTGGGCGCCCTCAACATCCACGACCTGCTGCGCGCACGCGTCGTCTGAACAAGAAGAAAAAGAATGACCACGAGCCCCGAAGAACTGCACCAGCGCGCCGCGCGCATCAAACTGCTCTGCCTCGACGTGGACGGCACCCTCACCGACGGCCGCCTGGTCTACGACGGCGAGGGCCGCGAGACCAAGGCCTTCCACGTGCTCGACGGCCTGGGCATGCAGTTGCTCGAGGAACACGGCGTGGCCGTGGCCCTGGTGACCGCCCGCCGCAGCGCCGCCGTGCAGGCCCGCGCCCGCGACCTGGGGCTGCAGCACGTGCACACCGGCGTGAAGGACAAGGCCGCCACCCTGCGCCTGCTCTGCGCCAGCCTGGGCGTGGCCGCCAACGAGGTCGCGCACATGGGCGACGACCTGCCCGACCTGCCGGCCCTGCTGCTGGCCGGCCTGGCCGCCGCCCCGGCCAACGCCCACCCCTGGGTGGCCGAGCGCGTGCACGTGCAGACCCGCGCCCGCGGCGGCGAAGGCGCCGTGCGCGAACTGTGCGACCTGATCCTGGTGGCCCAGGGCCACCGCGCCGCCGTGCTCGAGCGTTTCGGCGCGGCATGAGCCGGCGCGCGCTCAATGCCTGGCTGCTGGTGCTGGCCATAGGCCTGGGCGCCTACACGGCCTGGCAGTGGCAGCGCGGCCGGGTGCCGCCGGCCGAGCCGTCCCAGCGCTCGGACTACATCCTGCGCGAATTCGAGCTCACCGCCCTGGGCGACGACGGCAAGGAGTCGTTCACCGTCACCGCGCCCCTGCTCGAACGCGACCCGGCCGGCGAAAGCCTCACCCTGCAGCAGCCCCGCTTCGCCTTCCCGGGCCGCGACGGCCGCTGGAACGCCCGCGCCGACAGCGCCTGGGTGAGCAAGGACGCCGACGAAGTGCGGCTGATCGCCGGCGTCAGCCTGGTCGGCCCGGTGCAGCCTTCGGGCCTGCGCACCCGCTTCGACACCGCGCAGCTGGTGGTCTTCCCCGAGACCGGCATCGCCACCAGCGACGAGCGGGTTACCATCCGCCACGGTGACTCCAGCTACGCCGGCACCGGCCTGCGGGTGGAGATGGAAAGCAAGCGCTACCAGCTGTTCAACGAGGTCAAGGGACTTTATGCGCCACGCCAGTAAGTTGCTGCTCCTCGCCGCCCTGCTAGCGGCCGCGCCGGTGCTGGCCAAGTCCAGCGACCGCAACCAGCCCATGGACATCAGCGCCGACCGCACCGACGCCATGCTCGGCGACGACAGCGTGTCGGTGCTCGAGGGCAACGTGCGCATCCGCCAGGGCACGCTGGAGGTGGATGCCGCGCGCGCCGAGGTGCACCGCGCCGCCGGCGACATCAACCGCGTCGTGCTCACCGGCGCGCCGGCGCGCCTGCGCCAGGTGTCCGATTCGGGCGAGGCGATGGAGGCCAACGCCAACCGCATCGTCTACATGCTGGCCGACGAGACGATGATGCTCACCGGCAACGTCGTCATCACCCAGCCGCGCGGCACCCTGCGCGGCGAGACGGTGAAGTACGACATCAACACCGGTCGCCTCGACGGCGGCGGCGACGGCGCGCGCGTGCAGATGCGCATCCTGCCCAAGTCGGCCCCGGCCAACTGATGCTCACCGCGACGGGCCTGGCCAAGAGCTACCGCTCGCGCCCCGTGGTGCGCGACGTGGCCATGCAGGTCGAGCCGGGCAAGGTGGTGGGCCTGCTGGGCCCGAACGGCGCCGGCAAGACCACCTGCTTCTACATGATCGTCGGCCTGGTCGGCGCCGACGCCGGCCGCATCGCCCTCGACGGCCGCGACATCACCGCCCTGCCCATGCACGAGCGCGCCCGCCTGGGCGTGGGCTACCTGCCGCAGGAAGCCTCGGTGTTCCGCCAGCTCACCGTGTCGGAGAACATCGAAGCCGTGCTCGAGCTGCGCGACGACCTCGACGCCGCCGGCCGCGCCGACGCCCTGGCCGGGCTGATGGAGGAACTGCAGGTCAGCCACGTCGCCGGCCAGATGGGCGCCAGCCTGTCGGGCGGCGAGCGCCGCCGGGTCGAGATCGCCCGCGCCCTGGCCGCCAACCCGCGCTTCATGCTGCTCGACGAGCCCTTCGCCGGCGTCGACCCGATTTCGGTGGGCGAGATCCAGAAAATCGTCCGCCACCTCAAGGCCCGCGGCATCGGCGTGCTGATCACGGACCACAACGTCCGCGAGACCTTGGGCATTTGCGACCACGCGGTTATCCTCAACGCTGGCACGGTCCTTGCCCGGGGCACTCCCGAGCAGGTGCTGGCCAACCCTGACGTGCGTCGCGTCTACCTGGGCGATTCCTTCCGCCTGTAGGCCCGGCGCCGCCGCCCCCGCGGACCGCCATGAAGCCGAGCCTCCAGACCCGCCTAGGCCAGCAGCTGACCCTGACGCCCCAGCTGCGCCAGGCCATCCGCCTGCTGCAGCTGTCGGCCGTGGAGCTGGAGGCCGAGCTCAACGAAGCCCTGGAATCGAACCCCCTGCTCGAACGCGGCGACGAGCCCGAGGCGAGCTTCGGCGAGACCGCCGGCAGCGCCGAGGCCGCGCCGGCCGGCGACGAAGCCGGCGGCGACCCGGCCGAGGCCGAGTACGAGCCGGCCGAAGCCAGCGAGTGGCAGGAGGCCTCGACCAGCGAGCGCCGCCACGACCGCGACGACGGCGAGGACTCGGCCACCGCCGCCCCGGTCGACCTGCACGCCCACCTGCTCTGGCAGCTGCACCTGAGCCACCTCAGCCCGCGCGACCTGGCCATCGGCCAGGCCCTGGTCGAGGCGATCAACGACGATGGCTACCTCGAGGGCCCGCTGGCCGACATCCAGGCGGCGCTGGCCCCGGAAATCCACGCCGGCGAGGACGAGATCGAGTGCGTGCTGTGCACCATCCAGCAGCTCGACCCGGTCGGCGTCGGCGCCCGCAGCCTGTCCGAGTGCCTGTGCGTGCAGATGGCCCTGCTCAGCCCCGACACGCCGGGCCTGGCCCTGGCCCGGGAGCTGGCCCGCAGCCACCTCGACGCCCTGGCCCGGCTCGGCCCGCTGCGCCTGGGGGCCCAGCTCGGCCGCCCGGAGGCCGACATGGTGCAGGCCGTGGCCCTGCTGCGCTCGCTCGACCCGCGCCCGGGGGCCCAGGTCGGCGGCGGCGAGGCCGAATACATCGCCCCCGACGCCGTGGCCTACCGCCATGCCGGCGTCTGGAAGGTGGCGCTGTCGGCGGGCAGCCAGCCGCGCCTGGCCATCAACCGCCACTACGAAGGCCTGATCGGCAAGGCCAGCCGCGAGGACGACAGCTACCTGCGCGGCCAGCTGCAGGAGGCCCGCTGGCTGATCAAGAGCCTCGAGACCCGCGCCGACACCCTGCTGCGGGTGGCCCGGGCCATCGTGCGCCAGCAGAGCGGCTTCCTCGACCACGGCCACGAGGCCATGCGGCCGCTGACCCTGCGCGAGGTGGCCGAGGAGCTGGGGCTGCACGAATCCACCATCTCCCGCGCCACCACCCGCAAGTACCTGCGCACGCCGCGCGGCACCTTCGAATTCAAGCACTTCTTCAGCTCGGGCATCGCCACCGAGCACGGCGGCGCCGCCTCGGCCACGGCCATCCAGGCCATGATGCGCAAGCTGGTGGACGCCGAGGATCCACGCGCCCCCCTGTCGGACCAGAAGCTGGCCGAAGTGCTCAAGGCCGAGGGCATCCCCGTGGCCCGCCGCACCGTGGCAAAATACCGGGAAGCGATGAACATCCCCGCCTCGAACGAAAGGCAGCGACTGGGCTGATGCCCGCGAATTCTCTCCCGCTTTTGACGCTGGTCACGCCTTGTTAGCAAGGGGCGTGGTTAGCTTGTGCTGCAACCAACCAGGAGGATCGTGACCATGCGGATCGACATCAACGGCCACCAGATGGACGTCACCCCTGCCCTGCGCGATTACGTCAACGACAAGTTCGCGCGCGTCGCCCGTCATTACGACCACCACGCCGAGGCCCGCGTCCTGCTCTCGGTGGACAAGCTCGAGCAGAAGGCCGAGGCCACCATCGCCACCGCCGGCAAGACCCTGCACGCCGACGCCATCGCCCCCGACATGTACGCCGCCATCGACCTGCTGGCCGACAAGCTCGACCGCCTGCTGATCAAGCAGAAGGAAAAGATGACCGACCACCACCGCGGCGAGTCGGCCGCGCGCTCGGACAACTTTGGCTGACACGCGTGCACCTGCTCGACCTGCTCAGCCCGGGCCGCGTGGTCGTGCCCGCGCCCATCCCCGGCAAGAAGCGGCTGCTTGAGAAAGCGGCCGCGCTGCTGGCCGGCGGCAGCACCGAGCTCGAGCGCGCGGTGTTCGACGCCCTGGTCGGGCGCGAGCGCATGGGCAGCACCGGCCTGGGCCACGGCGTGGCCATCCCGCACGGCCGCAGCAACCAGGTCGCCACCGCCACCGGCTGCTTCCTGCGCCTGCCCGACCCGGTCGATTTCGGCTCGCCCGACGGCCAGGCGGTGGACCTGGTGTTCGCCCTGGTCGTGCCCGAGCACTTCACCTCGCAGCACCTGGTGCTGCTCTCGCAGCTGGCCGAGATGTTCGGCGACGCCGCCTTCCGCGACCAGCTGCGCGCCGCCCGCGACGGCGGTGCCCTCTATGCCCTGCTGTCGGGCTGGCAGTCCGCGGCCACCGAGGCCTGAGCCATGGCCGACCGCCTGCGCGCCCACGAACTCTTCGATGAACTGGGCGAGCGCCTCGAGCTGCGCTGGATCGGCGGCCAGCGCGGCGGGCAGCGCGTCATCGAGCGGGGCGAGCACCTCTCGCGCCGGCCTTCGCTGGCGGGCTACCTCAACGTCATCCACCCCAACAAGGTGCAGATCATCGGCTCGGCCGAGCTGGCCTGGCTCGACGGCCTGGACGCGCGCACGCGCTGGGAAGTGCTGCTCAAGGTGATGGAGTCGCGCCCGCTGGCGCTGGTGATCACCCAGAACCAGAGCTGCCCGGCCGACCTGCGCGACGCCGCCGAGGAAAGCGACACGCCGCTGTGGGTGTCGCCGCGGCGCGGCTTCGAGCTGCTCAACCTGCTGCAGTACCATCTGGCGCGCGCGCTGGCGCCGCGGGTCACGCTGCATGGCGTGTTCATGGAGATCTACTCGATCGGCGTGCTGGTCACCGGCGATTCCGGCGCCGGCAAGAGCGAGCTGGCGCTCGACCTGATTTCGCGCGGCCACCGGCTGGTGGCCGACGACGCCCCCGAGTTCACCCAGATCGCCCCCGACGTGCTCGACGGCACCTGCCCCGCCCTGCTCCAGGACCTGCTGGAAGTGCGCGGCCTGGGCGTGCTCAACATCCGCGAGATGTTCGGCGACACGGCGGTGAAGCGGAACAAGTACCTGCGCCTGATCGTGCATCTCGAGCAGACGCCCGAGCCGAGCAACGAGGCCATGGCGCGCATCACCGGCGAGTCGGGCAGCCGCAAGGTGCTCGACCTGGACGTGCCCGTGGTCGAGCTGCCCGTGGCGGCCGGCCGCAACCTGGCCGTGCTCGCCGAAGCCGCCGTGCGCCTGCACCTGCTGCGCAGCAAGGGCATGGACCCGGCCGCGGCCTTCCTGGCGCGGCACAGCGCCTTCCTGCAACAAGGGGACCTGCCATGAGCGAAGCCAGCGAGCGCCCGCTGCTCTACGTCATCACCGGCATGTCCGGTTCGGGCAAGTCGGTGGCGCTCAAGACGCTCGAGGACCTCGACGTGTACTGCACCGACAACCTGCCCGTCGAGCTGCTGCCGCAGTTCGTGCGCACCGTGGCCGGCGAGGGCGTGGACGCGCGGCGGCTGGCGGTGGGCATCGACGTGCGCAACGTCTCCGACCTCGACCGCATCCCGCAGTGGCTCTCGACGCTGGGCGAAATGGGCATCGACCACCAGCTGGTGTTCTTCGAGACCCGCGACGAGGTGCTGCTCAAGCGCTACTCCGACACCCGCCGCAAGCACCCGCTGAGCCACGACGGCCTGGCCCTGGGCGACGCGATCGAGCTCGAGCGCCTGCGGCTCAGGCCGCTGCGCGCCATCGCCGACCTGGTGATGGACACCTCCGAGATGAACGTGCACCAGATGCGCCGCGAGGTGATCACCGCGCTGGGCGTGGGCGCCACCCAGGGGCTGTCGTTGCTGTTCGAGTCCTTCGCCTACAAGAAGGGCCTGCCGGCCGACGCCGACTTCGTGTTCGACGCCCGCGCCCTGCCCAACCCGCACTGGGACGCGCGCCTGCGGCCGCTGTCGGGCCGCGACGTGGCCGTGCGCGATTACCTCGAGCAGGACCCGGCGGTGCTCGACTTCGTCGAAGCCGTCGAGCAGTTCCTGGAGAGCTGGGTGCCGCGCTTCGAGGCCGGCACCCGCAGCTACCTCACGGTCGCCTTCGGCTGCACCGGCGGCCGTCACCGCTCGGTCTACCTGGCCGAGCGCCTGGCCCGCCACTTCCGCGAACGCGGTCGCGACGGCGTGCTCACCTTCCACCGCGAGCTCGAGTAGCCCCGGCAGCCCGCGGGGGCAGGTGCAACTTCCCCTGCAAAGCCGCAGCAAACGGCGGCGCACCCACAGGGGAAATTGCACCTGTCCCCTTCCCCGATGCTAAGGTTTCGCCATGCCTGTCGGAATCCTCCTGCTGAGCCACCCCGGCATCGGTCCGGCCGTCCTCGCCGCCGCGCGGCGGGCGCTGGGCGAGCTGCCGCTGGCCGCGGGGGCCTTCGAAGTGCCCTGGGAAGCCGACCCGGACGCCCTGCTGGCCGAGGCCAGCGCGGCGCTGCGCAAGGTCGACGGTGGCGAGGGCGTGCTCTTGCTGACCGACCTCTACGGCGCCAGCCCGGCCCGCCTGGCCGCCAGGCTGGTGCACCTGGGAACGCCGGCGCGGCGGGTCAGCGGACTGTCCCTGCCCATGCTGCTGCGGGTGATGAACTACCCGGAGCAGCCGCTGGACGAACTCACGCGCACGGCCGCCGCCGGCGCCCGCAACGGCGTGGTGGTGGACGATGCTTGAGCGCGAGCTGCGGGTGAGCAACAAACTCGGCCTGCACGCACGTGCGGCCGCGAAGCTGGTGCAGCTGCTGTCGGGCTTCAAGTCACAGGCCACCCTGCTCGGCCGCGGCCGAGAGGTGAACGCCAAGTCCATCATGGGCGTGCTGCTGCTGGCCGCGCCGCCGGGCGCCACCCTGGTGATGCGGGTGGACGGCGACGACGAGGCCGAGGCGCTGTCCGCCGCTGCCGCGCTGTTCGAGCGCGGCTTCGACGAGGACGGCTGATGCGCCGCGCCCTGCGCGGCGTGAGCGCCTCGCGCGGGATCGCGCTGGGGCGCGCACGCGTCCTGCAGCCCAGGGCGCTGTCGGTGGAGGAAACCCGCATCACGGCCGACCAGGTGCCGGCCGAACTGGCGCGCCTGCACGCCGCGCTCGACGCCACCCGCGCCGAGCTCAACGCCCTGCGCGAGCGCCTGCACGGGGCGCTGGCGCAGGAAGTGGGCGAGTTCATCGACCTGCACGCCATGATCCTCGACGACCCGGAGCTGCTGCAGGGCCTGGACGACCTGGTGCGCACCGGCCGCTACGGCGCCGACTTCGCGCTCAAGCTCCAGCGCGACCGCCTGGCCTCGGTGTTCGAGGGCATGGACGACGACTACTTCCGCAGCCGGCTCGAGGACCTCGACCACGTGGTGGGGCGCGTGCACGCGGCCCTGCACCGCCGCGGCGACGACGGCATCGAGGGCCTGGCCGGCGAGATCCTGGTCTGCGAAACCGTGGCGCCGGCCGAGCTGGCCGCCTGGCACGCGCGCGGCGTGGTCGGCGTGGCCACCCGTGCCGGCAGCCCGCTCTCGCACAGCGCCATCCTCGCCCGCAGCCTGCACCTGCCGCTGCTGGTGAACGTGGCCGAGCTGCTGGCGCACGCCAACGACGGCGACGCGCTGATGCTCGACGCCAGCCACGGCGAGCTGGTGCTCGAGCCCGGCGCCGACGACCTTCGGCGCTACCACGCCCGCCGCGACCAGATCGGCCGCGAGCGCGCCGAGCTGGCCCGGCTGCGCCGCGAGCCCACCCGCACCCGCGACGGCGTGGACATCCGCCTCTACGCCAACGCCGAGTCGCGCGAGGACGTGGCCGAGGCCCACGGCCTGGGCGCCGACGGCGTGGGCCTGTACCGCACCGAGTTCCTGTTCCTGCAGCGCGCCGGGCTGCCCACCGAGGACGAGCAGTTCCTCGCCTACCGCGACCTGGTGCTGGGCATGGCCGGGCGCGTGGCGACCATCCGCACGCTCGACCTGGGCGCCGACAAGGCCGACCGCACCGGCCTGGCCCTGCGCAGCGAACCCAACCCGGCCCTGGGCCTGCGCGGCGTGCGCCTGTCGCTGGCGCACCCGGACCTGTTCCTCACCCAGCTGCGGGCCATCCTTCGCGCCAGCGCCTACGGGCCGGTGCGCATCCTGGTGCCGATGGTCAGCAGCCGCGAGGAGATGCTCAGGGTCTGCGGCCTGCTCGACACGGCGCGCGCGCAGCTGCGCCACGAAGGCCGGCAGGTCGGCCCGGTGGCCGAGCTGGGGGCGATGATCGAGGTGCCCGCGGCGGCGCTGGGCCTGGGCGACATCGTCGACCTGGTCGATTTCGTCTCGGTGGGCACCAACGACCTGGTGCAGTACCTGCTGGCCACCGACCGCAACCACGAGGCGCTGGCCGAGCTCTACACGCCGCGGCACCCGGCGGTGCTGCGCCTGCTGGGCGAGCTGTTCGCCTTCGGACGCCGCAACGGCATCCCGGTGGCGGTCTGCGGCGAGATGGCCGGCGAGGCCGCCAACGCGCCGCTGCTGCTGGCGCTGGGCCTGCGCGACTTCAGCCTGCACCCTTCGACGCTGCTGGAGGTGCGCAAGGCGATCCGCGAGCTCGACCTGGCCAGCCTGCGCCGGCGCGCCGCCACCCTGCTGCGCTGCCACGACCGCGACGCCATCGAACGCTGGCTCGAGCGCTGCTGAGCCGGCCATAATACGCGGGCCCCGACCGGAGCCCGCCGATGGCCGACGCCGTCCACCACGACAAGACCGCCCGGCAGCTCCGACTCCTTTCGGACGCGCTCGATTCCGGCCGCCTGGGCCCGGTGCGGCGGCTGGTGAACACGCTCGCGCCGGCCGAGATCGGCAACCTGCTCGAATCGCTGCCGCCGGCCAAGCGCAACATCGTCTGGGGCCTGGTCGATCCCGAGGACGACGGCGAGGTGCTGGTGCACGTCGGCGACGACGTGCGCGAGAGCCTGCTGGCCGAGATGGACCACGACGAGATCATCGCCGCGGTCGAGGACCTCGACATCGACGACCTGGCCGAGCTGGCCGAGGACCTGCCCGACACCGTCATCGACGAAGTGCTCAAGTCGATGGACCGGGAGAACCGCGAGCGCCTCGAGCAGGTGCTCAGCTACGACGAGGACACGGCCGGGCGCCTGATGAACCCGGACGTGATCACGGTGCGCACCGACGTCACCGTGGACGTGGTGCTGCGCTACCTGCGCCTGCGCGGCGAGATCCCCGAGCACACCGACCACCTGTTCGTGGTCAGCCGCCGGCACCAGTACCTGGGCCGCGTGTCGATCGCCTCGCTGCTCACCCACGACGCCAGCACGCCGATCAACGAGCTCTTCGACGACGAGCACCCGGCCATCCCGGTCGAGACGCCCTCGAACGTGGTGGCCAGCATGTTCTCCGACCACGACTGGATCTCGGCGCCGGTGGTGGACGAGAACAACATCCTGCTCGGCCGCATCACCATCGACGACGTCGTGGACATCATCCGCGAGCAGGCCGAGCACCAGGCGCTGGGCGCCGCCGGCCTGGACGAGGACGAGGACATGTTCAGCCCGGTGGCGCGCGCGGCCCGGCGCCGCGTGCTGTGGCTGGGCATCAACCTGTGCACCGCCTTCCTGGCCGCCGGCGTGGTGGGGCGTTTCGAGGCCACCATCGAGAAGATCGTCGCCCTGGCCGTGCTGATGCCCATCGTCGCCGGCATGGGCGGCAACGCCGGCACCCAGGTGCTGGCGCTGATGGTGCGCGGCCTGGCCCTGGGCCAGGTCAGCCGCGCCAACGCCAACCTGCTGCTGTGGAAGGAAGTGCGCGTGGCCCTGCTCAACGGCCTGGCCCTGGGCGCCGTGCTGGCCGGCGTGGTCTGGCTGTGGTTCGGCGACTGGCAGCTGTCGGCGGTCATCTTCGCCGCGCTGTGCGCCAACCTGCTCTTTGCCTCCATGGCCGGCGTGATGGTGCCGCTGACGCTCAAGCGCCTGGGTTTCGACCCCGCCCTGGCCAGCGCCATCTTCCTCACCACCGTCACCGACGTGATGGGCTTCTTCTGCTTCCTGGGCCTGGCCACCCTGGTCCTGCTGCCCTGATCCGATGGCGCTGATCCTCACCGTCGCGGCGGTGATCCGCGATGCCCGCGGCCGCGTGCTGCTGGTGCGCAAGCGCGGCAGCGCCATCTTCATCCAGCCCGGCGGCAAGCGCGAACCGGGCGAGGACTCGCTGCAGACGCTGGCGCGCGAGCTCGACGAGGAAATCGGCGTGGCGCTGCGTCCCGGCGCGCAGCGGCTGGGCGAATTCGAGGACGTGGCCGTGCACGAGCCCGGCACCCGCGTGCGCGCCGAAGTCTTCCTCGCCGAGGCCGACGGCACGCCACAGCCCCGCGCCGAAATCGGGGAACTGGCCTGGGTCGACCCCGCCGACCCCGGCGATCTGGCCATCGCCCCGCTCTCCCGCCACCAGATCCTGCCCGCCGTCGCCGCGCTGCCCCGGGCCTGAGCCCCGGGGCCTTCACGCCGCGTCGGCAGCCGGGCGGCGGGCTTCGACTATGCTCGGGGGCTGCCCCACGCCGAGGAACTCCCGATGCTGCAACGCCTGACCCTGCCCCTGCTGGCCCTGGTGGCCGCGCTCGCCGCGCCACCCGCGCTGGCCCAGCGCAGCCTTTCGATCGCCCCGTATGCCCTGCCCGAAGACGGCGCGGTGGCGGTGGCCGTGCGCAAGGGACTGCCCGACGAAGGCGTGTTCGCCGAGCTCGACGCCCGCGCCGGGGGCGCGCTGCGCCGCGCCGCCAACGCCGCCGGCTTCACCGGCGACCGCGGCGTGGTGCTGAACCTGCCCGGCGCCGGCTCCTTCGAGCAGGTGGTGCTGGTGGGCATCGGCGAGGACGCCACCAGCCCGCGCCTGCTCGAGGACATCGGCGGCCTGGTCGGCCAGGCCGGCGTGCTCAGCGCCGCCCCGCGCATCGCGCTGCTGTGGCCCGAGGCGGGCGCCGAGCACCTGCTGCTGGGCGCCGACCTGGGCCAGTACACCTTCCGCCAGTACCGCAACGTCGACCCGGCCGCGCCGGTGCTCGGCCGCGGCGAGCTGGTGGTGCTCACCCGCGACCCGGACGCCGCCCGCCGCGCCTGGCAGGCGCGCTGGCTGCCGCTGGCCAATGCCGTGCGCTTCAGCCGCGACCTGATCACCGAGCCGGCCAACACGATCTACCCCGAGAGCTTCGTCGAGCGCACCCGCAAGGCCTTCGAGGGCGTGCCCAAGGTGCGCATCGAGGTGCTCGACGAGAAGCAGATGCGCGAGCTGGGCATGAACTCAATGCTCGCCGTCGGCCAGGGCAGCCAGCGCCCGCCGCGCCTGCTGCTGGTGATCTACGAGGGCGGCCCGCGTGGCCAGGCGCCGCTGGTGTTCGCCGGCAAGGGCATCACCTTCGACTCCGGCGGCATCTCGCTCAAGCCGGGCGAGGACATGTGGCGCATGAAGTACGACATGAGCGGCGCCGCCGTGGTCACCGGCAGCGTGCTGTCGCTGGCCCGACGCGGCGCGCCGGTGAACGCCGTGGCCGTGGCCGCGCTGGCCGAGAACATGCCCGACGGCGCTGCCTCGCGCCCCGGCGACGTGGTGCGCACGATGTCGGGCAAGACCTATGAAATCGTCAGCACCGACGCCGAGGGCCGCATGGTGCTGGTGGACGCGATCCACTACGCGAACGAGCGCTTCAAGCCGCGCCTGATCGTGGACGTGGCCACGCTCACGGGCGCCATCTCGACCGCGCTGGGCGACGAGTACGCGGGCCTGTTCACTCGCGACGACGCGCTGGCCAGCCGCATGCTGGCGGTGGGCGCCGAGTCGGGCGAGGAACTGTGGCGCCTGCCGCTGCACCCGAGCTACCTGCGCGACCTGGCCTCGCCGATCGCCGACCTGCGCAACGGCGGCGGCCGCCGCGCCGGCGCCGGCGTGGGCGCGGCCTTCATCGGTGCCTGGGTGCCGGAGGACGTGGCCTGGGCGCACCTGGACATCGCCGGCATGGCCTGGCGCGACGACCTGCCGCTGCCGACGGTGCCGCTGGGCGCCTCCGCCTTCGGCGTGCGCCTGCTCGACCGCCTTGCCGAGACGCCCGCGCAGTAAGCCGCGGCCTCAGGCCGGGCGGGGCTTGCCCTGCTCGGCCAGGGTGAGCGCGACCTTGTCGCGCAGGTAGGCCGGCTCGACGGCGTCGGGTGCCACGGCCTCGCCGCGCTGGAAGGCGCGCACGGCCAGCCGCGCCAGGTGGTCGGCGCGCGGCAGCGCGGTGGCGTCGAAGCCCTTCAGCGATTCGCCCAGGCGCGCCACCAGCGCGCCGCTTTCGGCCGAGAATCCCGTGCCCACGCCGTGCAGCGCCACCGGCGGCAGCGGCGCCTGCGCCGGCGGGCACAGCAGCTCATCGCCCACCGGGCTGACCAGGCCCTCGGCATCACGCGCGAAGCGGCCGAGGTAGACCTCGCCCATGCGTGCGTCGATGGCGGCCAGGATCCGGTCGCCCTCGCCCTGCATCGCCAGCGCGGCGAGCGTGGAGACCGGCAGTACCGGGCGATCAAGCGCCAGCGCCAGGCCCTGGGCGATGGCGATGCCCAGGCGCACGCCGGTGAAGGCGCCGGGACCGCGGCCCACGGCGATGGCATCGAGCTGCGACTTGCGCAGTCCCGCCCCGGCCAGCAGCTGCTCGGCCCAGGGCAGCACCAGCTGGGTGTGCCGGCGCGGCGCGAGTTCGTGGCGCAGCGCGAGCGCGCCGTCGTCGTAGAGCGCGACCGAGCAGGCTTCGGTGCTGGTTTCGATGGCCAGGAGCTTCAAATCGCGTCCTCTTCCTGCGACGGCACTTCGTCGCCGGGCGATTGTGCGCCAAAGAAGGCCTGCACGTCCGCGACCTCGCGGGTGCGCGGGAACGGCGGCAGGCTGGCCAGGAAACTGCGGCCGTAGGGTTTCGACACCAGGCGTGGGTCGCACAGCACCAGCACGCCGCGGTCGCCGTCGCTGCGGATCAGGCGGCCGACGCCCTGCTTGAGCGCGATCACCGCCTGCGGCAGCTGCTCGTCGCGGAAGGGGTTGCCGCCGCGGCGGCGCACCGCATCGAGCCGCGCCTCGAGCACCGGGTCGTCGGGCGCGGCGAAGGGCAGGCGGTCGATGACCACCACGCTCAGGGCGTCGCCGGCCACGTCCACGCCTTCCCAGAAACTGGCCGCGCCCAGCAGCACGCCATTGCCCGACTCGCGGAAGCGCTCGAGCAGGGTGTTGCGCGGCGCGGTGCCCTGCACGAACAGCGGCCAGGGCGAATCGGCCAGGGCCTCGGCGGCCTGGCGCAGCGCGCGATGCGAGGTGAACAGCAGGAAGGCGCGGCCACCCGAGGCTTCCAGCACCGGCCAGGCGGCGTCGAGTACGGCGTCCACGTACTCGCGGCTGTTGGGCTCGGGCATGTGCCGCGGCAGGTAGCACAGCGCCTGGCGGGGCCAGTCGAAGGGGCTGGGCTGGAGCAGCTCGCGCGGCTCGTCCAGGCCCAGCCGGCGCGAGAGGTGTTCGAAGTGGCCGTCCACCGCCATCGTCGCCGAGGTGAATATCCAGGCCGCGCGGCTCTGCTCGCGATAGCGCCGCAGCGGCCCCGACACGTCCAGCGGCGTGTGCTGCAGCGTGAAGCCGCGCTGCGTCAGCTCGTACCACGCCACGTCAAAAGAAGCGGGGTCAGGTTCACTTTCGTGGGCAGCCACGTCGGGATGCCCGTCATCCTCGTCCGAAAGTGAGCCTGACCCCCTTTCTTCCAAGACTTCGGCGGCTTCGCCCAGCCATTTGGCGAGGCGGCGGCGCAGTTCGGCGGTGCGGTCGCCGAGGGTGGCGAAGCCCGGCGAGGCGTCGGAGAGCGGGCCGAGCACGCGCTGCAGCTCGGCGAGCGTGCCCGCCAGGTGCCGCAGCGCCGGCAGGGTTTTCTCCTGCGCCAGCAGGCGGGCGCGCGGGCCGCGCTGGGGCAGGCCCTCGAAGGCCAGACGCGCGTCGCGCATCGCCTGCTCGAGCGCACGGGCCGGGCCCATCACGCTGGCCAGCGAGGCGGTGACGTTCTTGCACTCGGCCAGCGCGTCCCGGGCCAGGTCGAGCAGCTGGCGCGCGCCCAGGCCCTCGCCGAAGAACTGCGAGGCCAGCTCGGGCAGCTGGTGCGCCTCGTCGAGCACGAAGGCCGAGGCGCCGGGCAGGATCTCGCCGAAGCCTTCCTGCTTGATCGCCAGGTCGGCCAGCAGCAGGTGGTGGTTGACCACCACCAGGTCGGCCGCCTGCGCCTGCTGGCGCGCCTTCGCGACGAAGCACTCGTCCCAGAACGGGCACTCGCTGCCCAGGCAGTTGTCGCTGGTGGAGGTGACCTGCGGCCACAGCGGCGAGTCCTCGGCGATGTCGGCCAGCTCGGAGAGGTCGCCGCGCAGGGTGCGCCCGGACCAGGCGACCACGCGCTGGAACTGCGCCACCACGTCGCGCGAGGAGAACTTCTCGCCCTTGGCCTGCTCGAGCCGGTACAGGCACAGGTAGTTCGCCCGGCCCTTGAGCAACGCCGTCTTGAGGCCGGCGCCCAGCGCCTCGCGCACGCGCGGCAGGTCGCGGTGGTAGAGCTGGTCCTGGAGGGCGCGGGTGCCGGTGGAGATGATCACGCGCTGGCCGGAAAGCAGCGCCGGCACCAGGTAGGCATAGGTCTTGCCGGTGCCGGTGCCCGCCTCGGCCACGAGCGTGGCGCGGTCCTGCATCGCCTGCGCGACCTCGCGCGCCAGGTGTTGCTGCGCCTCGCGCGGCGCATAGCCGTCCAGCCCCGTCGCCAGCGGGCCGTCGGCGGCCAGCGCGGCCTGGGTGCGTCCGGCGAGGTCGTCCACTTACATCCGGACCGGCGGCGCCACCGTGCAGGATTCGCCCTGGCGCATCGCCACGTCCGAGGCCTCGCCGATGCCGCGCTGGGCGCGGGCAAGGCCAATCGTGGCCCAGTTGCGGCGGCACAGCGCGCCCAGCTTGGGCCCGCGCTCGAAGGACTCGATCGCCAGCGCCTCGGCCTGTTCCCAGGCGCGGCGATGCAGGGCCAGCTCGGCCTTCCACTGCAGCAGGTCCGGGTCGCCGGGCGTGATCGCCAGCGCCCGCTCGAGCACCTCGCCGGCGGCCTTGAACTGGCGCTGCGCCTCCAGGGCCTCGGCCTGGTGGCGCAGGTCCTCGACCTGCGGATCGCGCAGCGGCTGCACCACCAGCTCCGTGCCCGCCTCGCCGGCGGCACGCACCTGCGCGACCAGCGCGTCGGTGTCGGCGCGCGCGGGCTTGGCCGGCGCGGTGGCCTGCTCGGGGGTGGTGCCGCAGGCCGACAGCAGCAGGGCCGCGGCCACGAGGGTGATTCGAAGTTTCACGTTCAGTCTTCCCGTTGTTCGGCCCGGTCGCGGCGTTCGCCGCCGAACCGGAACCAGTCCAGCCAGCGGTTGCGCTGGCAGCTTACGTGCTCGGGCGGCAGGTAGCCGGCCACGAAAGCATAGCGGCGCGCGCCTTCGCATTCTTCCTCGGTGGTGGCATAGGCCTCGCGATCGACCCAGCCCCACTCCAGGCCCTGCATGCCCACGTCCAGCGGCGCGCTGGGCAGCTTGCTGAACAGCGCCGACCACACCCGCATCGCGCCGGTGGAGCCGTACAGGCCGGTGGCCTCGTTGCGGTCGTTGCCCACCCAGACCACGGCCAGGTGTTCGCCGGTGTAACCCGCGAACCAGCTGTCGCGGCTGTCGTTGCTGGTGCCGGTCTTGCCGGCCGGGCGCAGCGGGCCCAGGCCGTCGGCCAGCAGCTGGCGGCCGGTGCCTCGCTGCACGGCATCCTGCAGCGCCATCGTGACCAGGCGCGAGGCGACCGCGTCGCCCTCCTGCGCCGGCGGCGAGCTGTGGTCATAGCGGTTGAGCGCCTTGCCCTTCGCGTCGAGCACGCCGCGCACGGCGCGCAGCGGCTGGATCTGGCCGCCCGCCGCGAGGAACTGGTAGACCTGGGCCATCGCGAACGGGCTCAGGTCCACCGAGCCGAGGATGAGCGAGGGATTGGGCTGGGCGCGCAGGCCCGCGAGCACCTTGAGCAGCTCGGCCAATCGCGCCGGCCCGACCTCCATGCCCACGCGCACCGTGGCCTGGTTGTAGGAATGGGCCAGCGCGTCGGCCAGGCTCACGCGGCCATGGCTGCGGCCGTCGGAGTTGTCGGGGTTCCAGCGCTTGCCGTTGGGCAGCACGATGTCCACCGGCGCGTCGTCCACCGGCGTGGCCAGCGACCAGCGGTCGGGCTGCGCCAGCGCCAGCAGGTAGACCAGCGGCTTGAGCAGCGAGCCGACCGGGCGCTGGGCCTCGAGCGCACGGTTGAAGCCTGGCTGCGCGGTGTCGCGGTTGCCGACCATCGCCAGCACGTCGCCGCCGCGGGTATCGGTGAGCACGAGCCCGGCCTGCAGCGCCGGGCCGTCCTTGCGCTGCACCTTGTCGAGCGCGCCCACCACGGCGCGTTCGCTGAGGATCTGGCCCGAGGGCGAGAGCGTGGTGAGCACCGACAGGCCGGCGCCGCGCAGCGCATCGGCGGGGTAGTCGCGCGCCAGCTGGCGGCGCACCAGGTCCATGAAGGCCGGGTGGCGGTTGGAAGCCACGCCCGGGCGTGCGCTCACGCCGAGGCCCGAGGCCATGGCCTGCCTGGCTTCGTCGGCGCTGATCAGGCCGGTGTCGCGCCACATCGCCAGCACGAGGTTGCGTCGCTTCTTCGCGGCGTCGGGGCGGCGGCGCGGGTCATACAGCGACGGCCCCTGGATCATGCCCACCAGCAGCGCCATGTCCTGGGCGCGCAGCGTGGCCATGTCGCGGCCGAACCAGAACTCCGAGGCCGCGGCGATGCCGTGGATGGACTGGTTGCCGTGCTGGCCGAGGTAGACCTCGTTGAAATAGGCCTCGAGGATGCGCTGCTTGTCGTAGCGCGCCTCGATGATGATCGAGTACGCCGCTTCCTTGAGCTTGCGGCTCCAGGCCACCTCGCGGCTCAGGAACAGGTTGCGCACCAGCTGCTGGGTGAGCGTGCTGGCGCCCTGCTCGATCTCGCCCTCGCGGGCGTTCACCCAGGCCGCGCGCACGATGCCCCAGGGGTCGATGCCGTGGTGGTGCTTGAAGTTGCGGTCCTCCACCGCCTGCAGGCCGGTGACCAGCAGCGAGGGCACGTCCTTGAGCTGCACCAGCCGGCGCTCCTCGGTGGCGTCGCCGTAGAGCGTGGCGATGCGCGCCGGGTCGATGCGCGCCGACGCCAGGCGCTTGCCGGCGCGGCGGTCGCTGACCGAAGCGAGCTTGCCGCCCGACAGCACCACCTCCAGGCGCATGCCCGGCACCGCCCCGTCGAGGTCGGTGAAGTCGCGCGTGCCGATGCGGAAGGTGTTGCCCTCGCGCGACCAGGTGCCCGGCAGCTCGCCGCCGTCCTCACGGTAACCTGCGGCGCCGAGTTCGAGCAGCAGCGTGTCGGCATCCAGGCGCATGCCCGGCACCAGCGCCAGCGGCCGCGCGTACACGCGCGTGGGCACCTGCCAGACCAGGGCGTCGAACTCGGCCTGCACGCGCTTGTCGAGCACGTAGAACACCGGCACGCCGACGCCCACGGCCAGGCCGAGCACGAGCAGCAGGAACCGGAACAACCAGGTGCGCCAGCGGGGGCGGGCGTGGGCAGGCTCGGAATTCTTCGGGGAGGCGTTGCGCGGCACGGACGTGGATAATCCCAGGGTGCGGCGAGTCTAGCAGCCCGCCCTCGCCCCGCCCCAACCCGAGACTGAACACCGCCGCATGGATGCCTCTCCCCCCAAGGCCCCGGCCCGCAAACCCGCCTCGCCCGCGACGCTGTGGCTCGAAGCGCTGGACTGGCGCCGACGCCGCTGGCTCTCGCTGCTGCGGCGCGGATGGGCAAGCCTGCGCGTGCGCGGCCTCGCCGGCACGCTGGCGCGGCTGAGGCCGGCACCGCCGCCCGCACCACTGCGTCCCGCCCCGGCGCGGTCGCCCGCGCAGCCCGGGGCGCTGCGGCTGCCCCGCCCCGCCGCGCCGCGCGCATCCATCCTGATCCCGGTGCACGGCCAGCTCGCGCTGACCCTGGCCTGCCTGCAGTCGCTGGCGGCCAGCGGCGATGCCACGCCCTTCGAGGTGATCGTCGTCGACGATGCCTCGCCGGACGACAGCGCTGCGCAGCTGGCGCAGGTCGAGGGCCTGCAGCTGCACCGCAACGAGCGCAACCTCGGCTTCATCGGCAGCATCAACGCCGGCGCGGCGCTGGCGCGCGGCGAGTTCCTGGTCCTGCTCAACAACGACACCACCGTCGCTCCCGGCTGGCTCGATGCGCTGCTGCGCACCTTCGAGGACTACCCCGACACCGGCATCGCCGGCAGTCAGCTGGTGTACCCCGACGGCCGGCTCCAGGAAGCCGGCGCGATCATCTTCCGCGACGGCCTGTGCTGGAACCACGGCCGCTTCGAACATCCCGACGATCCGCGCTTCCGGTTCGTGCGCGAGGTGGACTACGTCTCGGGCGCGGCACTGGCGATCCCGCGCGCGCTGTTCGGGCGGCTCGGCGGCCTCGATGCGCACTACGCGCCGGCCTATTACGAGGACGCCGACCTCGGCATGCGCGTGCGCCGCGAAGGCCTGCGCGTGCGCTACCAGCCGGCCTCGGTGGTGGTGCACCACGAAGGCGCGAGCGCCGGCACCGACCCCACCGCGGGCATGAAGGCGCACCAGGCGGTCAACCGCGAACGCTTCGTGGCGCGCTGGCGCGAGGTGCTCGAACGCGAACACCTGCCGCCGGGCGCCGGCGCCGACGCGGCCAGCGAACGCGGCCGACGGCATCGCGTGCTCGTGCTCGACGCCTGCACGCCGACGCCCGAGCGCGATTCCGGCTCGGTGCGCATGCGTGCGCTGCTGCGCCTGCTGCGCGAGGAGGGCTGCCACGTGGCCTTCTTCAACGAAACCGGCAGCCACGACGGCGAGGCCACCCATGCGCTGGAGCAGCTGGGGGTGGCGTGCTGGCACGGCCCCTGGCTGGGCGACGTGCCGCGCTGGCTGGCGCGACACGGCGCCGCGCTCGACCTGGTCATCGCCAGCCGCCACACCGTGCTCGAACCCCTGCTGCCGCTGCTGCGCTCGCGCGCGCCCGGGGCCCAACTGGTTTTCGACACGGTGGACCTGCACTTCCTGCGCGAACAGCGCGCGGCCGAGCTGTCCGGCGACCGCGCCGGCCTGCGCGCCGCCGAACGCACGCGCCGCGCGGAGCTGGCGCTGGTGCAGGCGAGCGACCGCACCTGGGTGGTGAGCGAGGCCGAGCGCGCGCTTCTGGCGACGCTGGTGCCGGGTGCGCGCGTCGAGGTGGTGTCGAACATCCACGAACCGGCGGCGCCGGGTCCGGGCTTCGCGTCGCGCTCGGGCCTGCTGTTCGTCGGCGGCTTCCGGCACCCGCCGAACGTGGACGCGGTGCGCTGGCTGGCCGACGGGATCCTGCCGCGCATCCGCGCCGCCGACCCGACGATCACGCTGCATGTGGTGGGCGGCGATGCGCCGGCGGAGATCTCCGCGCTCGGCGAGCGCGAGGGCATCACCGTGCACGGCCACGTCCCCGACCTCGGGCCGCTGCTGCGGGCCTGCCGGGTGTCGGTGGCGCCGCTGCGCTATGGCGCCGGCGTCAAGGGCAAGGTGAACCAGGCGCTGGCGCACGGCCTGCCGGTGGTGGCCACCGGCTGCGCGGTCGAAGGCATGCACCTGCGCGACGGCGAGGACGTGCTGGTGGCGGACGACGCCGCGGCGTTCGCCGACGCGGTGCTGCGCGCGCACGTCGATGCGGCGCTGTGGGCGAGGCTGTCGGAGGGCGGCCGCGCGAACACGCGCCGGCATTTCTCGCCCGAGGTGGTGCGGCCGGTGCTGCGCGCCCTGCTGGACGCGCTGCCGGCGCGCTGATCAGCCGCCGGCGCTGCGCAGCCGCTCGGCGAAGGCGGCCAGCCGCGGATTGGCCGGGTCCACGCTGCGCGCCGCCTCGAGCGCGCGCCGCGCCAGCGCGAATTCGCTCGCGCCCAGGCGTTCTTCGGCGAAGGCCAGCCAGCGGTCGGCCAGGCGCCGGCGCTGTTCGGCCAGCGAGGCACCGCCGCGCTCGCGCACGGCCATCGCATCCAGGCAGGCCTGGGCCGCGCCGAGCCGGTTGCCGGCCAGTTCGTCCTCGAAACAGGCGCGTGCACGACGGTCGTACTCGACCTGGGCCTCGCGCAGCTGCGGGTGGTCGGGCGCGATCGCGGCGGCGCGGCGCAGGTGGTCCCAGGCGCTGGCGCCGGGCGGGTCGATCAGGTCGCCGGCGCGCATCGCCGCGCGCGCCTGCGCGATCGCATCATCGAAGGCGGCCGGGTCAGACGGCGTTTCGGGCAGGGCCGCCCGCGTGGCATGGGCGCGTTCGAGCCGCCGCTCCGCGGCCTGCACCGCCGGCAGGTCCGGCGCCAGCGCACGCGCACGGGCCAGCGAGGCCTCGGCGGCCTCGAAGTCGAAATCGGCGGCCTCGCGGCTGGCGCGCAGGGCCAGCGCGGTGGCGGAATCCTCCAGTCCCCGGCGGGCCTCGGCGTCATCGGGGGACGCCGCCAGCAGGGCCTGGAAGGCCGTCGCCGCCGCTTCCGGGCGGCCATCGCGCAGGTCGGCCAGCGCGCCCTGCAGCGCGCGCTCGCGCGCCTCCTCGACGCCGGCGCGGACCTCGCCCAGGCGCGCCTGCACGGCCGGCAAGCCCAGGTGGCTGGGGTCGGCATCGACCACGCGGGCCACCAGCGCGATGGCCGCGGTGCTGTCGCCGGCATCGAGCGCGGCCTCGGCCTGGGCCAGCAGGCCGGCGAGGATGCTGCGCCGCCCCTCCAGCGCGATGGCGTTGTCGGGCTGGAGGCGCAGCACCTCCAGGTAAAGGTCCAGTGCGCCGCCGGGCACCTGCTCGATGCGTCCGGCGGCCTGGGCGGTGCGGGCCTGCTGCAGGCGGCTGGCGATGTCGGCTTCGGCGCCCTGGCGGCGCGCCAGCTCGGCTTCGATCGGCTGCAGGTCCGAGAGCGGCGCGGCCATCGAGCGTGCGAGCCCCACGCGTTCGCGCGCGAGGACAAGGTCGCCGGCCTCGAGCGCGGCGCGGGCCTGCACCAGCGCCGCCTCGCGCACGGCCACCAGGCCCGAGCGCGCCGCCGGGTGGTCGGGGTCGCGGGCGATGACCGACTGGAAGCGCTCGCGCGCGCCGGTGCCGTCGGCGCGGCTGAGTTCACCGCGGGCCAGTGCCAGCTGCGCGGCCTCGATCTCGCGGTTGAGTTCGGAGGCGGGGATCAGGGCCTGGCTGATCGGCTCGCGCCACTGCAGCAGCACCAGCGCGGCGCCCGCCGCCAGCCCGAGCGCGAGGCCGGCGGCCAGCCAGCCCAGCCAGCCGCGGCGGGGCGGCGGCTCGGGCGCGCGCGGTGGCGGCGTGCGCCGGGCGTCGCCGAGTTCGAGTTGGTCCATCGCGCCCAGCGACGGCGTCGCTTCCGCGCCGGTGTCACGCCTGCCGTTCATTGCCTGCCCTCATGCATGGCCATCAGCATACGCAGGAAGAATGAACCGCGTTCAGCCGAGGCGATGGGCTTCCTGCACGCCGGGGATGGCGTTGAGGCGGCCGAGCAGGTCGCTGAGCTGGCCGAAATCGGCCACCCGGACCGCCAACCGCAGCTCGGCCAGGGCCCGGTCCGGGTCCACCCGCGACTGCAGGCCCAGGATGTTCACGCCCAGCTGGGCGATGGCGTTGGTGAGGTCCTTGAGCAGCCACTTGCGGTCGAAGGCGCGCACCAGGATGTCGACCTCGTAATTGCCCGCCGGGCCACCTCCCCACTCCACCGGCAGCATGCGGTCGGGCTGGCGCAGCAGCAGGCGCTGCAGGGCCGGGCAACCGGCACGGTGGATGCTGACGCCGCGGCCGCGGGTCAGGTAGCCGACGATCGGATCGCCCGGCACCGGCTGGCAGCAGCGGGCGATCTGGCTGAGCAGGTTGCCCACGCCCTCGACCTCGAACGGCGCCTTGCCCTGGCGCGCCGGCCGGCGCGGCACGAAGCCGGGCTCGGCCTCCGCGGCCGGCGCCTTCGCGGCCTGGGCGTGGTCGTGCAGGGCGCGGCTGACCTGGCTGGGACCGAGGTCGCCCAGGGCCAGCGCCAGGTACAGGTCGTCCACCGACTCGAGCCGGAACTTCGACAGCACCGGCGCGAGGTCGGCCTGCATCATCGCGACGCGGCGCAGCTCCTTCTCGAGCAGCTCCTTGCCCGCCTGCAGGTTCCGGGCGCGGTCGATCTTGTGGAACCAGGCGCGCACCTTGTCGCGGGCGCGCCCGGTGGCCAGGAAGCCGTTGGCCGCCAGCAGCCAGTCGCGGCGCGGCTCGGCGGCCTTGGCGGTGAGGATCTCGACCTGGTCGCCGGTGGCCGGGCGATGGTCGAGCGGCACGATGCGGCCGTTGACCTTGGCGCCGCGGCAGCGATGGCCCACCTCGGTGTGCACCGCATAGGCGAAGTCGAGCACGGTGGCGCCGCGCGGCAGGTCCACCACTTCGCCGCGCGGGGTGAGCGCGTAGACGCGATCCTCCACCAGCTCGGTCGAGAAGCCCTCGACCAGCGAATCCTCGCGCTCGTCGCGGGCCTCGAGCAGCTGGCGCATCCAGGCCACCTTGCGCTCGAAGCTGGCGTCGGCGCCGCCGCCTTCCTTGTAGCGCCAGTGCGCGGCCACGCCGAGCTCGGCGTGCTCGTGCATCTCGCGGGTGCGGATCTGCACCTCCAGCGTGCGCCCGCCCGGCCCGACCACGGCGGTGTGCAGCGAGCGGTAGTCGTTGCCCTTGGGGTGGGCGATGTAGTCGTCGAACTCGCTGGGGATCGAGGGCCAGAGCTGGTGCACCACGCCCAGCACGGCGTAGCAGCTGGGGATGTCGTCCACCAGCACGCGGACGGCACGGATGTCGTAGAGCTCGCTGAAGGGCACGCCCTTGCGCTGCATCTTCTTCCAGATGCTGTAGATGTGCTTGGGCCGGCCGGCGACGTCGGCGCCGCGGATGCCGGCCTCGTCCAGCGCGGCGCGGATGCGCGCCATGGCCTCGTCGATGAAGCGCTCGCGGTCGCCGCGCTTCTCGTCGAGCAGGCGGGCGATGCGCTGGTAGGTGTCGAACTCGAGCCAGCGGAAGGCCAGGTCCTCGAGCTCCCACTTGAGCTGCCAGATGCCCAGGCGGTTGGCCAGCGGGGCGTGGATGTCGCGGGCCAGTTCGGCCAGGGCGCGGCGCTCGGCCTCGGGCAGCCCGCCGGCCTCGCGCAGGCGCACCAGCTGTATCGCCAGCAGCACCAGCACCGCGCGCAGGTCGCGCACCAGGGCCAGCAGCAGGCGCCGCAGGCCCTCGGCGCCGCCCTGGCGCTGGCGATGGTGGTGCAGGTCGTCGACCTGGCCGGCGGCGGCCAGGCCCTCGAGCAGGCGCACGACCCGCGGCGCACCTGCCAGGGTCGCCGGCGGCAGGGCTTCGCGCAGGCCAGGCCACAGGTGCAGGGCCGCGGCGGCCTGGACCTCGGCGTCGGCACGCAGCGGGCGCAGGGTTTCGAGCACCTTGCAGGCCATCGCCTCGCCGGGGCCGGCCGGCAGCGCCGCGGCCGTGCTCGCCAGCGCCGCCAGCAGCGGCGCACCGGGCTCGGGGCCGGTCCCGGGGCGGGCCAGCAGCGGGGCCAGCCGCGTGGGAGGGTGGATGGGGGTGTTCAAGTGGCGCCTGCGTTGGCCGGGGAGTTAGACTGCCCCGCGATGGCTGGCAGTTCAACCAGTACGGACAAGACAATGCGCCAAAAGAAGTTCCTCCTCTCCTTCGCCCTCGCCGCCCTGGTGGCGGGTGCCGCCTCCGCCCAGCAGTTCTCCTCGCTCGAGGAGCGCATGACCGAGGCCGAGTTCAAGGCCGCGGGCCTGGACAAGCTCTCGCCGGAGGAGCTGGCGCGCCTGAATGCCTTCATCGCGGGCCAGAACGCCCAGGCCGCGCAGTCGGCCGGCGTGGTGCCGGGTGCCACGCCGGGCGCCGACACCCGCGGCTTCTACCAGCGCAGCGGCCCGCAGGGCGAGATCATCACCTCGATCACCGGCGAGTTCCGCGGCTGGTCCGGCGCCGGCACCCGCTTCGTGCTCGACAACGGCCAGATCTGGGAGACCACCGACTCCTCGACCCGCCTGGCGGTGAAGCTGACCAATCCCGAGGTCATCATCGAGCCGGGCGTGCTCGACTCGTGGTACCTGCGCGTGGCCGGCTACAACACCCGCGCCAAGGTCAAGCGCATCAAATAAGCGACTGCAGCTGGCGCGCCAGCCGCTTGGCCGAGACCTGGCGGCGGGTGCCCAGCTCCTGCGCGAACAGCGACACGCGCAGTTCCTCCAGGTCCCAGCGCAGCGTCTGCCAGGCCGGTTCGCCGGCCCGGCCGTCCTCGCGCGCCTGCGCCAGCGCATCGCTGAAGGGCTTGAGCTCGAGCATGCGGGCCTGGTCGCGCACCGGGTCGCGCAGCGCGCGTTCAGCGCGCAGCTGCAGCGCCCGCAGGTAACGCGGGTATTCGGCCAGCACCTCCGGCGGCGTGGCGCGCAGGAAGCCGGGCGGCACCAGGCCCGCCAGCTGCGCCTGCAGGTCGTCGAGGTTGCCGCGGGCCCAGCCCAGCAACGGTGACTCCAGCCGCGGCTTGATCTCGGCCACCAGGCCCAGGACCTGCTCGGCCAGCTGCAGGCGCTGCATGGCTTCGGGGAACAGGCGCCTGCCCGCGTCCTGCACGCGCGCCTCGAAGGCAGCGGCCGTGCGCACGCCGCCCAGTTCCCCCTCGGTGACCGCCGACAGCGCCGCCTCGGCCAGGTCGGCGCGCAGATGCTCGTGCGCCGGCCCCTGGCCCGGCTGCTGCTGGAAGCCTTCGATGGCGGCGTAGAGCAACGCCAGCTTGGGCGACACCGGCAACTGCTTGCGGGCCTGGCGCAGCTTGTCGGCCAGGGCGATGTGCAGCAGCCGGCGCACGCCGGCCGCATGTTCGCGCGCGGCCTCGGCGCGGTCGGCGAACACGCTCAGCGCCACCGACTCGCCCTGGTCCACGAGCGCCGGGAAGGCTGGTACGCCGGCCGCGCCCGTCACCTGCTCGGGGATGGGCGCATCGGGGAAGCGCAGCAGGCCCTCGCGCGCGAGCTGCTCACCGGCGCGTTCGGCGAAGGCGGCCTCGGCGCGCTCGCCGAAGCGCGCGCGCAGGGCGGCGAGGTCGCGGCCCATCGCCAGCACGCGGCCGTCGCGTTCGGCCAGGCGCAGGTTCATCCGCAGGTGCGGCTCGAGCGCGGCCTCGTCGAAGTCGAGGGCCGTCACCGGCGCACCGGTGGTCTTGCTCAGGAAACGCGCCAGCGTGCCGGTCAGCGCGTCGGCCTCGGGGCGCGGGTGCGCCTCGACGAAGGCGCGGGCAAAGTCGGGCGCCGGCACGTAGTTGCGGCGCAGGGCCTTGGGCAGGCCGCGGATGAGCGCGGTGGCCTTCTCCTCCACCAGGCCCGGCACCAGCCAACCCAGGCGCGCGGCGTCGAGCGCCATCAACAGGTGCAGCGGCACGTCGAGGGTGACGCCATCCTCGGCGTGGCCGGGCTCGAAGCGATAGTGCAGCGCCAACCGCGCATCGCCCAGGGCGAAGTATTTCGGGAAACGCTCGGCCTCGCTGCCCTCGCCCGGCAGCAGCTCGGCCAGCGGCCATTCCATCGACTTCTTCTGCTCGGGCGCGAGCTTGCCGTACCAGCTGTCGAGGCCGGCGACGGAGTTGAGGTCCGGCGGAAGCCGATCGAGATACCAGCGCGCCTGCCAGTCCTCGTCGGCGACCAGGCCGGCGCGGCGCAGCTTGGCCTCCTCCTCGCGCGCCTTGTCGAGCGTGGCGAGGTTGCGCTTGAGGAAGGTGGCGCGGCAGTCCACCTCGCCCGGCACCAGGCCCTGGCGCACGAACAATTCGCGCGCCTCGGCCGGGTACAGGCCGCCGTAGTGCACGGGCTTCTTCGGCGCCAGCACCAGGCCGAACAGGCTGACCTGCTCGCTGCCGATCACGCGGCCCTGGCTGCGCGACCAGTGCGGGTCGAAATGCTTGCGCGCCAGCAGGTGCGGCAGTTCGGCGATCACCCAGTCGGGCTCGATCTTCGCCGCCATCAGGCCCCACACCTTCTGGGTGTCGAGCAGCGTGGCCACCAGCACCCAGGGCGGCGGCTGTTTGGCCAGCGCGCTGCCGGGAAAGAGCTGGAACCTGCGCTGGCGCGGCGCGTCGTACAGACCCTTCTCGGTGCGGTGGCCGATCTGCGTGGGCAGGCCCGCGATCAGCGCCCGGTGCAGGTTGCGGTAGCGGGCAAGAAGGGGGTCAGGTTCACTTCTCCTGCCCGCGGGCCGGTCTTGCGGGGGATCGGACCAGGAGAAGTGAACCTGACCCCCTTCTTGCCCGCCCCAGCCCATCTCCTCGCAGGCCAGCAGCAGCTGGCGGTGCAGCTCGCGCCATTCGCGCATGCGCAGGAAGGACAGGAAGCGCTTCTCGCACCAGGTGCGCAACCTGGACTGGGTCAGCTCTTCGTGGGCGACGCGATAGGCCTCCCAGAGCTTGAGGATGCCGACGAACTCCGACTGCGGATCGGCGAATTCGGCGTGGGCATTGTCGGCCTTCTCGCGCGCATCGGACGGGCGCTCGCGCGGGTCCTGGATGCCCAGGAAGCTGGCCACCACCAGCACCTCGGCCAGCACGCCATGGCCACGGGCGGCCACCAGCATGCGCGAGAGCTTGGGGTCCACCGGCAGGCGCGCCATCTCGCGGCCGATGGGCGTCAGTCGACGCTCGGCGTCGACCGCGCCCAGCTCGGCCAGGGTCTGCCAGCCATCGGCGACGGCGCGCGGATCGGGCGGGTCGATGAAGGGGAAATCCTCGACGCGGCCCAGGCCGAGCGAGAGCATGCGCAGGATGACGCCGGCGAGCGAGGCGCGCAGGATCTCCGGATCGGTGTAGCGCGGCCGCGCGGCGAAATCGTCCTCGCCGTAGAGGCGGTAGCACACGCCGGCCGCGATGCGGCCGCAGCGGCCCTTGCGCTGGTCGGCGCTGGCCTGGCTGATGGGTTCGATGTGCAGGCGGTCGAGCTTGCCGCGCGGGCTGTAGCGCTTCACGCGCGCCAGGCCGGGGTCGATGACGTAGCGGATTCGAGGCACGGTGAGCGAGGTTTCCGCCACGTTGGTCGCCAACACGATGCGCCGGCCCGGGCCCGGATTGAACACCTTGTCCTGGTCGCGCACCGACAGCCGCGCGTACAGCGGGATCACCTCGGTCGCGCGGTACTTGCGCCGGTTGAGCGCGGCATGCGCGTCGCGGATCTCGCGCTCGCCGGGCAGGAACACCAGGATGTCGCCCTGCGGGTCGAGGCGGGTGATCTCGTCGGCCGCGGCGACGATCGCCTCCGCCAGCGGCAGCTCGGCCTCGGGGACAGGTGCATTTTCCCCCCGGCCTTTCGGCGTCGCCGCGGCACCCTCGGGAGAATGCACCTGTGCCCTGCCCGGGGTGAAGTAGCGGACTTCGACGGGAAAGCCGCGGCCTTCGACGCTCACCACGGGCGCGTTGCCGAAGTGCCTGGCGAAGCGCTCGGTGTCGATGGTGGCCGAGGTGATGACCAGCTTGAGGTCGGGGCGGCGCGCCACCAGCTGCCTGAGGTAGCCGAGCAGGAAGTCGATGTTGAGGCTGCGCTCGTGCGCTTCGTCGACGATGATCGTGTCGTACTTCGACAACCAGCGGTCGGACTGGATTTCGGCCAGCAGGATGCCGTCGGTCATGAACTTGATGGCGGTGTCGTCGCCGACGTTCTCGGTGAAGCGCACCTGGTAGCCCACCGCGCCGCCCATCGGCACCTGCAGCTCCTCGGCCACGCGCCGGGCCACCGCGCGCGCGGCGATGCGGCGCGGCTGGGTGCAGCCGATCAGGCCGGCGGCGCCGCGGCCGGCCGCCAGGCACAGCTTGGGCAGCTGGGTGGTCTTGCCCGAGCCGGTTTCGCCGGCCACGACCACCACCGGATGCTTGCGGATGAGCTCGACGAGCGTGTCGGCCTCGCGCGCCACGGGCAGCGCGTCGTCGAAGGTCGGCGTGGGCAGGCGCGCGGCGCGGGCTTCGCGCGCCGCCACCGACGCAGCCAGCGCGGCCTCGTAGGCCTCGCGCTTGCCGTCGTGCCCCGGCGCCTTGCGCGCGGCCTCGAGCAGCCGCAGCAGCCGGCCGCGGTCGCGGCTGAGCACGGCATCGGCGGGGAACGGCGTCGGACGGGCCTTCGGATCGGACATATAACGCCATTCTAACGTCCGGGCGTATTCATCCGATGACTGCAGGGGCTGTCGTAGGATGGAAAGCACAGTCAACGAGGAGTCCGCAATGGCATCGAAGACCAAGAAACCCGCCCCACACGCCGGCGGCGCCCCCAAGATCGACATCGGCATCTCCGACAAGGACCGCCGCAAGGTGGCCGACGAGCTCTCGGCCTTCCTGGCCGACAGCTACACCCTCTACCTCAAGACCCACCAGTTCCACTGGAACGTCACCGGGCCGATGTTCAACACGCTGCACAACATGTTCATGACCCAGTACACCGAGGAGTGGACGGCCCTGGACGAGATCGCCGAGCGCATCCGCGCCATCGGCTTCCTGGCACCTGGCTCCTACGCCGAGTTCGTGCGGCTGTCGTCCATAAGGGAAGAGCAGTCGCCCGACGCGCTCGACTGGCGCGGCATGGTGCGCCAGCTGGTGACCGGCAACGAGGCCGTGTGCCGCACCGCGCGCAAGGTGATCAAGGTCGCCGAGGCGGCCGGCGACGACCCGAGCGTGGACCTCGCCACCCAGCGCCTGCAGGTGCACGAGAAGAACGCCTGGATGCTTCGCTCGCTGCTCGAGTGAGCCTCAGTGCGCGGCGAGCCGGTGCTCGAGCACCGGCTCGACCCGTGAACTCAACCGAAGGTCGTCCACGCTGATGATCGCGCGGCTGCCGAAGTAGCTGCGCGGCCGGGCGATGTCCTCGCCGGTGGCCGCCAGCACCAGCGCCTGCACCCACTCGGTGCAGTACATCGCCCGCCCCTCGTCGTCGAGGCGGAAGCTGGAGTCAAAGGGGATCGAGCGCCACTGCGGCTGCGCGCTGAGTTGCACGGCCGCGGCGGCCTGGGCCTCGCTCAGGGCCGGCCGCACCACGGCCAGGCCGTGGGCGCCGGTGAGGAAATCCTCGAGACGGTCCGAGCGCACGCCGCCGACGCCGGTGCGATCGTCGGCCTCGGTGTGCACCACGTGCCAGCCGTCGGCTTCGCGCACCAGCACGCCGACGTGGCTGAAATAGCCTTCCCCGCCGGACGCGCCGGCGAAGTAGCCGCTCCACCGGCCATTGCCGCGGCGGAATACCAGGTCGGCCTCCCGCAGCTGCGGCTCCAGGCGCGCCAGCGGCATCGCCTCGAGCAGCGCCAGCGGCGAAATCCCCGCCGGCACCGGCGCGCGCGAGGCCGCCGGGCCGGCGACGAGCGTCACCAGCAAGGCGGCCGCGGCGATGCCGGCAAGGCGCACGGGCTTACTTGTTGAGGTTGAAGTCCAGCTTCCACTCGCCGTCTTCAAGGATGAGCGTGTCGGTCTCTTCCTTGCCTTCCGGGTTGGTGTAGCGGACGGTGGCGCGATCGCCGTCGATCTTGGTCTCGAGGATCTCGATCGGCTTGGCGTTCTCGCACTCGGCCTTGATCTGGGTCTTCATCTGCTCGGCCTTCTCGGGCTCGGCCATGATGGCGGAGATCATGCCGACGGCCGGCTGCGACTTGGCGCTGACGTACTTCGACATCACCGAAGGGTCGCCCGTTTCGCAGACCTCGGCCTGCATCTTGATGATGGTGTCGCCCGGCTGCTTGCCGGCGCACGCGGCCAGCGCCAGCACGGCGGCCGCGACCAGGGGGATACGGAGCTTTTTCATGTCGGTCCTTTCTCGTTGTGGACGGGGCGGGCTCGCAACCCCGCGTGCGAGTGTAGCTAACGTGAAGAATTCCGTCCTGCGGACCCCGCCCAGCCGGTAAAATGGGGCGATGACCCCTCCCGCCCTCGACCTGCTGCGCCGCGTCTTCGGCCATGCCGACTTCCGCGGCCAGCAGGCCGCGGTGGTCGAGCAGTTGGTCGGCGGCGGCGACTGCCTGGTACTGATGCCCACCGGCGCCGGCAAGTCGCTGTGCTACCAGGTGCCGGCGCTGCTGCGCGAGGGCACGGGCATCGTCATCTCGCCGCTGATCGCGCTGATGCAGGACCAGGTCGAGGCCCTGCGCCAGCTGGGCGTGCGCGCGGCCTGCCTGAACTCGGCGCTGGCCGGCGACGAGGCGGCCAGGGTCGAGGCCCAGCTGCTGTCCGGCGAGCTCGACCTGCTGTACGTGGCGCCCGAGCGCCTGCTCACCGAACGTTTCCTCTCGCTGCTCGACCGCAGCCACGTGGCGCTGTTCGCCATCGACGAGGCGCACTGCGTTTCGCAGTGGGGCCATGATTTCCGCCCGGAATACCGCCAGCTCGACGTGCTGCACGCACGCTGGCCGGCGGTGCCGCGCATCGCCCTCACCGCCACCGCCGACCACCCCACGCGCCGCGAGATCGCCGAGCGCCTCGGGCTGCAGGACGCGCCCTGGTTCGTCACTTCCTTCGACCGGCCCAACATCCGTTACCGGGTGGTGCTCAAGGACGACGCCCGCCGGCAGTTGCTGGATTTCCTCGAGGACCACCGCGGCCAGGCCGGCATCGTCTACTGCCTCTCGCGCCGCAAGGTCGAGGAAACCGCCGAATTCCTGGCCTCGCGCGGCATCGAGGCCCTGCCCTACCACGCGGGCCTGGACGCGGCCACGCGCGCGGCCAACCAGCGCCGCTTCATCCGCGGCGAGGGCGTGGTGATGTGCGCGACCATCGCCTTCGGCATGGGAATCGACAAGCCCGACGTGCGCTTCGTGGCGCACCTGGACCTGCCCAAGTCGGTCGAGGGCTACTACCAGGAAACCGGCCGCGCCGGCCGCGACGGCGACCCGGCCGAGGCCTGGCTCTGCTACGGCCTGGGCGACGTGGTGACCCTGGGCCAGATGATCGCCCAGTCGGGCGCCGGCGAAGAGCGCCAGTGGCTCGAGCGGCGCAAGCTCGACGCGCTGCTGGGCTACTGCGAGTCCACGAGCTGCCGGCGGCAGCTGCTGCTGGGCGCCTTCGGCGAGCAGCACCCGGGCGGCTGCGGCAACTGCGACAACTGCCTCGACCCGCCGCGCACCTGGGACGGCACGGTGGCGGCGCAGAAGGCGCTCAGCTGCGTTTACCGCACCGGCCAGCGCTTCGGCGTCACCCATCTGGTCGACGTGCTGCGCGGCGCCGACACCGACCGCATCCGCCAGCTCGGGCACGACCAGCTGAGCACCTATGGCATCGGCAGCGAGCTCGACGCCCGGCAGTGGAAGGGCGTGTTCCGCCAGCTGGTGGCGATGGGCCTGCTGGAAGTGGACCTCGAGGGCCACGGCAGCCTGCGCCTGACCGCCGACAGCCGCGCCGTGCTGCGCGGCGAAAAGCCGGTGGCCCTGCGCGAAGAGGTGGTGCGCCGGCGCGAGCGCGGCCGTGGCCGCGGCACCAGCCCCGTGGCCGGCCCGGCGCCGGCCGTGGCCCTGTCGGCCACCGACCAGCCGGTGTTCGAGGTCCTGCGCCAGCTGCGCTCCGAGCTGGCGCGCGAACTCTCGCTGCCGCCCTACATGATCTTCCACGACGCCACCCTGCGCGCCATCGCCGAGCAGCGCCCGGCCAACCTCGATGCCCTGGCCCGCGTCGGTGGCGTCGGCGCGGCAAAGCTCGAGCGTTACGGCGAGCAGGTGCTCGCGGTGCTGCGCGACGTCGAGGCCGCCTGAACGGCCCGACCGGGGACAGGTGCACTTTCCGCAGGAAATTGCACCTGTCCCCTAAACTACAGCCCTCCCACGCCAGCCAGCCTCCCCATGCCCCGCCACGCCCTGCTCGCCGCCACCCTGCTGGCCCTCGCGCCCCTCGCCCACGCCGGCTGCGGCGACGACGATCGCCTGCTCTTGCGCTCGGACAACGACGTCTACGGCCAGGCCGGCCAGGACGAGAACTACTCGGCTGGCGCCTACATCGCCTGGGCCTCGCCCACCCTCACGGGCGGGGCGGACTGCCTGTCCGGCGGCCTGGCCTGGCTCGACCGCGCCACCGGATGGCTGCGCTGGGGCAGCGGCGGCGAGCGCAACCTGCTGCTCGACTACCACCATTCGATCTACACCCCGCGCGACGGCCAGCGCATCGACATCGACCCGGACGACCGCCCGTATGCCGCGACCATGCTCTTCGGCGTAAGCCAGCAGGTGCGCGACGGCGACCGTCTGGCGGTGACCCGGCTGCAGCTGGGCCTGATCGGTCCCTCGGCGCAGGGCGAGATGGCGCAGGATGCGCTGCACCACCTGTTCGGCCGCGAGCGCTTCAAGGGCTGGGACAACCAGATCGGGGACCTGCCGCTGGTGCAGCTCTCGCACGACCGGCTCTGGCGCCGTGCAGCCCGGGCCAGCGTGCTGGGCCTGGAAGCCGACCGCATCCACTACCTCGGTGCCAGCGCCGGCAACGTGCGCGTGGACGCCCGCGCGGGCGTGGAGTGGCGCTGGGGCACCGAACTGGCCGAGGACTTCGGCTCCAACCCGATGCGCGCGGCCGGCGACGGCCTGGCCCCGGGCGCCGATGCCGAGGCCGACGAGGAGTGGGACTGGCATGTGTTCGCCAGCCTCGAGGCCCGCGGCGTCGCGCACGACATCACCCTCGACGGCCACGGCGACAGCCATTCGGTGCAGCGCAAGGAATTCGTCGCGGAAGCCGGCCTGGGCCTGGTGTTCACCCACGGCCCCTGGCGCCTGGCCTACGGCCACTACCGCCGCAGCCGCGAGTTCGACGGCCAGCCCGCGGCGCCGGTCTACGGCAGCTTCACCATCTCGCTCGATCTGTAACGAAAAGGGGACAGGTGCAATTTCCTTCGGAAATTGCACCTGTCCCCGCATCGGGTTGGTGGGCCGTGTTGGATTCGAACCAACGACCAACTAGTTAAAAGCCAGCTGCTCTACCGACTGAGCTAACGGCCCACCCGAAAACCAAGGCCGCAAGTTTAGCGCATCAACCGCGCGGCGCGTAGCGCGTGGGGTCGGCCAGCCCGGCGGCGGCGAAACCCTCGGCGCGCAGGCGGCAGGCATCGCAGCGGCCGCAGGCGCGGCCCTGCCCGTCGGCCTGGTAGCACGAAACGGTGCGCGAGAAATCCACGCCCAGGCGCGCACCCTCGCGGGCGATGTCGGCCTTCGACATCCGCAGCAGCGGCGCATGCACCTTCAGGCCATGCCCTTCCACGCCGGCCTTGGTGGCGACGTTGGCCAGGCGCTCGAAGGCTTCGATGAACTCGGGGCGGCAATCGGGATAACCGCTGTAGTCGACGGCATTGACGCCGCAGAACAGGTCGTCGGCGCCCAGCACCTCGGCCCAGCCCAGCGCGATCGACAGCATGATGGTGTTGCGCGCCGGCACGTAGGTGACCGGGATGCCCTCGCCGCCCGCCTCGGGCACGTCGATGTCGGCGGTCAGCGCCGAGCCGCCGATGCTGCGCAGGTCCACGTTGACCACCTTGTGCACCGCGCCGACGGACTGGGCCAGCTCGGCCGCCGCAGCCAGCTCGGACGTATGCCGCTGGCCATACGCCACGCTCAGCGCATGGCACTCGAAGCCCTGCTCGCGGGCAATGGCCAGCACCACCGCCGAGTCCATCCCCCCGGACACCAGCACCACGGCACGTCTTTTCTGCTGATTCATCGAAATTTCCTGGAGGGGATCCCTTGCCGCGGCAAAAGACCGATCACTTCCCGGCGACGTCGCCCCACAGGACTTTATGGAGCTGGAGCTGGAAGCGCACGGGCAGTTTGTCGGCGAGCAGCCATTCGGCCAGTTCGGTGGGCGACTGCTGGCCCTGGCTGGGCGAGAACAGCACTTCGCAGCGCGAAGCCAGCGCGTGTTCGGCCACCATCGCTTTCGCCCAGACGTAGTCGGCGCGGTCGCAGATCACGAACTTCACCTGGTCGCGCGGCGTGAGCAGGGCGATGTTCTCGAGCCGGTTGCGGTGCATTTCCTTCGAGCCGGGCGTCTTGAGGTCGACCACGCGGCTCACGCGCGGATCGACGCCGGCGATGTCGAGCGCACCCGAGGTCTCCAGCGACACTTCGTAGCCGGCATCGCACAGCTTCTCGAGCAGGGCCAGGCAGCGCTTCTGCGCCAGCGGCTCGCCGCCGGTGACGCAGACATGGCGCGCGCCGTGCTTGCCGACCTCGGCCAGGATCGCATCAAGGTCCCACCACTCACCGCCGTGGAAGGCATAGGCGGTGTCGCAGTACTGGCAGCGCAGCGGGCAGCCGGTGAGACGCACGAATACGGTCGGCCAGCCAACCGAGCGCGACTCGCCCTGGATGGACAGGAAGATCTCGGTCAGGCGCAGGCGCTCGGCGGCCGGGGTGTCCATGGCGGGTTCCGGCGCGCGGCCGGGATCAGCGGTTTTCGAGCGCGAGCGTGCGCAGGCGGCCCTCGGCCTTGGCGGCCGAGTCGGTGCCCGGGAACCGCACCGGCACCTCGCGCAGGCTGGCCTCGCCGGCCGCGCGCTGGCCCAGGGCCAGCTGGCAGTAGCCGAGCTTGAGCAGGGCGTCGGCTTCCTTGCGCGAGCCCGGATGCTGGGCAAGCAGGGCCTGGAAGGCCTCGATGGCCAGCTCGTAGTTCTGGGTGACGTAGTAGCTCTCGCCCAGCCAGTACCAGGCATTGGGCACCAGGCTGCTCTGCGGGTAGTCGCGGATGAAGGCCTGGAACTGACGGGCCGAGCGATCGGCCTCGAAGTCGTTGATCAGCAGGTCCAGCGCCGCCTGGTAGGCGGCCTGCTCGCCGGCCGGATCGGCCGGGGCCGCGGCGGTGGCCGGGACCGGCGGGTTCGCGGCAGCGGCGGCGGGAGCCGGCGCGGCAGCGGGGGAAGGGGAAGCCGGGGGCGCAGACGGGGCCGAGGCCGCGGGCTCGCCGCCCTCGAGGCGGGCCAGGCGCGCATCGATGTCCACGTACTGGTCGCGGTTGCGCTGGCGGAGCTGCTCGATTTCGTAGGTCAGGGTCTCGACCTGGTTGCGCAGCGACTGCACTTCGGACTGCAGCTGGGTGACGCGGTTTTGCATCTCGAGGTTGGCCTGCCCCGCCGACTGGTTGTCGACGTTGGCCTTGTTCTCGAGCAGGGTGACGCGCTCGGCCAGGCTCAGGCGCTGGCCAAAGGCCGGGGTGGCCGCCACGAGGGCGGCCACCACGGTCACAACGCAAAGGATGCGCTGACGTCCCATCGCCGATTACTTGGCGGTGTAGACGATTTCGACGCGGCGGTTGCGCTGCCAGCACGACTCGGCCGACTCGGTGCAGACCGGGCGCTCTTCGCCGTAGGACACGACGGTGATCTGGCCGGCCGAGCCACCCGCACCCTGCAGGGCGCCGGAGACGGCGTTGCCACGGCGCTCGCCGAGGCCCAGGTTGTACTCACGGGTACCACGCTCGTCGGCATTGCCCTCGAGGGTCATGCGCGACTCCGGACGGTCCGACAGGTACTTGGCGTGGCAGGCCATGATGGCCTGGAACTCCGGACGCAGGGTGTCCTGGTCGAAGTCGAAGTACACGGTGCGCTGGCGCAGGCACGCGTCGGTGTCCAGGTCGGCCGGGGTGTAGCGGCCGTCGGAAGCCGGGGCGGTGGTGACCGGGGTGGTGGTGTCGGTGACGACCTCTTCCTTCACCTTCTTGGAGCAGGCGGCGAGGGCGACGACGATGGAAGCGGCGAGCAGCACGCGGGTGGTGGTGTTCATGGCTTGAGCCTCTTTTGGGGTTTTCGGATGCAGTTGTGTTGCTGATTATTTTTGGCTAACGGCCCGTCCTTGCTTTTACCTCTGCCTGTAAGGTGACCAGGCGGGCTCCCGGACGTCACCATCGGCCAAAACCAAACGCTGTCTCACGCGGCCATCCGCCGACACGGCGTACAGCACGCCACGGGAACCTTCCTTGGTGGCGTACAGCAGCATGCTGGCGTTGGGGGCAAAGCTAGGCGACTCGTCGAGGTTGCCCGGCGACAGCGTCTGCCAGCGCCCCGCCCCGCCAAAGCTGCGGTCAAGAACGGCAATACGATAAACGTTTCCATTGCCCTGCGCCATAGCTATCTTCTTGCCGTCAAAGGAAATACTGGCCTTTGCGTTGGAGTCGCCCTGGAAGCTCAGGCGGGTCGCCTCGCCCCCGCCGGCGGGCACCTGGTAGAGCTGGGGCTTGCCGGCCCGGTCGGACGTGAAGACCAAGGTCTGGCCGTCGGCGCTCCAGACCGCCTCGGTGTCGATGCCCCAGTGGCGGGTGACCTGGGTCAGCTGCTTGCTGGCCAGGTCCATCACGTAGATCTCGGGGTTGCCCGACTTGGACAGGGTCAGGGCCAGGCGGCGGCCGTCCGGGGAGAAGGCCGGGGCGCCATTGATGCCGCGGAAGCTGGCCACGACCTCGCGGGCGCCGGTGGCGATCTCCTGGATGTAGATGGTGGAGTTGCCGCGCTCGAAGCTGACGTAGGCCAGCCTGCGGCCGTCCGGGCTCCAGGCCGGCGACAGCAGCGGCTCGGGCGAGCGCACCACGGTCTGCGGATTGAAGCCGTCGGAGTCGGCGATCATCAGGGTGTACTGGATGTTGCCGCCGACGCCGTTGGCCGTGACATAGGCGATGCGGGTCCAGAACGCGCCGCGCACGCCCAGGATCTTTTCATAGACCTGGTCGGCGATCTGGTGCGCCACGTCGCGCATGCCGCGGGCCCGGCCGCCGACGGCCAGGCCCAGCAGGCGCTCCTGCTTGGCCACGTCCCACAGCTCGTACTCGACGCGGTAGCCGCCGTCCGGGTTGTCGAGCACGCGGCCGACCACCACGAAGTCCTGGCGCAGCACGCGCCAGGTGGGGAACTTGATCTCGCTGCCGCGGATGGGCTTTTCGATCACGTCCTGCTCGGCCAGGGCGCGGAACTGGCCCGAGCGGTTGAGGTCGGCGCGGATGACCGCGGCGATGTCCGTGTCGGGCGCCACCGAGGTGCCCAGGTAGGGCATGGGCACCACGGCGATGGGCAGTGCGCCCTCGGTGCCGGTCACCACGCCGATGTCCAGGGCCTGCTGGGCGCGGGCCTGGCCGAAGGGGAGCAGCAGCGCGAGCGCCAGGAAGGTAAGGATACGACTCATCGGCAGGCCTCTTCGGGGTAGCAGAACGTCAGCTGGACTTTGCGGCGGAACACGGACTTGAACTCTTCGTAGGGCATCGGCGTGCGGCGCAGCGCGCGCTCGACCGATTCACGGCCCTGGGCATCGAACGGGCAGGCAAGGAACGCAACATCAATAACCTCCCCGCCCGGGATTTGCGTGAACTCCACCTGACAGCGGGTGCGCTCGGGCGCCAGCACGCGGTTCCAGTTGTTCTGGGCGGTCTGCAGCATGGCCAGCGCGTAGCGCGCGGCCAGGTCGGTGTCGGTGCCGTTGTTGCCGCCCGAGACCTGGGCCGGGGCCTGCGTGGGCTGGGCCGCCGGGGCGGGGCTGGCCTGGCGGTCGGCGAGCTGGCGCAGGCGGGCCTCCTCGAGTTTGGCGCTGCGCTCGGCGGCCTGGCGCTCGGCCTGGAGGCGGGCGAGCTCCTGTCGGCGCAGGCGCTGGCGCTCCTCGACCTCTTCCTGGCGCTTGCGCTCGGTCAGGTCGATCTGCTCCTGGCGCTTGCGCGCCTCCTGCTCCTCGCGCTCGCGGGCCTGCTCCTGCTCCAGCGCCAGCCGGGCGGCGGCCTCGAGCTCGCGGGTGTCGGGCTTGGGAATCGGCGCCTGCGGGGCCGGCTGGGCCTCGCGCGGGGCGTCCTGCGGGCGCGGGGCCGGCATCGGCTGCGGCGGCGGCGCGGCCTCGATCTCGGCGCGGCGGGCCGGCTGCGGCGCGGCCTCGGCGGTCTGCTCGGCGGCGGCGATGTCGGAGGCCGACACCACCAGCATCGCGTCGAGCACCGGGCCGGCGACCGAGATCTGCTTGGGCGGGGGCTGCAGCCAGCCGGCGACCAGCAGCAACAGCGCGATGCCCAGGTGCAGGGCCAGCGCCATCAGCACCGGCCCGCCCAGGTCCTCGTCCGCTCCGTGCTGGCGGATGGCCTCAGCGTGCATTGGCGGGCGGCTGCCCCATCAGGCCCACGCGCGGCACGCCGGACTGCTGCAGCAGCACCATCGTGTCGAACACCAGGGCGTACTCGGCGTCGCGGGCGCCGGCGACGAACACCGGCACCTCGGGGTTCTGGCGCACGAAGGCGGCCACCTTGGCCTGCAGCGTGGCCGCGTCCACCGGCTCGGCGTCGGCCGACTCGAGCTTGAGCTTGTAGGCGCCGCTGGCGTCGACGGTGACGACCACCGGATCCTTCTTCTGCTCGATCTGCTTGGCGCGCGCCTGCGGCAGCTCGACGTCCACGCCCAGGCTCAGCAGCGGCGCGGTGACCATGAAGATGATCAGCAGCACCAGCATGACGTCGATGTACGGGACGACGTTGATGTCGGCCTTGAGCTTGCGCTTGTGGCGGCGGGTGATGGTGGCGGACATGGCGTCTGCTCTCAACGTCGGGTCGGGGGGAACGGGGTTGGCCCGTTCACTCCTCGACGTGGGACTGGCGCTGCAGGATCGAGGAAAACTCCTCGGCGAAGGTCTCGTAACGCACGCTCAGGCGCTCGACCCGGGTGGCGAAGCGGTTGTAGGCCCACACCGCCGGGATGGCCACGAACAGGCCGATGGCGGTGGCGAACAGCGCCTCGGAGATGCCCGGGGCGACGGCGGCGATGCTGGCGCTCTCCGTGGTGGACAGGCCGTGCATGGTCACCATGATGCCGAACACCGTGCCGACCAGGCCCACGTAGGGCGCGGTGGAGCCGATGTTGGCCAGCAGTTCGAGGTTGTGCTCGAGGCGGTCGACCTCGCGGGCGTAGGTGGCGCGCATGGCGCGCTGGGCGCCCTCGAGCTGGGTCCGGCCGTCCACGCCCTTCTTCTGGCGCAGGCGGGCGTACTCGCGGAAGCCGGCCTCGAAGATGGCCTCCAGGCCCGAGACCACGCGGTTGCGGTCGGTGGCGGCGCGGTAGAGCTGGGTGAGGTCGGCGCCGGACCAGAAGCGGTCCTCGAACTCGTCGGCCTCCTGGTTGGCCTGCGAGAACACGCGGTTCTTGCGGAAGATGATCACCCAGCTCAGCAGCGAGCCGGCCAGCATGAGCAGGACGATCAGCTGCACCGGCAGGCTGGCGTGCAGCATCAGCTGCAGGTAGTTGAGCTCCCCGCCGCTGGCGGCGGCCTCGACGGCGGCCACGGCCGTTTCCGGCGGCAGCTCGGTCACCGGGGCGGCGGCGAGGATCAGGGCAAGGGCGGAAGGCATCAAGGGGACTCCGGTGAAGGGTTGTCCGCGAACAGCCACCCGGGCAGCGCTCGCGGTTTGAAGCTCGAGGCGACCAGGCAGGCGGCGCGGACCTTCGCGTCCACCAGCACCTCGCCGCCCCGCGTGATCTGCTGCGCGAACTGCAGGCTGGCCCGCCTGCGTTCGAGCAGGGTGACGCTGGCCTGCAGTTCATCGTCCAGCCGCGCCGGCCGATGGAACTCCAGGGCCATGCCGCGAACCACCAGGACGATGTCGTCGCGCTCCCGCAGTTCCTGCTGCCCGGCCCCGAGGGCGCGGAGCCATTCGGTGCGGGCACGTTCCAGGAAGCGCAGGTAGCTGGCGTGGTAGACCACCCCGCCGGCATCGGTATCCTCCCAATACACCCTTATCGGGAAGCTGAACGCCGGCTTCATGGCTGCTCGAACAGGTCGTCGGGCGCCGGGGTCCTGCGGGGGGCCTTGAGCCCCAGGTGGGTGTAGGCCTTGTGGGTGGCCATGCGGCCACGGGCCGAGCGCACCAGGTAGCCCTGCTGGATCAGGTAGGGCTCGATCACGTCCTCGAGGGTGCCGCGCTCCTCGCTCAGGGCCGCCGCCAGCGACTCGACGCCGACCGGGCCGCCCTCGAAGTTCTCGATGATCATCTGCAGCATGCGCCGGTCGAGCTGGTCGAAGCCCTCGGCATCGACCTTGAGCATGGCCATGGCCTGGTCGGCCACCTCGCGGGTGATGACGCCGCCGGCGCGCACCTGGGCGTAGTCGCGCACGCGGCGCAGCAGCCGGTTGGCGATGCGCGGGGTGCCGCGCGAGCGCCGGGCGATCTCGCCGGCGCCGTCGGCGGCGCACTCGATGCCGAGGATCTCGGCGCTGCGGCGCACGATGCGGGTCAGCTCCTCGGGCGTGTAGAACTCCAGGCGCTGGACGATGCCGAAGCGGTCGCGCAGCGGCGCGGTGAGCAGGCCGGCGCGGGTGGTGGCGCCGATGAGCGTGAACGGCGGCAGGTCGAGCTTGATCGAGCGGGCCGCGGGGCCCTCGCCGATCATGATGTCGATCTGGAAGTCCTCCATCGCCGGGTACAGCACTTCCTCGACCACGGGCGAGAGGCGGTGGATCTCGTCGACGAACAGCACGTCGTGCGGCTGCAGGTTGGTGAGCAGCGCGGCCAGGTCGCCGGCCCGCTCGATCACCGGGCCGGAGGTCTGGCGCAGGTTCACGCCCAGCTCGTTGGCGATGACGTGGCTGAGCGTGGTCTTGCCCAGGCCCGGCGGGCCGAAGATGAGCACGTGGTCCATGGCCTCGGAACGGGCCTTGGCCGCCTCGATGGCGATCTTGAGCTGCTCGCGGACCGGCTGCTGGCCCAGGTAGTCGTCGAGCCGCTTGGGCCGGATGCTGGCCTCGGCCAGGTCGTCTTCGCGGGTGGCGCCGGGGGCGATGACGCGGGTGTCTTCCATGCCCGCGATTATGGCAGGGAACGGCCTGTGGACGGGTGCACCCGTCCGCTAGCCCTTGAGGACCGAGCGCAGGGCCTTGCGGATGATGTCCTCGGCGCTGTCGCCGGGGGCGGCCTGCCTGAGCATCTTCTGGACCTCGGCCGGCTTGTAGCCCAGCTGCTGCAGGGCCACCGAGGCCTCGGCGGCGGGGTCGGCGGGCACGCCGGGGCCGGCCAGCACGGCGCCGCCGCCGGCGAAATCGGCGGCGCGGTCGCGCAGCTCCACCACCATGCGCTCGGCGGTCTTCTTGCCGATGCCTGGGATGCGGCACAGCGCGGTGACGTCGCCCGACTGCACCAGGCGCGCGAACTCGTCCACGCTGGCGCCCGAGAGCACCGCCAGGGCGATCTTGGCACCCACGCCGGTCACCTTCTGCACCTCGCGGAACAGCCGGCGCTCGGCCTCGGTCAGGAAACCGTAGAGCGCCACGCCGTCCTCCTTGACCGCGTAGTGCGTGCTCAGCACCACCTCGCGACCGACCTCGGGCAGGTCGTAGAAGGTGCTCATCGGGGCCGAGAGCTCGTAGCCCACGCCGCCCACGTCCACCATCAGGTGCGGCGGCGACTTGTAGACCAGGGTTCCCTTCAGGCGGCCGATCATCGGCGTCTCCTCAGCAAGGCGGTGGCCAGGCCGGTGCGGCCGGCGGTGGCGCTCATGTGCGCGTGGGTCAGGGCCACGGCCAGCGCGTCGGCGGCGTCGGCCTGCAGTTTTTGCTCGCCCAGGCCCAGCAGCAGGCGGACCATGTGCTGCACCTGCGACTTGTCGGCGGCGCCGCCGCCGACCAGCGACTGCTTGATCACGCGCGGCGCGTACTCGTGCACCTGCAGGCCGTGGCGCACCACGGTGGCGATGGCCGCGCCGCGCGCGTGCCCGAGCTTGAGCGCCGAGGTGGCGGACTTGTCCATGAACACCGACTCGATCGCAACCACCGACGGCTTCCACTCCGACAGCACGTCCTCGAGGTCGAACACCAGCTTGCCCAGCCGCGCCGGGAAGTCGTCGGTGTCCTGCAGCAGGTTGAGCGCCTGGCAGTGCACGTAGCGGCACTTGCCGGCCGCGTCCACGTCCACCAGGCCGATGCCGGTGCGCTGCGAGCCGGGGTCGATGCCGAGGATGCGGGTCACGCGTAGGCCGCGTCGCCCAGGTCGGCGTTGTGGTAAACGTCCTGCACGTCGTCGAGGTCCTCGAGCATGTCGAGCATCTTGCGCACCTGCAGCGCGGTGTCGCCCTCGACCTTGATGTCGTTGTCGGCGCGCATGGTCACCTCGGCCTGGATCGGCTGGTGGCCGGCGGCGGCCATGGCCGCCTTGACCGCCTCGAAGGCCTCGGGCGAGGTCAGCACCTCGATCACGCCGTCCTCCTGATAGCTGGCCACGTCGTCGGCGCCGGCCTCGATGGCCGCCTCGGTGAGCGCGTCCTCGCTGCTGCCCGGGCCGAAGCTGAGCACGCCGAGCTTGCGGAACATGAAGGCCACCGAGCCGTCGGTGCCCAGGTTGCCGCCGCACTTGTTGAAGGCGTGGCGCACGTCGGCCACGGTGCGCACCTTGTTGTCGGTGAGGCACTCGACGATGACGGCGACGCCGCCGGGCGCGTAGCCCTCGTAACGGATCTCCTCGTAGCTCACGCCCTCGAGCTCGCCGGTGGCCTTCTTGATGGCGCGCTCGATCACGTCTCGCGACATGTTCACCGCCAGGCCCTTGTCCACCGCCAGGCGCAGCCGCGGGTTGGCCTTGGGGTCGCCGCCGCCGAGCCGCGCGGCGGTGGAAATCTCGCGGATGATCTTGGTGAAGACCTTGCCGCGCTTGGCGTCCTGGGCGTTCTTGCGCCCTTCGATGGCCATCAATCTGCCCATGGGGATTCCGTCGTCGTGCGTTTGTCGAAGCGGCGATTATACGGGGCGCCGGTGCCCCGCCCGCTCAGGCCGGGAAGCGGCCGTCGCGCAGGAAGCCGGCGGCCAGGTCCGCGGTGCGGCGGTCGAGCAGCAGGCCGGTGTGGCTGGCCGGCACCACGCGGTGGTCGGCCAGGCCCGGCAGCCGCGTTTCCCACACCGCCACGGTGCCGTCGTTGAGGCCGTCGAAGCCGCCGAACAGGCGGCCCAGGCCGAGGCCGTGGCTGCCCGCGATCACGCCCACCTCGCGCCCCGGCGGCAGCGCATGCAGGCCGGACTTGAGCAGCGTGGCGCTGCGGCCGAGCCAAAAGCCCAGGTGGCGCTGCGCCAGGCCGCGCGCCGCGCCGGAGCCGGCCAGCGGCGAGCCCAGGCACAGCACCCGGCCCGGCGGCAGGCCGGCGTAGCTTCCAACGGTCTCCAGGGCCACCAGGCCACCCAGGCTGTGCCCGACCAGGTGCACCGGCTCCTCGCCGGCCGCCATCAGCCGCGCCGCCAGGCGATCAACGCTGGGCGCGGGGCCGTGCCAGAGGCTGGCGTAGTCGAACACCTCGGCGCGGTAGCCGAACCCGCGCAGGCGACGGGCCAGCGGCCACAGCGTGAGGCCGCGCATCCACACGCCGTGCAGCAGGATGACGCGGGGGCCGGTGGGCGTGGGCATGCGCCGCAGTCTAGGCCAGCGCGGGCCCGCGGCGCAGGGTGAACTCGCGGTCGATGACGCGGCCCACCGGGAAGGTGTGCTCGCCCACCTGCACGAAGCCGCGGCGGGCGTAGAAACGCTGGGCGCCGTGGTTGCCCGACCACACGCCGATCCAGATCGCGGGCGCGCCGCCCTCGAGCAGCCACTGCTCGGCGACATCCATCAGCCGCCCGCCCCAGCCGCCGGACTGGTGCGAGGCCAGCACGTACATGCGCTTGACCTCGCCGTCGGCCGGCGCCACCGCCGGGTTGGGCAGGCCACAGGGGCCGGCGTGGACGTAGCCCACGGCCGCGCCGTCATCCTCGAGCAGCCACACGGCCTCGTCGGCCGATTCGAGCACCTCGCGCTGGCGCGCGACGGTGTAGGCGCCGCGCAGGAAGGCCTCGAGGTCCTCCGGTGGGTAGAGATGGCCGAAGGCCTGCACGAAGCTGGCCTCGGCCAGCGCCGCCAGCGCCGGGGCATCCGCCGGCGTGGCGCGACGGATGCGCGGCGCCATGGCTCAGGCCTTGTCGGGCTTGGCGCGCACCGAGACGTGGACCTCGGCCAGCTGCGCGTCCGGCACCGGCGAGGGCGCTCCGGTCATCGGGCACTGGGCCGTGGTGGTCTTGGGGAAGGCGATGACGTCGCGGATGGACTCGGTGCCGGCCATCAGCGCCGCGATGCGGTCGATGCCGAAGGCGATGCCGCCGTGCGGCGGCGCGCCGTAGCGCAGCGCGTCGAGCAGGAAGCCGAACTTGGCCTCGGCCTCCTCGGCGCCGATGCCCAGCAGCTCGAACACCGCGCTCTGCATGTCGGGGCGGTGGATGCGGATGGAGCCGCCGCCGATCTCGTTGCCATTGAGCACCATGTCGTAGCCGCGCGAGACGGCGATGCGGGCGTTGGCCTTGAGGTCGGCGATGTCGTCCACGGCCGGCGCGGTGAACGGGTGGTGCAGCGCGACGTAGCGCTGCGCCTCCTCGTCCCACTCGAACATCGGGAAGTCGGTGACCCACAGCGGCTTCCAGCCATCGGCCACCAGGTGGAAGTCCTTGCCGGCCTTCAGGCGCACCGCGCCCATGAAGTCGCTGACCTTGTTCCAGGCGCCGGCGCCGAAGAACACCATGTCGCCCTTGCCGGCGCCGACGTGGGCCAGCAGCGCCGCGAAGGCCTCTTCGGAGAAGAACTTCGACACCGGCGAATTGACCGCGCCGGCCTCGTCGATCTTGGCGTAGGCCAGGCCCTTGGCGCCGAACTTGGCGGCGTGCGCGGCGTACTCGTCGATCTGCTTGCGCGAGAGCGAGGCGCCGCCCGGGATGCGCAGCGCGGCCACGCGCCCGAAGGCGTCGCTGGCGGCGTCGGTGAACACCTTGAACCCGCAGTCCTTCACCAGCCCGGCGACGTCCACCAGCTCGAGCGGGTTGCGCAGGTCGGGCTTGTCCGAGCCGTAGCGGCGCATGGCTTCTTCGTAGGTCATGCGCGGGAACGGATCGGCCAGTTCGACGCCGATCACTTCCTTGAACACCTCGCGGATCATGCCCTCGACGGCATCCTGCACGTCGCGCTCGCGCACCCAGGCGAACTCCATGTCGAGCTGGGTGAACTCGAGCTGGCGGTCGGCGCGCAGGGCCTCGTCGCGGAAGCAGCGGGCGATCTGGTAGTAGCGGTCGAAGCCGGCCACCATCAGGATCTGCTTGAACAGCTGCGGCGACTGCGGCAGCGCGTAGAACTCGCCCGCGTGCATGCGCGCCGGCACCAGGAAGTCGCGGGCACCCTCGGGCGTGGCCTTGGTGAGGATGGGCGTCTCGATGTCCTGGAAGCCGCGTGCGTCGAGCCAGCGGCGCAGCGCCTGCACCAGCCGGATGCGCGTGCGCATCATCTTCTGCATCTCCGGACGGCGCAGGTCGAGGTAGCGGTACTTGAGGCGGATGTCCTCGCCGGGGTTCTCGTGCGCGTGGAAGGGCAGCGGCTCGGCCTTGTTGAGCACCTCGATGCTCGTGGCCACCACTTCCACCTGGCCGGTGCGGATGCGCTCGTTCACCGCGTGGCGCTTGCGCACCACGCCGGTGATGCGCAGGCAGTCCTCGTAGCCGACGGCGGCGGCGGCCTTGACCACGGCGGCATTGCCCTCGGCGTCGGACGGCTCGGCCACGACCTGGACGATGCCCTCGTGGTCGCGCAGGTCGATGAAGCACACGCCGCCCAGGTCGCGGGCGACGTCTGCCCAGCCGCAGAGGGTGACGGTCTGGCCGATCATGGACTGGTCCACGAGGCCGCAGAAATGGCTGCGCATGGGGGCTCCGGAATTCGCAGAAAAGCCCGTAATGGTAGGGCTTGCCGGGCTTGGCCAGCAAATCGGCGCCCCGTGCGCCCGGCTTCACCCGGGCCGCCCTGCCCGGGCATATAGTCGGCGGGCCGTAGCCAAGCCCTGGAGGGAGCCATGCATCGACTCGTACTGATGTTCTGCCTGGCGGCAGCCGCCGCCTTCACCCTGCCCGCCGCGCCCGCCCAGGCGCAGGCCGGCGCCCGCGCCTATGCGCCCGAGAACCTGCGCGAACTGCGGGTGCCCGATCGGATCCGGGTGCTGGAGAAGGAATACGCCGAGCAGTCCGGCGGCCGCCGCCTGCCCGACGACCAGCTGGAGTTCTACCTCGACCAGATCGAGTCGGGCTG